>Ga0302320_10009711_pt1 | contig 20621 bp, 14 predicted proteins | sample Bog_T0_3_FD_202130 | JGI IMG/M metagenome (GOLD analysis project Ga0302320, IMG submission 202130) | Peat permafrost microbial communities from Stordalen Mire near Abisko, Sweden - Bog_T0_3 | ecosystem: Environmental > Terrestrial > Soil > Wetlands > Peat | place: Sweden: Abisko, Stordalen Mire...
TCATTGCATAAATTGAGTTTTTGCAAGGGCACGGCTTCTGCCGTGCCGCTAGCGGCTCATAAGCAGAGGGGTTTTAACTCCTGAGGGAAGGTTCAGAATTGCCCGCAGCAATTGACGCAACCAGTTCTCGTTATTTTGTATGGCCACTTTCAAGCTGCTGAAGAGACCGGGGAAAGACGCTCCGCGTCCGTTTGCTTGTGGCCGTGAAGCTGATAGTGAAGCCTCTTGGCGGAATACATTCTTTTGTCCGCTTCGGCCAGGAGCTTCTCCGTGTCTTGTCCGTCCTCAGGATAAAAAGCCGCGCCCAGGCTTAGAGACAACATATCCTCGCCGCAAACTGCGCGGCTTGCCTCCCGGGCAAGTTCGCTAAACAACACGGCCCTTTCGTTGACCGAAGCCGGGGTCATGTTCGGCGCTATCACCACGAACTCATCTCCGCCCATGCGTGCGGCGTAGTCATACTCGCGGCACCTCTCTCGAATCAAATTCGCAAACTGCTTAAGAACTTTGTCTCCGGCGAGATGGCCATAGCTATCGTTGATGGCTTTGAATCCGTTCAGATCGCACACCATCACGGCAATCGAGTTATGTTCCCGCTCGCACCGCGCCAGTTCCCTGTCAAAGTGGATCGACAGCGCCCTCGCATTCGGCAATCCGGTCAGGTAGTCACTTGTCGCCGAGTCCTCGGCCTGGCGGTACATCAAAGCGTTCTCGATGAAATGCGCCACCTTGGATGTAATCACCTGGAGTATGCGCAGGTGATCGTTGGTGAAAGCACCGGCTTCCGTTTGGTATAAGGCCAGCACGCCGACGAGCCCATTGACGCCTTCCAGAGGCACAGCCAGCGCGGAGCGTAGTTCGGTTGTCCTTCTGGCGTCAAAAGCATAGCCGCTTTCAACTGCGGGATTTCCATTGATAATGGGCTTCGCATTCTGCGCAACCCAGCCGCAGAGCCCTGTGCCCACTGGAATTTCGAGTGAAGACAAGGCGCGGAAGTTATCTCCGCTGACGAATTCGGGCACCAGCAACTTGCCCTTTAAGGTAGAGACGACAATGGAGTCGTATGGCACCAGCTTGCGCAGCCTGAGGGCAACCAGAGAAAGCGTCTCATCGAGGCTCAGGGAACTGCCCAGGTCCTGGCTCAATTCAAAGAGCGTATGCGCCTCCTGCCGGGCAGATGCGATCGAGTGATAGAAGTCCGACGGAATCTCGCGGCGATCGACTCGATCGAGTTCAAACCCGGCGCCTGGTTCTCCTTTTTCCAGAGCGTGACTGAAGCTGAGGGCATTTCTTCTGGCTTCCCCCAGTCCGCAGACAGCATGGCGTTCAAACTCAAGATAACGACGCTGAAGAATCTCGACCACTCGCGGGTCATAGGACGTACCGGACTCCTCGGCAATCAATATCATGGCCTCGTCGAGCGACACAGCTTTGCGATATTGCCGGTCCGAAGACATCGCGTCCAGACAATCTACAGCCGCCAGAATGCGAGCGCCGATGGGGATCTCTGTTCCTTTGAGCCCGTCGGGATAACCCATTCCATTCCACTTTTCATGGTGCGACCTGACAATGGGAGCCACCGGGTATGGAAACGCCACTCTTTCAAGAATGTTGGCGCCGATGATGGGATGAATCTTCATCTTCTCGAACTCTTCGGGAGTCAGGCGGCCCGGCTTGTTGATAATGTGATCCGGCACGGCAAGCTTGCCGATGTCATGCAGCAGAGCCGCGGCGCGAAGCGCATCCATCTCCAGCTCGCTCAGGTGAAGTTCTTTGGCAATCGCCACCGCATAGGTGCGCACGCGATGCAGATGTTCATGCGTGGTGTGATCCTTGGCGTCAATGGCCAGCGCCAGGCCCTCAATGGTGCGCAAGTGCAGCGCGCAGACCTCTTCCACATGGCGCTTCTCAGTGGCTACTTGCTGTGCCTCGATCTCCACGCGCTTCTTTTCGTCCTCCAACCGGCCCAGGTACAGATGATACGAGCGAAAAATGCCGTACATGATGGGCAAAATGAAAAGCGCGTTCTGCCAGCCGACATAACGGTTCGAAAAATGGATCACTCCCACCACGGCAGCGCCGATCAGGTAATAGGGCAGCGACCAGAAGTAGGTCTCAGCCCACATGCCGCGCAGTGAGCGCCTTTCCGACAGTGCGATCACCATGGCAACCGGCGCGGTGTTGGTCAGAAAGTAAGTGCAGGCTGTTATCAGCAGCAACAGAGGCATGCTCTTGCCGAGATATCTCGCGGAAAAGTGGTAGACCCAATAGGTGAGGAAAATTGCGTTGGCGGTATCGCTGAAGACGTTGAAAACAACCTTCACAGGCTCCGGACGGCGTGACGTGCGCCACAGGCTTTGCATCAGCGCAGCAGTGCAGCCGATCACCAGCGTCTCGCCCAATGAGAGCTCCATAACGCCCAGAAGAACGAAAAGGAAATGCACTGACATGGTGCTTTCCATGCCTGGCAGCCTGACCTTCATTGTGGAGGCCAGCAGCGCGATGAGCAGATAGCACGCGAACTTCAACAAGTCCGGGGAGTGCCAGTGCAGGCAGGCAATTGCCACCACGCAGGCCCCAGTTGCTCCAGTCAGAGCGATGAATACCAGAGATCGAATTGGTAAGGAGGTTGCCATCTAGTCATCCTGGTCCGTTGGTTACTGAAATTCGTATCGGCCACCGAGAGAGATTGGAATACTCTTCTCTGCTCAAACGCGCTGAATCTGTGAAACTTTGGTGACCACGGCAAACATCTTGGGCAGGGACTACTCGCCGATTCCCGTGATCGATAGTCCCCTGAGGAGTGAGGCCCTTGAAAACTAAACGTGATCGAAGGCCGGGAGCGCCTACGGACGACATCCCTCAGGGGCTAAAGCCTGCTCAATTTTCGACCTTTATCGGCACGGCTGAAGGCCTGCCCTTTCAAAGCCGGTTTACGAGATAGCTTCTAATCCCCGTTAATCGTGACTGCGGTCAACGCCGCGCCATCTGTGCTCGTGCCCCAGAGAACGCTTTCGACCTCAGCCGCATAGGTGCCCCAGAGTACACTTTCGCCCTCATTCGCGGAGGTGCCCCAGAGTACGCTTTCGCCTTGCAATGAACTGGTTCCCCAAAGCACCGACGCTCCGCTCAAATCCGTGCCACAGATAACCGAAGTTCCCCACAACACAGAGGTGCCCCAGAGAACTGAGTTACCGCCCAGCAGCGATGAGAGGTTCTGTACCAGGACAACGTGACCATTGGCATCTACCGCTGCGCTGGGCGATCTCGCGCTGCCCACCGATACCGGAAACGCGTCCGTGTTCGCCAACGCAGCCTGGATATCCAGATAGCCGGCGCCCACAGTGAATATGTCGGCCTGTTCGTAGAAGGTTTGGCCCGTCGTCGGATCCGTAACTGTGCTGGCTTTTATCAGATTTTTGTAGGCGGTCTTCATCAGCCGCGCTTTCACCTGGTCAGGTGTGAGCGTGGATTTCTGCTGCAGCATGAGCGCTACGGACCCACTGACCATGGGCGCGGCCATGCTCGTCCCGCTCAGGGTGAAGTAGGCCGGGGAAGCGGCGTTGCTGCCGAACAGCTGATAGAGCGAGATGGGAATCACATTCTTCGGGTTTTCCTCACTCAAGGCCTCCACTCCGGAGTACAGGGAGATGATGCGATTGCCCGGAGCCACGAGATCGGGTTTCACAACCTGGTCGAATTGTGTAGGTCCCTTGGAACTGTAACTGGCGATGACATCGTCGGTGCGGGTCGCCGTACCCTCGGTATTCATTGCGCCCACGGTGATCACATACGGGTCGTTGCCCGGTGCGGTGATGGTGCCATAACCGTTGGTGCCTGCCAAATCGAAGCGGCCGTAGTTGCCCGCGGCAACCACAACCACAATGCCTGCCTTCCATGCCTGCTCCACAGCTTGGCAAAGCGGGTCGACCGAGTAGCTTTCATACACTGGCCTTCCCAGGGAAAGGTTGATGACGCGGATGTTGTACTTGCTCTTTAACTGGATGGCCGTCTGAATCGCCGCGATGACCTCACTGTCGGTGCCTACGCCATTCCTGTCCAGTACGCGAAGGTTGATAAGTTTCACGTTTTGGGCAATGCCCAGAAATTGATGTGTATAAAACAGCCCGCTGGAATCCGCGCCGTTTCCGGCGAGGATGCCACTCACATGCGTGCCGTGGCCGTACTGGTCGACAGCGGTTCCCGAGCCCGTGAAGTCCTGACTGTATACGATGTTGCCGACGTTCAAGTCGGGAACATTGGCGATGCCGCTGTCAATGACAGCGATGCCAATGCCTGAGCCATTCAGGCCCAGTGCCCAGGCTTGGGGTGCGTTGACGGCGGCACTGTGGTAGTCGATAACGGGAGCCGGCGTACCGCTGGCGGTACTGCTGAGCGGGCGATCGGGCGATATATAGGCGACATCAGGATCATTGGCCAGATCGTTCAACGCCGAGGCGGCCATCGTATACGCCGCGCCCTGAAACTGGCCGAGCTCAGATCTGAGCTTGCCGCCTCTCGACGTCACCTTCTGATGGTATGCAGCGGTCGGCACCTGCTTGTACTGCACAATGACATCAACCTGTTCCTTAGAGTTTCCGTGTTGCAGGTCACGGGAGATTTTTAATGTGCCGGCGAATGCAATGCTGGCGCACAACAGCAACGTATATGCGGCCAAAATAAGTCTTCCCCACATTGCGCTTTTTGATTGCTTCTTTTTCATTACAGGTTTCTCCCCCAGCGCCCTATGTTCCTGCTGGTCCCAGCGTTCAGGCGCTACCTCACACTGCGTATTTCGGAAAGATTAGAATTTTCTTAATGACACAAAGGTGGGAGCCCTTTGGAATGAGTGGGATTCAGTATGCTATCCATCGCGATTTACAAGGAATGTGTCAAAAAAGGACAGCTCTACGGCAGCAGCGCCTGATATTGTGCGCTACGAACAGAACAGAGAACCGAAGACGAAGTGAAGACGAACCGGAGCACCACTTGGGAATTCTATTCGTAGCGCAGCGCTTCGATCGGATTAAGACGCGATGCGCGTCGGGCAGGGTAATACCCGAAGGCGATTCCGATGGTCATGGAAAACACGACCGCCATGGACACTGCGGAAATGGATATTGAAAACGTCCATGAGAGGGCCAAATCCACAATCAAGGACGCAGCCTCTCCCACGATAATTCCCACCACTCCGCCTGCGACGCTCAGTAAAACTGCTTCAATCAGAAACTGGAGTTGGACATCTGCCTCCGTTGCTCCAATCGCAATGCGAATGCCGATCTCCCGCGTCCGCTCCGTGACGGAAACCAGCATGATGTTCATGATGCCGATGCCGCCGACTAAAAGCGCCACGCTTGCCACGGCGCCGAGCAATAAAGTAAGAGTGCCTGTAATCGCCTTCAGGGTGTTGGCGAACTCCGCCATGCTCTGCACCTGGAAGTCATCCAGGCTGCCGGGTTGAATCCGATGCCGATCGCGCAATAATGCGATGATGTCATGCTGGACAACGTCGCTGACGCCCTGCGAGGTGGCCGAGACAAGGATCATGTTGAGCCAGGTGATTCCGACAATCTTTCTCTGCGCCGTGGTCAGCGGCACCAGGACAATGTCATCCTGATCCTGTCCGAATCCCGAACTTCCCTTGGCTGCAAGCAAGCCAATCACTCGAAAGGGGAGATTCTTGATCCGAATCACCTGGCCGATCGGATTGACCGCCCCGAACAGTTTGCGGCGCACCGTTTCCCCGATTATGGCAACATTCGAGGCTTTCTCAATATCCTCGTCGTCAAATACACTGCCTGCGCCAATGGTCCAAGCCCGCACCTGAAAGTAATCGGGGTCTGACCCCATCACTTGCGTATACCAGTTGTTGCTTTCCCACACCACCTGCGTGCTGATCTGAACGGCGCCCGCTACAGCTTCCACATCGGGTACGTTTTCTCGAATGGCGTTTTCATCGTCGACCACGAGGCTTTTGGTCTGGCCCGCGCCCACTTGCAAGCCGCCGCGGTTTACCGACCCTGGAAACACCATCAGCATGTTCGACCCAAGAGCGGCCACGGTGCTCTGCATCTGCCCGCCCGCCCCTTGCCCCAGCGCGACAGTAGCAATCACGGCGGCCACGCCGATGACAATGCCGAGCATGGTGAGGCCGGAACGCATCTTGTTTCGCGCGAGGGAGCGCAGGGCGGGAACCAGGAAGGACGATGCAAACTCCATGACTCAGTCTTCCTCCATCTGTGGCAGCGTCTTATAGACTTCACTGGCGATCATGCGAACCGCGACCGGAGTATCGCCCAGTATCTTTCCGTCCCGAAACACGATTTGCCGGGTCGCGTACTGGGCTATGTCCGATTCATGGGTGACGAGGATGATCGTCAGGCCATGCTCGTTCAAGCGCTGGAAGATCTCCATCACCTCGACCGATGTGCGACTGTCCAGATTACCAGTGGGTTCGTCAGCCAGGATCAGGCTTGGATGATTGACCAGAGCGCGAGCAATCGCGACACGCTGCTGCTGACCTCCGGAAAGCTGGGATGGGAAGTGGTGCTCACGATCTCGCAGCCCGACGAGGGACAGCACTTCTTTCGCGCGGCGTTCCCGCTCGTTGGACGGGACATGGGCATAAAGCATCGGCAACTCGACGTTCTCGAGAGCGCTGGTGCGTCCAAGCAGGTTGAATCCCTGAAAAACAAATCCGATCCTCCGATTCCGCAGGCGTGCGATTTCGACCTTCGATAACTTTGCGACTTCCGTATCCTCGAATTTGTAGCTTCCGCTGCTGGGCAAATCCAGGCTGCCCAGCAAATTCATAAAGGTGCTCTTTCCGCTTCCGCTCGCGCCCATGACGGCCACAAACTCGCCGCGATGGATATCGAGACTTACGCCTCGCAACGCGTGTACACGCGTCTCGCCCAGTTCGTAATATTTGTGGAGATTGCGCACGGAGATCAAGGGCGCACTAGGTACGGAATGATCCATCGCCCGTTCTTGTATCTGGCTCGGCATTCGTGTTCGTCCTAGCGTCCAAATCCGTTTGGCTTGGGCTGCTCCGCTGTGACCACTGCGTCCCCGAGTGAAAGTGTCCCTTTGAGGACCTGTGTAACCGCAGTCGATGTGTGATCCGTAACGCCTGACCGGATCAACACCGGTTCAATCGTCTTATCGCTCCGCAGCTTCCACACAACTGCAACATTTTCGGAATGAGTGTGTTGGTTGCTTGAAGCTCCGCTGGATTGGCTCGATGCAGCAACACCAGGCGCCTCAATCCCGTACTTCGTCAACAGCGCCGCGACCTGCGCCTGGCTCAGATCGGGGTTGTAGCGAAGCGCGGCGCTTGGCACAACCAGGGCGGCCTTTGCAGTTTGCACGGGAATGGTCGCGTAAGCCGTCATGCCGGGAAACAGCTTGCGGTCAGGATTTTCGAAGTCAACGATGGTTTCGTACGTCACCACATTTTGAACTGTCGTCGCGTTCATGCGAACCTGCGAAATCCGCCCATTGAATCTCTCGCCCGGAAAGGCATCCACCCGAAAAGTAACGGGCGCGCCCACTCGCACAGCGCCGATGTCTCCCTCATCCGTGCTGATATGCAACTGCATCTTGGTGAGGTCCTGAGCGATGGTGAACAGCGTCGGGGTCGAAAATCCGGCGGTCACGGTCTGCCCAACGTCCACAGCTCGATTGATGACCGTACCCTTGATTGGCGCGTAGATCTTCGTATACGCGAGGTTCGTCTGCGCGACATTCAGCCCAGCCTCCTGTTGCGAGATTTGCGCCTCCGCTTGGTCATCGAGTGCTTGATCCGCTTTGACCTGCGCATCCGCGGAGGCGGAGTTGGCTTTGGCGGTGTCGAAATCCTGGGAACTCATAATCCCTTGCTTGGACAGATAGATTGCCCGCTCGTAGGCGGCCTTGGCTTGCTCTGCTTTGGCTTCGGCCTGTGCAAGATTTGCCTTCCCCGCAGCCAGGTTTGCCCGTGAATTTGCAAGGTTCGCCTGCGCCTGCTGGAACTGTCCTTCATAGACACGCGGGTCGATCTGAGCCAACAGCTCACCTTGTTGCACAGTCGAATTGAAGTCGGCATACAGCTTCGAGATCAACCCTGATACCTGCGCGCCAACGGTCACCGTCGTGACGGCGTTGATGGTCCCTGTAGCATCTACAGTCTCATCCACATCCGCGCGGGTGACAGGTACAGTCAAATACTTTATCTGGGATGCGCGGCTCCAATAGCGGACAAATCCGAATACCCCCAAGGCCAGAAGTACGGCCAACACACCGACTACCCACGGCCATTTGCTTCTGGATTTCTTACCGGCCGGGCCGGTCTGGTTGAACTCGCCGAAAAAACTACCGCCCTCCGGCGACTTGTCCGTGGTGTTCACTTCGTCCATGATTCGATTCCTCTCGCTTATTGCGCCTCAGGCGGTCTTTCCAATCTGGGTAGTGAAGGATGAGTTTCGCGCCAGGATGAGTTAACCCGGAGCGGCCGCCTGAATTTTAAGAAGTGAAAATATGCTGGATGTGCGCAAAAAAAGTTGCCATATCGGTACAGATTGCGGGATGAGATGGTGTGCTGCGGATCTCTCAATTCATCCGTTCCCTGAAACAGCAATATCCCCTTTAGGGATGACCTATCCTCATACTACTATTGGGTGCCAAATTCTGGAGGATGGACGCTGTCGATAGCGCGCTGGATCGTTTGAACAAACACTGGAATTTCGAGTGGTCCCACCGCAACTTACAACTCCATGCCGCAACCTGTACCCATAAGGAATGGTAGCTGGTTGCCAATTTTCCAACGAAGATGCGCCAGCACCGCTGAGCTTAAGACTGGTTTAATGTTCGTCAGGTATACTGGTCTGTGCGTAAGAATCAAGCATTGTCCGCGACCTTGTACGAACCATGCAGGTTTCAACTATCCAGGCTACTTAGACTATATTTAGCGCATCGACCTGTCGTGGCGAAGAGACACACTCATTCCCGGTCTTGTAGCTTGGTTCCGTATCCCGCCCGTGCATTCAGCGGTGTTCACAGGAACGGCAGATGGAAACGCAGATTCAAGAATGCGAAATAATTTGAGATCCTCCATTCGTTGCGCATTGCTATTGTTGCCGGTCGCCGGTTCGGCATGGTGTCAGTCATCGCCCACCGTTCCAGGCGCCCCGGCCTCTTCTCCGCCGGTGGTGATTACTCTCGAAGAAGCCATCCATCGCGCTCAGGCCATCGATCCATCGTATGCCGCTTCGTCGGCAAGCAACCGGGTTTCGTCGATCGATAAGTCGGTCGCTCGGGCAGGCCTGCTGCCCAGTGTGCGTCTTTACAGCCAGGATATCTACACGCAGTCCAACGGACTTTCCTCCGACGGCGGAGAAGGTGTGTTGTCGCCTCAGCCAAAATTCGTCGCCAATGATTCCAGGCCGTGGGAGTACATGGCCCAGGGAATCGTGGACGAAACGCTCAGCCTTGCGGGTGCGGCTGCCGTGCAGCGCGCGAATGCCGCAGCGGCACAGGCCGCGGCAGAGCATGAGATTGCGCGGCGTGGGCTTGTTTCCGGCGTCACCGTCCTTTTTTACAAGTCTCTCGCTGCCGACCACAAACTGGCGGTGGCGCAGACCGCGCGCGAGGAAGCGGCCACCTTTACCAAAGCCAGCGGCGACCGCGAGCAGGCACGCGAAGTGGCGCACTCCGACGTGTTGAAGGCTCAGCTTGAGGAGCATCAACGCGCGCGCGAGTTGCAGGATGCGCAAGTCGAAGCAGAAAAGGCGCGGCTGGAACTGGGCGTGCTCCTGTTTCCCGATCCGCGTACCCCTTACACGCTGAGCGCCTCCGACGCCGAACCGCTGTTGGCCTCGCGCGAGGATGCGGAGGCGGCGGCGGCAAAGTACAACCCTGAGTTGAAGAGCGCACTAGCCGCGCTGGGCGTGAGCAAGGCCGATGTGCTGGCTGCGCGTTCGGCGTATCTGCCTAACCTCGCGGTTAATTTCACCTATGGCATCGATGCCAATGAGTTTGCCACCATGGGTCCGCTCATCACAGGGAGCAGTTCCCAGACCTCGAACGGCTCCCGGGCCAACAATCTGGGCTATTCGGCTTTTTTCACTGTGAACATTCCCGTGTGGGACTGGCTCTCAACCGAGCACAAAGTCAAACAGGCCGAGATCAAGCGCGACGCTGTGCAGGTAGCGCTGACTGCCGCACAGCGGCAGATGATCGCCAAGCTCGACGAAGCTTATTCCGAGGCAGCTGCAGCGCGCGATCAACTGGACTCACTGGACCAGAGCGCGGCCATCGCCGCCGAGAGCCTGCGGCTTGCCAGGCTGGCCTATGCCGCCGGCGAGGCTACGGCGCTGGAAGTCGTCGACGCGCAGAACTCCTATGTGACGGCTGCGAATGCGCGCGAAGATGGACGGGTGCGCTATGAGACGGCGCGCACCGACCTCGAGACAATCACAGGCACTATGTAAAGAGGCCCATTCACGAAACCAGAGAGCGAAAATAGGACCGAAATGATAAACCACAGCCCAACACGAATTGTGCGGAGTAATATAACTCGCCTCCTATTGATCGCCGCCGTGCTTCCGTTCGCGCTGTTGGCTGCATGCAAGAAGGAAGAAGCCCCCGAGGCCGTGGCAACGGTGCAGGCGGAGCATCCTGAACAAGGCTCGATATCGAACCAGATCACGGCGGACGCAGTGCTGGCGCCACTGGCCCAGGCAGCCATTGTGCCCAAAATCTCCGCGCCGGTGCGCAAGTTCTATGTGGAGCGCGGGACGCATGTAAAAGAAGGCCAGCTGCTGGTGACGCTCGAGAATAACGATCTGGCCGCTGCAGCCCTGGACAACCAGGGCGCGTACGATGCGGCACAGGCTGCATACGACACAGCCACCAAGGCGCAGGTTCCGGAGGATGCAATCAAGGCCGACGCCGACCTGGCGCAGGCCAAGGCCAACCTCGATTTGAATAAAAGCATCGTGGAAAACCGTAAGAAGCTTTTTGCAGAGGGCGCGATCCCAGGGCGCGATCTGGACACCGCGCAGACGGCGCTTTTACAGGCCCAGGCCGCATACGACGTAGCGGCGAAGCAAGCGGAGTTTCTGCACGGTGGAGGCCGCGAGGCTGCGCTCAAGGCAGCGAAGGGGCAGCTTACTTCCGCGGAGGGCAAATTCAAAGGCGCGCAGGCCGGAGTTGCCTACTCTGAGATTCGCAGTCCCATCGACGGCGTGGTCACGGATCGGCCTCTGTTTGCCGGCGAAACGGCAGCTGCGGGCGCGCCGTTGATTACGGTGATGGATACCTCAAGCCTGCTGGCCAAGACGCACCTTGCGCAGAGCATGGCGCTGCAGATCAAGGTGGGCGGCGCGGCAACCGTGAATGTGCCTGGCATCGACGATCCGGTGGACGCCAAGGTTGCCATGGTCAGCCCGGCGCTCGACCCCGGCAGCACAACGGTGGAAGTGTGGTTGAAGATCGACAATCGAGCCGGCAAGCTGAAAGTTGGAACTCCGGTGAAGATCTCCATCACCGGCCAGACCATCCAGAACGCGTGGAAGATTCCATTGACTGCAATCATGAGCGCGGACGATGGCAGCAAAATCGTCATGGTGGTCGCCGGCGACGGCACGGCGAAAAAGAAGCCGGTCACACTGGGCATTCATGACGCCGACGATGTTCAGGTGCTCACCGGAGTCACTGCGGACGACATGGTGATCAACGGCGGCGGATATGGTCTGGACCCAGGAACGAAAGTGAAGATCGGCAAGGAAATGGATGACGACGATGACGCCAAACCCGGCGCGGCGGGCAAAACCGGGGAGAAGGACTAATGCCGAGCGAGACACGTACCGGCGTCCAGTCCTTCTGGTTGGCCCGGTCGACACGCACCATATTCTTTTTCGCGGCCGTGCTTACGATAGCGGGCATCTACTGCGCCACGCTGGTGCCGATCTCGGTCTTTCCCGAGACCAACTTTCCGCGCGTGGTCATTGGCCTGGATAACGGTGTCATGCCTGTCGAACAGATGCAGGTCACGGTCACCAAGCCCATTGAGGATGCAGTGAACGCCGTCCCCGGCCTGCAGACCGTGCGCTCCACCACCAGCCGCGGCTCCGCGGAAGTCAGCCTCTTCTTCAGTTGGGACGTGGACATGGTGCGCTCGCTGCAACTGGTGGATTCGGCATTGGCCAAGGCGCAGCAATCCCTGCCATCCACCGTCAAGATCACCACCAACCGCCTCACTTTTGCAACCTTCCCCATTCTCGGTTACAGCCTCACCTCAGGCACCCTGCCCCTGACCCGCCTTTGGGAAATTGCCACCTACGACCTGAAGCCCCCGCTGAATCGCGTCACCGGCGTGAGCACGGTGATCGTACAGGGCGGCCAAGTGCCTGAGTTTCATGTGGTGCCCAACCTGGCCCAGTTGCAGATTTCCGGAGTCACTTTGCTGGACCTCGTCAACGCCATCGATGCATCCAATATCGTGGACTCGCCCGGTCTCTACGAAGCCAATCACCAGCTGGTTCTTGCCTTGGTGGGCTCGCGGGTACACGACATCGATAGTCTCAGCCAGCTTGTCGTGAAGACCTCGCCGACTGGCGCGCTCATCCACGTCTCCGACGTAGCCACGGTGGAGAACTCTGTCGAACCCGTCTATACAACGGTCACGGCGAACGGCAAGCCCGGCGTGCTGATCAACATTGCGCGACAGCCCACCAGCAACACCGTTGCCGTTGCCGACGCGGTAGCCGCGCAGGTAGCTCAGCTCCGTCAAAAGCTGCCTCCCGGCGTAAAGCTCGATATCTTCTACGATCAGTCGCAACTGGTGCGCGATTCCATCACCAGCGTACGCGATGCCATTCTCATCGGCCTCGTACTGGCCTGCATCATCCTCTTCCTCTTCCTGAGGGATTGGACCTCGTCGCTCATCGCAGGCCTGGTGATTCCCGTAACCGTGTCGGTCACCATCCTGATGCTCTGGCTGCTCGGCGAAAGCTTTAACCTCATGACGCTGGGCGGACTGGCTGCCGCCATCGGCCTGGTCATCGACGACGCAATCGTGGTTGTCGAAAATATCGTCATGCATCGCGACAGCGGCGAGCATCGCGGAGAAGCCGTTCGCAAGGCGCTTAAGGAGATCACCACTCCCCTCATCGGTTCCACCATCACGCCCGTCGTCGTGTTTCTACCGCTGATCGCCACCAGCGGCGTCACCGGCAGCTTCTTCCGTGCGCTTGCCATCACCATGGCCTCGGCGCTGCTCACGTCGCTGGCTCTGGCCCTGACCTGGACCCCCGGCTTGAGCTACGTGCTGCTCAAGGAGCACAGCGGCGAACAAGTTGCCCATGACCACGCAAGTCACCGATTCATGTCGCGCCTGCTCGCGGTTCATCGCAAAGTGCTGGACTGGGCCTTCGCCAAGCCGGTGTGGTTGTTCGCCATTTGCGGGCTGCTGGTCATTGGCACATACATCGGCTATCGCTCCCTCGGCTCCGATCTTCTCCCCGAGATGGATGAAGGCGGCTTCATCCTCGACTACATCATGCCCGCGGGCAGCTCGCTGAGCGAGACCAATCGCGTTCTTGATCACGTCGAGAAGATCCTCCACGACTTGCCCGAAGTCGAAACCACATCCCGCCGCACCGGCCTCCAGATGGGCCTCGCCGCCGTCACGGAAGCCAACACCGGCGATTTCACCGTAAAGCTCAAATCCAAACGCAGCCGCGGCGTGGATGAAGTCATGGCAGACGTGCGCGAGGAAATTAAATCCAAAGAGCCTGCTTTGGATATCGAACTCACCCAGGTGCTGCAGGACAACATCAACGACCTGTCGAACGCGCCCGAGCCCATCCAGATCAAGCTCTACTCGAACGATGCGAAAATCCTGGCCGATGCCGCGCCCAGAGTGGCTGACGCCATCGGCAAGATCCCCGGCGTCGTCGACGTTGAAAATGGCATCGACAACACCGTCAGCGGCCCGGCAACCGACTTCCAGGTCGATCCCAGCGTCGCCGGACGCCTTGGCTTTACGACAACGGAGATCGCCGAAGACGCAACTGCAATCCTCGATGGCCTGCCCACAAACTTCCCGCTGATCGCCAATGGCCGACCCTACACCATTCGCATCCGCCTCGACGACGAGTACCGCGTGTCGCTCGATGCCATTCAGAGCACGGTCTTCAACAGCGCCTCGGGGCACACCGCAAACCTTGGCTCTCTGGCAACCGTCACTCATTTGCCGCCGCAAAACGAAATCCTGCGGGAGAACCTCCAGCAGTTGGTCGTAGTTACCGGCAACCTCGAGGGCTCCGACCTCGGCACCGCCATGGCCAAGGTCCAGGCCACGGTCAACGGCCTCCATCTGCCTTCCTCGGCGCGCGTCGAATACGGCGGCACCTACGAGGAACAGCAGAAGTCGTTCCGCGCTCTGCTTCAGGTGCTGCTACTCGCCTTAGCTCTGGTCTTTGGTGTATTGCTCGCTGAGTTCCACAACTTTCCGGCAGCGATTGCCATTCTTACTTCCTCCGTGCTGTCCATCTCCGGGGTCATCGCGGCGCTGCTCGTCGCGGCCGCGATAGGCACCCGCGTTTCCTTCAACGTTTCCTCATTCATGGGTCTCATCATGGTCATCGGCATCGTGGCCAAGAACGGCATTCTGTTGCTCGATGCCGAGCAGCGTTTCCGCGCAGAAGGTATGCCTGCGAGAGACGCCATGTTCCACGCCGCGCAGCGCAGATTGCGGCCCATCGCCATGACGGCGATTGCAGCCGTATGCGGCATGTTGCCGCTGGCCTTTGCACTCGGCGCAGGCTCGCAGATGCTGCAGCCCCTGGCGATTGCGGTGATTGGCGGACTTGCTGTCTCGATGGTCCTGAGCCTCGTGGTGACGCCGCTAGTCTACTATCTGCTCACCCGTAACCGCATCGAGGTTGAGCATACCGAACACGTTGCCTGATCCGATCATTCGCCGGTTGCGTGCCCACACTTGTCAGTCATGCTTACACTGAAGAATTGAATTGGGAAGGTCGGGTATAGGCGTGCGCTTGTTGTAGAGGATGAAGTACGGCTGGCGTAAAACCTGGCAGCCATTCTGCGCGATCATGCGCTTTGTGCGGTTGATATCGTACCGGATGGCGAAGATGGCCTGTACCAAGCCAGCTCAGCTGCTTACGATCTGCTGGCGCTCGACCTGATGCTGCCAAAACTGAACGGCCTTCAGGTCCGCAAGAAACTTCGTGGCGACGGTGGACACTCCCCCGTGCTCATTCTCACCGCGCGCGATGAAAGGAAATGATTATTAGAGCAGAATCCGAGTAACAGTGCCCATTGGACGATAGTGAAAGGTGTCATTTTCTTAAGGAAAATGACACTTGACCTGCGTGCAGTTAGGTACATCTACTCGGATTCTGCTGTAGGCTCCTTAACGCCGTTGCGGACGGCTATCTGACTAAACCGTTCGATGCCAATGAGAATCTGCTTCAGTGATTCGGCATTGGGCGGCAGTTCCGCTGTACCCGCAGGGTATTTGTTGAACGATAAGATGTAGGCGGCAATATCTGTATCCTCTTCGCGGCTCAGTTTGCCGGGATGATCGGATGGCATCGTTTTTTGAATGCGGTCGACCAGTTCGCCAACATTGTGTCCTTCCCAGGCCAACTTGAAATCGTCACCGGAGAGCGAAGGCCCAGACTCACCTCCATCCATCTCATCGCCATGGCACACTGCACAATTAGCCTTGAAAGAGGTTTGACCGCGTTTTGCCTGCTCGACTGTAAAGACCCCGTCGGATGCAGAGCGGGTGACATTCTGACAAATAGCCACCGCTGCAAGGACAGCAAGGCAACAAGGGGTAACGACTGCGGGCTTGATATGCATATCGCCTCTCACAAAGACTCTTTCAGATCATACTTTCGCAAAACTTCTCATCGATCTTGCATACCGGAGTATACCTATGACCTTCCAGCCACTAGCGTATTCAACTCACCCATTTCGGCTTCTGTCAGTTCCATGAGGGGCGGCCGCACTGGTCCGGCAGAACGGCCAACGGCCTTCATTCCTGCCTTAACGATTGAAACAGCATAACCTCTGCGGCGATTCCGGATCTGGATGTAAGGCAAAACAAACTCGCGTAGAGAGTTAAAGACTGTCGAATGGTCCCGCTTTCGCACTGCTGCGTAGAACTCCAAGGCGAAATTGGGAAGAAAATTGAAGATAGCGGAAGAATAGGTTGTCACTCCAAGCTCGAGGTAAGGCAGCGCATAGGTCTCCGCCGTTGGCAGGCCGCCGATGTAAGTAAGTCGGCTCCCAATGCGAGAGTATATCCGTATCATTCGCTCAATATCACCCACCCCATCCTTGAAACCGACCAGATTAGGGCAGCGCTGACACAAACGTTCTAGTGTCAAGTCATCGACGATCGCATTGTCGCGGTTATACACAATCACCCCGAGGCTTGTAGAACGGCATACCCCTTCGATGTGAGCAGCAAGTCCAGCCTGCTCTGAGGAGACCAGGTAAGGCGGCAACAAGAGAATGCCGTCGGCACCCGCTTGCTCCGCAGCTATGGCAAATTCTTTGGCCATTGCTGTGCCGTAACCACATCCAGCGACAACTGGGACTCCTTTTGACTTCTGCGATACAGCTGCGCGCACAACAGCACAGAATTCCGTAGGAGTGAGCGAGAAGAACTCCCCTGTTCCACCAGCCACAAATAGCCCGGCAGGTTTATGAGAAAGTAGCCATTCAATATGATCGATATATGGTTTTGGTTCAAACTCGAAATTATTTGCAAAATGCGTGACCGGAAACGAGAGCAGACCTTCACCGACCTTAGCTGCCATTTCCTCTGGACTCAAATGGTTCATGGATAATCAATCTCCTTCCACACCCCGAAAAACTCTCTAGAGGAGTACCAAGTAATGGTTACGCGCGGAACAATTTTTCTGTAGGTCAAGGCAATTGTTAGACGATTAAGCCAACGTGGCAGACTTCTCAAGTTGCTGCGAGCCTGTCTGACCGGCGGCCATTCCGCTCAACCGGCCCAGATTCGACATGGAAACAACCCTGTCGCAATCCGTCATTGATTGCCTATCAAGACCAAGTGACTGCGATACATCAATCGTTAGCGTAATCATTTTTCCTGACTCAATGTCGCTCCAACGACTTCACGAATAGTCCCATCCACCTTACTGAGAATGTAAAAATTCTCTTCGTTATCCATGCTCAATCGGATGTCGACGCGCCCCCCCGAGATTGTCGCCCGGCCTGGCAGGCCAGTCTCCACTGCCTTTCCGCCACGAACACGGTACGCGATTTCTCCAATTGGGAACATTGAATCATACGGCTCCTTCCCTGCCTGAGGAGAGTCCCACACGATCTTGATTCTGTGAATGGGAGCCATGTTGTTGGGATTTCTGGGATTCTCGCCGTCCACGGCGAGCATATCGGAGTAATTAGCCCACCAAAGTCGTCCTGTGGTGATATCGCCGAAGATGAATTTTCCACGCAAGGCAGCGATCTTCCCGTTATAAACATATCCGTTGCAAATGCCATCGCCACTGTCTGGGGAGGCCTTGTCATGGCTGTAGACGATGACCGGATAAGTGGGAGTTACCATGCCATCGGTGGCCGTGGGACTTATTGTGCCATCGGCGTTCTGCGTATCGCCAATCTCAACCGGAATCTTGTAGTTTGCATCGGGAACCGTGGTTGTCGTATTGTCCGTCTTGAGCAGCTTATTACCTTCCAGAACGCCATACCCGTAGTTGTCTCCTTTGTGGATGATGTCCACCCACTCCCAGGTGTGCAACCCGATAACGCCTACAATCAAATTATTCTTGCTGGTATCCTTGGGATCGACGTACCAGCTCAATCTCTGCGGATTTCGAAACCCATATGCCCAAATTTCCTTGCGCGCGCCCTTGACGTTAACGAAGGGATTGTCATTCGGAATACGATATCTGCCGTTTTCGCTCACCGTGCTTGAATCCTTGTCAATGTCCAGGTCGGGAATGATTCGCAGGATCTTTCCGAGCACCATATCGAGTCTCTGCGGCGTGTGACGGATAAGCAAGTCGCGGGATTCTCCCGCCGCGCCTTCGCCCACCGACATGTACAACACTCGCCAATCGGGACTGCCCGGTTTGGCTGTAGGGTTGAAAATCAGATCACCCATTGGGTGAGAGACCGTGCCTATCTCCACGCGCATCAACTCGCGGGCCGTTCCTTCGAATGTGGAACTGGCTGGATTCTTTGCGGTCCACTCGATCAGAACGCCCTCGCGGCTGGTCGGCCCGGGCTTCTCGATCGCTTTTGTCAGGGTGTAGCCATCGAGATTGACTCCTGGAAAGTGGCTGTTATCCGGCATGTCAGAGCCGGGTAGTTTAGGGTCTTCAATGTGGATCGTGTAGAACTTGCCATTGTGCGCGAAGTCCGGGTCAAAGATGAAATTGCCGAAGCCATTGCCGAAGCCTGATGCGACGGTGAGCTTGTGAAATAGGCCCGGCTGACCATTGTTCCCGCTGAGATTCAGATAGGTGGTGAACTGCTTCGTCTTTTTGTTCAAGATGTACAACGGCCCATTTAGATCCGTTATGAAAAATCGATCCTTGCTTCCACCGGGTTCCTCGCGCATATAGCTCTCTCGCGCTAGAAGAGACGAGTTCGATCCCTTACTTACCGGATCTCCAGTCATCGGCATCTGCACAAAATCCTTGATGTGAATCGTTAGATCCTGCGCTTGGAGTGGGGCCAAGCGGGCGAACAGTATGGTCGCAGCTGTCAGCGCAATAGAATGGGCGAACCGCCCAGCCGAGCGATCTGCCGAGCGAATTGCATGCGTAGTCCCAGGCTCTGAAGCCACCTTTAACCAATTCATTGGGATTCCTTCCTGCTTGTGTTATCAGACGTCATACATGCTATGGTTAATTCGCTAGCTCTGTCAAGGCAAATTTCAGTGAGCCGGTCATCTGCTGCCTTCAGAAATCGGGTTGATCCCGGCGCATTTGGGGCTTGGACGGGAAACGTATTACGTTCAGATTACATCCCCTCGCGGCTAAGCTTCCCTACGAAGACTGAGGGCCGCACAACTTGCCACCGAGTTGCGGAAGCTAAGGATATTTGATGTGAAATCGTCGACATTTACACTTTGGGAAGTTTCTTAAGGCCCTGCATTCTTCCTAGCCCCTCAACTTCAAAGCTCACTGGATCCCGGACTTTCGAGTCTCCGAAGCGGCGACGTTCTCTTTGCGCTTCGTTTGAAGAATATTTACTCCAAAAGATTTCCCTTGACATGAATTTCATCCCCGATATAGGATTCGATCGCTATATGATGTCTGATGACATGATGCGGATGCCAACCGTCGGGATTGCCCTCGTTGCAGTGAGCCTTCGCGACGCATCCCACGCAATCGTTCCCGGTGCGACGGCGACATGGATCGCCGCATGTTCCGTTGCAGTATATCGCTGAAATCTTGACTGTGAAAAGGAACAGGAGAAGACCATGCTCTCCAGACGAAAACTATTGAAAGTGGGCGGCGTATTTGTTGCCGCCAATGCGTGGGCAGGATTTGGCCAGGATGCAGAGAACCAGACTGTTGTGCGTCCTCCTGGAATCCTGATTGAGTCGCACGTCCACATGATTTCCGATGACCCCGTGAAATTCCCTTTTGCGCAAAAAACTGGCGCCAGCCGCCCGGAACCGGTTGAATCGTTCATGAAGTTTGCTCAGGAGGCGAAACTCAACCACGCCGTCATTGTCACTCCAGAACCGTACCAGGCCGATCCCAGTTATATGGAGTCCTGCCTTTCCGGTCCCTTCGGAAGCTTCTTCAAAGCGGTCTGCCTGCTGGACCCTATCGATCCGGCGACTCCTCAGCGGCTTAAGGAACTTTCAGCACGACATCCTGGACAAATCGTGGGCATGAGAATTCACGAATTGCATGAGGTGGGTACGCCTTCAACCACCACCGGTGTCCTCCGCGACCGGGATTTGAACGACCCGCAAGTAGCCACAACGTGGCGCGCGGTGCAGGAACTGGGGATGAGCATTTTGATCCAGTGCACTCCTCATTTTGCCCCGCAGATAGCCTCGCTGGCCGTCAAGTTTCCGAGCGTGCCCGTCGTGATTGATCATTTGGCTCGCCCGGGCCAGGGAACAGCGGATGAGTACGTTGATGTTCTGAAGCTCGGCAAGCTCAAAAACCTGTACATGAAATTCACCACGACAGGAGTGACTTCAGCGTCCAGGCAGCCGTTTCCCCATCTCGATGCCAAACCGTTGGTTAAGCAGGTCTATGAGGCATTCGGGGCAGATCGAATGATGTGGGGAGAACTCGGCTTGAATCTGGCGCAATTCGGCAAAGCGATCCAGCTATTCGACGCCCAACTGGATTTTGTGCCCGAACTGGAAAAGGCAAAGATTCGCGGACTGACCGCCAAACGGCTGTACAAATTTTCTTGATGGGTTTCTCTCTGATTGATGATTAGCAACCACGCAGTTTCACGCAGGCGCTCTGGACTCCCCTATGAGGTTTAACAACATGAAACGTAGAGATTTTCTTTCTGCTTCCGCATCGGTCGTCGCGGCCACTGCCCTTCCCCGCCCCATAGCCGCCGACCAACCG
>Ga0302320_10009712_pt1 | contig 20619 bp, 15 predicted proteins | sample Bog_T0_3_FD_202130 | JGI IMG/M metagenome (GOLD analysis project Ga0302320, IMG submission 202130) | Peat permafrost microbial communities from Stordalen Mire near Abisko, Sweden - Bog_T0_3 | ecosystem: Environmental > Terrestrial > Soil > Wetlands > Peat | place: Sweden: Abisko, Stordalen Mire...
TGGAAGCAGGTGGAGGCCGGAACGCGCGGCGAAACTTCGCTCGACGCCTGGGAAGCCCGCAAGTTGGCGACAGCCAGCGGTCCCGACGCGGAGCGCTTCAAGAACGAATATTTCGAAGCGACGTTTGCCGACACGATTTCGATTTATCTTTTGTCTCTATTTCTGGACGTGGATTACTACGACCTGCGCGAGCGGGATTATCCGCTGCTGGCGCCTTCGGCGCTCGCCGAGCGCTTGCGGAAAGTGGCGGAGTTGTTCCCGGCGAATGCGGGATATGAGTTTTCCATTCTGTACAAGCGGCGCGAGCGGTAGTTCCGTTTCCGACCCGCACAGCAAATTCCGCTTATTTATTTCCGATCAGAAAATTCACCGAGCTCGGTTGATTGGCGTTCACCGTTACCGACTTCTCCCAGGTCTTCGGCTCGCTGAATATAGGGCGCTGCACGGCGCGCTCGGTCAGCACATCGTAGGCCTGTTCTTTGCCAGTAAGATTCCAGCCTTCATGCCAGGCAACAATTTGATACGTCCCGGGCGGCACGCCGGTGAATTCAAAACGTCCGCTTTCGTCGGTCACGGCGTAATAAGGATGTTGCACCACCATCATTTCGGCGTTCATCCAGACATGGCCGCCGTTGCAGCGCAGGTTGACCAGGCCAGGTGTGGACATGGCGCGGGAGTTGATTTGATTCGGAAAAGGAAATGGCAAGTTGTAAGATGCGGCTCCGTCCATGTGGATGGTGTGCAGAGTTGCATCCGAGCTTTGCATTTGCAGCGCGGCGTTCTGCGGCACCAGAAGAATATGCGGAATGTAGCGGCAGTGTTTCTGGTCGAGGTGACGCCGCTGCTCGGGTAATTCCAAGGCTTTTCCAGCCGAGATGTTTTTGAGATACACAATCGAATTGGCCACGCCACCTTCGGGACCGATGACTAGACGTTCCAGGCTGGTGGTCTTATTTCCGTCGGGAGCGCAAATCTGCGGGTCCTTGGTAATGGGAAATTCCAATTGGTGGGGCGCTGCCCCGGACCACTTGACGGTGCCGGATATTGTTCCGCCGTCGGTAACCGCGATAACTTTGTAATCTCCTTGCGCGGCGGCGAACGTGGCGGCCGCGAAAAGCCAAAACAGCAAAGCACTGCGCACAGCTATCTTCCGCATACAAACCCCTGAAAGCCCACCGCCCGTTGCTTCGCGCTTGCGAGTCGCTCGGCAACGCGGGCTAGAATTTGAGTATGGAACCTTCTTCCGCAACTCACGCCTTGCTGCTTCATCGCTCACAGGGGCCCGCTTAGGGACGGGGAGCGACCGCGTTTGCGGCTCATGCGATTCCAGCAGGGAAGACCGTCTCCGGTTCAGAAAAGGAATCGCAGGATTAGAGTGCGCTAACGAACCGTGGTAGTCGAGATTACCGAAGTGGTGTGTCGCGTGGGGCGGTCATTTCGCCAGGCGGCGTCAGCTTGCGGGTTGGCTCAAAAAGATTCGGTTCGGATAGCTTACAATTCTGCTGCCATGACGGTCACCGTCAAATCCTTCGCGAAAATAAACCTCGGACTCTATATTGGCGGGCTGCGCGAGGATGGCTTCCACGAATTACGCACCGTCTATCAGACGATCGGGCTGCATGACTTGATGACCGTAAACGTGGAGCGCGGCAGGGGAATCGAGATTCGATGCCAGCATTCAGCCGTTCCGAAAGATGAGTCGAACACTTGCTATCGCATCGTCGACCGGGCCATGGCGGCGCTTCGTGCAAAGGGGCGAGTCGTAATCCAGATCGAGAAGCGATTGCCCGTGCAGGGCGGAATGGGCGGAGCTTCCACGAATGCCGTGGCCGCACTCATAGCCTTAGAGCGAGCGCTGAAGAAGAACTTGCGTCCGGAAGAGCGGCTGCGGATCGCTTCCGAAGTCGGCTCGGATCTGCCGTTATTTCTGATCGGCGGAACGGTGTTGGGCGTGGGGCGCGGGGAGCAGGTTTTTCCGGTGGTGGATTTGCCTGCGATGGCATGCGTGGTAGTAACGCCAGCCGTTGGAGTTTCAACTCCGAAGGCCTTCACGGAGTGGGACCGGAAATTGACGGCTCCGGATGCATCCGATAGAATGAATCTGCTTGGCCGAGGGCTTTCGGCGTGGCTGGGCGAGATGTACTCCGGTGCTCCTTTTAGAAGGGGCCGGCGCGAGAATCCACTTCTCGAGCTTGTCCGGGCCGGGATCAAGAACGACTTTGAAGAAGTCGTCTTTCCTGAGTATCCCGAACTGAGTAAGGGCAAGGCTGCATTGGAACGCGTGGGGGCGAAGTACGCGTCACTGTCGGGTTCCGGATCGACGCTGTACGGTCTGTTCGCTTCGAAAGAGGCAGCAAATCTGGCAGCGGCGAAATTGCGCAAGCAAGGTTGGATCGCGCAAGTTACTATGACCCTGCCGCGGCGGGAGTACTGGAAGAAAATGTTGAGTTAGGCGGCGGTCTGGCAAATTTTGATTGTTGATTTTTGATTGTTGATTGACAATGAGGGCGTCGGCTGAGGGTTCAGCCGAAAATCACCAATCCAAAATCAACAATGGCTTACTGGGCCGTCGACTAATGGTAGGTCAAGTGCCTTTGGAGCACTTTGTCTAGGTTCGAATCCTAGCGGCCCAGCCAGAATATCGAGCTTCGAGTCGCGAGCTGCGAGCAAGTCAGGTGAGACAGCTCAAAGCTCGGAGCTAGCAGCTTAAGAGCAAACTATGGCTACTTTGGTGACGCCGACCGAAAAAGTAGTAGAGAAGATGGAAAAGAACGTTCCGCCCATGCCCGAAGAGAAGCCGGATCGCAAGCAACGCCCGCGGGTGGATGAGAAGTTCAAGATCTTCAGCGGCACTGCCAACGAGCCCTTGGCGGACGAAGTTTGCCAGTTTCTCGGCATGCAGCGCGGGCAGGCGCAGGTGATCCGCTTCGCCGATGGCGAGGCGTATGTACAGATTCAGGAGAATGTGCGCGGCGCGGATGTTTTCGTGATGCAGCCGACCTGTCGCGCAGCGCACAGTAACGGCGCCAAGAGCACCAGCGTCGACGAGCATCTGATGGAGTTGCTGTTGATGATCGATGCGCTCAAACGCGCGTCGGCACGGCGAATCACGGCGGTTATGCCGTATTTCGGATATGCCCGACAGGACCGCAAGGACAAGCCGCGCAGTCCGATTTCATCGAAGTTAGTTGCGGATTTGTTAACCACTGCGGGCGCGCACCGAGCGTTGATCGTTGATTTACATACGCCCCAGTTGCAGGGATTTTTTAATATCCCAGTGGACCATTTGTTTGCTTCGCCGGTGCTGGTCGATCATTTTCGCAAATTGAATTTGCCGAACCTGACGGTAGTCTCACCGGATGCCGGCGGCGTGGAGCGGGCACGTTTTTTTGCCAAGAAAGTGGACGCGGCGCTGGCCATCGTGGACAAGCGGCGCGTGGAGATGAACGTGGCTGAAGTCATGCACGTGATCGGCGATGTGAAAGGCCGCACGTGTCTGATCATCGATGATTTGATCGATACGGCCGGTACGCTGGTGAAAACCGCGACCGCGTTGATGGAGAACGGCGCCACCGAAGTGTATGCCTGTTCGTCGCATGCGGTCCTGTCGCATCCGGCGGTTCAGAATATTGCGAAGTCGGTGATCCGCGAAGTGGTGGTCACAAATACGATCCCACTGACCGAGGAAGCGAAGCAGGAGCCGAAGATCCGGGTGCTTTCGATCGCGGGATTGATCGGCCGCGCGATCCAGGCCAATCACGAGGAGACTTCGGTCAGCAAGTTATTTACTTAGGTCACGGCGGCTAAAGCCGTCCGTAAAAGACATACGGTTATCGCAGCGCTGAAGCGCTGCGCCACCCAAAATCGAAGGAAAAGAATTATGGCAACGATTGAACAAAACGTTTTAGAAGCGCAAGAGCGCGAAGCTGGCACCAAGAATCACGCCCGGCGCGTGCGCCGGGAAGGCAAAATTCCCGCCGTGGTATATGGCGCAGGCAAGGACGCGACCCCGATTTCCGTCGATCCCCGCCATGTGCTGCGCATTTTGCGCTCCGACAGCGGACATAACACCATCTTCGATCTCGCGATGAATGGCGGCGACAAGACCAAAGTCATGATCGTGGATTGGCAATATGAGCCGATCAAAGGCCATCTGCTGCACATCGACCTGAAACGCATTGCCATGGATAAGGCTCTGCGCGTCAGCATTCCGATTGAGCTGCAGGGCGTGCCTATGGGCGTCAAGACCGAAGGCGGCATTCTCGAGCAGATGCTGCGCGAAGTCGAAATCGAGTGTTTGCCAGCCGACATCCCAAGCCACATTAATGTGGATGTCAGCGAGCTCACCTTCGGCAAAGTTCTGCGCGTCTCGGATTTGCCGCATAACGAAAAGCTGAAATTTCTGACCGATGCGAACCAGCCGGTAGCACACGTTACCAGCGTGAAGGAAGAAGTTGTCGCTACGCCGGATGCAGCGGCGGCCGAAGCGGGAGCGACTCCGGCCGAACCTGAAGTCATCAAGAAGGGCAAGGGTGAGACCGAAGAAGAGGGCGCGGCTGCGGACGCAAAGCCTGAAAAGGGCGACAAGAAGGCCGAGAAGAAGGAGAAAAAGTAGAACCATGTGGGGACAGCCGCCCTCGGCTGCCTGCCCTGAGCAGGGCCGAAGGGTCCGCCGCGCGAAGCGCGGAGTCTCCTGCAAGGTTCCTGGGATGGCCGCGTGAAACTGATCGTTGGTCTCGGCAATCCCGGCATCGAGTATCAGTTCACGCCGCATAACATCGGCTTTCTAACTCTGGATCGCATCGCCGGCGAACGCGCAGTTGAGATTCGGAACCGGCAATGCAGAGCGCTGACGGCGCGGGCGCAGTTTGGAAATGAAACCGTGCTGTTGGCTAAGCCCGAGACTTACATGAACCTGAGCGGAGTGTCGGTTCGGGAGTTAGTAGCGGAATACGATGCGCAGCCGGAAACGGACTTAATCGTAGTGCAGGACGAACTGGATTTTCCGCTGGGGACATTGCGGATACAAACGCGGCGAAGTTCGGCGGGTCATAACGGGATCGAGTCGATCATCGGAGCGCTGGGCACGAATGATTTTTTGCGCGTCCGGATGGGTGTGGCGCCGGAGCGAAAAGTGCAGGACGGCCAGAGTTATTTGCTCTCGCCGTTTCGCAAGGCAGAACTCGAAGTTGTAGATGGGATGCTCGATATTGCGGCCGACGCAGTGAAAGCGATCTTGACCGAAGGTGCGGCAGCGGCGATGAACCGTTTCAACCGCAAGGAACAGTGATCAGTGGCTAGTGGCCGGTGATCAGTAAATTCGGAGTTGATCAGATAAGGATTTTCGCGCGGGGTTGGGGTTACTGGTCACTGACCACTGATCACCGGCCACTGCTCTTAGATTTGGAGACGAGTATGAATCGTACGTATGAACTGATGTTTATTGTCCGTCCAGATATGGCGGATGAAGATCTTGAGAAACTGATTTCGACCCTGGAGTCCACAGTGACTTCGGCCTCCGGTTCGATCAAGAGCATTGATCGCATGGGCAAGCGGCGTCTGGCCTACATGGTGCGCAAGTTCCGTGAGGGCCTTTACATCCTCATGACCATTGAGGGCGAAGGCACAGTGGTGCACGAACTCGAGCGCCGGCTGCGGGTCACGGAACCTGTGATCAAGTTTCTCACCGTGCGCATCGACGAAGAGCAGAAGCGCCTGGAGAAGATCAAGAAGCTGCGCGACGCGAAGAAGAAAGTCAGCGCGATGCCGGCTGCGGTTCCGGAAGAAGCTCCCGCGCCGGTTGCGGAAGCGCCCGCAGCAGACGCGCCAGCAGCAATATAAAGGCGGTGGCCAGTGATCAGTAATCAGTGGCCAGTTCGAGAGCGAAATATTTGACTGGCCACCGGTCACTGACCACCGGCCACTGAATTTAAGGAGCATTATGACTGAAGAAACAAAAGCACCAGCGCCCTCCGGCGACCGGCCTTCGAGGCCTTTTGGCGAGCGATCGGGCGGCGGAGACCGTCCCCGCTTTGGCGGCGGCGGAGCCGGCCGCTCCGGCCCCGGCGGACCCCCGCGCGAAGGCGGACGCAAATTTTTCCGGCGCAAAAAAGTCTGCAAGTTCTGCACCGAAAAAATTGCCGACATCAACTACAAAGATTACCGGCTGCTGGGCCAGTTCGTGGCCGAGAGCGGCAAGATCGTCCCCCGGCGTTTGACCGGAGTGTGCTCGCCCCATCAACACCGGCTGGCCACGGCGATCAAGCAGGCGCGCAACATCGCACTGCTGCCGTTCGCCGGACGGGCATCGTAAGAAGTCGCCCACGGATTTGCGCGGATCTTCGCGGATAAGGCTTTTTATATATTTTGGTTTATCCGTGTGAATCTGTGCAAATCCGTGGCAAAAGAATTCTGACATCGGAGTCATACCATGGAAGTCATTCTCAAAGAAGACGTAAACAAGCTGGGATCGCGCGGCGACGTCGTGAAGGTTGCCGAAGGTTATGGCCGCAACTATCTTTTGCCGCGCAAGCTGGCTATCGTGGCCAACGAGGGCAACAAAGCCGTCATCGGGCAGATGAAGGCCGCCTCGGTACGCCGCTCCGCCAAAGAAAAGACGCAGGCGGAAGAACTGGCCAAACAGTTTGACGGACTCTCTGCCACCTTCCAGCGCCGCTCAGGCGAGAACGATCAGCTCTTTGGATCGGTCACGTCAGGCGATATTGCCGATGCCATCGCGAAAAAAGGAATCAACCTGGATCGCCGCCAGATTCAACTGCACGATCCGTTGAAGTCCCTGGGCGAGTTCACTGTCCCGGTAAAGCTGCACAAGGACGTGACCGCGCATTTGAAAGTGGTCATCGAGAAAGAAGCGGTCGCAGAGTAATCGGCTCGCCGCGCGGCGCGGGCCCGCTGGGCAAGGCAGCGCGAGCGGCCCGAGGCTCGGCTTGGCCAATAGCTCGCTTTCCCTAAATTCCCCTGCGCCTAATCCCGCTAATGCAGTGCCGTCAGTCCGCTAATCCCCGAGGTGCTTTCAGTGTCGATCGACACCGGCCCCGATGATCCCTCAATCTGATTGCCCTGAAAGAAAACGTTCGTGGCCTGCGTCACGACGATCGATCCTGCGCTATTGGCCGTGCCGTAAGTTCCAATCCATGCGAGCGCTTGATTCGTGTTGGCGAGCTGATTGTTCTGCATGATCACGTTGTTTGCGGTCGAGATGAAGAATCCCGGCCCCGGCGTGTCCTCGACAATGTTGCCTGAGAAGATTAGGTTTTGGTGCAGCGGCGCCCACGATGGAATCGTGAACGCCTGATTATTCTCCGCGGCTACGACAATCGCTCCGAGTACCGAACTCGGATCGGCAGTGTTCTGTATGTAGTTGCCCGGGTTCGAAACGTGATTATTCGCAACGACCAGATTTTGCGCGCCCGGACCCTCGCCCCAGTAGGGACTCGAAATAATGTAAATGGAGTGCAGGGTTTGACCGTCGAAAGTATTTCCGGTCAACTCTCCTTCTGAAGTTTGCAACAAGACTCCACGCGCGCGGTTGTGCAGGAAGGTATTGTTGCGGATGATGTAACGTGCGCTGTTCAGGCGCAGATCGACCACGAACTGCGCTTGCGCCGGTGAAGGGCTCGCGAAATTCAACTGCGTGAGCACATGCCCGTCGGTGACTACGCTTTGGATCCTGCTGAGATCGGTAAAGAAAAGATTCGGATCAAGAAAAAGCAACTGATCATTCGGCAGCCAGATATTTTCCCACCAGCTATAAATATTCAAGCCTGTTGCCGAACCGCCCGCCGCGCCCGCCAGCGACGGATAGCACGGCTGATTGTTCGACTGCACCTTCATGCTGTTGCACCAGAGCCATGTGTTGAGATTGAGGCCGTCGTCCCCCTGATAGCCGATCGTGTTGTTCTCGATGATGATGTTGCCCTCGTCCGCCGACATGTGCACCGCATCGCCGGCGATCGAGATCAAACTGCCGGGTGTGCGGAAAACCTGAGAGTTGGCCAGACGGAATCCGCGGCCGTAAATGAATTGAAATGCGCTGCCGCTCGCTCCGGACACATTCACATTATCGACATCCACGTCGTCGCTATCGTTGATGACAACCGCCGCAGCCTCGCCGTCGAAATGCCGCACCAGCACGGTGTCGCCGTCGTGAAAATCTGCGCCGTTCGGAACCAGAAAAGTCTGGCCACCCAGGTAGCGCGAACCGCTCGGATTCAAGCCCTGATCTTCGTTTGGAGTCTTGAGCGACCAGTAATCATGCTCGCGGTCCCACGCTGTGATGTATTCGATCACCGTGTTTGCATGGACGCGATAGTTGGAATCGAAAACCAGCTTCATGGTCTGGGTTTGGGTGTTGACGCCTTCCACAGTCGCCAGCGAAGCCAGTTGAATCTTTGGCCACGCGAGGTTGAAGTTTTTAAACACGATTCTTTGCACGCCATCCATCTGGATGCCTTGGCAAAGGCCGTTAAAGTTCAGGGTCGAACCTTGGCCGTCGATGGTGAGGTCCGTGACTTTTGCCATCAGCCAATGTTGATAACCGTTTGCCCCTCTGCCACTGTCGCATCCCGGAAAATCTTCAACTTCATACGTTGCCTTCGGAAAGACGACCGAACCGTATACGGTCCCCGATGGATTCGCGCCCCTGGCATAGGCAATCGCACCGGAGAGATAGTTCATGACGGTTTGGCCGGGTGTTAGGGGATACGGAGGAACGTAGTAAATTTCGGCGCTCGGAGGCGCGGGAGCTTTGATGAGGATTTGAACTTCGTTGCCATCGGCTGCTTGAAAATTATCTGCTCTGTCGCCGGACGCGATTGGTAGGTCGAGTTCGTCATGAATGTATTGCGAATACAGGCCGCCGCGTTCGCCGATCGTGGCCACCATTGCGGGATCGATGTCCTGGAGAGTCAGCGCCCCTTGCGCTTTCCAAGCCGCGGTATTGTCGGAGTTTTCAATCTCCAAGTAAGGAACCGCTTGCGAAAGAATTAACTCGCTGCTACCCGAGGTGAGGCTTGACCAAAGAGTGGCGGTTTGTCCGTTTACGCTGCCGGTCACGACCAGGCTTCCCGCGGCATCGAAGGCTGCTTGAGGCGAAGAACAAGCAGATTGACTCGTACCTGATTGCCAAAGGAGTTGGCCAGATCCGTTACTCAGCGTCAGATTGCAGTCGCTATTCATGCGCAGCGTGATTGAGCCAGCAGAGACGGACTGATTAGCTGTCAGGGTGAGTCCGCCCGGCAAATATTCCAATTCAGCCGCCGAGGCTGTGGAAGAAACACTGCCCAGGGCAACGGCAAATATCCCGAATAGGCAACCGGAAAACGAAGCAAAGCGCATTCTTCCAAAGTGTCGCATTTCAAATCTCCAATTCATTACTGCGCCAGCGCGCTTTCACTGATTCAGCGTCAAGCTGATCGGCTGTCGAAACAGCACCCGATAAGTCGAATCGTTATTATTCAAGCGCACGTAATACAAGTAAGGATGGTCTCCGATCGCGGAAAAATTCATGTCGGGAGCAAGCGGATCAAGCAGCGAGAAGTAGGCGTAAGACCAATTCCCTGCCGGCTCTTTAGCGAGTAGTTGATCGAGCGCGACGACCAGTGTGGGCGTAGTCCAGTTGACCAGATCGGTGGACGTGGTCAGGTACAGGCCTTTCTTTCCGTACTCATTGGTAAATCCATTCCACAATGTGGCAACAACTATGTTCGCAGGTCCGTAAATATTGATGGCATTCACGAACGTCATGTAAGGGACCGGCCGGTAGATGTGCTCTTCCGGATGCTCGACCGTTCCCACATAAGGATCGGCAAACGACAACGAGAAATCGCTGCCATTCCAACTGCGCCACGAAGTTGGATCGAAAACATCGCGCGTGCGCAGCGGCGCGCCGCCATTCGGTACCCGGCAACGATGCGGTGGCTGATCGCCACAGCCCGGAGGCCACGCCCAGTCCGTGGCCACGGCGTAATACCATCCGTTCCATCGAATCACGTTGGTGTCAACGCTGTAGCCTGTGGGACCGTGATCGACTACATAGCGGTAAGGAACTCCCGCCAGAAAATTCCGCGGCGCCTGGAAAGAATCGAAATGGTAGCCGCCATCGGTCGAGAGATGAAACGTGTCGGAGTCGTACTCGCAGGGGCCATTAACGTCGTAATAGGAACATTCGCCGGGATGGGCCCAGCCGTGATATTCGGTGTGCGTGAGGCCTGCGATAGTTTTTCCGTCCAGCGTGTAAAAAGAATCGATCCAGGTTTGATCGTTGAAGTCCGCCGGATTCGGGTCGCCGGCAGAACGGTGCGCAACCTCGCAACTCCGCTGAAGATTCTCCAGGCTCGGCCCCAGACTTTCGAAAAGCTCCGAACTCGCAGTCACAAAATGGACTATGCCTTTGTAGTCGCGAAACGCCCGGGCCATCGCGTCGGGAACATCGTTCGCGCTGCAAGATTGGTCGGGGGTGACGAACACTTCCGCGCGTGAGCCTTCCAGTACGCCGGTGATCATGGGAGCGCTGGCGGCGTGCTGCTGGCTTTGTGCCAGCGAGCCTGCAAACAGAAGAAGACTGAGCAGAAGAGAATGCTTATGCCGCATGGTTGAAGTCCTCAGAGATTACTGACACGTTATGGTGAGGCGCTGCAGCGAGTTGTGTTCGCGCGGCAGGCCGCCGTTTTCGGCTTTTATATATGTGAAATAGGTGTAGAAAGTTTTACCCAATACCTGGGGATCGTCGCCCAGCCCTACCGACGAGGGATAAGCCGCAATCGGGCCGTAGACACCGAGGGGCGAGGGAAGCGTCCAATTCAGGCCATCAATCGACTCCGCGTAATAGAACGAAGTATCGTCCGACATCACCATCACGTAGCGTTTCAAATAGTTGTTGTAGTGGACGTCGAGATATCCGGTTTCGATCGGCGATGCGTTTGGATTCAGATCGCTGGAGAGTCCTCCAATGCCGGGTTGAAGATGCCAGTCACCCTGGAAATATTTTTCGAAGGGAACCGTGTGCGGATGCGAGGAGCCGAACGCAGCCTCCATCAAGGAAGAAGCCAGCACACGCGCCACTGAGGCATGAGTGGTAAGCTCGGTGTTCGCGATCCAGTCGGGAAAATAAATGTAGAAGTATTTTCCATCCGGCGAGAGCACGAGCGGATCGGCCCCGATCTCATGGAAAACGCCATTCGGCTTGTAGGCCTGATTGAGCCGGACGATCTCGCCCAGATCGGTCCAGTGCTCGCCGTTGTCCCAGGACGCGGCCAATCCTAACAGCGCATAGTTCGGCAGCTCCGCGTGATATGTCACCAAAAGATTTCCCGCGCCGGCCATGCCCGCCGGAACCTGATAGACCGGCCCGCCACCCAGGTAGCCATAGCTGGGATAGTTCGGGTTCACCGCCGGATCAGGATTCTGGGAAATGCTTACGTCCTGCGGATTGCCCGTCCCGAGCGGGTTGTCGAGCGTCCCCACCGTGGTGGTGATCGATCCGTACTTATTATTTCCGACCCATTCGCCCTGCCACAATTCCTTGGGATGAAGCGCGCCATCGCTGGTGAAAAACTTATATTCGTTGCCGGTCTTGAGCACACCCATCTGCGTGTCAGGCCACGCGAAACCGAAGCCGCCCGTATCGGTGAGCGGAGGCTCAACCTTGGGGCTGGCGTCGCGGATCTGATCATGAGAGTCGACGATGATGGGTCCAGTCACGGATGGACGGCAAGCCAGGGCAGGAGTTTGAGGGGAAGCAGGCAGCGACGAAAACTGCAGGAAGCTGGCTACTAACGCAACAGAGGCGAGCGAGGAACGGAGAAGCATGATGGTGCGCCGATCTGGTTTTCAGGGACAGCGGGAAAGCTGCTTTGATGAAGATTGCAGCTATGCACACAGCTTAGTAACACGGGAAGCTCATAGAGGTTGCGCGGCTTGAAGAAAGATCGCACCAAAGCGCTGGAATTTAATCGTGGCTTAACTTTAACCGTCAAATTTGCGTTAGTTCGCCGGTTAGAAAACGGACCCCTCGTTTCCGCTGGGTCTCACGGCGTAATCTGAAATACGGTCCCCCCGTTGCCCTGCCCGCCGCCTGCGGTTGTTCCGTAGAGTACTCCGGACGGACCGAGGATCACGCTCCCTTCAGGACTGTTTCCATCCCCAGTCCCAGGGAACGGAAAGGTGTGCAGGGTAGTCTCGTTCCAGCTTCCGCCGGAAGCCGGAGAAAGTTCGAAAACTGCGCCGTAATCCCCTAGGGTCCCGCCTACGGCAGTCCCGTACAAATTGCCGGCATCGTCGAAGACAACGTTCGCACCCGGACCCAAGGCATCCTCGCTGTGGAAGGAGTATAGGATGGTCTCACTCCAGGCGGCAGACTTTGGCGAGAGCTCGAAGACCGTGCCACAGCCGAGGTAAGCGCAGATTTGATTGAAAGTGCCGCCACGAAACGTGGTGCCGTACAGATTTCCCGCTTGAACGATCACTCCGGCTAAAGGAAATCCGCCGTCTCCATTGGCGTCGGTGAATTCATATAGAACGCTTTCCATCCACGCCCCACCGGAGTTTGGAGCCAACTTGAAAACCGTTCCGCAGCCCGATGAGCAGGCGGAGCCATCGAGGCCGCCAGTCGAAGTTGTTCCGTAGAGATTGCCCGCCTGGTCGAAAATAATCCCCGCCAGCGGGGTAGACCCATCGCTGCTGCCGCCCGCGAAGTTGTAGAGCGTGGCTTCGCTCCACGACCCTTGCTGCGGACTAAGTTTGAATACCGTGCCGCAGCCGGAATGGCAACCGTTTTGGATCAGCCCGCCTTCTTCTGTGGTCCCGTATAAATTCCCGGTAGAGTCGATAACCAGGCCTCCAAAAGGAAATATGCCAGTTGCATTCGTGAAATTGAAAAGCGTTTTTTCAGTCCACCCGCCGCTGGAGGATGGCGACAACTCAAAGATCATTCCATATTGCTGCGAACCGCCGGTTTCGGTTTCGCCGTAAAGATTGCCCGCGTTGTCAAAAATCAAGCTGGAAGGATTCGAGTACGAATTTGTACCGTTGGGCGATCCCGTCGTGAAGTTGTATAGCGTTGTTTCTTGCCATCCTGCGGCGGAACTTGTAAGTTTGAAAACGGTGCCGAAGCCGTGGCTACCGCCTTCTGTAGTTGTTCCGTAGAGCGCTCCGGCGGCGTCGGCGATCAGCGCGGACTGTGGCCCGCTCCCATCCGAGTAAGGGAAGTTGGTAAGAGTGGTTTCCTGCCACTGTCCTTGGCTTAGCGCTAGCTGGAAGACTACACCGTTGCTCTTCAAGGGATAAAAAGGTCCTTCACTGATTGTGCCGTACAGTTGACCGGATGCTCCTAGGATTACTCCGTACGTTGGATTCTGGCCGTCGGCGCCGCCTGTGAAGTTCCACAAAACGCTCTCGTTCCATTGCCCGCTGCCGGCCGGCATTAGCTCGAAGACCACGCCGTTGTCTCCGCCGAAACGCGGCCCGCCGTAGACGGTTGTGCCGTAAAGATTGCCGGCCTCATCAAACGCCAACTTGCCTTCGGGTGTTGATCCGTCACTTCCGTTGAAGCTGTAGATAATTTTTTCGTTCCACTCGCCACTCGACCCTGGCGTCAGCTCAAAGACCGCGCCGCAAGCGGAACCGGAGCATCCGGTCCCCGGTCCACCATCGGCGGCAACTCCGTAAAGATTTCCGGCATGATCGAAAATCATACTGCCGCCGGGAGCGCCGCCATCAGAACCGCCGGAGAATGTGTAGATCGTGCTTTCCTTCCAGACGCCGCCTGAACTTGTCAGTTCGAAAACCACGCCGCCCGAAAGCGACGAACTTTGAGCCGTTCCAAAGAGATCGCCGCTGCTGTCGACCGCGAGACCGTCGTTGGGAAATTCTCCATCGGCCTGACCCTGGAAGACGTACAGGATTTCTTCCGTCCACTGCCCATTCGCCTTTGGGCTCAGTCGAAAAATTGTGCCGCAGCCGACGCTGGTGTCGCAACTGTTCTGAGTGCGTCCGCCGCCGTCAATCGTTGTGCCATACAAATTGCCCGCTTTGTCGAACACCAGTCCGCCTTCCGGACTAAAACCGTCGGTCGCGCTTGATTCTTCAAAGTTCCACAGAATCGATTCCTGCCACTGGCCATGCGACTTGGTCAGTTTGAAGATGGTTCCGGCCTGGTCGCCCTTTCCTCCGCCTGTAGTTGCGCCGTACAGATTTCCGGACGAATCGAAGGTCAGCGCCCCGGTGGGAGCCATGCCATCGGTTGCGCCACCGATGTATCCTTTGAAACTGTAGAGAACAGTCTCCGTCCAGCCGCCGCGCGAATTTGGCGACAGCATGAAGACCGCGCCGCTTGCGTACAGGCCTCCATACGCCGTAACCCCGTAGAGATTGCCTGAAGAATCCGAAATCAATCCTCCCGCCGGAAACTGGCCGTGCAGCGTAGGGTGGAAGCTATAGAGAATATCCTCGGTACCCGCAATAGCATTGGCGGTGCATAGAGTCACCGCCGAAAATGTGGCGATCACTAAGAATGATCTCAGACGCTGCATGGAAACTCCTCGCGCAAGTTTACAAGCGATGGGAACTTTTTGTCCCGAATCGCAGATTCTTACGGCGTGATCTGAAATACCGTTCCCCCGTTGCCCTGTCCACCGCCTGCGGTGGTTCCGTAGAGAACGCCGGACGGTCCCAGAATCACGCTCGCTTCCGGAAAATATCCGTCACCGCCGCCGACCGTAGGGAACGTATAGAGCGAAGTCTCACTCCATCCCCCTCCGGAAGCCGGCGAGAGTTCGAAGACGCTGCCCCAGTCTCCGTAAAGGCCTCCTTCAGTCGTTCCGTAAAGGTTGCCGGCCTGGTCGAAGATCACGCCAGCGAGCGGAGTGGTGGCATCGGATCCAAGAAACGCGTATAGGATGGATTCACGCCACGCACCCGATTGCGGTGAAAGCTCGTACACGACGCCGCAGCCGATGGTGTTACAAATGCCGTGCGCGCCCCCGAGCGAAGTCGTGCCGTACAAGTTGCCTGCCTCGTCGAAGATGACCCCTGCGGCGGGCACTGCGCCATCTCCCTGAGTATCGCTGAACCGGTGCAGCAGGCTTTCCGTCCAAGTACCGCCAGAGTTGTGGGTCAACTTGAAGACGGTGCCGCATCCGTCGCAGGCTTTTCCAATAAGAGCGCCACTGGAGGTCGTCCCGTACAGATTGCCGGCTTTGTCGAAGATCACCCCGCCCAATGGATACGCTCCGTCATTGCCGCCGAGAAAGTTGTAGAGCACTGTTTCTTTCCACTCGCCTTGCGCGGGCGTGAGTTCGAAGACCACGCCGCAATCGTCAAAGCAGTTGCCGGAGTCAATGCCGCCCAGTTTCGTGGTGCCGTACAGATTGCCCACGGAATCGAAGACCAGCCCGCCTAGGGGGTAAATACCGGTTTTCGTTCCCTTGAAAGTGAAGAGAGTTTTTTCGGTCCACTCCCCATGCGATGTGGGCGACAGCTCATAAACCATTCCCCAGTCTGCCGAGCCGCCATATTCTGTTTCGCCGTACAGATTGCCGGCCGAGTCGAAAATCAATGTCGATGGATTCGATATCTTATAGGGACCGATGGGCGCTCCCGTCGTGAAGTCGTAAAGGATGGTCTCGTTCCAGCCTACAGACGATTTGGTCAGTTTGAAGACCGTTCCATAGCCGTCGGTGCCATCTTGTGAAGTCACACCATACAGATCGCCAGCGGCATCGGCGACGAGCGCAGCTTGCGGAATTCCGCCGTCCGCAGGCTGAAAGCTCGTGAGCGTGGTTTCATTCCATTCGCCTTTATTGGCGGCCAGCTCGAAGACCACACCATAGATGGGAGCATTCGAGTTCGCGCCGTAAAGTTTTCCGCCAGCCCCCAGGATTACTCCATAGCTCGGTGTTTCGCCGTCGGTGCCTCCGGTAAAATTCCACAGTACACTTTCGCCATACTGCCCGCCAGCAGCCGGAGTCAGCCCGAAGACCACGCCTTCGCCTGAAGTCCCCCCAAACGCGGCCGTGCCATAAAGATTGCCGTTTTGGTCAAGCTGCAATTTGCCAGAAGGATTCTGTCCGTCGGTTCCATTGAAATTGAAGAGGATTTTTTCCGTCCATTTTTTATTCGATCCGGGAATCAACTGGAAGACGGTGCCGCAAGTTGAGCATTCACTGCCGCCTTGGAAGGTAACGCCGTCGAGATTTCCCGCTTGATCCAAGATGAGGCCACTGGTCGGGCTCGTCCCTTCGGCGTCGGTGCTGAAGGTAAAAAGCGTGGTTTCCGTCCAGTCGCCATTCTTGCCCGGCGAAACTTCGACCGCAGTGCCGTCAAACGTGGCTGAGCCGACGGTCGTTCCGTACAAATTGCCGGACGAATCCATGGCGAGCGAGTCGTTGGGATAACCTCCGTCGGAGAGTCCTTGAAAAACGTACAGAAGGCTTTCCTTCCATTGCCCATTGGAATTAGGACTGAGTTGAAAGACGGTGCCGCATCCGCCATCAAAACTACAGTTGACGTTGGTGTATCCACCGCCAAAGCGCGTTGTGCCGTATAAATTGCCGGCTTTGTCAAAGATGAGTCCGCCTTGCGGATTAAAACCGTCCTTCGAATTCGATTGCTGGAAGCTCCACACAATCGTTTCGTTCCACGCGCCGTTGGACTTGGTTAGTTTGAAAACCGTTCCAACCTGTTCTTTGCCATTACCGCCCCAGGTCGTGGCTCCATAAAGATTCCCAGCCGAGTCGAAAGTCAGCGCGCCGACCGGATTGTATCCATCGGCCGCTCCGCCCACGCTGCCTTTGAAGCTGTAGAGCACCGTCTCGGTCCAGCCGCCGTGGGCATTGGGTGAGAGCACGTAGACGGCACCGTTGTTGTACGCGCCTCCATATTGAGTCACGCCATACAGATTGCCGGCCGAGTCAGAAATCACACCGCCGCCCGGAAGCTGTCCGTTCAACTGCGGATGGAAACTATAGAGAAGGCTTTCCGTGCCCGCGGCGGCGAGGCAGGGACTCATAGCGATGGCCACGAATGCACCTATGGCGGTCACAAAAAACAATGGCTTCTGGCGCTTCTTGAGCAGCATGGGATTCTCCATCTTTGACGAACGACGGTGGTTGCTCCCTTGGGAGCAGGAGGCGATGCTAAACCACTGGCCAGCCCTTGTCTTTCAGGAAATTGAGCTTTTGTCAGAGGATTGATGTGATCCCATGGCGCGCAATCGTATACCGGCTCGTCAAAAATCTCTGGAAGGTCTATTGACCCGTCAAGCGGAACTCCCCATGCAGGGCCGCGCCTGAGTCTTCGCCGACCCAAACATCGAAGTTCTCGGGCTCTACTACCCATTTCTTCAAGGCCGGACTCCAGAACTGCAGCTCGTCTTTCCCCAACGTGAATTCGACAGTTCTCTTTCCGCCCGGTTCCAGAGGAATTCGTTCAAAGCCCTTCAGTTGGCGAACTGGGCGTGAAGCGCTACCGGCACGCTGATGAATGTAAAGCTGTACCACCGCATCACCGGCGCGGCGCCCAGTATTCGTAACTTCCGCCGAAACCTTAATCGTATTTTCCACCTGCTGCGTCGGCGTCACGGTTAGATTGCCGAATGAGAAAGTCGTGTAACTGAGTCCATAGCCAAAGGGATAAAGCGGCGTGCTGCGAATGTCCCAATAGCGCGACTTGAAATCCTTCGACGTTTCCGGCAGTTGGGTGAGATTGTGATTGTAGTAAATCGGTAGCTGCCCGGTGCTGCGAGGCCAACTGACCGGTAAATGCCCCGCTGGGTTGGCATCGCCGAAGAGTAGGTCAGCAACTCCGTTGCCGCCCTGGCTTCCCGGGTACCACGCCTCAAGAATCGCCGGAACATGCTCGGAGGCCCACGAGATATCCAGCGGACGGCCATTAATGAGGACGAGAACAACGGGCTTTCCGACAGCAGAAACCGCTTCCAGCAATTCCTCTTGATGTCCGGAAAGTTTCAGCGAAGATCGCGATGCGGACTCCGAACTCATCAAAGCGATTTCGCCCAGCACAAGCACGCTCACGTCACTTTGCCTGGCTAAAGCGACGGCTTCGTCGATCGACCGCTGAGCTTCTTCGGCGGTTTGCGCCGGCTGCTCTTTCATAATATTCGTGGGCGCCATATCCTCAAACGGCGACGGTATATCGCGCCTCAGGTTCGGGCCATGAGCGTAAGCGACCCGCACTGCGGACCCTATTTTTTCCTGGATGCCTTTCAAAATGCTCACCGTCGGACCCGGTTTCACGATCGCGCCCCACATGGAAAGCAAATCGGTTTGACCATCCGCCAGAGGACCTATCACGGCAACCGAGTGGATGGACTTCCCGCTCTTATCCAGAGGCAGCAGTGACCCTTCGTTGCGCAAGAGAACCACCGAGCGCTGTACCGCAGTGCGCGCGAGTTGTTGATGAGAAGGGTCATTCAGCGTCGCTTCCATTCGCGCTTCATTGAAGTAAGGATGTTCGAATAATCCCAAACGAATTTTGGTTTCGAGAATCGGCAGCACGGCAGCGTCGATTTGCGCCATCGAAATACGGTACTGGTGCAATTCGAGCGGCAGATATTTCAAGTAAGTGCCGCTCGCCATATCCATATTCAATCCAGCGTTGAAGGCCTTCTCGGCGGCGTCCTGAGGATCACGGGCGTAGCCGTGGACCGCGAGGCTCCTCACGGCGAATGCATCACTTACTACGAACCCCTGAAAATTCCACGTGCCACGAAGCACATCGTGGAGCAGCCAGCGATTACCACTGGCCGGCACATCATTCAAATCCATATAAGCGCTCATCAAACTGCCTGCACCGGCATCCACAGCGGCTTTGAACGGAGGCAGGTACGTGTTCCACAGCTGCTCATCCGCAATGTAAGAAGAGTCGTAGTCGCGTCCGCCATCGGCCGCGCCGTAGCCGGCAAAGTGCTTCGCGCAAGCCAGCACGCGATCCGGCGATCCCATGCCCTTCCCTTGAAACCCCAAGACTTGAGCGCGCGCCATCGCCGCTCCAAGATAAGGATCTTCACCTGCTCCCTCGATCATCCGCCCCCAGCGCGCGTCGCGGGCAATATCGACCATGGGTGCGAAGGTCCATTGAATGCCGGCAGACCGTGCCTCCTGCGCTGCCACAGTTTGGGCATCTTCGACCATCTTCGGGTCCCACGAAGAGGCCATCGCCAGCGGCGCAGGAAAAATCGTGTGGTAGCCATGAATCACGTCGAGTCCAAACAACACCGGAATATGCAGCCGCGATTGTTCGACCGCCACGTGCTGCAGCCGGTTTATCTCCTTGGGATCGGAAACCCACAGCACAGATCCCGCCCCGACCTGCTTGAGCACATCGTCGATGGACCCCTTAACGTTTTCCTGAAATTCAGGAATCGGAACGCCGGGAAGCTGCGATAACTGCGCAATCTTTTCCTCGAGCGTCATCTGCCGGAGGAGGGTCGTGGCTTTATCGCGGATTTGGGAATCAGCGCGCGGCCCGACCGCGTGGACATCATTTTCTTTGGCTGGTGTTGCGCTAGATTGGCCCGCGGCAAAGTAGGACGGAAGGAGAACGGCTGCCAAAGCGATCAGCACGAAGAACCTGCAGGGTGTTTTGAATTCCACGATTCCTCCTTGACAGCATCTTCGATGCAGCCGCCGGGTGGAGTATACACAGTCAATCCGCACCCGATTCTCAGGGGATGGCCTTGAGTCTCTGAACGAGTTCATCTTTCTGTGAAACCTACGCTATAGGCTACTCGTAAACCTGGCTGCGGTGAGCTATTCGAGTGACACTCACCAGTCTAGCCGTGTCGTCGACGATATAAATAACTCGCCAGTCGCCGATTCGGACGCGCCACTGGTCCTTGTAGCCCCTAAGCTTCTTGCAGCCCGAGGGTCTTGGATCACCTGCCAGCGACTCTATCTTATGAAAGACCCGCGCCAGCATCTTGCGGGAGAGCGATTCTAGTTCCTTACGAGCCGAGGGTTTTAGCTCGACCGCATAAACTATTCACGCAACCGCCCGCGCTTAACGAGATCAGCTTTTATTTTATCCAGCGGTATTCCTGCCTCGTGGCGGCGGGATTCGGAGATCTGTCCGTCCCAGAAATCCTGGAGTCGAGCCCCGTGCTTTTTAAGGTCGATGAGAACCGCGACCTTGCGGCCCTTGCCATCGGTGACGAACTGGACGCCAGTCATGGATTCATTTTACACGCGTCGTATAGGCACAATGCAGACCATCGCAATTGGATTCGGCCACGCTCCCTTCCTACATCTGTCTGTCCGTTTTGTTGCCCGTTAGTGTATCCAAGCTGTTGAGCCCCAAGCAGAAATCCCTAAATGCAGCCTATAATTCCTGCTCACGCTTCCACTTGCTGCGCGTCTATTCCTATGCCAGCCCGGATACGGCATCCTGACCGGGCGGTATAGGACATGACGACAAAATGCCGGCTGATGTTTGGGCAGTGACATTTGCGCCTGGTACACGAGCGCACTCGAAAACGAAGTCTGACCGAGTGGAGAGAGTCAGCGGTTTAAATATTAGTGAGGACCAGGACCCCGCGCGGGGCCGCATGGCTGGGCAAGAACGCCGCATCGACGATACGATTCT
>Ga0302320_10009715_pt1 | contig 20616 bp, 20 predicted proteins | sample Bog_T0_3_FD_202130 | JGI IMG/M metagenome (GOLD analysis project Ga0302320, IMG submission 202130) | Peat permafrost microbial communities from Stordalen Mire near Abisko, Sweden - Bog_T0_3 | ecosystem: Environmental > Terrestrial > Soil > Wetlands > Peat | place: Sweden: Abisko, Stordalen Mire...
CGGTATGTCAGGAGGGAGTCTACGACCGCGCCGTGGCGGCCATCAAGGCCGCTCGTGAAAAAGGCTTTCGCGTCACCATCAACTGCACCCTGTTCAACGACGCCGACCCGGAGCGGGTCGCGGAATTCCTCGACACGCTCAAGGACATGGGCGTCGACAGCGCCACCGTGTCGCCGGGCTACGCCTATGAGCGCGCGCCGGACCAGGCGCATTTTCTCAATCGGACCAAAACCAAGGAATTATTCCGCGCCATTTTCCGGCGCGGCGACAAGGGCCGGAAGTGGGATTTCTTCCAATCTTCGCTGTTCCTCGATTTCCTGGCTGGCAATCAGGCCTTTAAATGCACGCCCTGGGGCAATCCGCTGCGCACGGTGTTCGGCTGGCAGCGCCCCTGCTATCTGCTCAACGAAGGCTATGCCGCCACGTTCAAGGAATTGATGGAGACCACGGACTGGGACTCCTATGGCGTCGGCAATTACGAGAAATGCGCCGATTGCATGGTCCATTGCGGCTTCGAGCCGAGCGCCGTGACGCATGCCGTCAAGCATCCTCTCGCCGCGCTGAAGGTGGCGCTCTTCGGCGTCGAAACCGAAAAGCCGATGGTTCCCGACATCTCGCTCGATAAGCAGCGTCCGGCCGAATACGCCTATTCGGCCCATGTCGAGGAAAAACTAAACGAGATCGTCGAATCCGAAGTGCGCGCCAAGCAGGCGGCGGCTGCCGAGTAAAGCCGTCATCCCCGCCCGCGCGTCAAAAGCGGTCTGAATCAGGCCGCGCAATTGCGACGGGCGGCGGGCCAGCGCCTTGAGCACCGCCTTGATGTCAGCCGAACCGTCGGCCTTCATGCCGACCATGGCGGCGGCCGGCAAGGCGCGATGCTGCGGATCGGCAATCGCCCGCAAGGCCACGAAAGGCAGGCTGTGCGCCTTGGCGAAACGCGCCGCGCCATGCGATTCCATATCCACCGCAAGCGCGCCATTCTTGCTGTGCAGCTTGCGCTTGGCTTCCGGCGTTCCGACCGGCGCGTCGACGCCGACCAGCGCGCCCTTATGCGCCTGCGGAAGCTGACGCGAAAGATGGCTGACCCAGCCGCGATGGCAGGGCCAGGCGTCCGCCCCGAAATGGACGGACTGCGACAGGACGATGTCGCCGGGACGGAGATTGGAGGCCAACCCGCCGGCCACGCCGAAACTGATGACGCCTTGAAGGGGGCGGCCTTGCGCTTTGGCGAGATTCATGGCGGTGGTGAGGCGGGCCTCGACCTGCGCGGCGGAACCGCCGCCGATGATAGTGAGATCGCGGCCGACATTGGCGATGCGGCCTTCCGCCTGCATGCCGACGACGATGGCGATGCGCGGGCGATTCATGCCGCGAGTCCCAACGACGCAAGCTCAGCGAACATTCCCACAGGCCAAGTCCTTATGCAGTCCATAAGGCCATCGCCCCGCCGGACAGACCGACCGGAGGCGCAGACCTTGTTCGCTTGGCTTAAATCATGTCAGCCCTGTGTCAACTCAAAAGCGCTGTCATGCGGCCTTGACGCATCCAGACTTGCCTCATCGAGACTTGGCGGCGCTCACCCCCGAACGTATCGCGCCTTCGATGGTGGCGGGCAGGCCGGTTTGGGTCCAGTCGCCCGCCAGACGCAGGTTGCGCCATTTTGTCGCGGCCCCGGGCCGCAATCTGTCCTGCGCCGGCGTCGCGGCGAAAGTGGCGCGCTTTTCCTTGATGATCTGCCAGACGGGCAAAGGCGCGGAAAATCCCACAACCGCCTGCACTTCAGCCCAGATTTTCTCCGCCAGTTCTTCGCGCGGCGTGGCGAGGAACCGTTCGGCGGCAGAAATGGTCACCGACAGGCGGTCCTTGAACCCGAACAACCATTCAGTGGCGCCGCCGATCACCCCGGTCAGCAAAGGCAGGTTTTTTGGTGCGGGAAAGGCAAAATGGGCGTTGACGATGGCGCGGAATTCATTGGGCGCGTCGAGACCGGGAATCAGCGTCGCGGCAATGGTCGCGGTCACCGCCAATATGACCCGATCATCGGCGTCAAGCATGATTTTCTCGCCCTCGAAATCGAGCGCGGCCACCCGGTCTCCCACGAATTCCATGCCGCGCAACTTCGCGCCGAACCGCACCTGCGCCCCGCGCGCGCGGAGAAAAGCCAGCGCCGGATCGACGAAGGCAGCGCTCAAGCCCTCGACCGCCACCAGCGGACGGCAGGCGGCGCCGCCTTTAGCAAAAGTTTCGCGGACGATGGCGCCGGCGAGAAAGGCCGAGGCTTCGGACGGATCGGTGTTGAGCGCCGAGACGAAAAGCGGGTCCCAGAGATCGCGCGCAAGGTCGCCCGTTCCGAGAAAGGGACGCAATTTTTGATCGCGCCGCGCGAACAGCAATTTGACCAGCGCCAGATAGTCGAGGCCCGCCGTGCCGGGCACGCGGCGGTCGGGCGCCAAAATCCACCACGGCAAAGGGCCGGCGTTGGGCCGCAGGCGCCAGCGTTTGCCGCCCTCCAGATCGCAGAAATCGAAGTCGGCCTCGTCGGGGCCGGCGAGTTTTTCGGCGCCGCCGATTTTTTTCGCATAGGCCAGCGCGCTGTCATTGCCCGACAGCAGCAGATGATTGCCATTGTCGATCGTCATGTTGAGCGTGGCGTCGAAATAGGAGCGGCAGCGCCCACCCGCCTGCGGGGCCGCCTCATAAAGATGAATTTCGGCGCTTTCACACAATTCCACCGCCGCCGAAAGGCCAGCCAGCCCCGCGCCGATGATATGGACGCGCGCCATCAGAAAAACCCGTAGGTCAGGACGGCGCGGAGCAGGACCAGTTTCGGGGTCCTGATTTTTGTCCTTGGTCGCGCAAAACCGCGTTCGGAAAGCCGCCGCCAGATCGCGGCATAGGCGATGCTCATGATTTTCGGCGCCCGGATTTTTCGGCGCGGTTGCCTTGCCATGATGGCTTCGGCGGCGTCGAAATGGTCTTTGGCCTGCTGCATCAAAGGCGCGCAGACCGCGCCGAGATCGGGCAAACCCACGACTTTTTCCGGCGTCGGGTCGGTGATTCCGGCGGCGAGCAAGTTTTCGCGCGGCAGATAGAGGCGCCCGATGGCGGCGTCCTCGTCAATGTCGCGGAGAATATTGGTCAGTTGCAGGGCGCGGCCGAGATGATGCGCCAGCGCAACGCCTTCCGCCTCCGGCAGGCCGAAAATGCGCACCGACAGCCGCCCGACGGCGCTGGCGACGCGGTCGCAATAAAGGTCCAGCGTCGCAGCGTCGGGCGCTACAATGTCGCCATCGACGTCCATCTGCATGCCGTCGATCACCGCATGAAAGTCTTCGCGTAAAAATCCGTAACGTTGCAGGGGCGTGACGAGCCCATCGGCCAGGCCCGCGTGACCGCCCGCATAAAGCGCGTCGATGTCGCGCCGCCACAACTCAAGCCCCGCGCATTTCTCGGCCTTGGAGCCGCCTTCGTCTGCGATGTCGTCCACGGCGCGGCAGAAGGAATAGATTTCGAACATGGCGTCGCGTCTTTCACGCGGCAGGATCGCCATGGCGCGATAGAAGGAGCTGTTGCGGGCGCGCGCCCGCGCCTCTTCCGCCGTTTCTTCATGCGCCGTCTCGATTTGCGTCGCGCTCATGCCCTGCTCCGCCCCGAAAGACGCCCTGCCACAGCCACGCTTGCCGCGGCCAGAGCGCCAAAGAGCATCTCCTTCTTGCCGAGCTTCACATTCTGGCTCAACGGATCGCGGGCGACCAGCAGATCGGCGATTTTTCGCGCATGATGGATAATGACCGCGATTTCGAGCCCCAGCCGGAAATCCTTGATATCCTGAGGCAAGCTCGCCCCTTCCTCAAGCAAGGCGCGATTTTTCTCGGCAAGCCCTTTCAGGCACCTGCTCAGGCCCGGACTGGCTTTTGCCGCGCCGAGATCCGCGACTTCGGCGCCCGCCGCCGAGAGCGCGTCGAGCGGAATATAGACGCGGTCGAGGTCGGCGTAGTCCTTGGCGCAATCCTGCAGATGGTTGTTGATCTGCAAGGCGGCGCAAACGGCGTCGGAGGCCGGCCACAGCTTTTTATTCTCGCCGTGTACGTCGAGCATGAAGCGCCCGACCGGCATGGCGGAAAGCGCGCAATAGGCGATCAACTCGTCCCAGGTCGCGTAGCGATTTTTTTCCACGTCCTGACGAAAGGCGTCCAGCAGGTCGCGCGCATGGCGATTGCCAAGACCCCGCTCGGCCAGCTTTTCGCGCAGTCTGACGCCAAGAGGCTCGGCGTTGCTGGCGCCGATCAGGCTCTGGTCCAGTTGATCGAGCAGTGCGTATTTTTGGTCGGATTGCAGGGAAGCGTGATCGGCGACATCGTCGCCGGCGCGCACGAAATCATAAAAGGCGAAGATGACCGGGCGCAGGGGCGCGGAGATCAGCGCCGAGGCGACGGGAAAATTTTCGTCACCGGCGCCTTTGCCGGACCGCAGGCTTTCCGCCGTGACCGGCGCGGCGCCATTTTTTGCAGACATCTCGGCGCTCATCATCTCTCCGCCCGATGCGTCTTCTCCGCCTGGTGCGCTTGGGCGCGGCCTTTCCACATGCCGCCCCGCCCGCGCCAGAATTGCAAGGCTGAATCGAGCGTATAGACCATATAAAGCGCGGCGATAAGCGGCAAGGTCAAGCTGCGGAGCGCCGACAGTCCATAAAAACGCTGGATCGGGACGAAACTGACGCTCATCAGGACAAAAGCCGCCATGCCGAACACTTGCGCGACGCCAGAGCCAAACACGGCGAGCCCGAGCGGCGCGAAATAGGTCAGGACCATTCCGAGCAAGGCGCCGATAAGCCACAGCGGCGAATAATGCAGTTGCGCATAGGCCGAACGGGCGACCATTTTCCGAAAATCGTCAAAATGCGGATAGGGGCGCAGGCTGACGACGCGTTTGGTCAGGCCGAGCCAGATCGGACCCACCTGTTTCATGCGCGCGCCAAGGGCGCAATCGTCGATCAGGGCGCCGGCGATGGCCTCGATGCCGCCCGCCTTTTGCAGCAGATTTGCGCGGGCCAGCATGCATCCGCCCGCCGCGGCGGCCGTCTTGTTGCGGGCGTCGGAAACCCACTTGAACGGGTAGAGCATCTGGAAAAAATAGACGAAGGCCGGAACCAGCAGGTTTTCGGCAAAGCTCTCGCAACGCAAAAGCGCCATGAGCGAGACAAGGCCGTAGCCGCCCCGCTCAGACCGACAAACCAGAGCGCGCAAATTATCGGGCGTGTGGGCGATGTCGGCGTCAGTGAGCAGCAGATATTTCGGCGCAAAGTTTTCACGCGCAAAAGAAATGCCCTGCGAGACCGCCCAGAGCTTTCCCGCCCATCCGCGCGGCAGGGCGGCGCCGTCGATCACGCTCAGGCGCTCCGGATGCGCCGAGGCGGCGGCGCAGGCCTTGGCCGTTTGCCCGGTGCCATCGCTGCTCTGGTCATCGACCATCACGATTCGGAAATCGCCCGGATAATCCTGCGCCAGCAGCGAGCCGATGCTGGCTGCGATCACATCGGCTTCGTCGCGCGCGGGAATCACCGCTACGACCTGCGGCCATTTTACTGGCGACGGCAGCGCAGAAACGTCGTCACGGTCGCGGCATTGCCAAAAGTTTCCGCGCGCCAACACGAGGACGAGCCAAACGGCGAAAACGATCACTCCCAACGGAATCACGCGATCATGCCCTTTTCGCGGAACCACGCCACCGCATCGGCCAAGGCCAAGGCATAGGGGCGCGCGGAATAGCCGAGTTCGCGCTCGGCCTTGAGGGAGGAAAAATACATGCGGTATTTGGCCATGCGCAGGGCGTCGGCGGTGATGAAGGGTTCCTTGCCCGTGAAACGCGCGAAAAATTCGGCGGCGTGAGCCAGCGGAAACAAGGGCCTGCGCGGCACGACCAGGCTCGGTGGCTTGCGTCCGACGAGCGTCGCGATTTCGGCCAGCATGGCGGCCAGAGGCGTGTCCTGGCCGCCGAGAATATAGCGTTCGCCGATGCGGCCCTTCTCCATCGCCGCGAGATGGCCGGCGGCGACATCGTCGACATGGACGAGATTGAGCCCGGTGTCGACATAGCCCGGCATCCGGCCGTTGCCCGCCTCCACGATCACCCGGCCCGTCGGCGTCGGTTTTATGTCGCGCGGGCCAATGGGCGTCGAGGGGTTGACGATGATCGCCGGCAAGCCCTGTTCCGCGACCATTTTTTCGACCAGCCGTTCGGCGATGGTCTTGCTTTTCTTGTAGGCGCCTATGGCCTGCTCCGGCGTAGCCGGCGAGGACTCATCGACGGGACGGCCTTCGACGTTGAGCTTCAGCGTCGCAACCGAGGAGGTATAAACGATGCGGCTCACGCCGGCGCGCAAGGCCTCGGACATGATATTGCCGACGCCGACGCGATTGGCCTCGATGATCTCGTTCGGGTCGGGCGCCCAGAAGCGGTAATCGGCGGCGACGTGATAGAGTTTGTCTACACCGCGCAAAACCGGCGCCAGCGAGGCGGCGTCGCGCAGGTCGCCGATAACGACTTCCGCGTCCAGCCCCTCGACATTGCCGCGCGGCGAGTCTTTCCGCGCCAGCAGGACAACCCGCTCACCGCGCGCGATAAGGGCCCTTGCCACCGCCGCGCCGACAAAACCGGTGGCGCCGGTGACGAGCGTCTTGCCTGTCGAATCCATGACCTCTCCCTGGGAGCCTTTACTAGAAGACTCTAACGGCTTGCTCCTAACATGGCTTGCCTTGAGCCAGAACGTCGAAATGCGCGGTCCGGGTCCGCCCGACAGGCCCGCTGGAGTCAAGAGGTATAATATTCTCTTTTTCGAGGGTATGACGAAGCAGATGCAGGTGTTTTATTCTTTTTTTTGACCAAAATACAAAATATCATTCTTTTTTTGCGCGTTGCAACGTGATCCAAGCCGTCTTATCTTCCAAATTCCCGGCGAGCAGCCCTGCTTCCGCGCGGGCGTTCACAAGGAAGATAAAATGGCCGCCGTCAAGCGACCGCCTTTGCCGGTGATTCTGGTCGCCAATGACCTCCTCGAAGGCGATGTGGTTTTCGCCGCCGAGCATGGCTGGACGCTTGATCCGCGCGTGGCCAAGGTCGCGCGGGATGAAGCGACGGCGGAGGCTCTGGAGGCCTTCGGCGCGAGCGAATCCCGGCAGTCGAAAGTCGTCGATCCCTATCTGGTCGATGTCGAATTGACGCCGGAGGGCGCGCCCGTCCCGCGCCATTACCGTGAATTGCTCCGCACGCTCGGACCGAGCAATCGCCGCGATCTCGGCAAGCAGGCGGATTACGAGATTTGAAACGCCAAGGGTACGCGCATGTATCGCTATGATGAATTCGACGAGCGCCTGGTGCGCGAACGCGTGGCGCAATTCGCCAGTCAGGTCGAGCGCCGCATCTCGGGCGCGCTGACGGAGGACGAATTTCGCCCGCTGCGCCTCAAGAACGGGCTCTATCTGCAATTGCACGCTTATATGCTGCGCATCGCCGTTCCCTATGGCACGCTGAATGCGCGTCAATTGCGCCAACTCGCCCGGATCGGCGACGTCTATGACCGTGGCTACGGCCATTTCACCACGCGGCAGAATCTGCAATTCAACTGGCCCAAGCTCAAGGATGTGCCGGCCATCCTGGGCTTGCTCGCCGATGTCGAAATGCATTGCATCCAGACCTCCGGCAATTGCATCCGCAACGTCACCGCCGATCATTTCGCCGGAGTCGCCTATGACGAGTTGGAAGACCCGCGCCCCGTCGCCGAATTGCTGCGTCAGTGGTCAAGCCTGCACCCGGAATTCGATTGGCTCGGCCGCAAATTCAAGATCGCCGTCTCCGGCGCGCCGCATGATCGCGCCGTGCTGAAATCGCATGACGTCGGGGTGCGGATTTTGCGCGACCCTGCGACAGGGGAAATCGGCTACCAGATTCTCGCCGGCGGCGGTCTCGGCCGCACCCCGATGGAAGGCAAGGTTTTGCGCGCGTTCCTGCCGCGCGAAAAACTGCTCGCCTATATCGAGGCGATTCTGCGCGTCTACAATCTCGAAGGGCGCCGCGACAATAAATACAAGGCGCGCATAAAGATCCTGGTGCACGAAATTGGCCTTGAGGCGTTCCGCCAGCTGGTCGAAGCGGAATTCGCCCAAATCGATTCACCGCAAAACGATGTCGACGGGGAAGAATTCGCGCGCATAAAATCCTATTTCTCCGCCCCTGCCTATGAGGCGCTGTCCGACGTTTCGCGCAAGCTGGAAGAGGCGCAAGCGCAAGACGAAGAGCTCGCGCGCTTCGTCGAGCACAATCTTTTTCGCCACAAGCAGAAGGGCTATACGGCCCTGACCATTTCGCTCAAAAAGATCGGGCAGGCCCCCGGCGACGCCACCTCGCGCCAGATGCGCGTCATCGCCGATCTCGCCGAGAAATATTCCTTCGACGAGTTGCGCGTCACCCATATGCAGAACATCGTGCTGCCGCATGTGCGGCTCGACGACGTCGCCGAAATTTTCGCGACTCTCCGCGCGGAAGAGTTGGGCGAGGCCAATATCGGGCTCATCACCGACATCCTGAGCTGCCCCGGCCTCGATTATTGCGCCTTGGCCACCGCGCGCGCGATCCCCGTGGCGCAGGATCTGGCGCGCCATTTCGCCGACCCGCGGAAGCAGAAGGAGATCGGCGACATCAACATCAAGATTTCCGGCTGCATCAACGCCTGCGGCCATCACCATGTCGGCAATATCGGCATTTTGGGGCTGGAGAAAAAGGGCGCCGAATCCTACCAGATCACCATTGGCGGCGACGCCAGCGAAAATTACGCGCTCGGAGAACTGTTGGGGCCGGGCCTGCCGGCGGAAGTCGTGCCCGAGGCGATCGACAAGGTGCTGGCGGTTTATCTCGCGCAACGCCAGCCGGGCGAGAGCTTCATCGAGGCCTATCGCCGCCTCGGCCTCGCGCCGTTCAAAACCGCATTCAAGGAAATCGCCGATGCTGTTGCTTGACGCCAAGGGCGCGAAAGACGACGCCTTCCTGCGCATCGCCAGCGCGGAAGAGGCCGCGGGGGACGCCGTGTTGGCGCCTCTCGCTGAACTCGAAGCGCTGCTCGCCACGGGCGCCAATCGCCGCATCGGCGTGGTGATCGCAAACTCGCAAAATGTCGAGGCGCTGGCGCCCTATTTCGACCGGCTCGCACTGATCGCCATCGCCTTCCCGAGCGGAACCGACGGGCGTGGATTTTCGCTGGCGCGGAAGATTCGCCGCAGCGGTTTCATCGGCGCCCTGCGCGCCTCCGGTCCGCTGTTTTCCGATCAGTTTCCGCAGGCGCTGGCTTGCGGTTTCGATGAGGTCGAAATTCCCGACGTCAATGCGGCGCGGCAGCCCGTCCAGCAATGGCTCGACGCCCTCGGCCGCATCAACCTCACCTATCAGCGCGATTTCAGCGCCGCCGAAAATATTCTGGATCAACGCCGCCGCGCGCGGACCGCGGGAGAACCCAAAAATGTCTGACATTTTGCGCGCCTTGGCCGATGAATTGAACGAGGCTTTCGCTGGCGCCGATCTGCCGCAGCGCCTGCATCTGCTGCGTGATAAAATTTCCGGGCGCATCGTCTTCACCACCAGTTTGGGGATCGAGGATCAGGCGCTGACCCATGCCATCGCCGTCGAAAAACTCGACATCACATTCGCGACGCTCGACACCGGCCGGCTGTTTCCCGAAACCTATGCGGTGTGGGATAGGACGGAGAAAAAATACGGGTTGCGCATCGACGCCTTTTATCCGCAAGCCGACGCGGCGCAGGCGCTGGTTGGGCGTCAGGGCATTAATGGTTTTTACGACTCGCTCGAAGCGCGCAAGGCCTGCTGCAATGTGCGAAAAGTAGAGCCGCTCTCTCGCGCGCTCACAAGCGCGCAAGCCTGGGTCGCCGGGCTGCGCGGCGACCAGTCGGACCATCGCTCCCATCTGCGTTATGTCGAGTTCGACGATGCGCGCGGCCTGATCAAGGCCAGCCCGCTGCTCGACTTTTCACGCGACGACGTGGCGCAATATTGCGCCGCCAATGATGTTCCGATCAACGAATTGCACGCCAAGAATTTCGTCTCCATCGGCTGCGCGCCCTGCACCCGCGCCATCGCGCCGGGCGAACCGGAGCGCGCCGGGCGCTGGTGGTGGGAGGACGAAGCGAAGAAGGAATGCGGCCTCCACATAGGCGCCGACGGCAAGATTGTCCGCGCGTCTGAGGCGGTGGCGTCATGATCCAGTTGACCCATCTGCAAAAGCTTGAAGCGGAGAGCATTCACATCTTCCGCGAAGTCGCGGCTGAATGTGAAAATCCGGTGTTCCTCTATTCGATCGGCAAGGATTCCGCTGTCCTGCTGCATCTGGCGCTGAAGGCGTTTTATCCGTCAAAACCGCCCTTTCCGCTGCTCCATGTCGACACGACCTGGAAGTTCAAGGAAATGATCGAATTCAGAGATCAGCGCGTAAAGGATCTCGATCTGGAGCTGTTGGTGCACATCAATCAGGAGGGTGTGGACGCGGGCGTAAATCCGTTCGATTCCGGCTCGCGCGTGCATACCGACGTGATGAAAACACAAGGGCTCAAACAGGCGCTGGACAAGTATAAATTCGACGCGGCTTTTGGCGGCGCGCGGCGCGACGAGGAAAAATCGCGCGCCAAGGAGCGTGTGTTTTCTCTGCGCTCGCCCGAACATCGCTGGGACCCGAAAAACCAGCGGCCCGAGCCCTGGCGGCTTTACAACACGCGCAAAAGGCCGGGCGAAAGTTTTAGGGTCTTCCCGCTGTCCAATTGGACCGAGGCGGATGTGTGGGACTATATCGCCAAGGAAAACATTCCCGTGGTGCCGCTTTATTTCGCCAAGGAGCGGCCGGTGGTGCGGCGCGACGGCTCGCTGATCATGCGCGACGACGAGCGCATGAAACTGCTGCCGGGCGAGACGGTCGAAAACCTGAGCGTGCGCTTCCGCACGCTCGGCTGCTATCCGCTGACCGGCGCAGTCGAGAGCAAGGCGGCGACCCTGCCCGAGATCATCGCGGAAATGCGCAATTCCACGTCGTCGGAACGTGAAGGCCGCATCATCGATCACGACGGCTCCGCTTCGATGGAGCAGAAGAAACAGGAAGGGTATTTCTGATGGGCCAAGCTGTGGCTGCGGCCGACTTCACCCTCCTGCCGGATGCGGCGGCGCAAGCCGCGCCGGCGTTGCAAATCAGTGAAAAGGTGTTGCTGCGCTTCATCACCTGCGGCTCGGTCGATGACGGCAAATCCACGCTGATCGGGCGGCTGCTTTACGATTCCAGCATGATCGCCGACGACCAGCTTGAAGCGCTCGACCGCGATTCAAAAAAGTTTGGCACACAGGGCGGCAATCTCGATTTCGCGCTGCTGGTGGACGGTCTGGCCGCCGAGCGCGAGCAAGGCATCACCATCGACGTCGCCTATCGCTATTTCAAGACCGACAGGCGCGCCTTCATCGTCGCCGACACCCCCGGCCACGAACAATATACCCGCAACATGGCGACCGGCGCCTCGACCGCCGATCTCGCGGTGATTCTGGTCGACGCGCGCAAGGGCATTCTGGCGCAGACGCGCCGCCATTCCTTCATCGTCTCCATGCTCGGCGTGCGCGACGTGGTGGTGGCGATCAACAAGATGGATCTCGTCGATTACAGCGAGTCGCGCTTCAACGAGATCGTCGCCGCCTATCGCGAGATGGCGCAGGGACTGAATTTCCGCAGCATCATGCCGCTGCCAATTTCGGCCCTGGCCGGCGATAATATCATAGCCCTGTCAGACAACACACCGTGGTTCCAGGGCGCGCCGCTGCTGTCCTATCTTGAGACCATCGACGCTTCCGGCGCCGAACTGGCCGAGGCGGCGTTCCGCTTTCCGGTGCAATGGGTCAACCGGCCCAATCTGGATTTTCGCGGCTTTTCCGGCTGGGTCGCCAGCGGCGCGATCGAGGTCGGCGCGGCGGTGGCCTCCATGCCCTCGGGCCGCACCAGCCGCGTCAAGCGCATCGTCACCTATAATGCTGACCTTCCGGGCGCCACAGCGGGCCAATCGGTGACGCTGGTGCTGGAAGACGAGATCGACGCGTCGCGCGGCGATGTGTTCGTGGCCGCCGACCAGTTGCCGCTGGTGGGGACGCGCGCCAATGCGCGGCTGCTGTGGACGGCGGAAACCAACATGCATCCGGGCGCGTCCTATATCGCCAAGCTCGGGGCGCGCACCGCCAATGTCAACATCGACAAGCTGCATCATCTGGTCGATATCCATACTTTCGAGCAGACGCCCGCGCGCGCGCTCGGCCTGAATGAAATCGGCCTCGCCAGCCTGAGTTTCGACCGCCCCATGATTCTCGGCGATTATCGCGACAATCGCGATCTCGGCGGCTTTATCCTGATCGACCGCATCACCAATGAAACGGTGGCTTTCGGGCTGATCGACCTCCAAGCCGTCGTTTCGGCGCCGGCGCAGGAGGCCGTGGACACGGCCACTCAAGCCGCCGCGCAAGCGCGGGCTGAGTTGACGCAAAAACTCCGCGAAAAACTGCCCCCCGCTGTTGCGAGCGGCGCATTGGTCGGTTTTGGAGCGGTGCTTTTCGGCGCCAGTCCGGCGACGGGCGTCTTGCTCGGCTTGGCCGACGCCGCCCTGCGTCCGCTGGCGCAGGCCCTTTACGCCGACTATCAGGTGAAAGCCGCGCAGCGGGCCGCGGCGCGCGAAGAAGCGCGCATCGAGGCCCTGAGCGACGGCGACGGCATTTAATTACCAGCGGCGGCCCCAGCCGCCGCCGTAATAAAAGCCGACGCCGCCAACATAAGGGCCGGGTCCGTAATAAGGGCCCGGACCGTAAGCATAGGGGCCGCCATAATAGCGATGCGCTTCGACATTATAGCCCTTGTTCGCCATGCAGTCGGCATAGATCGAATCGTAATGCCCTTGCAGATCCAGGGCGCCATTGGCCGCCTCTGCGTCGGTCACGCCCTGGGCGCGGGCGCGGCAGGTTGCTGCGTCACGGGAGAAGTTGGCGTCAGTCACGCCTTCGGGAGCGACGGCTACGACGCTCGGACCGGTCGGCGCGGCGCAGGCGCCCAGCGCGAGGCACAGGGCCAGCGGCAGGAAGTTTGATGATTTCATTTTTTGATCTCGTCGGCTTCCGATTGGGCGAGCATTCTGCACCCGCTTAACGCCCAGGCAAGGCGCAACGCTGGCGAAACCTCATTTTCAGCCACGGCGTCACCGAAAAGCAACGCGGCTTTTTGCATTGACGCGTTTTCTTGAAAATTAAACGTCGTTCACCGGTCCATTGTCGAAATCGCGGCAGGAATGACCGAAGGCGGCGAGGGCGTCCTCCAGATAATCGGGCAGCAGCGGTTCGCCAAGCAGATAGGTTGCGGTCGGACTTTCGCGCCGCTCCCGCGCCTGCGCCACAGCGTCCTCCCAATCCTTTGCCTCGAAATCGCCACGGCCGATCCACAGCAAGGCGACCAGCCCCGCCGTCTCGTCCTCGTCCAGGTCGGCGATGAATTGAACCAATTCGGCGCGGATAGGTTCATCGGCGGCGTCGGTCAGGATGCTCTGCTCGCCATCGTCGCTGGCGTTGGAGGCGTCCGGCTTCAGACCGACGTCCTCACTCAGCAACTCGCGCGCCTTGGTCACGACGAAGCAGACTTTTTCGGGGTTGATGTCAGGCATGGAGGAGGGGGCGTCGTCGATGATGCGCATGACAAACTCGCTTGGCTTAATGACGTGGTTCGATGGTCAGGCTCTGTATCCAGCGCGCGCCGGGCTCAATGTCGTAGCGATGGTCCGGGCCATAATAGGCGGCGGACAGATTGGCCGGCGGCGTGGCGATCTCGTCGAGATCGATCGCCTGCGGCGTCCCGACAATGCCGTCGGGCGTGATCTTCATCGTATAGATGAGGCCGTTGCCCATGCGCGCGCCATAGTCGCTCGGACGCTTGTAGATGAACAGCAGCGCGTGTTCGAGCCAGCTCAGGTCTTGCGGCGTCACCGTGTCGGGATGGGCATAGGGATAGGGAACGTGACACAAGATATCCGCGCCCTCGACGCATTTGAACTCGCGCATCGAGAGGAAATATTCATGGAATTTCTTGTCGTCGAAACTGAGCTTGAATCCCGTTTCCCCGCCATGGGGCGCAAATGTCGCCGTTCCGATGACGATGGCCTGACCGTCGCGCGTATGCAGGACAATGTCTTTCACGCCCTCCAGCGCCGGCTCGCCGCAAAAAGCCGGACCTGCTGAAAAAGCCAGCAAGGCGGCGACGAAGATTGGCGCGAATTTCATGTTTCCCCCGGTTTTTATGTTCTTTCGCTTCAACTTGGGACCGGACGGGGCTTTGCGCAAGCGCGGAAAGCCTTGTCGCAAGCGCAAAATCGGGGCATGTTGGCGCCGAATTCGACCACACAGGGACTCCATGAAAAAACATCTCCTTTTGGCCGCGATGGCGGCTGTTCTGGTATTTCCCGCTGTCAGCCTGCCGGTTGCGGCCGAGTCCGCCGAGACTGCGGCGCAGGCGAAGCAGTCATCCGAGGATCACGCCACACTGGTCGACGCCAAGATCGCCGCCCTGAAAACCGGCCTGAAATTGACGACGGCGCAAGAAAAAAACTGGGAAAGCCTCGAAAAGGTTCTGCGCGAGGTCGCCGCCGCCCGGGGCGCGCGCAAGGCCGAAGCGCGGCAACAGGCGAGCGATATGCTCGACAAGGATGAAGTCATCGAAGGCATGAAGCTCGGCGCCAAGCTGCTCAAGGCGCGCAGCGAGGATTTGGTCAAGGTCGCCGAGGCGGCCGCGCCCTTGTTCGCCAGCATGGACGAGGCGCAAAAGCATCGTTTTGCGCTGCTGCTGCACACCTTCGCCGGACATTCCGCCGATCAATAAAGCGCCAGCGCTTCCCGGTTTTGAAAAGGGTAATGAGATGCGTAAACGCATTCTGGCGGTCGGCGTGGCCGGTCTTTGCGCCGTCATGACTTTCGGGGCCTTGGCTCAGCAAAGCATGACTGTCCATCGCCGTTTTGACGTTCCCCTGCCGAAAAACGTCACGACGAGCGACGACTGGCTCGACATGGGCGAAGACAACAGCGCCCCCGTGGGCTCGATGAACAAATATTCCCACATGGACAACAACGACTCGCTCGATGAAATCCAGGCGGGACCCTATCTCGGCCAGAATTGGTGAGGCGACGCCCTCCCCGGACTTGATCCGGGGAGTTTTTTACGCCGAGGCGCCGGCGCGGATAGCGTGCAGGACGCCCGGGCCCCGGGCTAATTCAACTTCCGCCTCCTCGGCCGTCAGGGTCGAGAAAATGCGCTGGAGTTCGGCGCCGGGACGCGGAAAATAATTTTGCACGCCCTCGCGGCCGTAAAAAGCCCGGAACATCTGGCGAGCGCAGGCCAGCGGCAGCGGCCCAATTTCGATCACCTCGTCTATGCGGCCCGGCCTCACGATGGCCGGGTCCAGACGGTCGAGATGATTGGTCGTGACGATGAATTTAAGGCCGTCCGGCGTCAGCATCCCGTCCATGCTATTCAGGATTTCATGCAGGGGCGAGCCTCGCAGTCCCGTCTCGTCATGGATCGCCCCGATTTTCGCACCGTCGCGGCTCAGCGTCCCGGACAGCGCGTCAATATCCTCGATGACGAACAGGTCATCTTTCGTCCCGGATTTGAACGCCCCGGCCAAGCCGTGCAGGGATTTGATGTATTTGATGTTGAAGCCAAAGTCCGAAGCCAGCGCGTGAATCAGGCTGGTCTTGCCTGTGCCGGGCGGCCCAAAAAGCACCACCCCCAGCTTCCAGGGAATGCCGCGTGAAAGATGCCAGTCCTCGGCCGCGCCGAACCATTTGAAACGCTCGACCAGCCGCTGTTTGATTTCCGGATCGACGAAAACCGTCTCAAGAGCCCTTTTTTTGCGGCGCATGCCGCCGTCGGCGCCGGTGGCGTTGAACATGGCGATATGGATGGAGTTTTTATGCTCGTCCGGCCGGCAATCGCTCATGAAACGCTCGACCACGCTGCGGTCGCGCGTGAGAAAGGACAAGGTGATGGTCTCCATGGGGACAACCTGCTGCGTGGCCTTGGCCTTGGAATATTTGAACAGCACGCCGTCATAAAGGCCGAGCCCGGCGCCAAAGCCGGTTTTGAGGTCGCCGTCCTTCATCTCCAGCGAACGGCTGAAGAAATTGAGCCTCTTGCCCTCGATATAGGCGTCGACGTCGGAAAAGTCGTTGGAAATGCTTTCCACGAAAACCTGGGTCCAAGCGGTCTTTTCGACCAGGTCCAGCATTTTGAGCGGCACGGCGCGTAAAACATAGACGAGGCCGCCGAAGGCGATCGTGCCAATACCGCCGGCCAGCAGCTGGTTGGAGGCAAGGGCCGAAAAAAAGGTATCGAAAAGCGTCATTATTTTCCGCCCGCAAGGTTTGGAAGAACCGCGCGGTCGCGGCTTGGGCTGCAATGTTGGGACGGATAGCGGCAAAGGTAAGGGGCGCGGGGGAATTATTCTGTGTTCGTCCTTGCAAGAACGCTGCGGTCCTATCAAGCGTGGTCGTAGCCACCGAAACTTGCTCCCCACCCCGGCCCCTGCTATCCTCAAAAGTTCGAGCCATGGGGTGCTGCCCTTCGACCAAAAAGTGCGCGGCTGAGAACAAACCCATTGACCTGATCTGGATAATGCCAGCGCAGGGAAGGCATGCGGCGGAACCGCATTCTCTTTTCTTGCTTACAGATTGGCAAAAAACGGGAGAGCGCGTGATGAACGTCCATTCGAAAAATGTCCGCCACCCCGACACCGTCACGCAAGGCCCCCTGCCCGGTTCGCGCAAGCTCTACATAGAGCCCGCCTGTTCGCCCGGCATGCGTGTGCCGGTGCGCGAAATCCTGCTCGACGCCTCGGCCAAGGAGCCGAATTTGCGGGTTTATGACCCCTCCGGCCCCTATACCGAATCCGATTTTGCGATAGATCTCGCCGCCGGCCTGCCGCCCGTCCGCGAAAGCTGGCTGGCTTCGCGGAAAGGGCTCGAAAGCTATCAGGGGCGCCCGGTCAAGGATGAGGACAACGGCAATGTCTCGTCCGAGGCGCTGGCCGAGCCTTGTCCCGCCAAGCGCATCCTGCGCCGGGGCGTTGACGGCGTTCCGGTCACGCAGTTCGAATTCGCGCGCGCCGGGATCATCACCGAAGAAATGGTCTATGTCGCCCATCGCGAAAACCTCGGACGCGAGTCGGCTTTGGCCGAGGCGGCGGCGCGGATCAAGGATGGCGAGTCTTTTGGGGCGGAAATCCCGGAATTCGTGACGCCGGAATTTGTGCGTTCGGAAATCGCGCGCGGGCGGGCGATCATCCCGGCCAATATCAACCATGTCGAAGTCGAGCCGATGATCATCGGCCGCAATTTTCTTGTAAAGATCAATTCCAATATCGGCAATTCCGCCGTCACCTCGTCGGTGGCGGAAGAGGTCGAGAAAATGGTGTGGTCGATCCGCTGGGGCGCGGACACGGTGATGGACCTCTCGACCGGCCGCAACATCCACAATATCCGCGACTGGATTCTCCGCAACGCGCCCGTGCCGATCGGCACAGTGCCAATCTATCAGGCGCTGGAAAAAGTCGGCGGCGACGCGTTGAAACTCGATTGGGAGGTGTTCAAGGACACGCTGATCGAGCAAGCCGAACAGGGGGTGGATTATTTCACCATCCATGCCGGCGTGCGCCTCGCCTATGTGCCGCTGACCGCCAGCCGCGTCACCGGCATTGTTTCGCGCGGCGGCTCGATCATGGCGCGCTGGTGCCTGTCAAAACATCGCGAGAGTTTCCTCTATGAGAAATTCGACGAAATTTGCGACATCATGCGCAAATATGACGTCTCCTTCTCGCTCGGCGACGGCTTGCGCCCCGGCTGCAACGCCGACGCCAATGACGCGGCGCAATTCGCCGAACTGGAAACGCTGGGCGAGTTGACTAAACTGGCCTGGGACAAGGGCTGCCAGGTGATGATCGAAGGCCCCGGCCATGTGCCGATGCACAAGATCAAGGAGAATATGGACAAGCAGCTGCGCGAATGCGGCGAGGCGCCCTTTTACACGTTAGGCCCGCTGACCACCGACATCGCGCCGGGCTATGACCACATCACCTCGGCCATTGGCGCGGCGATGATCGGCTGGTTCGGCACCGCCATGCTCTGCTATGTCACGCCCAAGGAGCATCTCGGCCTGCCCGACCGCGACGACGTCAAGACCGGCGTCATCACCTATCGCATCGCCGCCCATGCCGCTGATCTGGCCAAGGGCCATCCCGGCGCGCGGGCGCGCGACGACGCCATGAGCCGGGCGCGGTTCGATTTTCGCTGGCAGGACCAGTTCCACATCGGGCTGGACCCGGATACGGCCAAGAAATTCCACGACGAAACGCTGCCCAAGGAAGCGCACAAGGTGGCGCATTTCTGCTCCATGTGCGGCCCAAAGTTCTGCTCGATGAAGATCACGCAGGATTTGCGCGTGGAAGCGGCGGCGATAATCGCGGCCGAGCAGGGCATGGCGGAGAAGAGCGCAGAGTTTCTGGAAAAGGGCGGAAAGCTTTATCTGGATACGTGAGGCGCGTCCCCCTCATCCGGCGCTGCGCGCCACCTTCTCCCGCAAGGGGAGAAGGGCTTACGCCGCCTCGGCTTCCGTTTCCTCGGCTTCGACCGGCGTGATCGCGCCGCCGTCGACGAGGGCGAAGTCGTGGCCGCGCCAATGCACCCGGCCGGGAATGTAGCTCGCAACGAAAATCACGAAACTCAGAAGGTCGCGCACAGGCGACAGCCAAAGCGCGTGGCTGCGGCCGGTGAATCGGTGGTCGACCTCATCCTGCAGCGTGAGGCGGCACAGCAGCGCGGCGAAAACCAGCAACACGCCCGCCGGATCGTAATCGCCGACGATCATGGCGAGCAGCGCCCAAGCCAGCGGAAAAGTCACAGCCAAGCCGAAATAGCCGAGCGGGTCGAGCGAACGGATGGTGCGCGCCCAGCGCATGTCCTGACGCCATAGCTCGATGAAGGAGCCTTCCCCATGGGCGTGGCCGACCGCGAAATCGGCGAGCGTCACTTTGAGGCCAAGTTCGCGCACCGCCGCGCCGAGCGCGTAATCGTCGGCAAGCTGGTCCTTGATGAGAGAGAAGCCGCCAACGGAGTCGAATGTGGAGCGCCGCATCGCTATGGTCGCGCCAATGCAGGGATGGGCCAATTTCAGGGCGACGCCGGTGACGGCATTGGGCAGGAAGCCATAATCCACCCCCATGGCGCCGAGGCTCGACCACAGGCCTTTTTTGGGAATGCCGCGATAGAGGCAGGTGACGAGTCCGACGCCGGGCGATTCCAAAGCCGCGATCAGCCGGGTAAGGTAATCGGGCGCCAGGCAATTATCGCTGTCCGCCAGCACCAATATCGGATGCTTGATATGTCGCGACAGGTTGATCAGGTTGGAGACCTTGCCATTGGCGCCGTGCCGCGCCCCATCGACGACCAATGCGGCGGTCATTCCGGCTGGCGCGCCATCGAGTTGGCCCGCGCGCAGCGCGTCGACGATTTTTTTCGCCACCGCCGCCGCGGGGTCGGCGGCGTCATGCACGCCGAACAGGATCTGCACCGGGCCGGCATAATTTTGGCGGCAGAAGCTCGCCAGATTTTCAAACAGATCTTCTTCAGCCCCGTAAAGCGGCTTGAGCATGGTCACGCCGGGCGTTTTCCGCGCGCTGGCTATGGCGGCGGGGCGCTGGACGCGGCGCAGGCAGAAAATGGCCAGAAGCGTATATAAACAGGCAAGGATCGCCATTCCGTAGAGCAGCGACTCCCCGGGCGATTCGACCATGCTGTTCCAGATATCGTCTATCATTCCATCCCGAAGGTTCAGGGCGTCAAGAAAGCGTCCCTGCGTTGCCGCAGAACCGCCAAACCCGCAGAAAAATCGCCGCCAGCCGCCAATCCCCGCAGGGAACGGCGCCATTGAGTCAGTTCGCTGATCGAGCCATTAGCCAAAATGTCCCCAATCCGCCAGCCTTTGACCGTCTGCCGCATCACGTAATCGATCGACGCGGGCGGTCCCTCAGCCAGGATCATCCGCGACGTCACGACGGACGAGTCGCCGCGCGTCACGAGTTTCGCGTCGCGTTCGAACCCCTTGACGTTAAGCCCCTCCATGCGCGCCGCGTAGGAGGCGGCGACGTAATCGCCGAAGCTTTGTGTCCATTCGTCGCGCTGGGCGCCAGTCAGCTCGTCCCAGCCCGGGCCGTAGCAGGTCTTGGCCATGGCCGGCAAATCGAAGGCCGCGCCAATCGGCGGACGCAGGCCGTCGAAGCGCTGGCGCAGGGTCAATTCGGACGCGCGCCGCACAACGTCGATCTGGCCATCCTGCAAGCCTTTGACCAAGGCGATGGCGTCGTCGGCGCTCTCGGCCCATGCGGCTTCGACCGGAAGCAAAGCCGAGCCAAAGGGCGCATAACGGACGATGGCCACAAAACCCGCCGCCGCAAGGAGACAGACGACAGCAATCAGCGCGGCGCGCCTGAAAGCCAGAGGTTTTTGCAGAAA
>Ga0302320_10009716_pt1 | contig 20615 bp, 17 predicted proteins | sample Bog_T0_3_FD_202130 | JGI IMG/M metagenome (GOLD analysis project Ga0302320, IMG submission 202130) | Peat permafrost microbial communities from Stordalen Mire near Abisko, Sweden - Bog_T0_3 | ecosystem: Environmental > Terrestrial > Soil > Wetlands > Peat | place: Sweden: Abisko, Stordalen Mire...
ACATCATCTCCCTGGGCAGGATCGATTCCATGCTCAAGATTGCCGAGCGCCTCGACCACGGCGCGTTCGTCGGCGTGCTCGGCGACCGCACCCTCGGCAACGAACCGGTTCAGGCGGTCACCCTGCTCGGCGAGCGCGCCTATGTGCCCGTCGGCCCGATGCGCGCTGCCGCCATCCTGCGCTGCCCCGTCATATTCATGGTCGGCCTGTATCGCGGCAAGAACAACTATCAAGTCATCTTCCGCCAAATCGCCGATTTCTCCGCAACTCCCGCCGGCGCCCGCGGCGAGGCGGTGCGGGTCGCAATCGATCGCTATGCGGCGATTCTCGACCAGTACTGCCGCAGCGATCCGTACAACTGGTGCAATTTTTTCGATTTCTGGCGCGCGCCGGCCGGCGGCAAGGCATGACGCCGCGCATTTTGGCAGCGGCGGCGCTGGCCTGCATTTGCGCCGCATCGGTGTGCAGCGCGGCGGATTCAAGCACGCTGGACCAGGTCATGCATCTGCTCGCGATGCGCCAGCACGGGCAGGTGGAATTCGTCGAGCAGCAATTTCTCGCCATTCTGGATCATCCCGTGGAATCCTCGGGCGTACTGCGCTACGACGCGCCGGACCGGCTGGAAAAGCGCACGCTCGAGCCGCATGCAGAGAGCCTGGTGCTCGCGGGCGGCGTCCTGACCGTGGAGCGCGGCCGCAGCCGGCGGGTGCTGGACCTGCACTCCTACCCGCAGGCGCTGCCGTTCGTCGAAAGCATCCGCGCCACATTGGCCGGCGATCGCCCCGCGCTCGAGCGGGTATTCCACCTCGACTTCACCGGCGAGCTCGCGCACTGGAGCCTCGCGCTCGTTCCCTTGGACCGCCAGATGGCGCAGAGCGTGGCCGAGGTGCGCATCGAGGGCGCGCAGGACCAATTGCTGAAAGTCGATATCCGGCAACCCGACGGCGATCGATCATCGATGAGCCTTAAGGCCTACGCGGCGCCATGAGCCGACGGCGACTCGCCCTGGGCGTGTGGCTGGGCTGCGTCACGCTGGCCGCGATCATCGTGGCGCGGGCGCACTACATCGCGGATCTGTCGGCGTTCCTCCCGGCCAATCCAACCCCCACGCAGCAATTGCTGATCGATCAGTTGCGCGACGGCCCCGCCTCGCGCCTGCTGTTGGTTGCAATAGAACAGGCGGACGCCGCCACTCGCGCGCAAATCGCGCTGGCAATGGCCGCGCGACTACGGCGGGATGCGCAATTTTCCACGGTCAATGACGGCGAGACGGTCGGCTTGGAACGTGATCGCGACTTCCTGTTCGATCACCGATACCTGCTGAGCGATGCGGTCACCGCGCAGCGCTTCTCGGCTGCGGGGCTGCACGCCGCGATCCAGGACAGCATCGATGACTTGGCGTCGCCCGCGGGACTGCTGCTCAAGTCGCTGCTGCCGCGCGACCCCACCGGCGAGTTCGCGCATCTCCTGGACCAGTTGTCCAGCGCCTCGCAGCCCTCGTCGAGCGATGGGGTCTGGACCTCCCGGGACGGCGCGCGCGCGTTGCTGGTGCTGCAAACAGCGGCGAGCGGCTCCGATACCGACGCCCAGGAACGCGCCATCGCCTCGATCCGCGGCGCATTCGCGGCCGCTCTCGCGGCCGCCTCGCGCGCACCGTTCGAGCACGCCGGTGCGCAGTTGCGCTTAAGCGGTCCCGGCGTGTTCGCCGTCATGGCACGCGCCAAGATCAAAACCGCCGTGGTGCGCCTGTCCATCGCCAGCAGCGTGCTGGTGGTCGTGGTGTTGCTGGCCGTGTACCGGTCGGTGCCGGCGCTGATCCTGGGCCTGCTGCCGGTGACCACCGGCGCGCTCCTGGGGGTTGCTGCCGTCGCACTCGCGTTCGGCGCCGTCCATGGGGTGACCTTGGGATTCGGCATCACCTTGATCGGTGAGTCGGTGGACTATTCCATCTACTTCTTCGTGCAATCCCGGCGCTCGCAGTCGGGTACGGAACCGCTTGCCTGGCAGCGGCTGTGGTGGCCGACCATCCGGCTAGGGATGCTGACCTCGGTATGCGGATTTGCCTCGCTGCTGCCATCGGGATTTCCCGGCCTGGCGCAGCTCGGCCTTTACTCCATCAGCGGCCTGATCGCCGCGGCGCTGGTGACTCGCTACGTCCTGCCGTCGCTGCTGCCGCGCGGATTTGCAATTCACGACCTGCGACCCTTCGGAACCGGCATCGCCCGTTGGTTGCGGCCGGTCAGGGAGCATCGCGGCTTGGGTGTGGCGGTGTCGATGGCGGTGGCGGCCCTGGCGATTGCGGTGCTCTATCAACATCGAACGACGCTGTGGAACCGGGAACTCTCGGCCTTGAGTCCCATATCCGCCGCGGATCAGGACTTCGATGCCAGGCTGCGCGCCGACTTGGGCGCCGCCGACAGCATGGCCCTGGTGATCGTCTCTGCGTCCACGCTGGATGCCGCCCTGCGCGGAGCCGAGCAAGCGGGCGAGGCCTTGCGGCCCTTGGCTGAAGCCAAGGCCATCGGCGGTTTCGATAGTCCGGTCAATTATCTGCCGAGCCTTCAGACCCAGGAAGCGCGGCGCGACAGCCTGCCGGATCCGGCAACCTTGAGCGACAATTTGCGCCGCGCCACCGCCGGCTTGCCGCTGCAAAGCGAACGCCTGGCGCCGTTTGCGGCCGACGTCGAGGCCGCGCGCCATGCCGGCCTGCTCAGCCGCAAAGACCTGCAAGGCAGCTCGCTCGCGGCCGCATTCGACGCATTGATCATGCAGCAAGCAGACCGGTGGAATGCCCTGCTGCCGCTGCACGCAGCCGCTCCGGGCCAGTCCATCGACACGGCGCGCGTTACCGCCGCGCTCAAGGCGGCCCACCTGGATGAGGCGCGGGTGCTCGACTTGAAGAGCGAATCCGACGCGCTGTATTCGAGCTATCTGGCCGAGGCAATTCACTTGTCCCTCGCCGGATTCGGCGCATTGATCGTGCTGCTTGCGCTGGCGCTTCGATCCGCGAGGCGCGTCGCGCGCGTGCTGGCGCCGTTGGCGCTGGCCGTGCTGGTGGTGGCCGCCGGACTGGCGGCGTGCGGCGTGCAATTGACCATTTTGCACCTGGTGGGGATGCTGCTGATCGTCGCCGTCGGCTCCAACTACGCACTGTTCATCGACCGGCAGCTGAACCTGCATGAAGCCGGCGGCGAGCCGCTCACCTTGGCGGCCTTAGGCTTAGCCAACATTTGCACCGTCATCGGCTTCGGCTTGCTGTGCTTCTCGCAGGTTCCGGTGCTGGTGGCGTTGGGCGCCACCGTCGCGCCCGGCGCGCTGCTGGCACTGCTGTTCTGCGCTGCGCTGTCGCCGCCGGAGCCGCATGCGTAGCATCATTCAGTCGGCGAATCCCTCGGTGGCTGCGGCCACGCGCATGATATGGTTGCCCGGCGCGAACACCTCCGCGCAGGAAATCCTGGACGCCGGGTTCTCGCGGGCCCTCGACTCGAGGCGGCTTTCTCTCGATCTGACCCTGCTGGATCTGGAGTTGGAGCATGTGGGCGATCGCCGGCCGCTCGAGCGGCTGCGTTCCGAGATCGTGTCGCCGGCGCGGGCCGCAGGTGCCGCAGTCTGGCTGGCCGGAATTTCGCTCGGCGGATTTTTTGCCTTGCTGTACGCCGCCAGCCATCCTGAGGACATCGACGGGCTGGTCCTGTTGGCGCCGTATCTCGGCAATCGGATGCTGACCGCCGAGATTGCCGGCGCGCGCGGCGTTGCCGAGTGGCGGCCAGGCGAACTTGCGGAGACCGACGAGGAGCGTCGAATATGGCGCTACATCAAGACCCGTTGTTCCGAGTCGCCGCCGCTGTATCTTGGATTTGGGCGCGAGGATCGATTCGCGGCGGCACATCGGCTGCTGGCGGAGGCGTTGCCGGCCGATTCGGTTGAGGTGATCGACGGCGGCCACGATTGGCGCACCTGGTCGAGGCTTTGGGAGAATTTCTTGGACTCGCGATTTATATGAACAGGCGGACCCGCTGGGTGCCAAGCCCGCTGCTCACAGCGTCGGTCGCGCTGCACGTCGCCGCGGCAGCGACCGTCGTGGCCAGGCCGCGGGCTTGGCCGTGGGCGCTGGGCGCCGTGGCGGCGAACCATGTGGCGTTGGCCGGCGCCGGGCTTTGGCCGCGCAGCCAATTGCTGGGCCCGAACTGGATTCGCCTGCCCCGAGAAAGCCCCGTGCCGAACGCCGTGGCCATCACCATCGACGATGGACCGGATCCTCAAGTGACGCCGCGGGTGCTCTCGCAACTCGCCGCGCACGGTGCGCATGCCACGTTCTTCTGCGTGGGTGAACGCGTCGAGCGCTATGCCGAGCTCGCGCAGGAAATGGTGCGCAACGGCCACGCGGTCGAAAATCATAGCCAGCGGCATCGGCATAGCTTCTCGCTGCTGGGACCTGCCGGCATGCGCGAGGAAATCGCGCGCGCCCAGGACAGCATCCTGGCGGTGACCGGCAGCCGCCCGCGGTTCTTTCGGGCGCCGGCCGGCCTGCGCAACCCTTTCCTCGATCCAATACTCACGCGGCTCAAGCTGCGCCTGGCGAGTTGGACGCGCCGCGGCTTCGATACCGTCAACGGCAATCCCGATGCGGTCTTCCACCGGCTGGCGAACGCGCTGCGGCCCGGGGATATCTTGTTGCTCCATGACGGCAACGCCGCCCGCGACCGCAACGGCAGCCCGGTCATTCTCGAAGTTCTTCCGCGCCTGCTGGACGCGCTGCAAGCGCGCCAGCTCCAGCCGATCACCCTGCGGGCGGCGTTGCCGCAATGAAGCCATTGCTCCTCAGCCAGTTCACCGCGACCAGCTGCATCGGGCAGGGCACGGCGGCGACGCTCGCCAGCCTGCTCGCGCAGCGCAGCGGCCTGAAGAAATGCGAATTCGAGACGGTGGCCATCGACACCCACATCGGCGAGGTGAGCGGCGTCGATGACACGCGGCTGCCGGCGAGCCTGCGCCGGTTCGATTGCCGCAACAATCGCCTGGCCGAGCTTGGTCTTAAGCAGGATGGATTTCTCGAGGCTGTGCAGCAGGCCGCCGGCCGCTGGGGCCGCCGGCGCCTCGGCGTATTTTTCGGCACCAGCACGGCGGGAATCCTGCAGACCGAGCTTGCCTATCGCGCGCGCGACCCGCGCAGCGGAGCCTTGCCGGCGAGCTTCGAGTACAGCGGGACGCACAACTCGTTTTCGGTGGCGGACTATGTGCGCCAACGTTGCGGCCTGGAGGGCCCGGCGGTCGTGGTGTCATGCGCCTGCGCTTCGAGCGCCAAGGTCTTCAGCTCGGCGCGACGCATGATCGAGGCGGATCTGATCGACGCGGCGCTGGTCGGCGGAGTGGATTCGCTGTGCCTCACCACGCTGTATGGATTTCAGTCGCTGCAGCTCTCATCGGCGGCTCCTTGCAGGCCTTTCGATGTGGCGCGCGACGGCATTTCCATCGGTGAAGCGGCGGCATTCGCATTGCTCGAGCGTGCGCCCGGCAGCCTGGACGCGGGCCGCGTCCTGTTGCTAGGGATAGGCGAATCCAGCGATGCCTATCATATGTCCGCGCCGCACCCGGAAGGGCTGGGCGCGCGCCGTGCGATGCTGGCTGCATTGGCCGGGGCCGAACTCGACGCCGAGCAAATCGATTACATCAATCTGCACGGCACGGGCACACCCAGCAACGATCGTTCCGAGAGCCACGCGGTCACCAGCGTTTTCGGCGCCACGACTCCGTGCAGCTCGACCAAGGGTGCAACCGGCCATACCCTGGGCGCCGCGGGCGCGCTCGAGGCGGTCATCAGCGCGCTGTCCATCGAGCAGGGGCTGATGCCGGGCGGGATGCCCGGCACGCAGATCGATCCCATGCTGACCGCGCACTACATCAGGGACAACCGGCACGCCCGCCTCGCGCGCGTGTTGAGCAATTCGTTTGGATTCGGCGGAACGAACTGCAGCCTGATATTCGGGCGCGCGGCGTGAGCTTGTCCGCCTATGTGGCCGGCATCGGTGTGCTCGGACCGGGACTGAGCGGTTGGCCGCACACAGCGGCCGTGCTCTCGGGCAGGCAGGCTTATAGGTCCGCGCCCACCGTGCTGCCGATGCCGACGATCCTGGCGGCGGCCGAGCGGCGGCGTACCGGGCGCGTGGTCAAGCTGGCGCTGGCCGTGGGCTTGGAGGCCACGGCGCACGCGGGCGCGAATCCGGCCGAATTGGCCAGCGTGTTCTCCTCCTCCGGCGGCGACGGCGACAACTGCCATGAGCTCTGCCAGGCATTGACGCTGGACGGCCGCGAGATTTCGCCGACACGCTTTGCCAACTCGGTGCATAACATCGCCGCCGGGTATTGGAGCATCGGCACCGGCGCCATGACCAAATCGAATGTGCTGTGCGCGTTCGATGCAAGCTTCGGAGCGGGCCTGTTGGAGGCCTTGACGCAGGTCACCGTCGATCGAGAGGCGCTGCTGCTGGTCTCCTACGACACCGCGTACCCGATGCCGCTGCACGCAGTGCGGCCGATACCTGAGGCCTTTGGCATCGCGCTGGTGCTCACCCCGGAAAGGAGCGCGAACTCGCTGGCGCGGATGCAGGTCGCGCTCACCGCCGAGCCCATGCAAACGCTGGCGGAGCCGGCCTTGGAGACGCTGCGCCGCGAGATCCCGGCGGCGCGCAGCCTGCCGCTGCTCCAGCTGTTGGCCAGCGGCGCGCCGGGTCGGGCGGTCCTCGAGTATCTCGACGTATCGCGCACGGCAGTGCAAGTCGAGCCATGCAGCTAGACCGCGCCTGGATCGAGCGGCATATTCCGCACCAAGGCGCGATGTGCCTGCTCGACGCCGTCATCGACTGGGGCGGGGAGCACATTCGCTGCCGCACCGGCACGCACCGCGCAGCCGATAATCCACTGCGCTCCGCAGGCCGCCTGGGGGTGGCCTGCGGTATAGAATACGCCGCGCAGACCATGGCCGTGCACGGCGCCCTGGCCTCGGGCGAAACCGGCGCCAGGGCGCAGGCCGGGTTTCTCGCGGGCTTGCGCGAGGTGCGGCTGCACGTGCTGCGGCTCGATGATATCGAAGACGATCTGCTATGCCATGCCGCGCGAGTCGCCGGCGATGGCAGCACTGCGCTGTATGAGTTCGGGCTGTGGGCGGGCGCTCGCAGCCTGCTGAGCGGGCGCGCGACGGTGCTGCTCGACGCGAACAAACGGCTGATGCTGTGAATGAATAAAGAATGAATCAACAGACCATTCGGGCGTTGGTCACCGGCGGCAGCGGCGGCATCGGAGCGGCCATCTGCCGCCGCCTCGGCGCCGCGCGCTACTTCGTGTTCGTGCATGCCAACCGCGGCATTGCCGCCGCCCAAGCCACCGCCGCCGAGATCGTCGCTGCGGGCGGTCAGGCCCAGGCCGTCGGCTTCGACGTCACCGACGCTTCACAGACCGGCGCCGCGATCGCCGCGCTGCTCGATCAGGGGCCCATCCAGGTACTGGTCAACAACGCCGGCGTCATCGACGACGCCGCATTCCCGGGCATGAGTCCCGCGCAGTGGCACCGTGTTGTCGACGTGTCCCTCAGCGGCTTCTACAACGTCACGCAGCCCTTGATGCTGCCGATGATTCGCACCCGCTGGGGACGCGTGATCAATATCTCCTCGGTCACGGCGCTCAAGGGCAATCGCGGGCAAGTCAACTATGCCGCCGCCAAGGGCGCGCTGAATGCCGCCACCCGGGCGCTGAGTTTGGAGGTGGCGACGCGGGGAATCACCGTCAACGCAGTGGCGCCGGGAGTCATCGCCACCGACATGAGCCATCCTGCCCTGGACGCCGCAACCATCGCCGACCTCGTGCCGATGAAGCGCGCCGGAACCGCCGCCGAAGTTGCCGCCCTGGTGGGCTTCCTCGCATCCGCGGAAGCCGGCTACATCACCGGTCAAATCATTTCCATCAATGGCGGAATGATTTAACAGCCTGCCTGAGTATTCCTATGGCGCCGCGCCCGGGCCGAGCAGCACGCGGCCGGGCAACGCCCCGGTCATCTTGCCCTGCTCGATGACCGCCACCCCGTTGACGATCACGTACTGCATCCCGACCGAAAGCCGGTTCGAGTCCTCATAGGTCGCCACATCGTGGATCGTGTCCGGGTCGAATACCACCACGTCGGCCCACATGCCGCGCTTGAGCACGCCGCGATCCACCAGGTGCTCGCGCTGCGCGGGCAGTGCCGAGAACTTGCGGATCGCATCCGACAGGTCCAGCAAATGCTCATCGCGCACATACTTGCGCAAAATGCGCGGGAAGGCTCCATAGCCGCGCGGATGCGTGTGATCCATGCTCAACAGCCCCTCGGGCGATGTGCCCGAGGCATCGTTGTCCACCGACACCCACGGCTGCTGCAGCACCAGCCGCACATCCGGCTCTGCCATGCCGAAAACCGCGACCCCGCTGCCGGCGTGATCCTTGATCAGGAAGTCGCAAATCGTATCGATCGCATCCTCGTGCCACTGCGCGGCAATCTCGCTGACGCGCTTTCCCTGGTACTTGCGCAACTCCGGATTGAGCACCGAGACCAGCAGGATGTCCTGCGCTCCCTCGATGTCCAGCCACTCGTTGTCCCACGACGCGCTGGGCGCAAGCATGTCCGCGCGGATGCGCGCCCGCGATTTTGGATCCTTCAGCCGTTCGATCAGCTTGGCGTTGCCGCCGTCGTGCGCCCACGGCGGAATGAATGCCGAGAGACCGTTCGCCCATGCGGTGTATGCATAGGTGTCCGCCTCCACATCGATGCCTTGGCCCCGCGCCGCCTCGATGCGCGCGATCACCTGCGCGGCCGTGCCCCAGTTGCGCTTGCCGGATACCTTGAGGTGAAAGATTTCAACCGGGATGCGCGCCTCGCTGCCGATGCGGAAGGTCTCCTCCAAAGCCGCCATCTCCGCATCGCCCTCGCTGCGCATATGCGTGGCGTAGATTCCCCCGTAGCGCGACGCCGCTTGCGCCAGCGCAATCAATTCGTCGGTGTGCGCATAGGGTGCGGGCGGATATTGCAACGCAGTCGACAGGCCAAGAGCACCCTCGCGCATGCCCTCCTCCACCAGCGCCTGCATGCGCTTGAGCTCATCCGCCGTGGGAGCGCGGTCGCCGTAGCCGATGACCATTTCGCGCACCGAGGCCGCGCCGATATAGGTGCCCAGGTTGATGCCCATGCCACGAGCCCGCAGCCGGGCGAAATACTCGCGCAAGGTGCGCCAGTCGGGCTTGATCCCGAAATGATCGAAGCTGCGCTGGTTTTCCTTGATCATTGCGTCGTTGAGCGGCGCGACCGATTCGCCCTCGCCGGTGATTTCCGTGGTGATGCCCTGATAGATCTTCGAAGGCAGCCGCGGATCGACCAGGATGGTGATCTCCGATTGCCCCAGCATGTCGATGAATCCCGGAGCCACGACCATCCCGCGCGCATCGATGGTCTGCTTGGCCCTGGCGTTCGACAAATTGCCGATGGCCGCAATGTGGCCCTCGCTGATGCCTATGTCGCCCGAATACCAGGGCGAGCCGGTACCGTCGATGATGTGGCCGTTGGCGATTATTATGTCGTAGGCATCGTCCGCATCGCAGGCCGCGGGCAACAGCGCGCAGACCAGCAGCAGCGCGCCTACGATGCGATAATTGAACATTGCGGGGCCTTCTTAGGTAAGGTCAGCGGCATTTCGGGCCCCATTCTAAGGCCCCGGGCTCCTGATGAAAGCAGTAAAGCGGAAAATTCCCAAGGTTGGATTCGTCAGCCTTGGATGTCCCAAGGCGCTGGTCGACTCGGAGCGCATCCTCACACGCTTGCGCGCCGAAGGCTATGAGGTGGCCGCAACCTACCGCGCGGCGGATCTGGTGGTGGTGAACACCTGCGGCTTCATCGATTCGGCGGTGGACGAGTCGCTCGACGCCATCGGCGAAGCCCTAGCGCAGAACGGCAAGGTCATCGTCACCGGATGCCTGGGCGCGCAACCGCAAAAAATACTCGACAAACACCCCCAGGTGCTCAAGATCACCGGTCCGCAGCGCTATGAAGAAGTCGTGGCGTCGGTGCACGAGCATCTGCCGCCGCTGCACGAACCGTTTCTGGATCTCATTCCGGCGCAGGGCGTGAAGCTGACGCCGCGCCATTATGCCTACTTGAAGATCTCGGAAGGGTGCAACCATCACTGCAGTTTTTGCATCATTCCCTCGATGCGCGGCCGTCTCGTGAGCCGTCCGATCGGCGAGGTGCTGCGCGAGGCGGAACAGCTGGCGCGCGCCGGCGTGAAGGAAATTCTGGTCATATCGCAGGACACCAGCGCCTACGGAGCCGACTTGAAGTACGCCGCGCAAACCTGGCGCGGGGCCGAGCGACCCGCCCGCTTCTACGATCTTGCGGCCGCCCTGGGGGAACTGGGCATATGGATCCGCCTGCACTATGTCTACCCGTATCCGCACGTCGACAAGGTGATCGAACTCATGGCGCAGGGCCGCGTGTTGCCGTACCTCGACATCCCTTTTCAGCATGCCAGCGCGCGGATATTGAAGCTCATGAAGCGGCCCGCCGCCGCCGAGAACACCTTGCAGCGGATTGCGGCTTGGCGCAGCGTGGTGCCGGATATCACCATTCGCAGCACCTTCATCGTCGGCTTCCCCGGGGAAACCGAAGCGGACTTTGCCGAATTGCTCGACTGGATGCGCGTCGCCCGGCTCGATCGCGTCGGCTGCTTCGAATACTCGCCGGTGCAAGGCGCCGCGGCGAATTCCCTGCGCGAGGCGCAGGTGCCGGATGAGATCAAGCACGAGCGCCGTGAGCGCTTCATGCAGCTTGCCGCCGAGATCAGCGAGCAGCGGCTGGCGGCAAAGGTCGGGCGCACGATGCGCGTGCTGGTCGATCGCATCGACGGCGATGCCGCCATCGCGCGCTCCGCAAGTGACGCCCCGGAGATCGACGGCAACGTGCGCATTCAGGGCGCCGGCGGGCTGAAGGTCGGCCAATGGGCGGACGTGCGCATCACCCAGGCCGGTGCGTACGACCTGGAAGCGCAATTGACCGAGCTTGTGTAAGCTTGGCCCTCTGTCGGCACGGAGAAGATCTGGTGGAAATTGCAGCGGATTCGGTGGTGTTGATTCATTACACGCTGAAGGACGACAAGGGTGAGGTGCTCGATAGTTCCGCGGGCGGGGAACCGCTCGCGTACATACAGGGCCACGGCAATCTGGTTCCGGGCCTGGAAAAAGCGCTCGAGGGCCAGCGGGGCGGGAGCACTCTGAAGGTCACGGTGCCGCCGGCCGAGGGCTACGGCGTGCGCGATGAAGCGCTCGTGCAACGCGTGTCCAAGCGATCCTTGAAGGGCTCGGGCGAGATTCGCAAGGGCATGCAGTTTCAGGCGCGTACCGAGCAAGGCATGCGGCTATTTACCGTAACGGCCATCATTGGCGACATGGTCTCGCTGGACGGCAATCATCCGCTCGCCGATCAGACCCTGCACTTCGACATCGAGGTGGTCGAGGTTCGCCCGGCAACCACGCAAGAACTCGAGCACGGTCATGTACATGGCGCCGGCGGCCATCATCACTAGCGGCGCTGTTAGCGTGCCTTTGACATAATTTTGCGTTAAGTCACGAGCGCCTCGCTAAAGAAGGCCCGATGTTTATAATGGCGGCCAGCCGGGGATGGTCAAACTAAGGGGTACGGATTGGAGCGTCGCTTGCACACCCGCCACCGAGCACGCACGACCGTGTACGTGGTCATGTCCGGAAGAAAGAGCCGCATCTGCAAGGCCAAGAACCTGAGCGCGAACGGCGTGTTCGTCGAGACGGAAAATCTCGGGCTGCGCAAGGGGCAGCAGGTTCAGCTGGCGTTCGCCATCAATCTCGGGTTGGTGACCAAGATCCACCGGCGCACGGCCATCGTCGCGCATGTCACGCGCGGCGGCACCGGGCTGATGATGGAGCAGTTCGCCGGGCGATAATCGGTTCTGCGGTGCCCACGGGGCCCTCGGCCGCCCCTACTTGACACCCCGTGTAGACTTCTTAGGGATGCCGTCCCGTAATTCACCCCCGGATGCGATCCGCATTCGCGGCGCGCGCCAGAACAATCTCAAAAATCTCGATCTGGACCTGCCCCTCAACGAGTTGATCGTTGTCACCGGGGTCAGTGGCTCCGGAAAATCCTCGTTGGTGTTCGACACGCTGTATGCCGAAGGCCAGCGCCGCTACGTCGAAACCTTCTCGCCCTACGCACGCCAGTTCCTCGACCGCATGGACAAGCCGCAAGTCGATCGCATCGAGGGCATTCCGCCGGCGATCGCCATCGACCAGACCAATCCGGTGCGCACTTCGCGATCGACCGTGGGCACCATGACCGAGCTCAACGATCACTTGAAGCTGTTGTTCGCGCGCGCCGCGGTCCTGCATTGCCGTGGCTGCGGACGGCAGGTTAAGCGCGACACGCCAGAGAGCATTCAAGCCGACGTGGGGGTGCGAGCCCGGGAGCACGGCGATCCACGGCTGCTGCTCACCTTTCCGGTTACGATCCCGAAGAATTTCACCGAGCAGGAGATCAGGTCGCTGCTCGCCGGCCAGGGTTACACCCGGATACACGGGCAGCGCGGCGACACCTTGCAGGTGATTCAAGACCGGCTTCAATGGAGCACGACGGACTCGGCGCGGATTGCCGAAGCCATCGAAGCCGCGCTGAAAATTGGCCAGGGGCGCCTCGACGTCTACCCCGTGGGCGATGCGCAAACCCCGGCGGCGCCCTGGCGCTACTCCACCGGCCTGCACTGTCCGGACTGCGACATCGGCTACAAGGACTCAAGCCCGAGCAGCTTCAGCTTCAATTCCCCGATCGGCGCCTGCGAGACCTGCCGCGGCTTCGGACGCAGCATCGGCGTGGATTATGGCTTGGTGATACCGAATGCGTCCTTGACGCTTCGCCAGGGCGCCATCAAGCCCTGGCAGACCGAGTCGTACAAGGAATGCCAGGATGACTTGTTGAAATTCGGGCGCAAGCGCGCCATCCCGCTCGACACGCCGTGGCGCGATCTCACCGATGCACAGCGCGCCTGGGTGATCGAGGGCGAAGGCGAGTGGACCAAGAACGTTTGGTATGGAGTACGGCGTTTCTTCGCCTGGCTCGAGACCCGCGCCTACAAGATGCACATCCGCGTGCTGCTCTCGCGCTATCGTTCCTACACCGAGTGCGCCGCGTGCCGCGGCGCGCGCCTCAAGCCCGACGCGCTGCTGTGGCGCATCGGCAATCCCGGGATCAGCATCCGCGAATTGATGCTGTTGCCCATCGATCGCAGCCGCGAATTTTTTGCCGCTCTTGATTTGCCGGCGCCGCTCGATGAGGCCACCGACCTGCTGCTCGGGGAAATCCGCACCCGGCTCAAGTACCTGTCCGACGTGGGCTTGGGCTACTTGGATCTGGACCGTCAATCGCGCACTCTGTCCGGGGGCGAAGTCCAGCGCATCAATCTCACGACTGCGCTCGGCACTTCGTTGGTCAACACCCTGTTCGTGCTGGACGAGCCCTCCATTGGGTTGCATGCGCGCGATGTCGGCCGGATCGTCGGCGTCATGCAGCGGCTGCGCGATTCCGGCAATACCTTGGTGGTGGTCGAGCACGATCCGCATGTCATGCGGGCCGCTGACCGGTTGCTCGACATCGGGCCCGGTCCCGGCGAACAGGGCGGTGAAATCGTATTCTTTGGCAAGCTTGGCGCGCTGGCCAAGGCCAAGGGTTCGCTGACCGCGGATTACCTGTTCCGCCGCAGGCAGGTTGCGCAACCCCGCCGCGCCACGCAGCGCGCCGCGGGCGCCGGCATGCTGCGCATTCGAGGCGCGGCCGAGCACAATCTCAAGGGCATCGACGTCGAGGTCCCGCTGCGGCGCCTGGTGTGCGTCACCGGCGTCAGCGGTTCGGGTAAGTCGACCCTGGTGCACGACGTGCTGTATCCGGCGCTGCTGCGCGCCAAGGGAAAGCCGACCGAGAATCCCGGGCGCCATCGCACGCTCGAGGGAGCTGAATTGATCGAGGACGTGGTGATGGTGGACCAGAGCCGCATCGGCCGCACCACCCGCTCGAATCCCGCCAGCTACGTCGGCGCCTTCGACGCGATTCGCGATTTGTTCGCGAAACTCCCCAAGGCGCGCGAGCGCAAGTACACGGCCGGGACCTTCAGCTTCAATGCCGGCAACGGCCGTTGCGCGGCGTGCGGCGGCAACGGCTTCGAGCATGTCGAGATGCAGTTTCTCTCGGATGTCTACCTGCGCTGCCCGGATTGCGACGGCCGGCGCTACCGGGCCGAGGTGCTCGAGTGCAAGCTTGCCCGCGGCGGCCCGCCCAAGAGCATTGCCGATGTGCTGGATCTCACGGTGTCGCAGGCGCTGGCGTTCTTCGCGCAGGACGCGGAGGTGTGCCTGCGCTTGCGGCCGCTCTCGGAGGTGGGACTGGATTATCTTCGGCTCGGCCAGCCGGTGCCCACCCTGTCCGGCGGCGAAGCCCAGCGGCTCAAGCTGGCAGGACATCTGGCGCAGAACGCGGCGCGCGAGCGCAGCGGAGCAGCGGGCAAGCCCGGCTCTGTATTCTTGTTCGATGAGCCGACCACCGGCCTGCATTTCGACGATGTCGCCAAGCTGCTGCGCGCCTTCGGCCGGCTGATCGAGGCCGGGCATTCACTGCTGGTGATCGAACACAATCTGGATGTGGTGCGCGCCGCGGACTGGATCATCGATTTGGGTCCCGAGGCCGGGGACGCCGGCGGCAGCGTGGTTTGCGCCGGCACTCCCGAGGCGGTCATGCGCGTGGCCGCTTCGCATACCGGGCGCGCGCTGCTCGAGGCCGAGCAGCCACCCGCGCTGGAATACGCGGTTCACGACGCACAGCCCCGCGCCATCACCAGCGGCCCGCAGAGCATCGAGATTCGCGGCGCGCGCGAGCACAATCTCAAGAACGTGAGCGTCAATCTCGGGCTCAATCGATTCACCGTGATCACCGGCGTCTCCGGCAGCGGCAAGAGCACCCTGGCATTCGACATCCTGTTTGCCGAAGGACAAAGGCGCTACCTGGAATCGCTCAACGCCTATGCCCGGCAGTTCGTGCAGCCGGCATCGCGGCCGGAGGTCGACGCTATATTCGGCATACCGCCCACGGTGGCGATCGAGCAACGCACCAGCCGTGGCGGCCAGAAAAGCACGGTGGCCACGCTCACCGAGATCTACCACTTCCTGCGTTTGCTGTATGCGAAGCTCGGCGTGCAGTATTGCCCGACCTGCAATCTGCGCATCGAGCCGCAAACCGCCGAGGCGATCGGCGCGCGGCTGCTGAAGGAATACCGCGGGCAGCGCATCACCTTGGCCGCGCCGCTCATCGTCGCGCGCAAGGGACTGTATACGGCGCTCGCCAAGTGGGCACGCGGCAAGGGCTTCTCCGAGCTGATCGTCGACGGCATCGCGAGGCTCACGGCGAAGTGGCCGCGCCTCGATCGCTTCATCGAACACAACATCGAGCTGCCCGTGGCGAGCCTCAAGGTGAGTGCGGCCGGCGAGGCGCAGCTGCGCGAGGCGCTGGACTCGGCCCTGCAGCACGGCCACGGAGTGCTGCACGTCAACTCGGCTGGCGGAACCGCGACTTTCTCGACCAAGCGCGCCTGTCCGAAGTGCGGCAGCGGCTTTCCCGAACTCGATCCTCGGCTGTTCTCCTTCAATTCGCGCCACGGCTGGTGCAAGGGCTGTTTCGGCACCGGGTTGCAGCTGGCGGATTTCGACGCGGAGCAGAGCGGCGAGGAATCCGCCTGGAGGGAACCCAGCGATGCTAAGCCTGCGCCATGCGCGCAATGCGCCGGCGAACGCTTGAATCCGGTCGCGCGCCACGTCTTGTTCCAGAATTTGTCGATCGCTGCGCTGACCAGCCTGCCGGTTCAGGATTTTCGCACCGCGCTTTCCCAGTACGAACTGCGGGGCCGCGAGCGCGACATCGCCCGCGACATGCTCGCGGAACTTAGCTCACGAACCGCTTTCTTGTGCGATGTGGGCCTAGGCTACCTGCAGCTCGATCGCGCGGCGCCGACCCTCTCCGGCGGCGAGGCGCAGCGCATTCGATTGGCGGCGCAACTCGGTTCGAACCTGCAAGGCGTCTGCTACGTGCTCGACGAACCCACCATCGGCCTGCATCCGCGCGACAACGCGGCGCTGCTCGACACCCTGGAGCGGCTGCGCGCCAAGGGCAATACCCTGGTCGTGGTGGAGCACGATGAGGACACGATTCGCCGCGCCGATGATGTGATCGACTTGGGGCCCGGCGCCGGTACCCGCGGCGGCAGCTTGGTCGCCCAGGGCACGGCAAAGGAACTCGCCCGCCTCGGCAATTCCGTGACCGGACGCTGCCTGGCGGCGCCGCTCAAGCACTCGCGCTCGCGCCGGCGAGCCGTCGATCGCGGCACGCCCAGCATCGAGATTCGCGGCGCGTCCTTGCATAATTTGCGCAAGCTGAATGCGCGCATTCCGCTCGGGCGCCTGAGCGTGATCAGCGGCGTATCGGGTTCGGGCAAGTCCTCGTTGGCGCGCGACGTGCTGTTCGACAACCTCAAGCGCCTACTGGCGCGGCCCGCCCGCGCGAAACGCGCCCAATCCGCGGCATTCGTGCCGGCCGGCTGCGATCAGATCAGCGGATGGCAGCCCATCAGCCGCGTGCTGGAAGTCGACCAAACGCCCATCGGCAAGACACCACGCTCCTGCCCGGCGACCTACATTGGATTTTGGGACGCCATCCGGCGCCTCTATGCCGAAACCACCGAGGCCCGGATCCGCGGGTTCACCGCCAGCCGGTTTTCATTCAACACCGCCGGCGGCCGCTGCGAGGCCTGCGAGGGCCAGGGAATGCAGCGCATCGAAATGAGCTTCTTGCCGGACGTGCAGGTGCTCTGCGATGTCTGCGGCGGCCGGCGCTTCAACGCTGAGACCCTCGCGATCGAATTCAAAGGCCGGAACATCGGCGCGGTGCTGGCGATGAGCGTCGATGCTGCGCGCGAATTCTTCGCCGCACAGCGCAGCGTGCATCATCCGGTAAGCCTGCTGGCGGACGTCGGCCTCGGCTACTTGAGCCTGGGCCAACCAAGCCCGACGCTGTCCGGGGGCGAGAGCCAGAGAATCAAGCTCGTCGCCGAGCTTGCCAAGGTGCGCACCGACGCGCTTGGTATGGATACCGCGATCAGGGAAGGTCAACACACTCTGTACGTGCTCGACGAACCCACGGTCGGCCTGCACATGGCCGACGTCGAGAAATTGCTGCGGGTGCTGCACCGTCTCGTGGACGCCGGCAACACCGTCGTCGTGATTGAACATGATTTGGACGTGCTGGCCGAGGCAGACTGGATCATCGATTTGGGTCCTGACGGCGGCGCGGCGGGAGGCCGAATCGTGGCTCAGGGGCCGCCCGAATCAATCGCGCGCCGGGCCGGCGACAGCCACACCGCCAAGATCCTCGCAGGATTCCTGGCGCAGCGCGGCGTCGCTTAATACCCTGGCGCGCGCGCCTCAGCGCAGCTGAAGTTCCAGAAACACAGCATCCGGCACCGGGTTGAATCGGTACGCCACGGTGGGCTTGAACCCTAACGATGCGTACAGCGACACCGCCTCGCGCATGCCGGGCAGCGTATCGAGAAGCAGCTTCGCGTAACCTATGCGCCGCGCCGCGGCCACGATGCCTTCGGCCAACTGACGCCCGGCGCCGCGTCCGCGCGCGGCGGGGACCGTGTACAGGCGCTCCTGAAACGAAAGATCCAGATCCAGCGTTGCCGCGTACTCCTCGATCAGCACGCGCGCCTGTCGCCAGGTCTGCTCCGACTGCGGTTGGATCAAGCGGATCGACACCTTATCCGCCCGCCCGCGCCCGCCTCAACCTGCGTCGCAGCGCCTCGCGCAACATGTCGATTTCCTCGATGTGCAGCGCCGCCCCGCAGGCGCCGAACACCAGCGCGCCGGCGACGATCGTGCCCAAGAGCGCGCCCAACTTGCTCCAGAATGCTTGAGTGGCCCAGTCCGCCAGCAGCCAGTGCGAGGAGGCCGCGCAAACCGCGAACAGTGCCGCCCCGGCAATCGCGACCTTTCCCAGCATGGCGAGCATGCGTCGCGACTCCAGGTTTCTCAACTGGCGGTGCATCAGCGCATACAGCACCAGGAAGTTGCAGGTCGCAACGCACCCGGTTGAAAACGCCAGGCCTCGAACTCCCCAGCCCAAGCGAAAGGTGAAGATCCAATTGAGCAGCAGATTGAGGCCCACCGACAGGAAGCTCACCATCATCGGGGTCTTGCGCCGGTCGAGCGCATAGAAGGCGTTCACCAGCACCTTGAGCGCGGCGTAGCCGGCCAGGCCGATGGCATAGAAGCGCAGCGCGCCGGCGGCTCGCGCCGCCTCGAAGGCATTGAACTTCCCGTGTTGGTACAGCACGGAAATGATCGGCTCGGCCAGCACCATGAGGCCGATCATCGACGGCACCGTCAGCAGGAATGCCAGCCGCATCGCGCGCGCGAGCTCGGAGCGAAACGCCTCCATTTGGCCGCTCACCACCAGGCGCGACAGCAGCGGCAGCGTCACGGTACCGAGCGCGACTCCGAACAATCCCAGCGGCAGCTGCATCAGCCTGAATGCGATCGCCAGCCAGAATATCGCCCCGTCGCCCAAGGTCGAGGCGAACATCGAATTGACCAGCACGTTGAATTGCGTGGTGCTGGCAGCGATGACCGAAGGGCCCATGAGCGCCAAGATCGCGCCGACGCCGGGGTCGCGCCAGCGCAAATCCGGGTGATAGCGATAGCCGAGCCGGCGCAGCGACGGCAACTGCACGGCGAATTGCAGTGCGCCGCCGCACAGCGTGCCGATCGCCAGCCCGATCAAGGCGCGCGGACCGAAGTGCGGGTCGAACCAGAAGCCCAACAGGACTCCGAAAACAATCGATCCCACGTTGAAGAAGCTCGATGCCATGGCGGGAACGCCGAACACATTCTTGGCGTTCAGCATCCCCATGACCAGCGCCGCCAGGGACACCAGCAAGATGAACGGAAACATGATGCGCGTGAGCTCGGCGGTGAGCGCCGCCTTTTGCGGATCGAAGCCAGGCGCGAGCACGCCGACCAGCGGCGAGGAGAACACCATGCCCGCGATGCAGATTATGCCGAGGACCGCGGCCGTCATCGTGGCCACTTTGTTCGCAAGCCGCCACGCGGCGGCATCGCCGCTGCGTGCAATGGTCTTGCTGAAGGTGGTGACGAATGCGGTGGAGAGCGCCCCCTCGGCGAACAGGTCCCGCAGCAGGTTCGGGATGCGAAATGCCGCGGTGAACGCATCCATGGCCGCGCCGCCGCCGAACAGCGCCGCAAAAATCTGCTCGCGTGCCAGGCCCAACAAGCGGCTGCACATCACCGCCAGCCCGATCACCCCTGCCGCCTTGGTATTCAGGCGCTCGGTGCGGCCATCGGGAGCAATCACGGCATCAGCCACTGCCGAGGGATCGGGTTTCATGAAACGCAACGCCAGCCTAAACGGACTTCTAGTCTACAGCCCCGCGCGCCATTTGCATCGGAGCGCGGCCGCAGCGCATTCTAATCGCATGCAAACCGCAGCACCCGTAAGCGCATCCGTGGAACCCGGGCCGCACCAGCTCGCCCGGCGGGCTCTGTTCGGCTTCATATTGACGTTCATTGCCGCGCGCACCGTGGTGCTCCTGATCATGTCGGATCGCATGCCGAATCTATATCTGTTCATGCGCGGCACGCACGTGCATCACCTCAACTACGGCATCTTTCTATTGTCGGCGGTGAGCGCCTACGTGCTGTTCTGGGCGCCGTCGGGTAACCGCTTGCGGATCGCGGCCTTGGGCTACGGCGCGGCCATGGCGCTGACCTTCGATGAATTCGGAATGTGGTTGCACCTGGGAGGCAGCTACTGGCAGCGCGCCAGCGTCGACGCCATCGTGGTGGTGGCCGCCGTGCTGGGACTGATCGGTTTTGCGCAGTCGATGCGCAGCTTCGAGTCGCGGCACTTGCGGGCCTCGATCGCCATTTTGATCGCGGTCATCGGCTTCGGCGTTGTGCTGTACGACGCCTCGGTGAAAATCGGCGCAGTGGAAGGGCCGCGCCTGGAGCAGTTGGAGCTGGCATCATCCCCTTGAGGAGCCATGCGCACGGCAGTCCGGTGAGCGCTCACCGGGCTGCCGCCGCAATATCTTTGCCCTGCTGTGTTTGCCTTACTGCGCTTCGGCCATCTTCTTCAGATTGTCCAAGCCACCTTGATAGACACCGGTGACGGTATCGACGGCGGTCTTGTCGTTCTCGCTGTCGCCCGGGTTATCGCCCAAGTTCTTGCGCTGGAACTTGCCGGACCAGCTCACCGTCGACTTGCCTGCTCCGGCTGACTTCACCGACAAACGCGAGCTGTAGTTGCTGACCGGCAGTACGCCCTCGACTATGGCGTAGCGGAAGCTGTGGCCCGTCGCGTCGAATGCGAGCAGCTTTTCCTTGATCGTGCCGCCGCCCTTGAGCGACAGCAGCCGCACTGCGCCCACGGTATTGTTCGTGCCCTCGACGATGTCGTC
>Ga0302320_10009717_pt1 | contig 20615 bp, 33 predicted proteins | sample Bog_T0_3_FD_202130 | JGI IMG/M metagenome (GOLD analysis project Ga0302320, IMG submission 202130) | Peat permafrost microbial communities from Stordalen Mire near Abisko, Sweden - Bog_T0_3 | ecosystem: Environmental > Terrestrial > Soil > Wetlands > Peat | place: Sweden: Abisko, Stordalen Mire...
TCAGTGGTCACCGAGGCGTCGGTTGCGAGATACGGTCCGAGATACAAATGGACAAACACCGACGTGCCAGAAATACCAAAGTATTCGGAAATTGACCGATCCAGAAACGTGAAATCGGCGGAGTGCCGACCGCCATGCCACAAACTCAGTCTGGGCATGATTCCCCCCGGTGAAGTGCCGCCGGTATTTAGCGCGCGATCTCGGTGGTGCCGAGTCTCCGGCCCTGGATATCGCGATGTTCGATGGTATTGCCCTGGTGGGTGAAATACCCTGTCGCATCACCGTTCCTGTCACGCTCAACCAAGCGACTGCCTTCCCGGCTGAGTGAACCAACGCGATCGCCATTGGGCGCGCGTTCGATATAGGTCTGAGCGTGGGCAATCGACCCGACACTGAGAATAGAAAGCAGGATCACTGCTGAGGTCGTTTTCATGTGGATTCCATAGCAGCTTCGCAATGGCAACGCAAGATCGTTATACCTATATCGACACCTTAAACAGATTTTTGGAAGCATCATGGAACGCAGTTTAAAAGCGCTTTTTGAATATGAATGTAAACGCCAACCGGCTCTCGCCGCTCTGGTCGAGCGAATTGACACGGTGAGCGAACAGGAGATCGCGGCGACTCCGGTCAAACTGCCCTGGATGCGGACCGCGCTGCTCCAGTTGAAACGCGACCGGGCGGTGGAAATGCTAGCCGTCGATCTCGAACCGATGATCGTCGATGGGCTGGTCAGTGACACTATCGGTTGGATGCGGAATTGGGTGGGGCCGAGTGGTTTCGTCTCGGTTGGGCGAACCGCCTTGGAGATGCATCCCGGTCAACTGGTATGGCTCGATTTTACCGGCATGTGGATTGACACGATTTATGCGGCCACGGTCCCGCCCGAAGTGCTCGCCAATACCCGCACTCTGGCCAGGGTGAGCCGAACCGAGTACTACGAGGCGGTGCGCAAGCGAATGAACGGTCTGACGGCACCGGCCGGGGTAACCGGTGGTTCCCCTCAGCAGGCGTTTCGTATCTTCCGCCCCTGATGGTATAGCACCCGGCGATTGCGCGGAGAACTGACCATGCGTGCCACCCCAACCTTCCGGTTGCCTCTGCTTACGCAGTTGATCCGCTTTGCCGTGGTCGGTGGTCTGGGCTTTATGGTCGATACCCTTGTAGTCTATGGCCTGCGCAGGGGGCTTGGCCTCTATGCGGCGGGGCTTGTATCCTACGGGGTGGCCGCCAGCTTCACATGGTTGCTGAATCGGCTGTGGACCTTCCGGGGCCGGAGCAGCGGAGCGATGATTCGTCAGTGGGCCTTGTACATGCTGACCAATCTCGGGGGTTTTGTGCTCAATCGCGGCACCTACGCGGTCCTGGTGACCTTCTATGCCATGGCTGCGGAGCGCCCGATCATCGCGGTTGCAGCCGGAAGCATCGCCGGTATGTTTGTCAATTTCGGCCTGTCCCGTCGAGTGGTGTTTCGAAAAGAAAAACCAGATTATAGTTGACGCAGTGTTGCTTCGTTTGTAAATAGCCGCACCGCAAGCAGGGAGACCCCGATGACGTGATAACCGTAAGCTCAGGGAGCGAATCATGCGTCAGGATATGAACAAGGTTTTGACCGAACGTCCGCGTACTCGAAACATACTCAGTTATCGCAGCACTCGGCATACCGCTAAACAAATGGATTACGACGCCCTTCCTGCCATGGAAGGGATGGCACGGCCGTATCAGGAGAATCCCAAGGGATTCAGTGATCTTCTTGGGCCATTGCAGCGCTTCCTGCATAGCTGCATTGGTCGCCCCTGGGATGATGTCTGGTCCGAGATTTGCCAACACCTGTCCCGTAACACGACGACGGGCAATCATCTGCTGGGGCATGTTGCCTCGGCAGTGGATGTCAAATGCACGATGAGTGATGGGAAGGTGTGGGTGCAGGGCAGGCTCGGGGTGCATGAGCCTTACAATCTCTACGTGCATCCAGAGACCGGCTTGATCTGTCCCGGCCAACGGCCGAGCCGTCGCGCGTTCAGGCCGGGAAATCGGGTTACGATGGATGGCGTGGCCTATCTGAAAGAGGGGTATGTGTATACTCCGGCCTCAGAGTATGTGCGCCGGAATCGGGTTGGGTTCGCGCGTATGATCGACGGCAAGAAGGAAGGCGTGAAGCTCGGCGGAATTTGGTACTGGGTGGGGTTTGCCATCGTTCCACCGCCGGTGACACGCTACTATTTTGATCCCGCGACTGCCAAGGCGATGGGGGCGCAGCAGATCGGCCCTGGTCGTTATGTTAAGGTGATGGATAGTCACATGTTTGACTTTGTGCTCCAAAAGCAGGCCCGGTCTGGCGAACGCTGCCGAGTGGATAAAAAGCAGATGGGGCGCAGCGATCTCCGGCGATATGGTCTGGTGAACGGCTAAGAGAAACGGCGGGCTTGACAGTCCGCCGTTTTTTCCTATCGGCTCTTTCGTCCCCTAAATCACCGTTGTATCCAGTATCGTGCAAAGACATTTGATATGCCACGCCGCCTCATGCCATGCCGTATCGGTGGCGCCCAGATGCGGGATCAACCAGCCGCAATCATCGGGCTTGATCGGCTGATTGCAAAGTTTGCAGGGCTGACCGATCGGCACGGGCGCCTGATCCCCCGGCGCCTCGTGACCGGTGCCGAACCATCTCAATGGCTGGCTCGCGTCGCGTCCGGCATAGTTGCCACCGCGATCTCAGCAACGAACTTATGGCACTTGGCGCAGGAAATCGTCAACGCGCCGGTGGCTTTGGTGTAGATCACCTCGACGCCACCCTTGAGGTGACACCCAGCGTGTAGATACAGAATGGAATGGTCGTGCTGGCAATCAGCCATGTCACAACCGGCTTGATCGAGTTCGATGCGCGTTAAAGCCATTTTGGCGGGTGATCCTTTTTCCTAGTTGGCCGCCTTCCGGAATGCGACTTCGCGATCGAGATTGGCCTTGAAGCTCGCGGCGTAGTCCTCCCCAGCGCGCATGATCCGATTGGCTGCCTTGATCAGATCAGCCTTGTCCTGGCGACTGAGATTGCCCAGACCAGGGTTGCCGGGGCTGTTGCGGATGGCATTGATTAAAGCCTGTTTCGGAACGCGGCGCCAGTCAATTTTGCCCGTCACCGGACGATCTCATAGCTGCCAGCCCGCTTGCCCGCATTGCGTATCTTACCCTCGGCGAGCAGTTCGCCCAGCGCCGCATCAACCGCTTCGGCAGGCGTGCGAGACAGCCAGTCGCCGATCTGTTTGCGCGTGACGTGACCGGCGCGCGGCCCGCGAATACCCTTGATAAAGCGCAGGCATTCGGCATGCACCGCACGCGGATGCTTGTATTTGGTGAGGTCGAACACGGGACGGGAACTGGTAACGCAGTGCATGGCAGGCAGCCTTGATGGGTCGCGTCACAATACCACGTAAAAGCGTTTCGTCAAGCGGAATATGATCGGCGTTCGACTGGCTTGAAGTCATTTTTTTGACGCTGCCATCACGGCGTCCAATACAATCTTTTCAGCGTATCGAATACGTTGACAAACCCTATTTTCAAGGCGTATTTGTCGCGTGTTTATTGGAGAGCGATCATGTCGGACACTGCTGCTTTGCAAATGCGCGCGCTTGCGGTCACAAAAGGCACCCGGTTGGGTGCGATTTTGGCAGCAGCCTTCGAGGTGGCCGATCGTCCCGCACCCGCCTTTCAGGGCAAAGCGGTGATCACCTCGGATGGGTTTGTGATGTGCGACTTCGCCGATTCGGATGGGCGGTTTCATCGCGGCGCGTTTGTTGGCGATGTGACGGAACTTGAACGCAACCTCGACGGTCTGTCGAAGCATCTGCGCCTTGATCATGCGGCCCGCGCTGTGCTGCTGGGCCAGATACAAGCGTGGATCGACAGTGATTTCCGCTCGGTGCCCGGTTTGCGTCTGATCGGCTAGTGGACCGGCGGTGGCGGGCGGGTGCTATGCCGAGAGGGAGTGGTAGTGTTCGCTTCATCGGGGCAGATGCTCCCTATCTGGTGGAGGTTCGGATGGCCAAAAGTGAAATTTGCAAATGCTGCTGCCCGTCTGGCGGGGCGGTGTTCGATATTTGTATGCCAGCAGCATCGGACGAGCCGGTTGCGGCTGACAAATTCATCAAACGGTGCCGCAACTGCGGAACGGAAAAACCGTGGTATCGTCGTTTCTCGGCTAAGCGAGAGGCACGTCGTACGGCCAGGGAAGCCCTGATTAAGGAACTCACTGCATGAACTGGAACCCCTTTCGACCACCGAGTACAGCCGCAACAGCATGGATGGTGGCGACTTTGATGGCTTCCCTGATTTTTGGAGTGCCTTGTCTCGCCATCGTCGGCCTTTGTTGGTTTTTTGGCGTTCGTTGATATGAGAATGCTCATTCAACATCCGTGCAAAATTGGCACCATCGCCATGCTCGTCCGTGTTCACGGGGCTGACAAAATCGAACCCGGCAAGTGGGTGAGAATACAGGAGTGTGTGCGTGGCCCATGGCTCAGAGTTTTGGTCGAACGGGTAGGGCAATCCGGCTATTTCACGGCCTCTAGATAGACCCCCACCACGGCGCCTACGGCGCCCGCCCCGCACCCATCACAACAACGTTACTTGCCACCTCACCGCCCCCAAGCCACAATCCCCCCTACAGGCCGTAAATAGCGCATGCGCTATCAGGAAATCTTCGAGGCCCAGGTGATCGATTTCAATCCCCAGGTGACCCGGCAGTTATTCGATCTCGATCTGGCAGGAAGTCGCGGCGCGCTGCCCGAAAAACTGCATAAAGCCTTTCGGCAATTTCTCTTTGCCAACAAAAACACAACCATCCGCCTCTATCATGGCACGTCGATGAAACATGATGTCGCCAATCAAGGTCTGCTGCCGACATCAAGTCGGCGGCGCCTATCATTGCAAAGCGGCAGCGGCTATGTCTATCTGACCTACGATCCGATGCGTGCGTTATCGTTCGCCACCATGGGATATCCAAGTGACAAGATATTCGTCATCTATGCGGTCGAAGTTCCGATTTGCGATCTCAAACCCGATCCCGATCAATTGAAAAACAAGCGTATGTGGAGCGATGGCCACAGCGCTATCGGCAGCAGCCTTGCGGATAGTTTCATCTATGGTGGTGGCGCCCGCGTGCGCGGCACGATCTGGCCTTATCAGATCAGTGTGTATGGCTATTTTGATCGGTCGTATCATCGGATCGAACCCCCCGTTTCGCCTGCGCCTCCGCCACCATCGCGTCCGTGATCCACGCCGGACGCCAAAGATACCATTTGAGTACTACCATGAACGCATGATGGGAAAATTCTGCCCGGAGCCAGCGCTGACATTTCATCCCGGACCAAATGATCAAGCCGCCGACTGCATGGTGAAAGCGCCAGCGCGTGATGCTGACCAACAGATAGACCACGAAACAGGCTTCGATGAGACGTTTGAGCACCGTATCTCTCCACCATCAAATTGATTTGGCCGACGATTTCCTTTGACAACCGGTACGATTGGCCTATCATCCTGTCTCAGTGTTGAGGTGATGATAATGGACCGGTCCCAGACGATCAAGCTGACGGCAAGTCGTTATGATGTTCAGAAAGCGCTTTTTGCAGGCGACGACTCCTGGGATGAGGCGTGGGCGCCGGATGATGACGCCCCCCGGTTGATCGTCGCACCGGTTGTAACAGGTAATGAGTGGTGGATGCAGGAAGGGCCGATCGTGGCCGGGTCCACTTACGAAGCGCTGTGTTCGGAACTTACATGGTTCTGGACGTTCTTGCCGGATCGCTTGAACAGCCTGACCAGCATGGAGTGCTGGCGTGTCCGCTTCACTGCTCTCAGAGCATTCGTCCATTGCTGAATCACGGCGGAACGATCGACCAATCGTCCGCCAGCATATCCGGTTGGGAGGCGACCCATCCCGGCTGATGGGTCCCCTGGGCGGTATACAGATAGATCACCGGATCATAGCGCCGCTCAGTCGGTTGACCGGGGGCGACTGTATAGCCAGCCTCTAGATAAATGTGCATATTTTTGCCATTCCATCCGGCGCGTCGCACGCATTGTCCGGCTTTGATCGCAGCAATGGCTTGTCCGATGTCCATATCTGCCTCCTGTCTTGAGCGGAACTTGGCAGCGGCGCCCGATCTGCCGTCGCGGTGTCTCATTTACGCCGCACCAATGGATTTTCAATCAAGCGACAAAATCATTTTGTAAAAAACTGCTTGGCGTTAACCTTTCGTTTATGCAATTGGTGTTTAATCGGAATTGCGGCGATCGAGCGGTCCGGCATCTTGCTGGATCAAAACTCCGCAACGGAGACACTGTGTTATGCTGAAAACCCACCGCCTGCTGGACGATACCTTTCAGGTCCTCGACCCCTCCAGCGATTGGTCTGTGATTGATGGTGGAAACACCCCGACCGGACCGGATTTCGCCAGTGCGACCGCCCCGGTGTCCGCCGCCACAGTAACGGCGAGCGTGCTGAAAATGACCCTCTATCTGACCGAAACCGGCAACGCGAACCCGATCAGCTACACCGACATCAACCAGGGCCAGATCGGGGATTGCTTTTTGCTGTCGTCGATCGGCGAGATCGCCATGCAGAAACCTTCCTTCATCTCCAACATGATCCACCTGAATGCCAACGGCACGGAGACCATCACGCTATACGAAGGCAGTAACGGTCTCGCCGCCGATTACGGCACGACGAAATACAAGGCGGTGACCGAGGTCGTCAGCAACGTGTTCCAGAGCAACGGCGTGAACAATGGCGCATCCCAGGACGTAATGGCAAGCCAGAAGGAGATTTGGCCCCAGGTCATCGAAAAGGCAGACGCACAGTTGAATGGCGGCCCAGGACTGTCCTCGATCGCCAATGGCGGTAGTCCCGTGATCGCCTTGGAGCAGTTGACCGGGCATGCCGCGCAATGGGTCGATCCGGCAAACCTGACCCTCGCCAATCTGATCACTTTCGTCAACAGCGCTGATCTGCTGGTGTTCGACACCCGCGCAAGCGGAGCATTACCCAGCGGCCTCGTGAACAATCACGCCTATATGTTCGACGGCATTACCGGCAGCGGCGCCAATGCGCTGGTGCATTTTGCCAACCCCTGGGGCATCGACAACCCTTCACCGGTGGCGATTACCCAATTGTCGCGCGGCTTTGCCGAAGTCGATATCGGCCATCTGTCCTGAGGCCGCCCTGAACTGCGGATCGTTATTGATCAGAAAGTATCTGGTCGAACAATCCGCAGTTCAGCGCCAGTCGTTATTATCGTAACCACGCGTTTTTTTGCTTGTCACTGTCAATCGCTGAGCATAAGGTCCGCCTTGTCTTCCACAAAAGGGGTTGGACATGGCGCGTAGAATAGTGTTACCGATTGGGTGGTATGGTGATATCACCGCTTTTTGGGATGAAGAAAACGACGCGGCGGCATTGGCGATTATCGGTGAAATGCTGCTACAAGGTTACATATTCAGCATTTTGCAGGATGGCGCCCTGCAACAGGTTGCGACGCCGCAACAGATCATCCACCGCAAAGTGATTATGCCGACCGAGAGCTTCAATCAAGCCGTGCACAGCGGCTTGCTGACTCTGGGGGGTGTGCAGGCGGGCGATCAGGCCACCACTGGCGAGATTGCGCGCGACGCGGCAACTGTCCTGACGCATGATACGGTGGCCACACCACCGATGACGGGCGGCTAATCCATCATGAAAAGCATAGTGCAGGTCAGTATGGATCATGCCTATAATGGGTTATATCTTACGCCGGACATGTGGTTTTACGGTTCGGTGGTGCTGGGGCAAAGTCTGGGTCGGGTCGTCCAAGAGGTGATCCATGCCGAACAGCCGCTGACCCACCACTATGCCAATTTCGCCGAGGTGATCTATGATGTCTATAACGCCTGCGAACAGGACGCATCGCCATTGTGTCGCGCCCTCATGACACTCATCTCATTATCGATGGGACAAAGCCATCTTGATCGCGGCACCTGGGCGTTGTCGGAAGTCGCGTCCAGTCTGTATTACCGAAGCCAAGGCATCGTCGAGACGACAGAGATGCCATTGTTGATCCCACCCGAGTTGCGTGAGGTGCGCATCGAACGGCCCTGGGAGGTCACCCCGTTGCTGTTTCGCCGGATCATCCGCGTCGAGCCATGGCTGTCCTGGACCGAACTCCTACGGGCTGAGTTCCGGCGCAATGCGCTCACCATGAGCGATCCAAGCATCCTGGCGGTCCTGCGCGCCTTCTGGGAAAGCTTGGTGGACAAGCCTCTCAAACGCCCGACCCCTGATCCGAAGATCATCCAGCAACAGCAGCGGGCGGATCATCGGGTCAATCAGGCAGCCCGCCGATCGATCAAACGAGCGGTGAAACTGCACGAACGCTTTCATGATGGCGCCGCCTTGCGCACATTCATCAATGGGGACCCGCTCATCATCGGCGGCGCAGCGTATGATTACTGTGTGCAAAAATGCCATTCGCTGCTGCGCAGCACGATCGCGCGCGACACCGGGATGACGCCGGTCTCCATGACGATTCAGAATAAGCAAGGGGCAGCCTTGGCCACAGGCTGTCTGGTGTTCCGGGATGTGGGGGTGCTGGATTATCTGTTTCATGTGCGCCTGATGGCCCGTAATGCCGTGACCGAGCAACAGATGTTGCGGGCCATGCACATCACCTCGGTCACCGAAACGTTCTTTAGTGATCCCCTGCACATCACAAAAGGCATCCTTGACCGCTATACCGCGCCGCTCCATACCATCGACAATATCCTGGGTTTCTGCATCCAATCCTCGCACTGGGAGGACCGGTTGATGTTTTATGACATTTGGAGGCAAATGGCTCTGAAGGTGGTGCTCGAAGCGGCAGATTTGGATCAACGCTATTATGACGAGGTGCTGAGCATCTGCAGTGGGCGCGATCCGTTCAGCCGGACTGCCTTCACCCCAGGTCTGGAGATCGCGATCCAGTGGTTCAATATGGCCGAAAAATCAACGCCAGTCGCGTCAGTGCCCTTGTCAGCAACGGCGTAATCGCCGACAATCCCCTCGGATCATATGCTCTTTGAAGATTCGAAACAGCAACTATGCCATAGCGGTCCAGGCCAGCAGCCCTTTGTCGGGCTACGAGAAACCGAACAAGCAGGGCGACTGTGGGCTAGGGTTCGTCTCCAGACTATCAGCCCTTTCTCGGACTACGAGAAACAAAAATGTCGAGTTTGATGATCAGTTTGTCATCAGTCCTTTATTGGGCTACGACAAGTGGCAATAAGCTACGAGAAGTATGGACAGTTGACGTGAAGCTTCAGACTACCCAGTCCTTTGATGGGCTACAAGAATAGGAACAGCAATTGACTTTGTTGTAGGCTATCAGCCTGTCAGGCTATGAAAAATACAACAAACTGATCGAGTGTATGCGAAGGACCGCCGCATTCGAGCCTGCTAAATATCGCGTTAATTGCAGATGAGATCGATATGGCGCGGGTTATAGATGTAAGAGGCTCGGACGGCGAATTGATAGTGCTGGGTGGCGCGCTGACCCTCCCCACGTCCGACAATATCGTTTCAAGTGTGCTAGCGGGCAGTCTGCGGTACGATGCCCCTAGTCAATCCTTGCAAATGTATAATGGAACCGTCTGGGCGCAAGCCACGGGTGGCACGGCCGGGGGCGTGGCTTCGTTCAATGGCCGCACCAGCGCAGTGACACTGCTTGCGGCCGATATCACAAGCGCACTCGGCTATACACCGATCACCAATTATGCGGGCGATAGCAATATCTCGGTGGCTGGTGGCTCTGGCGCCTCCGGGGGCACGATCACCCTGGCCGATACCACGGTCGTTCCCGGCACCTACCGGTTTGCCAGCATCACGGTCGATAGCAAAGGACGCCTCAACGCTGCCACGGGGGTTGCCAATAGCCAGCCGATGGTCACCGGCAGTCGATCTGATTCCAGTACGTCAGGCGCGTTGGCTTCGTTGCTTGACGCGCTGGTGACGCTCGGGCTGGTCACCGATCAAAGCACAATCTAACGCTCGATCGGGTCATCTTTCGATTGGCAAAGCGTGTGCTGGTGTAGTATATCGATGGCCCCCGTGGTCGGCCGCACCAGGGCGATCACGCTCTGGAGTTCGAAGATACTGACCTCGCCAGTTTTGACCATACCACCGACTTCATCGGTGACCATGCGTAATATGATAGCCGGTACCCCATGATCGTAACCCATACGATAATTGAACAATAGCCGAATGGTTGGCGGCTTGATCACCCAATACCGCGCCCCAGCGGCGATTCGGCGCTCGATGTGACCGATGAATTTGTCACGTGACGCATGGTTCGACCAGCCAAACGTCGCCACCTGACCGGCGTGGCGCAATGTGCAGGTGCCAAAGGTCATCGCAACCTCGCTTTCCAGACCATCCTATCGGCCGCCAAGACCGAGTCAACGGTGAAAATCCATCACCCGCATCTCGACATTTTGTTCCCAGCGGAGTCCATTGAAATGACACCCAGGTTCGCGGAAGCCGTGTGGCAAATCTACCAAAGACGCAACTGTGAAGCCTACTCCAAACATCGCGATGCCGGATGGCCACCCTGTTGCAGCGAATGCGGCTGCGTGGCCGAAGCGAAACTCATAAGCGAACCCCCCCACCCAAAGGACCTGGGTGCCACGGCGGTTGCCCTTTATTGGCTCTCAGGCCACAACCCGATCGATGCCATGCCAATTGCACTGATATAACCGGTCGGTACACGATAGCCGATCATATGATATTCTGGTATTGGCGTTTTTTCGTCCGGTGGTTGAAACTTGAAACGCCGATTGCGCAGACGCGAATAGATGTCGCCCAATCGTTGCTGCGTAATTTGACTGGTCTCAGCTTCGACCGTAAACTCTCCACTGGCGCAATCGACCTGATAGACCCACTTCACATCGCCATACAGGATAGCTTCTTGCTGGAACTGTGTGCCTAGTTCGCGCCCGAATGCCAGAAGTTCATCGCCGTTCTGCAATGTTGACCGACCCGTCAAAGGGATGAAAAAACTGGGTTCAGTCACCGGCCCACTTTCCTCCACCCAATGACCCTCGATTTGAATCGCTCCAAGCCCGTGCGAGCGGACCAGTTGCATCAAGGCGATGCTGCGTTTCTTGTTCTCGGCAACCGTGAGATCGCCCCGTGCGGCGCTTATCATGATGAATGGGCGCGCTTGGGCATGCGTTTGTAATCGACTAAGCTGGGCTGGCGCCTCGGAAAGAAGCCGAAGCTTGCCCATGTCAAATCGAGGTTCGTTGATGAATTCATGTGCTCGCATACGATATTTGTAACACAAACCCACAGAACGTCAATCGTTTAAGACCGCCAATCGGTCGCCAAGGCTTCGAGTCTAGGGTAGGCGAACCCCCGGATCGGACGACGAATCAGCCAAAATCATTTTGTTTGACAAATTGGTGTTTCATGGTAATTATCATCCTTGATGACCCAGAAACCCCGCTCCACTCGCCGCCGCGCGCCGGAACCCAAGCCAGCATTTCGCTTTCTGGGGTTCTCCGAAGGTTGGTATGCGTTGCGGGCCGATCTCTCGCCGATGCAGGCCATGGCGGCATTGGAATATAAAAACAGCGTCAGCGATTGGATGATGGCGCATGCCGTGACCCCCGGCACCTGGGGCCATCTCGCCAACGGCAATACGCCGGATTATCCCATCGTCCCGGCATTCGAGGACGGCACCGGTCTGTGTCTGCTGCTCAAACGCCCAGCCGATGTGCTGCGCTTTGCCGATACCTTCCCCTGCGACGCGCTGACCACGCAAACCTTGATGCGGGCCATCCGCGCTGAAGCCTCCGTCCATCGGGTGATCCTGGCCGATATCGCCCGCATCGCCTATGAGGCGTCGCGGCAATTGCTGCTGATCTTCGGCACCGTCGTGGCCGATTGGGACACCCTGGGACAAGACACCCCTGATGCGCAACAGTTGTGGCTCCAGCAAACCAGCGAAGCTTTGGGTCAGCCGACTGCCTCAGCAGCGGAAGTCCACGAAGCCTGGGTCGATCTGCGCCTCAAAGACGGCTGGACCTGGGGCGATCATCTCGACCTCAAACGCTGGCGGCATCCGCTGCTGATGCCATTTCGTAAGTTGACCGAACGCGAACAGACTCGGCAAACCCTGGTGCTGAACGCAATCCGCGCTGTGGCGCCACTGTTGCACAAATGAAGCAGGCATCGCGCGTCGCGTTCTAAATAGCGCATGGATTGCGCTCATTATTACGCTCGACCGCCCCGGATCATCGATCCCCTGACGTTAGATCAGGCGCGGCTCGACGAACTGACCTATCAAGACCTCAAACATGCGCTCGATCCACGCGATCTGCCTTATACAGACTATGCCCCGATGATCCCCTATGTGCGCTACGTCGGCACCGAAGATAACATCCTGGCGTTTTTTGTGCCGTCCAAGGTTGAGATCAACAAATGGACCGCATTCATTCAATTCGTTGAATGGGAGGAACAACTTAAGGACCTCAGTCTGTCGCCGGTCGAGGCCGCACGATTGCTGTTATGGGGCGGCAACCTGCGCGTGCATTGCCCCTGCCCGGCCTTCGCCTTCTGGGGCCATGCCTTCGTCAGCACAGAACTCGGGATCGCGATCCATCCGGAAATCCGCTACCCTCATATCCGCAATCCCGATCTCAAAGGTTTTGCCTGCAAACATCTACGGAAAATCATCCTCGTTTTGCCGTTCCATCTAGGCGACATGGCCAGCGAGATCAAGAAGCAGCGGAACGCCGCGCGTGGCTCGCAAGCACCAGCCTAACCGTTAAACGTGACGTGATCCGAGGCTGGGCGAAATGTGTGCTACGAACGTCCGATGGCGCTACCTCCCGATCGTCTGGCGGACCGGAACGCGGACGATGATTGGTCCGAGCGAATGGCCCGCCGGATCAGACCCGCCCTCGATAAATTGGCGCAAGCCGAAGCCCCTCGCCAATCCGATGGTGGTGCTGCGCTGACCCCCCGCGAACAGAAACTCGATGCGATCCTGCGCCAGTTGGCCGACCAACGCACCAGCCTGACCCGCGATCGCGCGACGATCCTGCAATCCTGGCTCGATCGCGGCCCGACGAATGCGATGTTGCGCACCCATGTGATCGCGGCATGGCGCGAGAAGCAGACCTTTGACCCCGAGAGCGCCCCCGAGAGCCGCTGGCCGCAACCCAAACGCCGCTGGTGGTCGTGGCGTTAGGCCGCGACAAACGTGGTAAACCGGTTTTCCCGGCGCGCCACCAAGGTGTGATCGATCCGCTCGCGCAATTCCTCCTTGTGGGATATCAGAAAGACGTTCTTGTGGCGCTCGGCCATCCGACTGAGCAAATCCACCGCCGCCTCCACTCCGGCCGGATCGATCCCCTGGTCGAGCACCTCATCGGCAAACACCAGATTAACCGGCATGTTCATCGATTCCCACACATCGCGGAACGCCCACGAGATGCCCAGCCAAATGCGGTTCATCTCGCCCCGTGACATCTGGGCGTAGTCCATCTGCTTGCCCATGTAATGAATAGCGACACTGGTATCGGCCATGAAGATCACCTCGTGCGGCAAGCCAAGATGCTCCAGATACAGATTCAAGCGCTGGTTCAGCAGACTCAGGTTCTGGTCGATGATCCGCTTGCGTAAAAACGAGTCCTTGTTGGTCAGCAGCTTGTACAGAAACTGCTCGTGTTTGGCCGTGGTGAGCAATGCATTGAGCCGCCCATAGTCGATCCCCAACAGCGTGCGTTGCAGGCCCTTGACGGTCTCCAGATGCGGATTTGCGCGTCGCGTCTCGTTGTCGATCTGATTGAACAGTTGATCGCGCTCCTGCTGCAACTGAATCACCGCTGCCCGATCCGCAAATCGTGACTTCGGATACGCTCCGGCCGCCTGCACCGCGCTCTGCACAGTCTGCATCTCGGTCTGCACCCGCACCAAAGTCGCCTGGGTTGCCGCCATCGCGTCCTGCATCGCAGCGATCGTCGCCGCCGAAGCGACCTGCTCAGCCACCATCGCCTGCTGAACCCGACCCATCTCGCGTTCAAGCTCGCCCGCCCTGGCCTGCGCCTCGGCACAACGCTCGGCATGCGCATGCTGCACCGTCACCACCTGCTGGTCGGCCGCCGCTGCCTGCATATCGTAGCGCTGGGCTTCATTTTGCAGGCGCGCCATGGTCGCCTCAACCTGCGCCGATTCCTCGCTCAAACGGGCTAAAATCACCTGCAAATGGCCAGTGCCGATAAGACCCTGGCCGCAGGTCGAACAATGATGGCTATGCGGCGCCTGTAACCGGTGCTGGAGACCGTCCAGGTCGTTTCGCAGGGCGAGGTAGCGCCCCCGGCACTGGGCGCCGTCCTGACGCCTTACAGAGGCATTGAGCGTCAGGTCCTGCAACTGGCCTGTGATGTCGCTTTCGGCATCCCGGCGAAGGACCATGATCTGCTGGCGCAAATGCCCGAGCAGCCGGTCCTGCTTAGCATCATTCGCCTCCGTTTGATAGCGGCTCAGATCGTTTTGATGGCGCCGCAAGGTCTCGCGGCAGAGCGACGCTTGCTGGGTCAATCCGGCGATCATTTGGTGATGCTGGACCTGACGCTGTTGCCACTGGTCTTGCAAATCAAAAACCGCCAATTCCGCCGCGATATCGACTTCGGTGATCTGCGCTGCCGTGGCGAGCAAGGCGTGCAGATGGCGATCCTGCTCGATCTGCCAGCGCGTGCCGTTCGCCTCGACCTCCACGATGGCGCTCTTGATGCGCTGATTGGCTTCGATATTGGCATCGATCTTGGCCTGCTCGTCGCGCGTGGTGTCCTTGGTGTTATCAATTTGCTCTTTCAGTGCCAAGGCTTGTTTGGTCAGTTTGGTGATCATCAACAATTCTTCGATTACTTCTCGCTGTTCGGCGGGGCGGAGTTCGAGATAGGGATCGACGAAGGTGGAGAGGGCCACGGTGTGGACGAACATCAGATAGCTCATGCCGATGATGCGCTCGATATCCACCTGGGTGTGGCGGTTTTCGCCCAGGGCGCAATCGATGCCGTCGATGAAGAAGCGCAGCAGATTGGGCTTGCGTCCGCGCTCGACGCGATAGGCCCGGCCATGCACCGAAAACGCCAGGGTCACCAGCATCTGTTTTTCATTCTGGTTATTGACCAGACGGTCGAGCGTGACGGCGGTGATCGGCGTGCCATAGAGCGCATAGCAGATCGCCTGGAGAATGGTGCTCTTGCCGGTGCCGTTGCGATTATTGGTGTCCGGCGCGTCGATATTCTCGCCCAGGATCAGGGTCAGATAATGGGCGCTGAGATCGATGGTTTGGCTGACATTGCCGACCGAAAAGAAATTGCGGATGGTGAGCAATCCTAAAATCAACATGGTTGTTTGGCTTTCACAGGCGCTGATACAGGCTGATCAGACGCTCGGTTGACAGGCCCACGGTTTCGATTTTTTGCAGTCCTTCGATGAATATCTGCTCAATGCCTTTCTGCTCGATCGGCTCAGACAGCGCGGTCATGAGGGGTTTCAGGTTGCGCAATTCGATCTTGCGCAAGCCGTATAGTTGCATCAGATGATCACGAATTTCTTCCGATTCCTCATATTTCATCGGGATATCGACGGTCAGCCGTAACGTCGTGTTCGGTTTGAGCCACGCACTCTGATCGAGCACCGCCGAGAGGTTCAGTGCCTTGTACAGCGGCTGCTCTGGCCAGCTTTCGAAAAACGGCTGTTTGCCCCATTGCAGGAACATGGCGCCCCGTTCGGTATCGCCTGCATCGCGAAAGTCAAACGGCATCACCGAGCCGATATAGTGCAAGTTCTTCAAGGCTTGGCGTTTGTGAAAATGACCGAGAAACACACTGTCATGATGCGCGAAACTGGAGGCTTCGATGGCATGCACGCCGCCGGTGCACGCCACCTGCGAATTCATCATCGCGCCGATAGTTTCAAGATGCCCGAACACATAGCGGCCCTGATACTGACTGACCGAGTGCAGTTCATCTTCCAACAGCCACGGCAGAAAGACGACACCATCGACCACCAGAGGATCAGTGATCAGGGTGATGTTGGGCAGATGGCGACAAAAATTCACCGAGGCGATGTCGCGGCCTTGACGCCGGGCGAGATCGTGATTGCCGAGAATAAAAACCACTTGGTTCAGGCCACTTTGGGACAGTTTCTCCAGACCGACCAAAGCCGCGTGGAGCGTCGTTACACCAACTGCGGCGCGATCATGAAACCAATCCCCCAGAAACAAACACGTCTCAGCACCCCAGGACCGGGCGCGGTCGAGCATCCAGTCAATGAAAGCGAGATTATCCTGATTGGCCACCGGCGAGTTCGATTCCCGTCCGAAATGGCTATCGGTGAAGACCACCGCTTTGTTGAATAAATTGTCCATGAATACTTTGTCTCGATAAAGAAGCGATCAAATTGGATAAATAGACAATGCGCCATGACATCAGACACTGGATCACCCTGTGTGAAACCGTTCCAGGACGGGGCTATAATGAAATCCTCTATCATGGCACCAATGAAGACTTTGCCGATTTCCAAATCAGTGGCAGCAAAATTCCGGCCCTGGGCTATGGCTATTATTTCACACCGTCATTGGTCAAGGCAAAGCAATACGGCAGGCTGATCATGACGGTTCGCGTCAGATGCGCCAATTTGCTGGATTGGAACCATCTGACGGACACCGACCGGCAGCGGATCATCGCGGATATAACACTCCAAGTCCCGGCTGACAAGATTGCCGGATATGGCGGGGTGGCTGAAAAAGTGTTTCCGCCCGATCAGATCGAGCAAACCCGCGCGTTCTATCAGGCAAAGCGCGACGAAACCCAAAACCTGTATCACGACCGTGCCAAAGCCAAGCTGTCGCAAACCGACGACGGCAACTTCGTGGTCTCCTGGATGGAGCCCTCCTTGCACAATGCCAGCGATCACGACCTGTTGGCTTTGGCTGAAGTCTATCACAATGATCTGGCCCGCGACCTGGGATATGATGGCGCCAAATTCGGCGATGAGGTCGTGGTGTTCGCCGCCGATCAAATTACGATTCTGGGCAAAACCCGCCACTGATCATTTGATCGCTCGCTTCGCCCGCACCGTGCCGGTCTCCTTCAGTCGCAGCCGATTGTCTTCCGCGTCGGCGAGATCGAATTGCAGCATGGTCCGTTCTGCCTCGGCGCGCCCGTTGACGCAAATCCACAGCATGTATTTCGCCTTGGCGCCATTGTGGATCAGACGCGGGTGCATTCCGGCTGGCACTAATCGTCGCGGGGCCGCTAACAAATATGTCGGGCTGTCGAGATCGCGATAGCGGCCCTCCAAATAACCCAAGCTGATTATCGGACCATGGCGCACGATGTGGGTGATCGCACTGCTGATGACCAGCGCACTGCGCCGCCCTTGATACAAGGTCACATCCGCCAGCAACAGCAACTTGTCGATATCCGGCAGGGAACTGACCGGATGGGAATCGAACGTGGCGGGTTGCTCAGTCACCGGCCGAAACTGGTATTGGTAATCGCTCATGATGCCTCTCCGCGCTCGGGGTGTGCAACTCTAGTCAAACAACGCGGCGATGCCAACCTCAAACCGGCTGTCGGGAACCACCAATTTCCCACCAAACAAATCCTTGATTGACGATTTTTTACAATTCGGCCATCGTTTTCGGCGAAACACCGGGAGGCCTGTCGATGCCGCGATGATGTTTACACCAGCGATTCACCAACTATTTACGAAACCGCGATCAGTGTATGGGGAATAAAGAATGGATCAGTCACCTGCGCCAAGTTGGCGCGTGACCTTAAATATGGCACGCACCAAACTAGCAACAAGCCTGCGACAAGTGATTTTAGGGGCAGGCCAACGCAAACTCGTCGGCCTTCTCATCGCCACCGGGATTTCGGCGGCATGCCTGACGGTCCAGGACACGACCCTGCTCGGCATCATGCTGGCGGTCACACTCGCATCCGCCGTCTCCAGTATTGCCGGGTTCGCCTTCTCAGCCGTGTGCGGCGCAATTTTGTTCCATATCGAAAACGATCAGGTTCGCGTGGTGGAACTGATGATCACCTGTAGTATCGCCAATCAGATCGCCATGACCTGGGCGATGCGCGAGGCGATCCGGTGGCACGAATTGCTGGTTTACCTCATCGGCGGAGTATTTGGATTGTCGTTCGGGATGTGGCTTTTGCTGTACGCGGATCATAATCTGTATAAACAAACCTTTGGCACGTTTTTGCTGGTTTATGGGGTGTATATGCTGGTGCGTCGGCCGGTTGTGTGGCGCTGGCAGCATCCCGTGCTGGATTTCGGCGTCGGCTGCCTGGGCGGGATCACCGGCGGCGCTGCGGCGTTTCCGGGCGCCTTCGTCACGATCTGGTCTGGCATGAAAGGCTGGGATAAGAATCGGCAGCGCGGCCTGATCCAGCCATTCATCCTGATCATGCAGATTATCGCCATTGTGGCGATCAGCCTCGCCCACCGCGAGCCGAGCGCAGCAAGCGTCGGCTTTGATCCGAACGACTTGTTTTTCATTCCGGCATCCCTGTTGGGAACCTCATTCGGCATGGCATTGTATCAACGATTGTCAGATCACCAATTTTCCCGTGCGGTCAACTGCCTATTGGTGGTGTCAGGACTGGGGTTCCTGCTCTGAACAAAGTCGCAATTTAAGGCACCAGAAATGCTGCCTTAAATTTTGTCGGCATCCCGTTGTGGCGTCATCCTCCTCGAAAAGCTCGACACATTGCTTATTTTATCTGATCAGCAGCGTAAAATTCGCTTGCCCAAGCATAGTCGGGATCGTAGCGTTGGCGCTTCACCACGATAGGAGGAACCGATGACGCCAGACCAATTGGCTGAGGCGAGACGCGCGGCGATCGAGAACATTCGGCCCCACGTCTCGGCCTGGATCGCGTTATTGCAAACCTACATGGACAGTTTGCCCGCAACGAGCGGCGGTCTGATCGATGATGACGAAGCAGCGCGCAGCTATGCCCAACACGAACTGCGCGCCATGCAACGGGACTTGGGCGCCCTGCTGGCGATCCCGCGCGACTAAACCGGTGTCTTGGTCGCAATATAGGTGCCGATCTTGGCCCAGACGTCGAGAATTGTGCGGCTGAGGACTGGCACCGGAAAGAGCACCGCAAGTGCATAGCCACACAGCCCGTAAAACAGGATACTCAACATGACATCATCCCTTAAAAATCGCCACGGTATTTAGAGAACCGTCATGTTGGATTGGTTGAAAGGAAAGTTCATGGCGAAGAAACCGCAAGAAATCCGCCTGTTGGCTATGCGCTTGGCGGACATGGTGTGGGTCCATCCGAAGATGGACCGAAGCCATGTGTGCACCAAATGCGGCGCGCCGGTCGGCCTCTATCCGTCCGGCCAAGCCGTGCTGAAACGTTACAAGGATGTCGAAATCGTCTGCCATATCTGTGTGCCGCTTACACCAACCTATGCTCCGGCGCCGGGATGGGTGGACGAATTGTTCCAGTCGGTGCCGCGCGAGCCTTAATAGCCCATGCGCAACAGCAAACTCTTCATCGCCGCAATCGAGGCCTGTGAGCGCACCCCATCCGGCGGATTGACCCGTTGCATCTCACTGTCCCGGAAATCCGCCACGATTTTCACCAAATCACCCGACAGAGCAAAATACTCATCGATCAGTTGGATGAACATCTCATTCGGCATCAGGATCGGCCGGATCGCCGCGACATGATCGAACGCTGTCTCAGAGTCCATGCCATGCTGGATCAATACCCCGATGGCGATCGCCGTGCTGCGGCTCATGCCCGCATAACAATGCACCAGCAAACGATCGTCGGCGGTTAGCTTGGCGGTGAATTCGAAGACCTGTTCCAGATGCGCCCGCGCCGGATGGATATGCCCCTCCATCGGCCGGGGAATGTCACTCACCTCGATAAACAGATGGTTGCCCGGTAGCGTCTCCATCCCGTTCAGGACACTCAGCACATGGGTCGGCTGCCACCGCGCAATGACGTGCTGAAGTTCCTCGTAGCCGCAAATTTTCAATTCAAACACAAACTATTCCCATCCTGGTTAATGCACAGCGCTTTTGGGTTTCCGACCGCGCTTGCCCTTGATCCGCTCGATCGTGCTATCACTCCCATCTTGGTCACGCTGTTCAATCTCATTATCCACCTGTCGGGTATAGCTCGGCATCGCCCCGGCCATGATCAACAGGTCGTCCCGGATATCTTGCGCCCGGCGTTCGATATTGAGTACCCGGCGAAAACAGTTGAATGAGTGAATACCTGAGCTAAGAGCGAAACTTCCCGTAGTGGGAACACTAGGGCAATACACCCGCTCGTTCTTCGGATCAATGGCTTGACGATTACCGGGATAGACCCGCCAGCCCTTGGGTTTATCTTGATGGGTTTCGATCCATTGATCACGGTGTTGGCTTCTCAGTAAATCGTCGCTGACCATTGAACGCTTTTGGATCACAAGGTTTCCGCTTACTTTGTTACGCCGTCCGAAGTTGGTCACCTCCGCTAGTAGTGTATAACTTCCGAAATGCCAGCCGATC
>Ga0302320_10009719_pt1 | contig 20613 bp, 13 predicted proteins | sample Bog_T0_3_FD_202130 | JGI IMG/M metagenome (GOLD analysis project Ga0302320, IMG submission 202130) | Peat permafrost microbial communities from Stordalen Mire near Abisko, Sweden - Bog_T0_3 | ecosystem: Environmental > Terrestrial > Soil > Wetlands > Peat | place: Sweden: Abisko, Stordalen Mire...
TTCGAGCCCGCGCCAAAAATGTTCGGCAGCATATCCTTGAGGTTCATCTCCATGTCCTCAAGGTTCTGGTTGCTGATGATTCCAAACTGCGGCGTTCCGCGGTCGCGCACGTCCAGTTCAACCTGCCGTTCGTCCAGCTTGCCTTCGCGGAATTGCTGCCGCAGCTTCTCCCGAGACCGCTGATAGCTGTCGGACCCAGGCAGCGTCAGTTGCCCTTCCTGCGATGGCGGCGGCGCAGGCGGTGGAGGTAGCAGGACATCGAGCAGCCGCTCCTCGGCATTCATCTCCGCCTTGTCTTCCACCTCTTCAAGCCGCTCTTCGCGCACCATATCGATGGCGACCTCAACCAGGTCGCGAATCATCGATTCAACATCCCGCCCCACGTAGCCGACCTCAGTAAACTTCGAGGCTTCCACCTTGAGAAACGGCGATCCCGTAAGCTTGGCCAGCCGCCGCGCAATCTCCGTTTTGCCAACGCCCGTCGGACCAATCATGATGATGTTCTTGGGCATGATGTCGTCGGCAATGTCGGGAGGCAGCTTCTGCCGTCGCTGGCGATTCCGCAGCGCGATGGCAACCGCACGCTTGGCCGCCTTCTGGCCGACCACATGCTTATCGAGCTCGGTAACAATCTCGCGCGGAGTCAGCTCGTCCAGCGAGAGATCCTGTTCTTCAGCGGAAGCGGGTAAATAAATGGCCATGTAGTGAGAGTTTAGTTCCCTTCTGCTTGCGACTTTGCTGCTTCAAAGAGGATTTCGAGAACTTTCCGCGTCTTTTGCAAAATCTCCTCTGAATAATTCTTGCCTGTGGTGAGGTATTTGGCTGGATCGTGGGCTGCGTCATTTCTAACGTACCAAATATCTAGAAGGTGCCTCTTCGCACCCTGGAAATTGGGATATTGCGAGACAACGTCGCTAATCTTTACCTTCCAACTTACCGATTTGCGCTCTAGGCTCTGTTTCTTTGACCACCGCTCGTTCAAGTCCGGGAACTCTTTTCTTACTACCTCTTCCACGAGGGTTCCGCAGGTCAAAATGCAAGGAATATCGAAGTCGAAGATGTACAAGAGGTGGGCTTGTTCGAAGAGCGTTCGGTAGGCAAGCGGAACGCGGTCTTGAGGGATATCCGATATTGGATGTTTGCCAAGTTCCACGGCCCTCTTTGTGACAGCCGGCAGCATCCCCACCAGTTCTTTGGCCCAATGTATCCATACGTTTCCGCTCTTCCGAACGTCCTCGCTGATCTCACGGTCGAGATTGGCCTCGTCGTCTAAAACGAGGCTGTAATATTCATGCCACCCATAGTCGATAGGAATTGGAAGCCGCGGGGTTAAACGGTGCTCAGATGTGCGTTTTTCTTCATTCCACCTCATATACCTGGCGATCGCCTGGGTGGTCGGCATTTCCCTGCTCGATGCCGCAAGGCGGCCTACCAGTTCCTCGTAATCATCAACAATCTCGCGGCTTAATGATGTCGCCCAAAGCTGGCTTTGCTTTTTCTCAGTCGCATCGTAGATGATCCTCATTTCGGGCGTCATACAATCCGGGAAATGCCTCTCGACATTTTCCGGTCGTTCAGGGAGTGTCAACCCTTCTGAGTCGAAGCTCTCCGCAAGATCCTCGTTTAGAAGATTTCGTCCCTGATTCTCAGCCTGCGGCCGCATTCTTTCAATTGCCTCCCACCTGGATCGCTGAACATCAAGATCGTTTACACGTGCGGCAAGCATCTTGGCATTTGCGGCAGATTCAAGGTCCGCAAGTCTGGCCTCGACCCAGATCCTTCGATTCTCTTCCCATTCAATGTAATCCTTTCCCTTTGCGGCCTCCTTCATCGCCTCTTTTTCAATCTCTCGCCGATACTCATTCAGAAGCTCCGGATCGCGAGATCGAAGGCGCTCGACGTCCTCAGTGCTCCATCCCTGCAACCGCCTTTTTTCTGTTTCGGTCAGGCCCTTTCCGGTGACGTGCCAGTCGTAGTCCTTATTATCCAAGTATTCGTTAAGCTTGAACGACTCCTCGTCCGCTTTCCCGTGGATCAAATCCCAGTCATCTAGCAGTTGGGAGTACTCCGAGAGAGGATCTCGCCCTTCATGCAGCATCGAGGTCTCAATGATTCGCTTCGCTGAGTCGGAGTACTTTCTGGCGCTTGCTTCGTCCCGTTCAGAGATGGGGTATCGCGAGCCAGCCCTTCCGGGAAGATGCTCCCATGAAAGGGCATGCTGCGCCCTTTCGGGGCTCATTTCGTAAGCATTTATCAGGCGCGCCAGCGCTGAAGCTAAAACTCTTCCGGCATCGTGGTAGAGGACCCACTCACGGCTGGGCGAGTCATCCTCCGCAATCGTCATGCCTTCAACTCCTCAATCGTGATGCGGTCGTTGGTATAAATGCAGATCTCGCCTGCAATCTTCATTGCTTTCTCGGCAATCTCTCGCGCGGAGAGATCCGTGTTTTCAAGCAGCGCTCTGGCTGCGGCTGTTGCATAGCTTCCCCCCGAACCAATGGCGGCCATTTGCTCATCTGGATCGATAACGTCGCCCGAACCGGAAATCAAAAATGTCTGCCCCTTGTCGGCCACCAGCAGCAGTGCCTCAAGGTTGCGCAGCATCTTGTCTGTGCGCCAGTCCTTGGCCAGTTCCACGGCTGAGCGGTTCAGGTTTCCGGCGTATTGCTCCAGCTTGGTTTCAAAGCGCGCAAACAAGCTGAACGCGTCCGCTGTCGATCCCGCAAACCCGGCGAGAATCTTGTCCTGATAAAGCCGCCGTATCTTCTTCGCCGAGTGTTTCAGCACATGATCGCCTAGCGTCACTTGGCCGTCGGCAGCCATTACCACCTCGCCGTTGCGGCGGACGCAGATTACGGTCGTCGAACGAATACGATCACGCTTCCGGGAATCTTGTGCCGTTAAAGAATTATTCTTCGAAATCAACCCAAAACCTCCGGAAAATCGCGCCGCGCAACGTAAGTGCTGATGCAAGACGCAGTCACGAGTATATCGCAGCGGGAAACCCGGCCCGCCGTCTCCTCCATGCGGGAAAGCTACCATTCCCGCTGCGTTATGCTCTAGGAGAGACCACTGGGGTAGTGACCCTCCCGCCCATGACCCTCCGCCAAATCAATCCCTGGGAGATATTCATAAGTCTCGCCGTACTGGGCGCGTTTGCTGGGATTGCCCTGTGGCTCATATTCCGCAAGCGGCCGACTCCCGAAGAAGTGGAGCGCGCCCGCCGCCTGTTCCTCGTTCAATCCGGCCGCATCGTTGACGGCATGTTGCTCGACGTTTGCGAAGTCGAAGCAGAAGACGGACGGACCCTCACCATGCTGCTCTTCAGCTACCGCAACGGCGGAGTCAACTATGAGTGCTCTCAAGACATTACAGACATGCCCGGTGTGGTGGAAGTATCGCAGATCCGAGCCGGTTTTCCCTGCTCGGTTCGACACCAGCCAGGTAATCCGCAAAACTCCATTGTGATAGCCGAACAGTGGACCGGTCTCCGCGCCAGCCTGCCTCAGTTCCCACCCTACGACGACCCCGACCCCCTGGACCTGAGCCACCTCCGCCCCGGTCGCGGCTAACCACCACCTGCGGTGAGGCAGCGATCTGCGGTGGGGCAGACGCGGCTTGCGCCGCCATAGGTCTGTGGCTTCCCTCTTCGCGACAGAAAAAATCGCAAAGTGGAATACCCTTTGCGCCGTCAAGCTACTGAGTATTTGCCATCCTCTAGATCCTGGGCTGCTGCAATCAAGCTTTCAGGGCGACCTAGATCGCGCCAATAGCAGTCGTCGGCGCGGTAGGCGATGATCTTCTCGCCTTGGTAGGCAAGATGCAAATAGGTATCGACGATGGAGAAGGCGCCGTCTTCGGACATTTTGGCGAATATGCGGGGGGAGATGATGTGAATGCCAGAAAAGGCCAGCGGCTGCGCCTCAGCGGAGGTGCGGGTGGCACTTCGGCCACTAAGCTGTTCTTTATCGTCAAAAAGCAGATAGCGGGATGTTTCACGGTCTTGTACCGCCAGCGTTGCGAGCGCCGAGTGCTGCATGTGAAAGCGCATCATGCTGCCTAAATCGATCGTGCTGATCACATCCACGTTGTGCAGGATAAACGGCTTGTCGGATTTGTCGCCGCTTTGGCTTGAATCTTGAAAAAACCAGGCTGCATTTTTCAGGCCGCCGCCGGTGTCGAGCAGGACCGGCTCCAGCGAAATCTCGATCCTCATGCCGAAGTACCGGTTCGCTTCGAGGTAGTCAACAATCATATCGGCGAAATGGTGAGCGTTGACGATGGCTTCGTTTACACCGAAGATTCGCAGGCGTTCAAGGGCAATCTGCAACAGGGTGCGACCGGCTACGGTGACGAGTGCCTTGGGGCGGTCGTCTGTAAGAGGCTTGAGCCGAGTGCCCAGGCCTGCGGCCAGGATCATTGCCTTCATCGGCCCATCTTCTCCAACTCCATGTGCCGGATTACGACTTCGATGCCACTTCCCCCGCGCAGATGCTTCGCCAACTGTTCAGCAAGATAGACCGAGCGGTGCTGGCCGCCGGTACAGCCAAATGAGACCATCAGGTTCTTGAATCCGCGGCGCTGGTAGCTACTTACGCTCGCATCCACGAGCGACATGACGCTGGCAAGAAACTGGTGCACGCTTTCCTGACGGTTGAGGTAGTCGATCACAGGATCGTCCTTCCCCGTGAGGGCCCGGAACTGCTCCTCGCGGCCGGGATTGGGCAGGCTGCGTCCATCGAAGACGAACCCGCCGCCGTTTCCGGACTCATCGATGGGCTTGTCGCGATGGAAGGAGAAGCTGAAAATGCGCACCTTCAAAGAGGTCGCCGTATCGGCGAGGCCGAGCAGCTTTTCGGACTTCAGCATACCGTGGAAGGTCTCAAGTAACTCCGGCAGGGCGATGGGCAGCTTGACATTATGTGCGAGCCAGCGGAGGTTCTTCAGTGCATAAGGCACGCTTTGAAGGAAATGGGGCTTCCGCTCGTAGAAACCTCTGAAGCCATAGGCTCCGAGCGCCTGCATGATGCGGACGTACACGAAAGCGTAGTAGTGATCCATGAAGGCTTTACGGTCGACGGTGATGAAATTGCCGAGGCAGTCAAGATAGTAGTCCAGCAATTCCTGGCGAAGCTCGGGAGGCAGATCGGCCTTGCCGTCGTAGAGCAGAGACGCGATGTCGTATTGCAACGCGCCCTTGCGACCACCCTGGTAGTCGAGGAAAAAAGGCTGGCCGTCGCGGAGCATTATGTTCCGCGATTGGAAATCCCGGTAAAGAAAGTAATCCTGACCAGCTGCCAGCAGGAATTTCGTGAGACGGCTGAAATCGCGCTCCAGCGCTTGCTCATTGAAGGGTATGGCGGCGAGACGGAGAAAATAGTACTTGAAGTAGTTGAGATCCCAATTGATGGACTGGCGATCGAAGCTGGAGCGGGGGTAGCAAACAGAGTAGTTGAGGTCACGACCCGCTTCGATTTGAAAACGCGGCAACGTGGCTACAACTTTGCGGTAAATCTCTATTGCTGGCGGAGCAACGACGGCGCTGTCGCGATTTGCGCCGAGGAAGTCGTAAAGAGTTGCGTCGCCCAGGTCTTCTTCAAGGTAGGCGCCCTGGCTAAGGTCTTCGCCGTAGATCTCGGGGACGGGCAGGCCGTGGAGGCGGAAGTGGCGGGAGAATTCGAGGAAGGCTACATTCTCCTCGCGAACGGGGCCGAGAATTCCGATGGCGGTAGCATTTCCGGCGGAGAGGCGGACAATGGCGCGGCCTGAACCACCGAGTTGGCCCTGGAGCGGTTGCACGCGTTCAGCCGGCAGGTGGTAGTGCTGCTCGAAAAGCCGCTTGAGAACGTCCATGAATATCTTTCTGAGAACCGGTGAAGCTGCAATTCAAAGATAGCGAGTGGGGCTTGGGAGGTGCAATTCGGCCGTTGGTGAGCCGAAGATTTGCAGTTTTTGGTAGGATTGGGGGCTGAGAGGGAAAGAATGCGGCTCAAGTTAACTGGTCGATGAATCCGGAGATCAAAATGAACACGCAAATGAGCCAGGCTGGGTATGTTGATAGGCTGGGCGTGAGTAGCATTCCTGGGCGACGCTGGATACGAGCGGCGGGGGTGGGCTGCGCGGCGCTGGCGGTCGCGTTTGGCGGGCAGGGGATGCGGGCGGTGTTTGCGGGGAATGAACCGGCGCAGATCGTGATTGATTATCCGCTGAATGAAACCGTATTTCCGCCGGATATGGCAGCACCCGCTTTTATATGGCGAGATCCTGCTGCGAACGCACGCATCTGGCAGATTGACGTGACTTTCGCCAACGGAGCGGCTGCGGTCCATGTGTCGGCGCATGGCGAAGGAATGAGGATTGGCGAGATCGATCCGCGATGCATCTCGGATACGAACAAGTTGCCCGAACTTACGAAGGAAGAGGCCGAGGCGCATACCTGGAAGCCAGATCAATCGACTTGGGCTGCTATCAAAAAGCAGGCAGGTACCGGCAATGTGATGGTTGCGATTCGCGGGATAGAGAAGGAGAATGCTTCGGCAGTCGTCTCTCAGGGGAGCATGAATATCCATATCTCGGCAGACCCGGTGGCGGCGCCGATCTTCTACCGCGATGTGCCGCTGATGCCTTCTGATTCGGAGAAGGGATTTATCAAACCGCTGGCGACGTCTGCGATTCCGCTCATCAACTGGAGTATGCGCAATGTAGCCGACGACAAAAGCCACGTGGTGATGCACGATCTGCATACATGCGCAAATTGTCACTCATTCTCGGCGAACGGGAAAACGCTCGGGATCGACATGGATGGGCCCCAGAATGACAAAGGGCTGTATGCGATGGTGCCGGTGGCGGAAGAGATGACGATTCGGAATGAGGACATGGTTTCGTGGTCATCTTTCCCCGCAGAGAATGGGAGCCCGGTAAGGGTGGGGTTCATGTCGCAGGTGTCGCCGGATGGGCGCTATGTGGTGACCACGACCAGGCCGCCGGGGACGAAGAGCAGCCAATTCTACTATGTCAGCAATTTCAAGGATTATCGGTTTCTTCAGGTGTTCTATCCAACGCGCGGGATTGTGCAGTGGTACGACCGCGAGGAGAAGAAGCTGCGGCCGCTGCCGGGTGCAAGCGATCCCAAGTATCTGCAGTCGAACGCGGTTTGGAGTCCGGATGGGAAATACCTGGTCTTTGAGCGGGCGGAGGCCAAAGATCCATATCCAGCGGACGGAATCATGGCGGATTTCGCAAACGATCCGAAGGAAGTAAAGATTCAGTACGACCTCTACCGCATTCCATTCAACGACGGCAAAGGTGGGACACCGGAGCGCATCGAAGGTGCGAGCCAGAACGGAATGAGCAACAGCTTTCCGAAGATTTCCCCGGATGGGAAATGGATTGTCTTTGTCCAGGCCAAGAACGGGCAACTGATGCGACCGGATTCGAAGCTCTACATTATTCCGGCAACTGGAGGCACGGCACGCCTGATGAATTGCAATACGCCGCTGATGAACTCGTGGCACAGCTTTAGCCCAAACGGGCGCTGGCTGGTTTTCTCATCGAAGAGCCGCGGGCCGTATACAAAGATGTTTTTGACGCACATCGACGAGAACGGGAACGATACGCCGGCGCTGCTGATAGAGAATGCTACGGCGGCGAATCGGGCGGTGAATATTCCCGAGTTCGTAAATATGCATCCGAGCGGGATCGAACGCATCGACACGCCGGCTATCGAGTTCTATAAGCAATATGATGTGGCGGCTGAGTTGGCCAAGAAGGGGCAGTACGCAGAAGCGATTCCGGAGTGGACGAAGGCGCTGTCGATGAGCCCCGGGGACGCGCGGGCGCTGAACAATTTCGGTCAGGCGCTTGCGCACGCCGGGAAAACGGAAGCGGCGATAGCGGAGTTCAGGAAAGCAGTTGCGGCCAAGCCGCTTTACCCCGAAGCGCAGAACAACCTTGCGATTGCGCTGGCGAGTGTCGGGCATCCGGCGGAAGCCGTAGAGCACTACAAGCTGGCGCTTGAGGCGAATCCGGCGTATGCGGAGGCGCACAGTAATCTGGGGCGCGTGCTGGCGGAGCAGGGACGGATTCCGGAGGCAATTGAGCAGTACGAGGACGCGCTCAGAATCAATCCTGACTACTCGGAGGCGCACAACAATCTGGGGTTTGCTCTGGCTGCGGCAGGGAAGCTGGACGCGGCCGTGGAACAGTACAACCAAGCCATTGCCAGCGATCCCAAGTATGCCCACGCGTATAACAACCTAGGGCTGACGCTGGCTAGGCAAGGCAAAATAGAGGACGCGATAGGAAGCTTTTCGAAGGCTGTGGAGTTGGATCCGGCGTATTCAGCCGCACAGGGAAATCTCGGGAAGGCGCTGCTCGAAAAGAATGATCTGGATGAGGCGCTGGGGCACTTGCAGAAAGCACTGGAACTCGGGCCTGAGTCAGCGGAAGTGCAAACGAATCTGGGCCTTGGGCTAGCAGAAAAAGGCCGGGTGGACGAGGCGGTTCCGCACTTTGAGCGGGCCATTGAAATTGCGCCTGATTATGGGGCTGCGCACTCCTACCTCGGGACGACGTTGCTGATGAAAGGTCAGAAGGCAGAAGCGCTCAGGCAATGGCGGCTGGCGCTGAGGGCTGAGCCGGATGACGTGAAGGTGTTGAACGACACGGCCTGGCTCCTTTCGACCTCGGCCGATTCCACACTCCGGAATGGGAGTGAAGCGGTCCTCCTGGCGGGTCATGCTGTGGAACTGACGCGTGGGCATGAGCCTATGCTCCTGGGAACCCTGGCAGCGGCTTACGCGGAGAATGGGGATTTCGACAGGGCAGTGGAAACGCAGCAGCGAGCGGCAGAACTGGCCGATCAACAGGGGAATGCGCGACTCGCGGCAATGCTAAAGGGCCGGTTGGCGACGTTGCAGGGGAAGACAGCAATTCGGGAGCGGTAAGCTGTGAGCCGCAGAGTAGAACGGTTAGTAGCCACACTCCAATTAGACGGCGATGCATCGTGCTGAGAAAACGGCTAAATATAGTCCCAATGACGGGACTTCGTCATTCGTTTTTCGTCACCGAAAGCTTCGTCTCATTGACGACTCATCTTGTATTTCGCGGCAGGTTCTTTGTTTTCAACGAACCCGTTGATTTTTGAGCACGCCGTCTGGTTTGGCATGCGTCGTGCAATAGCTAGGGCATGAGCAAACAAACTCACCCAACGCTAAGAGTCGCCATTCGCGTAATCCTTAACGGATCGGAGATCCAGCACGAGGGCAGGGTGGCCCAATTACAAGCGACCAAACCAGGCCGCCTCTGGGCCGAGCCTGCCCCTCATCAAACGATGAACCCACCGACGCTTGCCTATTGCAAGGAGACTTACCTCGTGATTCGGGAATGTGTGAAGCTTTAAGACGAGGTGTGAGAAGAGTGTTGCGCATCGGGGCCGGCCCCCCTCTGACGTTCATTGCTTGGCAATTTAGTGGTCAAAGAGGTGCCGCCGATCAAGGACGTCTGAGTTTTCGGTTCATTGATTACCGGATTCAGCCGATATTTGAGATATTCTTCAAAAAATGCAATTCCAAGAAAGTCAAGGTGACCATGAAAGCACATGCAGCAGTCGTGTCTATCGCCCTTAGCTTTGCCTTCTCGGGTCTAATGGCGGCCGCCACCACTCGGGTTTCGCCGAGCACCGGAAACAGGAAGCTTGTCGATTCATCGGCAGAGATTTCGACTGCCACGCCGCAAGTCCTATCCGTCACTAGTTCCACAGCGTCGCTCCATCGGTTTCCGGTTATGGACGAGAAGGGCCTGCTGTTGACCTGTATAGCGCCTGAGTTGGAAAAGGACAAAGAGACGGATGTATTCAAAGACTGCTCGCTGGCTCCAGGCCGCACGCTCGACGACGTAATGCATTCCTTCGTGCAGGGAATCCACGAGGAGCAGCGCCTGCGCATGAAAGAACATTCAGATCCGCAGAATGACGCCGTCGAAAATGCGGATGGCAAGACCGCGCAGAAATAATTAAAGTCCAAGTTGGCTTGCTTTCAATAGCGGCGTTGGGGTTGGTGCCCCACATTCCAAAATCGAGATGCGGGACGCCAGATCCTGTTAGCTAGTTGTTACGAAGAGCAACCATGGGATTAATGCGGGAGGCTCTTCTGGCCGGAATGTAGCCTGCGAGCAAAGCTACGGTGCCGATGAGCAGAACCATCGCAGCAAATGTGATGAGGTCGGTAGGCGCGGTGTTGAACAACAACGCGGCAATCGCCTTGGAGACGAGCAGAGACACGATGGCGCCCGCTGCTATTCCGATAAAGGCGAGGCGGAGAGTCTTGGCGATCACGCTGCGCCGCACCTGGGACATGGTTGCGCCGAGGGCCATGCGGATGCCGATCTCCTGAGTTCGCTGGGTTACGGAATAAGAGATCACGCCGTAGATGCCGAGCGCGGCCAGGAGCAGACCGAGCGCAGCGAACGAGGCGACCAGGAGCATGAAGAATCGGCGCGAAGAGTTGGCGTGATCCACCAGCGTCTGGATGGGACGGAAATCCGCAGCGGGCTGTTTTGGGTTGAGTTCACGAAGGGTGCTCAGGACGCTGCTGGCCAGCACGGCAGGCGGCAGCGTGGTGCGGACAACGAGCTCAGCGCTGTTTGGGCCTGCCTGGGTTACGGGATAGTAGATTTGCCAGCCTGTGTCGCCCTCTGAGCTTTCTTCGTGAACGTCGTCAACGATGCCCACGATGCGCGCCCCGTTTCCGCCGGTATCGAGCATCTGGCCGATAGCATTCCCGTTTGGCCAATTGGCATATCCGGCGAGAAAACGAGCGAAGGCCTTGTCGATCATCACAACGTTTTCGCTCTTGGGGCCATCGTCCCAGGTGAAGTCGCGTCCACTCAGCCGTGTGCCCATGGCGCGCAGGTATCCCGGAGTAACAACATACACGAGCGGACTGCCCACTTTTAGACCCTTGGGTGGCGTGACACCTTTTGGAAAGGGCGTTCCCCAGGCACGATTCTGGCCGAGGGGGAGGTAGTCGGTGATCCCAGCTGTCTCGACGCCGGGGATGGCGCTAACGCGGGCAATCACCTGCTGGAAGATGGCGGCGCGTTTTTGAGCTTGGAGCGTGCCGTCTTTATCTCCTGGCACGCTATCGTTGTAGTCCACTTTGACGGCTGCGGCGCGTTCGGGTTGGAAGCCCATGTCGACTTCGAGGACCTGCAAGAAACTGCGCAATAGAAGTCCCGCTCCAACAAGGAGCACACAAGCAAGCGCAACTTCCGAGACAACAAGGACAGACCGTATGCGGTCATGCTTGCGACTTTGTCCTGAGCCCTGTCCGGAGTCTTTGAGCGACTCATGCAAGTTTCCGCTAGCCATGCGCAGGCCGGGAACGAGTCCAAATAAGATAGCGGCAGAAACCGCGATGAGCAGGGTCCAGGCGAGGGCTGCGCCGTCAATACTGAGTGTGCTTAACAGCGGCAGCGCGACGGCTCCCTGATGAGCAAACCAAAAGACGAGAAAGTAGGCAAGGCCGAGACCCAAAACCGCGCCCGCTCCGGAGAGGACGAGACTCTCGGTGAGCAGTTGGCGCACGATGCGGAAGCGGGTTGCGCCAAGAGCGCCGCGCATGGCGAACTCCTTGGAACGGGCGGCGGCGCGGGCCAGCAGCAGATTGGAAAGGTTCACGCAGGCGATAAGAAGAATCATCCCGACAGCGGACCAGAGAACGATCAGCGCGCGGTGCAGTCGGCCGCTGACATAGTCCTTGAGGGGCACAGGAACAACGCCGTCTTTGTACTGGCCACAGGTTCCCGGCTGCTTGTTATTCCAGCACATGTGCGGCTCTGCGGATACGGCATCCTGCTGCGCTTGAGAGAGTGAAATGCCGGGCTTAAGACGCCCGATGAAAGTGATGATGTTTCCCCAATCGCGCGGAGGTCCATAGAGATTGAGCGGGGTGATGGCGTCGACCTTGGCTCCGGGCGAAAACACCGCGCCGAAATCGAAGCTCTTGGGCAGGACGCCTATAACGTTGGTCTGGTGCCCGTTCATGTCGAATGCTTTGCCCACAATGTTGGGGTCGGCATTGAACTGCCGTCTCCACCACGCATCGCTGAGCACTACAACCGGCGCAGCGCCATTGACCCCGTCTTCCGGCCTGAAAAGGCGGCCCATCGCCGGCTGCACGCCAAGCACCTGGAAGAAGTTTGCGATAACGTCAATGCTGGTCGCAGGAATGGGCGCGCTGCCAAGGTTGAGACTGAGATTCCCGGGGCTCGAGAATGCAAAATATCCCGTTACATCCTGATAAGTATGTGTATAAGTCCTGAATTCGTCGTAGGCATCGGTCGAATAGGTTGCGCAGGACAGTCCGCACTTTTGAGGTGGAGGCGCGACCCAGACGAGTTGGTGCGCCTCAGGGAACGGCAGCGGGCGGAGCAGCAGGTTGTTCACCACGCTGAAGACTGCGATGTTGGCGCCGATGCCGAGGGCGAGAATCAGGATGGCGACAAGCGTGAAAGCCCGGTCGCGGCTGAGGGTACGGAAGGTGTAACGCAGGTCCTGAAGAAGGATGTCGAGTTTCATGATTCCTCGCGATTCGCGTTGCTGGTACTTTGCGGTTTCTATTCCGCCGAAGCGAATAAATGCCTGGCGGCGGGCTTCAAGAGGGCTCATTCCTTGTTGAATGTTTTCTTCGACAGCCATTTCGAGATGCGCGGCAATCTCGGCTTCGAGGTCGGCGTCCAGTGGAGGCTTGCGAAAGAAGGCGCGGACACGATTGAATGGCCGCCGGACGATGTCGATCATCGATTTTCCCTCTCAAGTCATTCTGTTGAAAGCTGATGATGCGGACTGCTGGTTGTGACGCTGCTCGTCATTCTGAACGGAGGGCGACCATGGGATCGATATGCGATGCCCTCCGTGCGGGAATGTAGCCGGAAACCAATGCCACAGAAACCAATGCGAGAATCATGCAAACGTAGGTGGTCGAATCCCACGGCGATGTGGCGAAGAGCATGGATGCGATGAGACGTGCCATGGAAAGTGAAGCCAAGGTCCCTATGACAAGCCCAGTGGACGCCAGCAGCATGGTGTGGCGAAGAATGTCTGTGCGCACGCGGGCGGCGGTCGCACCGAGCGCCATGCGGATGCCAATTTCCTGCGTGCGCTGCGCAACGGAATACGAGATGACTCCGTAGATGCCGAGAGCCGCGAGAATGAGCCCCAACGCCGCGAAGAATGCGACGAGGACCAGAAAGAAGCGCCGCGGGGAGACGGCGTGATCCACAATCTCCTGAAGCGGTTGAAGTTCATACGCGGGCTGCGCCGGATTGATGGACCGCAGCGCCGCCAGCACGCCGGACGAAATGGAAGCGGACGGGAGCTTGCTTCTAACAACCAGCTCCGCTCCTTCGGGATCAGTCTGCATGACGGGGCGATATGCCTCGGGTCCGGCATCGTCTTCGATGGTGGTTTCGCGAACGTCAGCAAGGACGCCGACCACCAGCGAGTCCACATCATCGACGGTTGCGAATTTCCCCAGGGGGTTTTCACCGGGCCAGAAATGCTGCGCCGCAGATTGATTGACAATGACGACTGGCTGCGCTTTGGGTGAATCCTGCCAGGAGATGTCGCGCCCTTCGCTCAGTTGCATGCCCATCGCACCGAAATAACCAGGGGTGATAACGCGAACCAGAGCCACATCGATGGGCTTTTTCGCGCCTTTGCTGTGTTTCGCCGCAAACTGCCAACTGCGCGTGCGGCCAAGAGGCAGCATGTCCGCGACGCCGGAGGTTTCAACCCCGGGGATAGAATTGACGCGCTGCAGAACCTCCCGCAGGAGGGTTCCGCGTTTTGCGCGGTCATTGCCGTCGTAACTGAGCTTGATGACGGATGCGTGGCTCGGTTGGAAGCCCATATCTACATCGAGCGCATTCAAAAAGCTGCGCAACAGCAGTCCCGCGCCGGTCAACAGGATGCAGGCGAGCGCCACTTCGGAGATAACGAGGGCCGAGCGCAACCGGTCGCGCTTTTCACCGGAACTGGTGCCGCGAGCGCCATCTTTCAGGGTATTGTGCAGGTTTCCGGTGGATAGCTTGACTCCGGGAACGATTCCGAAGAGAAGCGCAACTGCCGCGGTGAACGCTGATGCCCATAGCAGAACGGCCGAGTCGACTTTTACTTCGCGAAGGAGTGGAAGAGCTACTGAATTCTGATGAGCGAGATAAAAGGTGAGCCCGAATGCCAAACCTAGACCGAGGACCGCTCCGCTGCAAGCGAGCACCAGGCTCTCAGTTAGCGCCTGACGGATGAGCCTGCCGCGACCGGCTCCGAGAGCCATGCGCATCGCAAACTCCTTGCGTCGCGCGGCGGTGCGCGCGACCATGAGGCTGGAGAGATTGACGCACACAATGAGCATGACCAGGCCAACCGCGCACCAAAGTGCGATGAGCGACCGGCGCAATTTGCCGCTTACAAAATCCTTAAGACCAACAAGTGTTGAGGAGTAGTCCATCTCCCAGTCGGGATGAGCGGACCTGAGTCCGGGAAACAACAAGTCGGCCTCGGTCTGGGCCTGGGCCACGGAAACGCCAGGCTTGAGACGACCGACAAGCGCAAGCGTATTGCCCCAATTGCGAATGTCGTCCATTACGGCTGGAGTGTACACGTCAATGTTCATGCCGGGAGAAAAGACGGAACCGAAATCGAAGGACGGCGGGAGCACGCCCACAACGGTTACGGCGCGCTTATTGAGCGTAATGGTTTGGCCGATGATCGCTGGGTCTGCACCTAAGTTGTGACGCCAGAAGCTATTGCCGAGTAGCACCGCGGGGCGGCCGCCCTTTTGCAATTCCTCTGGGGCAAAGAGTCTGCCCAGCGCTGGCTGTACCTCAAGAGTTTGAAAGAAGTTTCCAGCAACCATAACACCTGCCACAGACTGTGGCTCGTTGCGGCCGGTCATGGTGTATTCGGAGTTGCCAAAGAAAGGGTCGTAACTGGTTACGCTTTGAAAGGATCGATTGTGCCGTTGAAACTCTTCGAACGCCGACACGGTGTACGTAACTCCCGAAAGGCCGGCGGCTTGGCGCACACTGGGGTCAAGCTTAACGCCTGACGTGAGCCACACCAGTTGCTGCGAGTCAGGGAAGGGCAGCGGGCGAAGGAGCAGCGTGTTGACTACGCTGAAGACCGCAATGTTGGCGCCGATGCCGAGGGCGAGTATCAGAATAGCGACAAGGGTGAAAGCGCAATCGCGGCTGAGGGTGCGGATGGTGTAACGCAGGTCCTGGAGCAAAATGTCGAGTTTCATGATTCCTCGCGATTCGCGTTGCTGGTACTTTGCCGTTTCTATTCCGCCGAAGCGAATAACTGCCCGGCGGCGGGCTTCAAGAGGTCTCATTCCTCGTTGAATATTTTCTTCCACAGCCATTTCGAGATGCCCGGCAATCTCGGCTTCGAGGTCGGCATCCAATGGAGGCTTCGAGAAAAAAGAAAGCACGCGGGCCAATCCCCGACGGAGCGCGCCCATTAGAGGTCGCCTTCTGTGGACATCGCGAGTACGCGGCCCATCACGTCGGACAATCGCTGCCAATAGGCGGCATCTTTTTCAAGCTGCTTACGGCCGCTGCGAGTGATGGAGTAGAACTTGGCCTTGCGATTGTTGTCCGAGGTGCCCCACTCGGCATCGATCCATCCGCGCTGCTGGAGGCGGACGAGGGAGGCATAGATTGTGCCCTGGTTGAGCAGGACTTCATCTCCGCTAACTTGCTCAATGCGGCGGGCAATGCCGTAGCCGTGCTGCGCGCCAATGGCGGCTAGGGTTTGCAGAACCATCAGATCGAGAGTTCCTTGCAAAAGATCGAGTTTCGATTCGCCCATTTACGACTCCTGTGTTGATGCCACACAAGTATTGCACAAGATATGTGGGGATGCCACAGGAAAATGCTTAAGCGCATCACCAGGGTGTGGAGAAGCACATTGAGGGACCGGTTGATGGCACAGTCGATAACTCCTCCACATCTCGATCGAGATGTGGAGGAGCTAGATTGGCTGGCCTAGCGCTGAAGCAGATCGATCGGCTTGTTGAAGTCGGTGATGCGGATGTGCTTGGCTAAGGACGGGTGCTGACGTTCGAGAGCCTTGTACATCTCCCAGGCTACGCGGCGGTAGCTGAAGTGGCCTGCCGGGCCTGAGCGGAGTTCGGAAATATATTGCGCTTCGGCGAAGTCCATCTTGAAGAGGCAACGAACCCGCGTGGCGAGCGGCAATAAATAGAGCGCAGACTGCGCGGCCTCGGGTGCTTGGCTGGCTGCAATCTTTGCGCTGGCGGCATGGGCCGCGTCGAGGGCGGATTTGAATTCTTCGAGGATGCCGGCGTCGGCAAGCGGGTTGATGTCTGGCCCGAGATCGGCGGAGGTGGGAATGTCGCAGCCATGGAGCGCTGTGAATCCCTGCATGATCTGCGTTACGCGGCGATGGCGATGCATGTCGCGGAAGCCGCCGATGTCCATAAGTATGTCGAAGCGGAGGGCGGCGCCGGCGTGGAAGGCGCGCAGGGCTTCGTCGTGCCGGCCGCGATGACGGAGGCCGATCTCGATGATTTCGGAGACGCGGGATCCGGGCAGCGCCGCAACAATGTCGCGAATCTGGCGGTAAGGATGATCGCTTACCGAGTAGATCAACGTTGCCGCCAACTCGACCTCCAATGTTTCGGTGCGATCCACGAGATCAACAAGCGGTGCAGTGGCGGGGCCGGTTCCATGAAGCAGTTCATTGGCTGCAAGTTCCAGGTCTTTGCGCGTCTGAATCAGATACTGATTAGGTTCTGCGTATTTGACCAGCGTGGGCGCGGTCCGGACTTCGCGGTTGAAAAGGAGAGCCGCTTCCGCAGCTAGCGCCGGGTCAAGTTTTTGCACGAAGGCTTCAGCCGACTGAGCATTGACATTCCAGGCAGGACCAGTGGCGGCTTCGCGAAGTTTGAGGCCCAGTTCGCGCACTTCGGCAACGGGGTCAGAGAGCAAACGCGATACTTGCGTCTCAAGAGTGCGGGCGTTGACGATCTGTCCAAGCGAGGTGTTGGTAGCCAGAGGAAGCAAGTAGCGAGCAACATCGAAGGCGCGGGCTTTCAACGTGCGCTCGTATGCTTCCGGCTTGAGAGCTTCAGGGCAGGGAACTCGCTGGCGCAGCGCTTCCAGGACCGCAGCTGTGGTGCGCTGATAAGTACAAAACAGGCTATTAATCGTATCGGAGTAGAGTTGTGCAGGTTCAGCATGTTGTCCGAATTCAGGGAAATACCAGCCTGATTTGAGGAAGTTCTGATATCTCGTTGACCGCTCCTGGCCGTCCCAGCGCTGTTCGTCGACGAGCACGATGGCGGCCAGCAGCGACAGGCGCTCGACAGCGAAGGCTATGTGGGCAAGGTCGGCGATTGAGCGGTGCCCGTACTGAAAATAGAAAGTATTGAGGAACTGCTCGGCACGCTGGGCGCTGATTTCTGTGAGGGATTCGCGCATCGACAAGGCGGAACGCGAGTACTTGGCCATGGCGTAGGCAAGAACTTCTGGATCGGCGCCGTGGACGGCGAAGACATCGGTCTGATTGCGTGCGCCGGGAGGGAGAATCGATTCGCTGGACATTGATGTGGGCTCGCGAACAGAATACGGCATCAGGGTGTGGGCACGAAGTTAACTGTCCCGCTGAGACTGCGTCTAAACCAAGCCGGCAAACGTAAATATAGGCTTAAACGCGCGCCCGGCCGCACAGAAACAGGTCGGACAGGAGTAGGATTTTTTTAGGAGCAGGTCATGCGGGAGTATTTGATACGAACCTCGCACAGTCCTCGCCCGTTGCCTTCGGGGCGCTGGCAGATGACGCAGCGGTGGAACGATCTGTTGTTTGCTCATTGGCCTGTGCCCGCGGCTGAGATAGCGCCGCTATTGCCCGAGGGGCTGGTCCCCGATGTGTTTCAGGGATCGGGATGGCTGGGGGTTGTGCCATTCTGGCTGGACAGGATCAAAGTTCGCGGGCTTCCGACCATACCTGGAATGCGCAATTTTCCCGACTTGAATGTGCGTACCTATGTGCGCGACGAGCACACAGGAACGCCAGGAATGTATTTCTTTTCTCTGGACGCCACCAATCTTCTGGCCGTGGCCTTGGCGCATACGTTCTTTCACCTTCCATATCATTGGGCGGATATGCGGCTGGAGCAGCGGTCGGAGCGGGAGTTCTCGTTCTACAGCCGAAGGCGCTTTTCGAAAAAAGAAGTGATCTTCAATGCACGATACCGCGGATTGGGTCCGACGCGGAAACTCGCGGATGCGCGGAGTGGGACGCTCGAATATTTTCTGATGGAGAGGTCGAGCCTGTTTACGCGAAACCGGACAGGGCAGGCAGAGAGGGCGAGCCTGCACCATGTGCCGTGGCCGCTGGAAGAAGCGGAGGCAGAGATCGAGCGCAATGATCTGGCAGAATCGATCGGAATTGAACTGCCGTGCATTGAGCCGGTGCTGCACTATTCGCGCCGCCTGGCAGTCTATGTTTGGCCGACAGAACTGGTGCGTCCGGCACTTGCGGGGCGCCCGGTTACGGTGGCGGCGACACCACTGGGATAGAGAAGCCGCGACGCGTGGATAGTGATCAGTGATTAGTCGCAGGGTATCAAGAATTAGTTATAAATCAACGGACAATATTGGACGAATTTCCCCGAAACAAGTTCTACCACAAAAGTGGTAGTCGGCTGCCACTTAGCTGGCGATAAGTCCAATCCTGTTTTTCGCAGAATCATGACACTTTGTCTAATGCGCATAATTGCGAATAATTCTGACTTAGACGACGCAACTTCCGGTTGGTTAGCGTGTCGTAGCGGTAGGTGGCCGGGAAACCTTTGCGGATCACCTTAGACGAAACAGTTCTTTTCTCTTGCCGAAAACATGACTTCCCACAACGACTCAATATGAGCGCTGCCGGGATGCTCAGCAACTGAACCCATTAACGATGCAAGCGCGGGCTATACGGGTTCGCGCGTGGCATTTCTCAAATTGCGGATTCGGTTGCCACCCCTTGCAGGGAAGGCCGTGCATGCGCCTTTTCTGCGTTTGTACGCATCATTAGCCAGGACTAGAGAGGAATGTGACGAAAATGAATTCAAGGACATCTTTCAAATCCCTACCAGCATCAATTTTCGCATCGTTGGCCGCACTGGTGGTAGCGGGATGCAGCGGTGGTGTTACGTTGACCACGCCGGTAACTCCAGCGGTAGAACAAGGACCGTCGTTTGTCGTCGGCACAGATGCGCCGATGGCAAGCGTGGTTTCATTTTCGGCGCAGATACAGAGTATTACCGCGACCGACGAGAACAATAACACCGTACAGTTGATCAGCGGCCAACCTATAGTGGATTTTGCGCGCTTCAACGGCTTGCAGACACTGCTTGACATGAACGATGTGAATGCAGGTAGTTACAACAACATCGCAATTACTTTGGGTAGCGCGACGATTGGCTATCTGCAGACGAATAGCGGAAGTGCGCCAACCATCGCTACAGTGGCGGTGACTTATCCCCAGGGGGCCGCGACTTATACCTACACGACGACTTTGAACAATCCGATTGTGGTAGCCAACGGTGGAGCTCCGGTCGGGCTGCATGTGGATTTCGATCTCCATAAATCAATCGCGGTGGATGGAACCGGCGCAATTACCGGCGCAGTGACGCCAACCTTCACGGTGAATGGTGTGGGCACAAGCGACCCGGGCGCTTACCTTGACTGCTTTGATGCCGCAGTGGTGAGCGTGAACACGACTGCACAGTCCTTCGTTGTGCAGGGACCGCATGGAAGGCAGTTTACGGTCAATGTGAACGGCCAGACGGAGTGGGAGAACAATGAGTCGCTGAGCGATTTGACGACCAGCAGTATTGTCGCGCTGTCCGGTTCGTTGGACAGAGCCGATGCGACGATCGACGCGGATGACGTTGCGATTCTCTCCCAAGACGGGTTCTACGCAGGCGGTCAGATTACATATGTGCAACCGGCATCTGGCGCGGCAACGAGCTTCGATCTCTACGTGCGCGGACTGCTGCCGACCACAACAGGGCTCTCGCTTGGCGAGATTGCCACCGTGGATCTGAGTGGCAATGAGAAGTACTTCATCTACTGGTTCCACAATCCGCTGACGGAGTTTGTCTTTAACCCCAGCGGGCTGTTGCCGGGTCAGCACGTTTCGGTTGGCGGACCCGCAAGCGGCGCTTCCAATTCCAGCGACGTGACGGTGAAGCGCGTGGTTCTCAGGGACTGGGGGTTCAATACTTCGGTTGTCGCGAACAGCGTGAATGTGGCGAACGGCACGTTCCAGGTGCGGATCAACGGGTTTGCTGGGCAACTGGTGCCACAGACGGTAACCGTTTACACCGCAGACAAGACGGGTTTCCGAGATGGCCTAGCTGGAGTGGGCGATCTGACCGGCGGAGAGAATGTGCGCGTGGTTGGATTGCTGGTGAAGGATCCACTGTCCGGCGATACGGTGCTGCTGGCTCACTATGTGGATGAGCTGAATTAACGAAGACTTGATAGCTGTTTTCTTGCGCTGGAGCTGCGAATTTTAGCTCCAGCGCATTTTTGTGT
>Ga0302320_10009720_pt1 | contig 20612 bp, 16 predicted proteins | sample Bog_T0_3_FD_202130 | JGI IMG/M metagenome (GOLD analysis project Ga0302320, IMG submission 202130) | Peat permafrost microbial communities from Stordalen Mire near Abisko, Sweden - Bog_T0_3 | ecosystem: Environmental > Terrestrial > Soil > Wetlands > Peat | place: Sweden: Abisko, Stordalen Mire...
GCCTCACAGAGGCGAAAAAGATCAGCAGCAACCCGTCTTTTCCGACAGAAAACCTATTCAGAATCAAAAAATCAACTGCGCTCGCGTTGTCGATGCAAAATCACGCACCTGCGCAGGGGTTCCCTAGCGTGTTGGTTGCTCACTCTGGCCATTTTCGCAATCACGGCCTGCGGCGGCGGTTCCGGCAATAGCGGCGGTGGCACATCGACACCTACACCCACGCCGACACCTACCCCTAGCACCGCTAACGAGTGGACATGGGAAAGCGGCAGCAATGCGCACGCAGCCGGGATCTACGGTACGCAAGGTACTTCCTCAACTGGCAATGCCCCTGGAAGCCGGTATGAAGCCGTCAATTGGACTGACAGCAGCGGTAACCTCTGGCTCTTCGGAGGATACGGTATTGACTCCACGGGCACAATCGGCAATCTTAACGATCTCTGGGAGTTCAACCCAGGCAGCAAGCAATGGACTTGGGTGAGCGGAAGCAGCACAGCGAACGCAAGCGGCGTCTATGGCACGATGAGCACCCCTTCAACCAACAACGTCCCCGGAGCGCGGTACGGTGCCGTCTCATGGACCGACAAGAGCGGCAACCTCTGGCTCTTCGGTGGCTTTGACGCAGGCTACCTCTGCAATGATCTTTGGGCGTTTAATACAACGGCAAAGACTTGGACATGGATAAACGGAAGCCAAGAGGGTGTCTCCAATCCATCGGGCGTCTATGGGACGAAGGGTGTTGCCGTTGCTAGCAATGTGCCTGCAAGCCGATGGGGAGGCGTTGGCTGGACAGACGGTAACGGCAACCTGTGGCTATTCGGAGGGGCTGGGTACTACTTTGCTGCTGGGGCGTCCGCCTACCTCAACGACTTGTGGGAGTTCAACCCCACAACCAAACTTTGGACTTGGATGAGCGGGAGTAGCACGTTTGGATTGGGAGCTACCGGCAACTATGGTACGCAAGGTGTCGCTGCCGTGACCAATGTACCAGGAGCGCGTAGCAGTGCAGTCGCATTGACAGATGCCAGCGGCAATCTGTGGCTATTTGGCGGTAATGGCGCAAATTGCCCGTCTTCCAGCGGCAGCATCGAGTGCCGCGGCGGAAATGGTCCCTTCCTCAATGACTTGTGGGAGTTCAACGTAAGTAGTGACCAATGGACCTGGGTGAGCGGAAGTGACACAGGCAATGCAGAAGGTGCCTATGGATCACTAGGCGTCGCTGCCGTGACCAATGTTCCGGGAGCACGGAGTAGCGCAGTTGGTTGGACAGACAGCAGTGGCAACCTGTGGCTCTTTGGCGGGGGCCTTTCCAGCGAGAATCTTGACGGCGGCTATGGGAACGACCTCTGGGAATTCAACCCCACTAAGAAAATGTGGACCTGGGTCGGAGGGAGTAGCACGGATAGTGCGCTCGGCGTCTATGGCACATTAGGCACTCCTTCCTCTGGCAATGTTCCCGGAGCACGAGGCGAATCCGTTTCTTGGTCCGACTCCACTGGCAATCTTTGGCTCTTTGGTGGGGATGGCGAAGACGCTGCTGGAAATGAGGGTGACCTTAACGACCTGTGGCGCTACCAGCCATAGCAAGGGGCATTTTCTCTTTGGCGCTTGGATGTCCTATCAGAACACGATCTGAGACCTGCTGGTTGATTTAGCCGACCTTGTCTGCGCTGTGCGTTTTACGCATCCTGAGCCGAAAATCTTCCAGCAGTCGAGGGTGAACGTGCCGTTGCAGAACGGCACAAGTCCGTAGAGTTCTGTAAAGGCGTCTGATTTCGGTTGTTTCTGTCTGGTGAAGTCCAGGGATTTCATCTGGTGTTTCCGTCCCAAGCACAACATTCCACACTGTTTGAATGTTCTTGCAATGCTGTCGCTTGCAATCAATCAAAATGTAACTGTACAGCGTGATGTACGAGCGGATATGATGGCAAGCATCCCACGTAGGAGAGTGCGGGAATGCTGATTGACTACGAAAATTTTGTGCCGCGTATTGCCATATTCCGCGAAGAAGTTGCGAAGGCTCTGGCAGAGGTAGATTTAGACGTTCTAACGATTCGCACCATTCTGGTCAAGAAGAAGATCGTTACTAAAGAGGAGATGGATCGACTTGAAGGGGAACTTCGGCAGAAGAACTTTTCCCGCCTTGAAAAAGAGAATCTGATTCGCATTGAAGCTGTGGATGAGAATCGGTAAGCTCTGGAAAGGTGTCGAAAAGGACTTCCCATAGAAATTCGGAATGGGTGCGTGTTGGCGGGTGGCGCGGGTCCGGGGGTAAGGAAACTGGGTGCCCCAGAGCCTGCCCTGAGCTTGCCGAAGGGTCCCGCCTTTGGGACCTGGGAACGACCATCTTCTCCCGCCCGCTCTCAATTCACTCAAAAACTGCCCGCGTTCTCTCCAGATTTGGCCAAAAATTTGCAAAATTATCTCTATTTTGATGCAGAGGTATATTTGCGCGTTTGGTACTCAAATTGCGCCTTGCTACGCGATTGAGATTGGCGGGTGGCGCAGGTCCGGGGAGTAAGTAATCTGGGTGCCCCAGGTCTCGCGTCCGAGACCTGGGAGGCCGATTCTACTGGGCGGGAGCGGGAGGAGCAACCGGAGCCGGAGCAGCCGCCGGCGCGAGCAGATTATCGGGCAGAAACGCTCCCGTTTGTTCATCTTGCACCAGCCCGATCACTCCAGCGGGCGTCACAATCGGCGAGCCGAAGACCGCCGCATCCACCGGTTCGCTCAGGTGAATGCCTTTGCCCTCGCGGCGCGCTTTCATTTGCAGCGCCTCCACCGAAGGCTTTTTGGTCACCGCATCCTCCCGCAGGCGGAAGATAACGACCTGATCCCAGGCATCTTGCGCGACAACGGCTGCGGTTGCCGAGGCCAGTCCAGCCGCGGCGCCGACCACTCCGGGCGCAGCCGCGGGCTGAGGTTGCAGCGTCAGCACGGCCAGCGAGGTGGGCGAGGAGCGCCGCAAAACCTGAATCTTGCCGTGGCCGCCGCCCGCCACCGCGATCAGCTTGTCCTCCTCGGGCGTGCCGCGCAAATCCACGGTGAAGTCCTTCGCGCTGAGCCGCAGCGGATCGCCCAGCCCCACGGGCCGAAGCAGAATCTCCTGACTGTCCTTCACCAGTTTGTCCGCTCCTGATTGCACCGCGCCAAGAAACTCCGCATCGTACTTCCACGGCGCCAGCGCCTCGGCCGTTGTCACCACTGCTCCCGAGCCGGCGCGAAAGCCCAACGCCACCGAAACCACCGGGAAACTGGCATCTTTTTGCGCCAGCGTGTAACTCGATTCCACCGCAAAGAGATTCGCCGGGGCATTGGTCTCCAGGTCGCGAATCCACTGGGGCTTCGCGCCGGGAAGGAGCTTGTCCGCCACGGAGGAGGCCTGCAAGCCAATATCGATGTACCCAAGGGCGCTCAGCGCCAGAGTGCGTTGAAAATCCGAGACGCTCAGTTGCACAGGAACATCCTGGGCGAGAGTGAATTCCACGCTGGGATGCTGGGTGTGCAGCGCCAGCTTCTCGACCATGGTGAGGCGCACATCCGCCACCATCTCGCCCTCGATGCGCACACTCTGCTTTTCGATCATCCGGCGCAGCGGCTCGACGGTGCGCAGATCGCGAAACAGAACCGTGATGTAAAGCGGGGGCAAGGCGGTCGGCACGCCCTTCTTGAGCACGATCTCCTGGTTCAACGGCGCGGCGAAGACCGGCATTCCATTCAGATGCAGCGAGCATAGCCGGAAGCTCTCCAGGGTCACCGACTGCGCGGCGGTCAGATTGAGGTCCACGGCCAGCTTCACGTGCGAAGTGTCGATCTCCGCCAGGTTGACTTCCTTGACCTGTAGATTCTGGAGCATCGCTGCCTGTACGGCCGGCTGCGCCTGTACGGCTGGCTGCGCCGGCACGGTAGGCTGCACCGGCCTGGCAGGCTGCACCGGCACGGTTGACTGCGCCATCCCGCTTGCGGCCGCCCAGGCGATCACGCCGGCGATTGCAACTCGCATCGCTAAGTTCATTCCGCACTCCCCTTTCTCTCCATGCATCATAACGCCAGCAATCGGGCGCGTCATGCTTTCCTTGCCGGCGCATCAAAAATTGTAGCAATAATTGCAGGGAAGAGGCCGGATCCATCCACATTACGGTCCGTACAAAACCCATTCCGCTGTACAATTCCAACAGACCCCATTTTGCCGTTTGTGCATCGGGATCTGCTCTCGCGCATCCAACTTCCATGGTGGCCCAATGACCACGAAGACCGAGTCTCGCAAACTGCCCATGATGCCCATCCGGGACATGGTGATCTTTCCCTATATGATGACGCCCTTCGTGGTGGGCCGCGAGTCCAGCGTGCGCGCGCTGGAAGAAGCGCTGTTGGGCGACCGCAAGATCTTTCTCGCCACCCAGCACGACGCCACGGTGGACGAGCCCAATGCCAAGGAAATCTACCAGGTCGGGTCGATTTGCAACATCGTGCAGAGCGTCAAGATGCCCGACGGCAACATTAAAGTCCTGGTCGAGGGCATTGAGCGCGCCAGGTCCATCGAAGTCAACGACGGCGATGGCTTCTTTGTGGCCACGGTGCGCGTGGGCAAAGCGCAATTTGAAATGACCCCCGCCGTCGAGCAGCTGATCCAGCGCGTCTCCACGCTCTTCGAGCAGTACGTCAAGCTCCAGCAGTCGCTCAACTACGAGACCATCATCGCCAGCGTGCGCATGGACGAGCCGGCCAAGCTGAGCGACACCATCGCCGCCAATCTGCAACTGGGCATTGAAGAGAAGCAGGACCTGCTGGCGCTCTTCGATCCCGCGATTCGCCTGGCGCGCATCGCCGACGTGCTGGACATCGAGATCGAAAAGCTTGACCTCGACCGCAACATTCAATCGCGCGTCAAGCGCCAAATGGAGCGCGCGCAAAAAGAGTACTACCTGAACGAAAAGATCAAGGCCATTCAAAAGGAACTGGGCCGCGGCGAGAAGAGCGAGTTCGACGAGCTGCGCAAAAAGATCGAAGTCGCCGGAATGCCCAAGGAAGTGCTCGACAAGGCCATCCAGGAACTCAAGAAGCTGGAAGCGATGCCGCTCATGTCGGCCGAATCCACCGTCAGCCGCAATTACATTGACTGGCTGCTGGCCGTGCCGTGGAAGAAGCGCTCCAAGGAAACCCGCTCCATCGACTACGCCGAAAAAGTTCTCAACACGGACCACTATGGGCTGGAAAAAATCAAGGATCGCATTCTTGAATTTCTTGCCGTCCGTCAGTTGGTCAAAAATCCCAAGGGCTCGATCCTCTGCTTCGTCGGGCCTCCGGGCGTGGGCAAAACTTCGCTGGGAATGTCCATCGCCAAGGCCACCGGGCGCAAGTTCGTGCGGCTCTCGCTGGGCGGCATCCGCGACGAGGCGGAGATTCGCGGCCATCGCCGCACCTACATTGGCGCGCTTCCTGGACAGATCATTCAGCACATGAAGCGGGCCGGAACCAAGAACCCGGTCTTCCTGCTCGACGAAGTGGACAAGATGGCGTCGGACTTCCGCGGCGATCCTGCCTCCGCGCTGCTTGAAGTGCTGGACCCGGAGCAGAACACCACCTTTCAGGACCACTATCTCGATGTGGATTACGACCTCTCGCAGGTGCTCTTTGTCGCCACGGCCAATGTGCTGCACACCGTTCCGGCCGCGCTACAGGACCGCATGGAGGTGCTGCGCCTGCAAGGCTACACCGAGCAGGAGAAGCTGGAGATCGCCCGGCAATACCTGGTCAAGAAGCAGCGCACGCAGACCGGGTTGAGCGAGAAGAACATCATCTTCAAGGACGACGCGATTACCGAGATCATCCGCAACTACACCCGCGAGGCCGGCGTACGCAACCTGGAGCGCGAGCTCGGCAACGTCTGCCGCAAGGTGGCGCGCCGCGTGGTCAAGGGCGGCAGCAAGCACAAGGAAGAACTCACCGCGGCGAACATCCACGAGTTTCTCGGCGTGGCTAGGTTCCGCGACTCCGAGGTGCATGAGAAGAGCGAAGTCGGCCTGGTCACCGGCCTGGCCTGGACCGAGGTTGGCGGCAGCATTTTGACCACCGAAGTGCAGGTACTCGACGGCAAGGGCAAGCTCACCATCACCGGCCAGCTCGGCGACGTGATGCAGGAGTCGGCGCAGGCCGCGCTCAGCTACATTCGCGGGCGCGCGCAGGCCCTCGGCCTCAGCCGCGAGTTCTATCGCAACGTGGACCTGCACCTGCACGTCCCCGAGGGCGCCATTCCCAAGGACGGACCCTCGGCCGGCATCACCATGGCCACGGCTCTCGCCAGCGCTCTCGCAAAAATTCCCGTGCGCCGCGACATCGCCATGACCGGCGAAATCACGCTGCGCGGCAAGGTGCTGGCCATCGGTGGATTGAAGGAGAAGCTGCTGGCCGCCTTGCGCGCCGGCATCTTCGAAGTAATTCTGCCCCGCGCCAACGAGAAGGACATTGCCGAGCTGCCCGACAACATCAAGAATTCGATGAAGCTGCACTTCGTCGATCAGATGGACGAGGTTCTCAAGATCGCGCTGGAAAGCCCGCTGCCTACGGCGCTGCCCGCATCGGTCGATGTGCTGACCGGCCTTCCCACAACCGGTGAGCTGACCGCCAATCTGCCCGCGCCGCAGTAAGGCAATTACTTTTCGTCCAAGTGCGTGACCACCGCGGGTGGAGCGCTGCCTTGACGATCGCGCAACAGCCAATCAACCCGCTCCTGAATCTCTCCCGGCCTCATCTGTCCGAGGATGCGCGCGCGCACAATTCCATCCGCATCGAGAAATGCCGTGCAGGGCACTGAGTTGCCTAACCGCAGTCGCTTCATGTCATCGTCGGTTGCGCCCACCCAGATGGGATAGGCGATCCGCAACTTGCGCACATACTCCGCAATTTTGTTCTGTGTCTCGGGCGCATCGACAGATGCTCCCACAAACGCCACGCGCTGCGAGTCATAGGAATTCGCCGCGCTCACCAGCCTCGGCATCTCGGCGTTGCACGGGCCGCACCATGTGGCCCAGAAGTTGAACACCACAATCTTCCCGCGCAAATCACGCAGCGTGGCCTTCTTTCCCTGCATGTCCTTGAGCGTGAGCGCGGCAGGCTTCTCCGCGCTCTCTCCTGCGACAGCGATGCTCAGCATCGTCACGGCAATCAAACAGAAGATACTTCGACGCATTTTTATTTGCTCCTTGAAATCACAGAGAATGGTCAGGCCTGTACGGGAATGTGCAGGCCCGACCTTCTTGCAATTGAGAGTCACGCGCTCAGAAACGGTGCTGGAAGCTGGCCAGCCAAAGCCAGTCGGCAAAGGCGGCGTCGCCATGCTGCCCCAACTGCAAATCTGGCACGCTGGCAATCCTGTTGCGATAGACCGCGCGATCGATGTTGGCGGTAATCAGATCGTGGCCGCCATGAAAGGAATAGATGGCTCCCGGCTCCAGAGAAATTGCATAGCCGGGTCGCCGGAAGCCTTCATCGGCAGTGAACGCGTTATGAGCCGGAACGCCTTCTTTCCGCAAACCGCCCGTCACGGTCAGACCGTGTACCTTGGCGACCATGTAGCCGACTCCTGCCTGTAGCAGGTACTCGTCGGCCGCCGCGATAAATGCATTCTGCGGTGCGGGTGGCGGAAACCCCGGCGGAGAAGAGTTCGCCACGCCATTGGTTTCTTTCGTCGAAAAAAGATAGCTGCCGTTGAAGTACACCTGCATCGCGCTGTTGATTGCTTGAAAGGACTCGACACTGACAGGAATCGCCCACACGCCGATTCCCGGCTGGATCGAGTAGTCCGCCGTCGCATTGACCGCGGGCTGGCCGGGAATCTCCACCAGATTGTTCTGGATGTTGTCGCGTCCGGAAGGCGCTTGAAAGCCGAAGCCGATCTGAATGTTGTGCTTCGGATTCTTGTTTGGATCCCAGATCCAGCCCTGCCCCATGAGACTGATGTCGCCCATACCGGAGACGCCCCAATCTCCCATCAGACTGTTCGCGGGCGAACCATTCCCGAGGCTGCCGGCGGCGATGAAGTAGCGCCGGCTGGCAAACTCCACCGGCACGTTTCCAATCACGCTGAAGCGGGGCGTGATCTGGTAGGTGAGTCCAGCATCAATCAGGTTGATGCGATTGCGGACCTCTGAATTTCCTTGCTGCCGGTACTCCTGCGCCACTGAACCAACAAAGTGGCGGAAGGAGTACAAGTGCCGGTAATCGAGCGTGAATTGCCAGTGCTTGGGCGCCAGATAGCCGCCATCCGACTCTGGGCCACCAACCTCACCGACCGAGTGCGCGACGACGCATCCTTGCGCCGCAGTTTTTTGTACGCAGCCTATGGCCGCAAGCAGGCACAACGTTGCGGGGAATGCAACTTGCACAATTATTCTGCGAAATATCATCTTGACCTCCTCGAAGTTTCTTACTTATTACGAGAACCTTAGCGGAGTGAGATCGTGCGGTCATCGACACAATGGCTGGAGGTTGTCTCCATCTTTAGATGGGTTGTTTGCTTCAACCGAAGGGCGAGTGGCGGCCAACGCTATCATCCTCAAGGGATCCGGTTGTGCATACTGCCAAGGCCTCACCAACGAGACCTTGATTCCATTTCTCCCGTGTCGTGGTCAATAGCGAACATTCAAGGCAAAATAATCAGAATATGTTCAGTTCTTCCGGACGAAAGTTGCGGGTCGTGTGCTACAACCAAAACAGGTTTGCATTCCCCGCCAGAAGTTCTGATACGGCTCAAATCATCCAGGAGGAGAATCATGGCAACCGCACGATTTCTGTTTAATCTGAGGCGTTCATGCGCACTTCGCATGGCGATGCTCGCGCTTGTGATGCTGTGCGCAACTGGCGTTTCTGCTGCGCAAACCTGCTCGGGAATGTCGCTGGGCAACGGAGCAAGCCTCAATGGATTCGTTCCGTTTTCTTCCACCAATGTATGGAACACCAACATAGCCTCAGCTCCCGTTGACCCGAATTCGGATGCGATCACCAGCGCGTCCGGCTTTGCCGGGTTGAGCCTGCATCATGATTTTTGGTCTACATATGGTATGCCTTATGTCGTAGTGGATTCCACGACCACTCCCTCCGTGCCCATCAATGTAATTGACTACGCAAGTGAGAGCGATGTGGTGGTCGCGCCCTATCCAGCCACCGCCCCCATCGAAGGCTATCCCGCCGACTGCTCGGGCTGGCCGGACACCGACGCCGGCGATGCTCATGTGCTGGTGCTGGACCGCGCCAAATGCTTTCTCTATGAGACCTACAACACGCATCGCTGCAATGGACTTTACAATGCGTCGAGCGAGACGATCTGGGATATGCACAACTATGAAACGCGCCCCTGGGGCTGGACTTCGGCGGATGCTGCCGGATTGGCCATCTTCCCCGGCCTGGTGCGCTACGACGAAATTGCTTCAGGAGCGATCAACCACGCCATTCGCTTTACCATGGTGTACACCAGGGACGATGCCAACGGCGGGTACTTCGTCTATCCGGCCTCGCACGCCGCGGGCAATATCTGGAGCGTCTCCAACGTGATGGGAATGCGCATACGATTGAAGGCCGGCTTTGACATCTCCGGATTTTCCCCGGTCAATCAAATCATCCTGACGGCGATGAAGCAGTATGGGATGATCCTGGCGGACAATGGGGGCTACTTCTATTTTCAGGGAGTGGCCGACTCGCGCTGGAACGACAGCGACCTGGATAATCTGGACTCAGTTGCATCCTCAAACTTCGAAGTCGTGCAAATGACTCCTGAATTTCCCGGCTACGATTCCGCGACCGCGCCTACCGGGGCCGTGCCGGTGATCAATAGCTACGCAGCCTCGGCTTCGACCGTTGGCTCGGGCTCGCCTGTCACTTTCAGTTACAATGCCAGCGGAGACTCTTACGATTTCATCGACATGATCGGCCCGGTTACGGCGGGCAGTGGCAGTGTGACCATCAACCCCACGGCAACCCAGACCTATACATTGAACTCCACCAACGCGTATGGCCGGACAACCAGCACGCCTCTGACAGTTTCGGTGAATCAGGCCGCGCAGTCCATCACATGGACAACACCGGCAGCTATTGCCTACGGCACGGCGCTGAGCGCAACGCAGCTGAATGCCAGTTCGACCGTGGCCGGAACCTTCGCCTATTCGCCCCTTGCTGGCACTGTGCTGACCCCTGGAACGCACACCCTTTCGGTCATCTTCACTCCCACGGATAAGACGGACTACACCACGGTTAACGGATCAGTGACATTGACGGTCATCCCCGCGCTGCTGACCGTGACGGCGATTAACATCAGCAAAATCGTGGGAACGGCGAATCCGGCTTTCGCGGCCAGTTACAGCGGGCTTGTGAATGGAGATACCTCGGCCGTATTGGGTGGATCGCCTTCGCTGACCACCACGGCGACCACCTCCAGCCCGATCGGAACGTATCCAATTACGGCCGCGGTGGGCACGCTGACGGCGGCGAATTATAACTTCAACTTTGTCAATGGAACGCTCTCGGTCGTTGCGGCTCCCGCTGTATCGATTACAACTGCGTCCACACTGACGGGATCGCATAGCGCCGGCTACACATTGACCATCACAATCCGCAACACCGGTACCGGGCCTTTATCCAATCTGGTCCTGATTGCGGCCACGCTGGGCGCCACCTCGGGGTCACCGCTGCCGAACTCATGGGGAACTGTTGCGGCGGCCGGAACAGCCACATTCACTCTTGCTTTCCCTGGGAGCGTGGGCGCAGACGGCGCGGGAGTGGCTGAAAAGTACTCTGGAAATTACACTGGAGGATCATTCTCCACCAGTCTCCGGTCGGTGACATTGCCGTAGACGGGGAGAAAACAATGTTGTAGTGTATGAACCATAAGGAAAAGACGATGAAGAGTTTGAGATTTTTGCTGGTTCTATCCCTGACGATTGCGGGCTTCCTGCTGACCGGCTCGGCGGCAAAGGCTGATACTGTCCTGACCCTTGTCTCGCCATATCAAAGTGGTTCTGGGCCGATCTTCGAGTTCGATGGAACCTTGACCAACACGGGCGGCGCCACGGTGTTCTTGAACGGAGATACCTACTTTGGGGATTTACCGTTTGTGGCGTTCGATGACAGCCCGTTCTATGCCAATTCCCCCTTATCTTTGGATCCGGGGGATACCACTGGTGTTATTGAGCTTTTTACCATCACTGCTCCACCCTACGGACCGGGGTCAAATTTTTACGCGGGAACGTACGAAATCCTCGGTGGCGGTGACAGCCAAACGTTTGATGTGCTGGCCTCTGAGGGCTTCAGCGTCAACGTAACGCCGGAGCCATCGGGCCTGGTGCTGTTGCTGAGCGGCATGGCCGGGCTTGCGGGAACTCTCCGCCGCCGGCTGATTCGATAGCTGGACTCCGAACTGGGGAGCTTGTCTTTGTGAAAGGCTTCCGACTGGAGTTGATGCCGCCGATGGCTGCGTGACCGCTACGTCAGGTTCGCTGTCGCACACCACAATATTCTCTCTCACTGTGAACGGATGCATCCCTGCAATGGTGTGTAAGGTCGAGAGGCTTGCCGCGCCGTCCTGTATCCTCAAGGTAGATGCGCTACACGACACAATTTCTGCTTTCGGCGATGGCCGCGGAAGATTTCCCCGCGCCGGATGCGCCGGAGATTGCCTTTCTGGGCCGCTCGAATGTAGGCAAATCGAGCCTGCTGAACACACTCACCGGCGAGAAGCCGGCCAAAGTCTCCTCCACGCCGGGGCGCACGCGCGCCATCAACTTCTTTGCGCTGCTGGATCAGAGCCAGCGACGAAGAATGGTCTTTGCCGACCTGCCCGGCTACGGCTACGCCAAGATTTCCAAGTCCATCAGCGCCGGCTGGCCGGCCTTCATTGAACCATATCTCGCCATTCGCTCAACGCTCAAGCTGTGCGTCTGCCTGGTGGACTCGAATGTGCCCGCGCAAGAGAGCGACCGCCAGTTGATCGATTGGCTGCGCGCCGCCGGACGCGACTTCGCCGTGGTGGCCACCAAGATTGACCGCCTCAGCGGCAACGAGCGGACAAAGAACCTGCTGGCGCTCAAGAAGGGCCTGGAGCTGGACGATCTGCTGCCCGTCTCCGCGAAGACCGGCTACGGAGTGAAGGAACTGTGGGCGCGGATTGAAGCGGCAGGCGGCGGGGAAGGCTGAATCAGAAGCGTAAGAGTTGTAAGCGATGTAAGTAACCTTAGCAGGTTGGCGGCGCGAAACTGTACTGCTCTGACTGCCCCTCGCAGCTTAGCCTGAACTCAACTCTCATGCCGATCTCCCCGCTTTCCACCTCTTTGCGCATTCGCTCGATGAAGTTTGCCGCAGCGCTTTCGCCGCAACGCAACACACGAACACCCTGCGCCATTCGGCCCAGGTAGCGAGGAGCGAGGCGCAGCCAGCGGCGCGCTGAATCCCAGGTCTCAGAATCGAGACCCTTCGGCAAGCTCAGGGCAGGCTCTGGGGCACCTAAACTTGCTTCCAGGCAATCGAGGGCGATGGCGTCCAACTTCGGCAGCCAGATGGAAGGCGACGAAGCAACGCGCCAGGAGAGTAACGTCAGCCCTATTGGCGAATCCGCCGCGCCCGGCCGCAACAGATCGGGCGCAACGCCCCGCTCCAGCATCTCGGCCTCCACGGTCTCCGGCTCCAGCGCCACGCAGACCGCGACCGGTTCGCGCTTGCGAATCTCGTTCTTCAGGATGCGCAGGGCTTCGTCGAGCGAGGTCACCAAAAAATCCACGACGCCGTCGCGCATGAATTGCTTGCGCGCGGCCGCATCGGCGGAGGCAGCCAACGAGGCGGCGCCGGCAATGTTGGCCGCCACCAGCAGCGCGCGGGCTTCCTCGTCGAGTTGTCCGGCGTAAAGAAGTTTGCCGCCCAGGCTGGGCTCTGGATCCCAGGTCTCAGAAGCGAGACCTGGGGCACCCGCAGTTCGAATCAGGACTGCATAGAATCGTTCAACCTGAAGGGCAAAGCCCTCCGCTTGGATGGGATCAACCGCCAACAGAGCGTCTCCTCCGCTATGCAATTTGCCGCACCGGCTCAGCGCGGCGATTCATCTTCCCGTATGTGTTCCCGCCAGTTTTGTTTGCGGACATAGAAGACAAACTCGCCTGGCTTGGCGACGGATGCGGGTTTTGCGACGGGCTTGAGTTTGGTGAGGAGCTTGAGTTTTGCGGCTTCGGCGGGTTTTACGCAGCCGTTGGGAGCGGCAACGCCCAAAGTGAGAATCTCCGCGATCGAATACCAGCGGTCGACGGTGTTCGCATCTTCGCCTGCCGTGTCGCAGTTGACATAGATCATCATCGAACTATCGTAAGTCGCTTGAATCGAAAGCAGAGAAGCGATCCGGGGCAAGGTCAGCTTGCCGGTTCCGTCTTCGTTCGGCGCCACCCAATCGGCATGGACGGTTGGCTCGTGATCCACGCGCACCATGAAAGTCGAGGTTGTAATCAACTTCCCGGTTTTGCCGTCCAGCATACGGACGGTGATGGTCTTGCCGGCTTGTGCGCACAACAAGCCGCCGAGTGCGGCCATGCACACGAGAAGGGTGAGTACGCGATGTGTCAGTCGAGACATAATCCCTCTATGCTTACCAGGTGGAGTAGGGCTGTTCGTCGGAACCCAGTTCCTGCGAGCCGGAGTGAACGTCGTCGATGCCGGGTTCCATCTGGTCCATTGAGTGCAGCGCGTCGCCCGTCTCGGTCACCCAACTATCCTTGGTCTGGGTGAACGGATCCACCGGAACTTCTCTCAGGTAGCCATCCGCGATCAGGTCTTCAAGCGTCTGCGGCGCCTTCTGCTTGTCTATCGTATAGGAATCGATGGCGGTGCGCATCACGTGCAGGTCTTCTTTGAGCACCGCCTCCCGGGCCATCTTGATGGCGCCGGTAAAGCGAGGCACGGCGATCAACATGAGGATGCCGATGATCATCATCACAATCATCAACTCCATCAGCGTAAAGCCCGCGTCTTGTTTGCGAATCCTGTTCAAGTTATCCTCTTGCAACCTCAAACTTACACGCCCGAAAAGCATTCCTCAGGGGCTAAAGCCCACAATCATATTGCCGGCTTCATTGTCAGGGCTAAAGCCCTGACCTACCAATCCCGCCTACCAGTCAGAATACTTGGTTCCGTCCAGCGCCGTGCCCGTGGACTTGGAATACACGTCGAAGACGCTCTGCCCGCCATAGGAGTCCGATTTCGGATCGTCCTGCATCGAGCGCAATCCCCACTCCGCCTTGCCGGTCATCGGGTCCACCGGAATGTGGCGCAAAAACTTCACCTTCTTGGTCTGCACTTCCACGCCGTTGACCAGCGTCTCCAGATCGGGCGGATAGCCCTGGCTGTCCAGCTTGATCGGGAAGGCATTCTTGTCGGCCGCGTCCTTGTAGTGGTCGATGGCGTCGCGCATCGTCCAAAGGTCGTAGCGCAGAATGCGCTCGTTCAGGCGCTTGGCCTGGAAGCGCGCCATAGGCACCGCGGCTGATGCAAGAATCGCAAGAATCGTGATGGTCACAATCAACTCGACCAGCGTAAGCCCGCGCTCCCCTGCGTGGCCGGTCTGGATTGGCCGTGCTTCCCTCATCGATTCTGGCTTCATCGGATCACTTCACCTGAATGCTGACCCGCCCGCCCTGGGCCGGCAACTGCTGCTGCTTGCTGCTGACCGCCCCCGGCCGGGTGAGGACAACGTCGCTCGCTCCGGCGGTCCTGGCCTGGAAACTGAGAATGCAAACCACGCCCGTGCCGTTCACCCCGGCCGCTCCCGGCGGACGCGAGGCGTTGATCAGAATCAAGCCCGGACCGTCGTCGCGGTGAGTGAGCACCACGGCTTGTCCATCCCGGCTCAAGAAGTCCCCGCTATCCACGTTAACCAGCGAAAGTTTGGCCGGATCGTAAGAAATCTGCAAGGGAACGGAAGCGATGTCCGCTCCTCCACTCAGGACAACCGGAACCTTGAAGGAGGCGCCCACGGCCACCGGGCCGGATTGCGGCGCAAGCATGAAACTCACCGTTGCCGGTTGCGGTGGAATTGGCGGAGAAGGCTTTGCGGGCGTGTTTCCATTGGTCTGCTCGGCATCGTTCAACTGCGCCAGCGCCGCCGGGGCTGCCGCCGCCGCGCTCTGGCCCGGAACCGTGCCCACATTGGGCCGCCCATGGGCCGGCGGTTGAATTGCGGGAGCGGGAGTTGAGCCCGGATTCGGAACTGGATTCGCGCCGCCAGGGGCTTCACTGGGAACGTGGCGAATCTCAATCGATGTGCCCTCTCCGGTATCGACGGTGCGCAGATTCATCTCCTCCAGGGATTGCGAGCGGACCACATGGGGCACTATCAGAAAGACCAACTCGTCGTCGTTAATGGTGTGGTCCTTGGAGCCGAAGAGGTACTTCAATACGGGAATCGAACTCAACCCCGGAATCCCGTTCCAGCTCACAACCTCCTGCTTGTCTTGAATTCCGCCCAGGATGCTGGCTTCGCCCTCGCGCAAGCGAATCACCTGCTCGATTGTCTTCTGCGCGATGATCGGCTCTGTCACTTCGCTGATCGTCACCGAGCCATTCTGCGAGGTGTCCTCGATTTTGATCTTCAGCGTCACGTCGCGATTGAAGTGGATGGTGGGCGTCATCTCGATGGTTATGCCCACATCCTGATAGGTAAACTGCGTGTTGACCAGCGAACTGACTCCGCCCAGCGATCCCGTGGTTCCGCCCCCATAGGAGCCGGTCGCAATGGGGATTTTTTCGCCGATCTTCATCGTCGCCTTTTGCCCGTCGGTGGAGCGGAGGCGGGGATTCTGCAGAATCTTGGTATTCGAATCGGTCAGCAGCATATTGGCCGTTGCCGAGCCGACTGTCACCGCGAAATCGTAGGCCTTCAGGTGCGCCAGATCGTAGAGCGTCGGGGTGGTGCCGGTGCTGGTGCTAGTCGTGCCCGTGGTGGTCGTGGTGGATGAAGTGGATGTGCTACTGGTGGGCGGATTGAGTGCGATCCCCACGCTGCTGGGCCAGGCAATGCCCAGCGTCTTCTCCCAGTTCTTGCTGACCTCCAGGATGGCGATGTCCACCACCACCTCTGGCCGCGCCTTGTCCAGGTCGTTGATCAGCTTTTGCGCCAGCAGCAACTCGTCCGGCGTGCCCCGTATCACGACGGCGTTCTGGCTGGGAACCGGATAGGCCTTGGTGTTGGGCATTAAGTTGCGAATGGCGGTATTCACGTCGGTCAGGTCGGTCGCTTGCCACGCGTTCGACAGATAGAATGTCTGCACCGCCTGCTCATCCAGCTCGGTGCGCTTGGCGCGGGTGTTGGCGGCCACAAAGATCGTGTTGTCGGTCACCGGCCGCCAGAAGGTGTTGGAGATGGTGCCCACAATGCGCAGCGCGTCCAGCAGCGACACGTTGTTCAGGTCCACCTGAATCCGCTTGGCGGTGAAATCCGGGTCGAAGAGAACATTCACGCCGGCGGCCTTGCCGATAGCCTGATAGACCATCTTGGCATCTTCCTGCATATGCAGCGTCAGAGGCTCGTTCGAGAGAGGCTTCAGCTCGGCTGGAGCGCCCATCGACTCCAGATCTTCCTGCTTGCCCTCGGTCTGCGAAAGGCTGGTCTCGGTCTGCGGCGCCGCCTCGCCGTTCTTCTTCCGCGCACGGGCGATCTCCTGCTGCGCGGCCTCATTGCTGGGGTCGATCTCGGCGGCGCGCAGAAACTCCGACAATGCGCCCTGATCGTTTCCGGCATCCAGCAGCTTGCGCCCCTTGGTGATGTGCATCGCCGATGCGGTAATCCGCACCCGGTAGAACGCGGTGCGGTATTGCAAGTCCTTGGGCGTCTTGGCGTAGGCCTTCTGGAAGTTGTCGAAGGCCGCGTCGTAGTCCTCGCGCGCCTCGGCGTTGAGGCCGCGCTTGTAAAAGCTGCTGGCCGACTCGGCGCGCAGCGACGCGCTCGACAGGACGAAGACGGCCACGACGGCAACGAGCGCCATCCAAAAAGCGGCTCTGGAGAATGCGGAGGCAGCAGTAACCTGTGCGCGGCTTTTCATCGAACTCCCAGGCGTCTTCTCCGGCCCGCGCTTCTCCTCGGACCCTTGCGGGCTGCCTTGGCCGCCCCGGACGCTATTCCTGTCGCAATTCCTGTGGGTAAAACTTCCCATCCTGCAATGCTCCATTTTAGCTCATCCCCATTGCCACACCGCCAAAACCCGCGCCGATGCTACGATGAAGATTCGAGGATGCTTTCCTATGGCGCGCCAAACCAGCCACGTGATCGTTCAGCCAACCGCTCCCGGCCCCCAGAAGCCGGCCCGGCCACGCGACCCGGTGGCCAGCGGCGAGCGGGACGCCGCGCACAATCGCGTCGCCAGCCACAACTACTTCCTGCTGGAGAAGTTCGAGGCCGGCGTCAGCCTGCGCGGGACGGAAGTGAAATCGATCCGCGAGGGCAAAGCCAACCTCAAAGACTCCTACGGCCTCATCCAGAACGGCGAGGCTTTCCTGCTCAATCTTCATATTGGCCCGTATTCCCACGGCAACATCTCCAACCACGACGCCACCCGCACCCGCAAGCTGCTGCTGCACAGCGCCGAGGTTCGCAAGCTACTATCGAAGACGCAGATCAAGGGCCACACGCTCATCCCCACCCGGCTTTACTTCCGCAACGGGCGGGTCAAGTGCGAACTGGCCGTGGCCAAGGGCAAGCAGGACTGGGACAAGCGCGAGACCGAACGCAGCCGGGAAGCCGACCGCGAAGCCCGCTCCGCCATCAACGCCAGCAAGCACCGCGGCGGGCGGTGACCGGCTGATAAACCGAAGAATGAACTGAGGAAATGATGAATACTCAACTCTCTTTCGCCCCCCTTGCCGGAATCGAAACCGAATTGCTGGCCGTCCTGGCCGCCGACACCCAAACCTCGAAAGCCCCCGACGCCAAGCCCCACCCCGTGCTGCTGACCTCGGACGCCGCCGTCCAGGCCGCCGCGGCCTCCGTGCTCGCCAGCGGCGAATACAAGGCCGGCGCCAATGAGACGGTGCTGCTGCACGCCCCGACCGGAGTGGCCGCCAAGCGCCTTTTGCTCGTCGGGCTGGGCAAGCAGGCCAAGGCCACGGCGGATAAAGTGCGCAACGCCGCCGGAACCGCCGTTCGCTTCGTCAAGCCGCGCGGCATTCGAGAGCTGGTCTTCGCGTTGCCTGTTTCAGAACTGCTTCCCGCCGTGAGCAACACACGCGCCGCCGTCGAGGGAGCCTTCGTCGGCGACTTCGACCCCGACACCTATCGCAGCGACCGCAAGGACCAGAGCGTTGGATCCTTTACCCTGGCCGCGCCCGCCGCCAGTGACCGCACAGCCCTCGAAGCCGCCTTCGCCGAAACCGTCATCATCGGCGAGAGCCAGAACTTCACCCGCGCGCTGGTCAACGAGCCCGGCAACAAGCTCACCCCCACGCTGCTTGGCCAGCGCGCCGCACTGATGGCCGCCGAAGTTGGCCTCGGCTGGGAGGTCCACTCCACAGAAAAGCTGCACGAGCTGAAAATGGGCGCATTCTGGAGCGTCTCGCAAGGCTCCGCCGAGCCGCCCGCGCTGATCGTGTTGCGCTATGAGCCGGAAGGCGTGAGCGAAGGCCCGGTGCTCGGCCTGGTAGGGAAGGGCATCACCTTCGACTCCGGCGGCATCTCCATCAAGCCCAGCGACAACATGGAGAAGATGAAGTACGACATGGCCGGCGGCGCGGCAATGATCGGCGCGATGCGCGCCATCGCTCTGCTCAAGCCCCGCGTGCGCGTGATCGCCGTCATTTGCGCAGCGGAAAATATGCCCTCCGGCACGGCGCAAAAACCCGGCGACGTGCAGACGGCGATGCCTTTCTCCGCCGATCAGCCGGGAAAAACCATCGAAATCATCAACACCGACGCCGAAGGCCGGCTGGTCCTGGCGGATGGCCTGACTTACGCGCGTCAGTTGGGCGCAACCCACCTTATCGACGCCGCCACACTGACCGGCGCCTGCGTTGTGGCACTCGGCTACGTCAACGCCGGCGCATTCTCCAACGACGAAGAGATTTGGGCCAAGTTCGACGCGGCGCTAGCCACTTCTGGAGAGAAATTCTGGCGCTTGCCGTTGGGCGACGAATACGCCGAGCAAATCAAGTCCGAGATCGGCGACATCAAGAACACCGGCGGACGCTGGGGCGGCGCAATTACAGCAGCCGAGTTCCTCAAAGTCTTTGTCGAGGACACCCCCTGGATTCACCTCGACATCGCCGGCCTGGCCTGGGTCGAGGACAGCAAACCCTACATCGCCAAAGGCCCCAGCGGCGTCGCGGTGCGCTCAATTCTGGAGTGGGTGAGGAGCTATTAACAGCACGCGGTGAAAGTCTCGGTTCCCGCGTGTGAAAAGACTGCGGTACTCATAGGAATTCTTCGTAGAACTCAATTCATGGCGATAGGCAGGCTGAACTTGCATTCCAGCGCAACGGAGCGCAAGCAGAGCGCGAATCTAGCGAAGCCGTTGATTTTATGGTGGACGCGGTAGGAATCGAACCGTCATGTGGTTCGTGAACAAACATCTTATAATTAGTGGCAAGGGGAGGCAGGTACAGATGATCCAGCCAATGTCGCTTGATGTGGTTCTTCGGGAATTCTCTGAGGGATATAAGGCTTGGGTGATACGGGCCAATAGTGGAAAATATCTCGTGGTTCCAGACAACCGTTTTCCTGGCCGAAGACCAATCGTATTCTTCAAGAGCAGATATGATGCTACGCGGCTCTTGGATGCAATTCTTAAATTGAGGCCAGTGTTGATACCTCAGGGGCTTATTGAAGTTGAGGTGCGCCTCCTCGAAACTCTACGCGGGATCGCAGCCGATAGAAGTCGAGCTCAAGCCGACAGCTTTGTCATCCTTTCCCCGAACGAAGTGTCCGATCTTATCAGTCAGTTCAAACCAAAGGCAAGCAGCTAAGACCTTGGTGATATTGGACTCTTGTATCGCAATACCGACGGCGTGCGAGTTGCCGAACCAGCGAGCGCACCAGTTATAAAACCGGGGCCGGAGCAGGAAAGAAGGAGTACACCAAGTCCCTGATCCGAGACGGGTCACTTTGCGCAATACAGGGCCGAATCAGCCCATACCACTGCCTCCGCATAACACCAGGTCATATTTTCCATGTTCAATCCATAGGCATGGATGATAGCATCGCACTCTTCCCAATCTCCACGCTCGTGAGATTCCGCCCAACGCAATAAGCAGCTTTCGCGGTTCACCGTGCCCATCAACGCTGACCGAATCTCTTCCCGTAAGGGCAGGTCAGGCGCCAGGTTGGTCATTGGAATGCGCAGCATTGCCGGCAGCAGGCTGAACATCCCCAGCAGGTACTGCTCCCCTCGCCCCAACCCGCAAAAACAAGAGGCTAATTCGCAGAACCTGCCCCGTACAAAGGCCATCCGAAGTATCTCAGGGGTCTGTTGGGCACTGAATTCGCTGGTGATGGCAAGGGTGGCTATACGGCGGACCGCATCGTCACCAATGAGTAACAGTGCCGACATAATCGAGCTGATCTTCTGGCGCTTTGCGAACATCGGCGAGTTGACCAGCCGCAG
>Ga0302320_10009721_pt1 | contig 20611 bp, 18 predicted proteins | sample Bog_T0_3_FD_202130 | JGI IMG/M metagenome (GOLD analysis project Ga0302320, IMG submission 202130) | Peat permafrost microbial communities from Stordalen Mire near Abisko, Sweden - Bog_T0_3 | ecosystem: Environmental > Terrestrial > Soil > Wetlands > Peat | place: Sweden: Abisko, Stordalen Mire...
CGAGTTTGGCGACACGCTGAACCTGGACACAACGGCGACTCTTAGCTCGGCGATTGCGCGCGAGGGGATCGGGCTGCCGCTGAACATGGAGTACGACGATCTGCACGTGCACCAGTGCGAATACCAGAGCTCGTGCGCGACGGTGGTGATGCTGGACTGCTCGCACTCGATGATTCTTTACGGCGAAGACCGGTTCACTCCGGCGAAGCGCGTGGCCATGGCGCTGTCCCACTTGATCCGCACGCAGTTCCCTGGCGACTCACTTTCGCTGGTGCTGTTTCACGATTCGGCGGAAGAGATTCCGGTGTCGCAACTGGCGCGGGTGAAGGTGGGGCCGCACTACACGAACACGCGCGAAGGACTGCGCGTGGCGCAGCGTGTGCTGGCGCGGCAACGCAAGGATATGAAGCAGATTGTGATGATTACAGACGGCAAGCCCTCCGCGCTGACGATGCCAGACGGGCGCATTTACCGCAACGCGTACGGGCTCGATCCGCTGGTGGTGAGCGAGACGCTGGAAGAAGTGGCGCGGTGCAAGCGGAGCAACATCCTGATCAATACATTCATGCTGGCGTCGGATTACGACCTGGTGCAGTTTGTACACAAGGTCTCAGAGATGTGCAAAGGGAAGGCGTACTTCACGACGCCGGACACGCTGGGGCAGTACCTGCTGATGGACTACATGCAGAGGCGCTCGAAGACGATCCACTGAAAAAGCAGCTTTCAGCTATCAGCTTTTGATTCGTGCTGTGAGCTTCGACCTGCCCCGGCGCTGCTGGCGTGTGCGGTGAGGGCTAAAAACGTTGGCGTTAGTTTTCCGACTCAGGATAGCTGATGGGTTGGGGTCGAAAACGACGACTCATGTACACCGGTTTGGCTGACGTGCGACACGCAGCTGGTTTTCGCTGCGACTATCTAATTGGTTTGAGACCCAGCCGGGTGAGGATAGCGCAATAGTCCGTGCCGAAATCGCATAAAAAAGGGCAAAAAGCGCGTTTTTGGCGTGTTTTGCGAGGATTTCGCAGGCCGTTCGCGGGGGTTCGTGCACGTTTAGGTGGAGTTCTGAGAGCGCCTGATTTTAGGGAAATGGTCAGGGCTTCAGTCCCAGGTCCCCAAATGCGAGGGACGAGGGGCACAACGCAATCTTAGGGCACTACCCAGTTTCCCAATTGGGCTCCAGACCCGACTATTCCGTTCGAAGCGCCTCCGCGGGCTCCATTGAAGCTGCGCGACGGGCTGGGATGACCGAAGCTGTAAGCGCGAGAAGGAGAATGAAAATGGCAGCCAGCGCGATGACTGCCGGGTCCAGCGGGTCGACCTGAAACAGCATCGAGCGCAGCAGGCGGGTGGCGAAGACAGCGACAATGGCTCCGATGCCACAACCGGCCAATCCAAGTTTGACACCTGAGATAACAATGAGGCGCATGACGCTGGAACGCTGAGCGCCGAGCGCAAGACGAATGGCCATCTCCTGAGTCCGTAGTGCGGCGGAAAAGGCGATAACACAATAAATGCCAAGCACGGCAAGCAGGACGGCGGCCGCTGCAAAGCTGGAGATGAGTACTGTATTGAAGCGGCGTGAGGCCTGCCCTTCCGCCACCACACGGTCCATGGATTCGACATCGGTGAGCGGGAGTTGCGGATCGATGGAGCGAACAACTGAGCGCAAGGAATCAATCATCTGCTCGGGCGGAAGCTGCGCGCGAAGCACAATTTTGCCTGCGTTCCCGCTGCGGAATGCGGCAGTTGCGAAAGAACCCGCGGAGGCCCTGACCTGGCTGGCTGGGACGTAGAACTGGTTCTGTGTGGGCGCATCGGCAGCAAGTTCCTTGACGTCGCCGATTTCTCCCACGACTGTGATCCAGGGCAAGGTCGCTTCAGCAGGGCCACGGTGCAGACGTTTGCCAATGGGGTCCTGGCCGGGCCAGTAGCGTTCCGCGAGAGTGCGATTGACGATGACAACCAGCGGCGCTCCCGCGGCGTCGTCGGCCGGCGTGAAGTCGCGTCCTCGAATGAGGGGAACTCCCTGCGCCTGGAAGTAGTCTCCCATCAACTGGCATACCCAAGCCAGATTCAACCCGGCTCCCTTGGGAGGAATGTAGCCCTCTGGGGCAAAGGTGGCGAGACTATCTTGTCCGGAAGCGGGCAGCGACGTCGTCACTCCTTCCGCCTGGACGCCGGGCAGTTGCTCAAGCCTGGTGTGCAGCGCCAGATTGAATGCATCCATGGAGGCCTGAGTGGAGTACTGCTGTCGAGGGAGGCTGTAGGAAGCAGTCAGCGTGTGATCGGCATGGAACCCGAGATCGACGGAGCGCATCTTCTGGAAGCTGCGCAGCAGAAGGCCTGAGGCAGTGAGCAGAACAAGGGCAACCGCAAGCTCCGCAACCACAAGAGCAGAACGCAAACGTGCATGTCCGGCGCCCGCTGTGCCAGTGCGGCCGCCTTCTTTCAATGCTTCGCTGACGCCTGTGCGTGACGCGGCAAAGGTAGGAATGAGACCGCACAGCAGGCCAGTTATCAAAGCTAAACACAGAGAGAAGGCAACCACTTTCCAGTCAAGTGAGATGGAACTGATGCGCGGGAGCGTCTCCGGCAGATAACTAACGCCAACGCGCAATGCGGCGCCGGCCAGTGCCAGTCCCAACAGCCCACCGCCGAGACTAAGCAGGAGCGCCTCAGCAAGAGAAAGGCGCAGGACAGCGGCACGGCTGGCACCGAGCGCCAAGCGCAACGAAATTTCGCGCCGTCGGCGGATGACCCGCACAAGCAACAATCCAGCGAGGTTGGCGCATGCTATGAACAGAACCACGGTGACCGCGAGGAAGAGCGTGCGGATCAGCGGGCGGGCCTGCGATACCGTGGAATCTTCCAGTGAACGGACGGTTGGATGGATGCGGCGGGCAGAGAGCGCAGGAGGAAAATTGCGCATGATTTCGCGCGCCGCGCCAAGGGCATCCTGCTGGGCTTGTTCGGGTAGCATCCCGGGGTTGAGGCGTCCGACAAGATAGTAGGTCCACGCTCCCGCACCCTGAACGAGTTCAGCCTGAGTAAAGCTCATGGGCACCCAGAGTTCGCTGCGGTTGAGCTGCCCTGGGACCAGGGGGAAGTCGAATTCGCGCGGCATGACGCCAATCACTTCATAAGGCTTGCGGTCGAGGAGAATCTTCTGGCCAAGGATGTGTGGATCGCCATGGAAGCGACTGCGCCACGTCTGGTAGCTGAGCACGGCGACTTGCTGGCTGCTCTCATCTTCCCGCTCTGTAAAGGTGCGGCCCAAGAATGGCGAGACGCCGAGGGTAGGAAACATGCTGGCCGTGAGGCGCGATGCGTTGATCTGCGCTGGTTCGCCAGCGCCAGAAAGTTCAAAGTTGGAGGGTGTGTAACCGCCGAGACTGGAAAATGCATGGGTGTCGCGGATGTACGTGCCAACTCCAGGCGCTGTGACGCCGGGCGCGTAATCGCCGTAATCCACGCCTTCAAGGGTATCGCCGAGTGTGACGAGAGCGGTTGGATCGGTAAATGGCAATGGCCGCAGCAACACTCCCTCGACAATCGAGAAAATGGCGGTGGTCGCCCCGATGCCGAAGGCCAGTGTGAGTACCGTTGTCAGGGTGAACCCAGGCGATTTGCGCAATTGGCGCGCTCCATAGCGCATGTCTTGAAACACTGACCCCATGGAAACCTCCATACACACCACATTGTGCTGCTCAACTCTGCATGTTCCCTGCCAAAGCGTTTCGAGTGTAAGCGGTTCGTTTTGAGAGGAATATTTCCATCGGACGGTAGGTTGTTACACGGCAACTGTGCGAAATCGCAAATCATCGTCCGGTTCCGAACAGATTTGCCGGACCTTTCACAACTGGCGAGGGATCGGTCGAGTTTGCGCAGAGCGCAAACCATTTTCTGGAGTGCACGGATGGGGCACGGAGGTTCTCCAGTTGCTGGTGGTGGATTCCTCGAGACCCTGGTGCCTCCGCCGCAGCGGGCGAGGCGCCAGGGGCGCCCGGTTTTTGTTTGGTCGCGGACCAGTTGTGGTACATTTCTGACGTCGGCCCCCGTCGACAACCGATTCCCCTTGAAGTGAGATTTCGCGTCAGACGCTCTGCTTCTGTTCTACAACTACACCGCCGTTGATATCCGTGATGCGGCCCTCCCGTCCGCATAGAGGTCGTTTCGGGACGCAAAGAAGTCAGCCTTTCGATGATGAATTTCTTGAGGGATTTCACTGTCAGAACATGACCATCTTAGCGACGCGGTCACGCCTGCCGTCCCGGATCGGCCGTGGATCTTCGGCCTGCTCATTGCGCCGTCGGCAGTTGTAGCCAACGGAATTGTGCAGGGCGGGGTGCTGGTCTATCTGCTGACCCGGCAGCGCATGGAGATTGACGTTGCGTCGCGCTGGCTCACCATCCTGGCGCTGCCAACCTCGCTTTACTTCCTCTACAGCCCGCTGACGGACTTCCTGTTCAAGCGAAGAACATGGCTGATTCTTGGTTCGCTGTGCGCCGCTACGCTCATCCTGGTGGCGTTCCAACAGAAGACGATTGCCGCACCCGCGCCTCTGCGTCTCATTCTGCTGAGCGGATGCCTTTCGCAGCTTGTGGTGGCCAGTTGCGGGGGCATGATGGGAACGCTTCGCTCCGATGGGTCGCGCAAGGCAGCCAGCAGCTTTTACCAGGCTGGTTCAATGACCTTTGGAGCGCTGGCGACCTGGATGCTGATTCGGGAGAGCTCGCGCGTGAGCGGGGCCACGCTTGGCTGGATGGCGGCGGCCCTGATCGGCCTGCCTGGGCTGGCTGCGCTGCTGGCGCCTCGGCAGCCGGTGGTTGAAACCTCGGGCGTGCTGGCAACCTTGAAGATTTTGGGCAGCGAGTGCAAAGCGACGTTCTTGCGGTGGGACGCGATTCCGTATGTGATTTTTCTCGCATTGCCCGCCGGCAGCGGGGCGGCGATCGGGCTGCTGCCGGGGATTGCGCAGTTTTACGGCGTGGGCGGTGACCAGATTGCGTGGATGAACGGATTGCTGGGAGCCCTGGCGATCGCGGCGGGCTCGATGGTTCCCGCCGTGTTCCCGCACAAGTGGCCCATGCCGCGCGTGGCCTTGTTTGTGTATCTCGTGAACGCCTTGCTTCTGGGGGCGATGGCGCTAGGCCCCATGCGGGAGGGGAATTACTTCGCAAGCACGATTCTCTATCTCTTCACGACGGGCTGCTGCTATTCCATGAGCACCACGGTGGCACTTGAGTTCATGGGTGCTTCCGGAAAGAGCGGGAGTGGACGCTACTCCGTAATCAACGGTTTGATGAATGTTCCGGTACTGCTGATGATCTCCGTTGACGGATGGGCCGCGGCCCGCTGGGGAGCGAGGGGGCTACCGGCAATTGAGTGCGTGGCGGCTTTCGCAACGTGCATTCCCATGCTGGTCTATATTACGGTGCGCCCGATGCGCCGCACGGTGATCCACACGCCGTTGCTGGAAGCCCTGCCGATGCAAACTTTGGCCAGCGACGAAGCTTCGGCCTGACGCTACACACGATTCGCAGTCTATTTGAGGGGGCGTGAGCCGGCGATGAGGATGTCGACGAGCCTTCTGGCGCTTTGCTGCCAGTCGGCGCCGAAGCCCACGTGGGAGACGCCGATGAGGGCTCGAAGCAGGTCGGAGGCATCGAGGTCTCTGCGCAAATCGCCGCTCTTTTTGGCGCGCTTCACCAGCCCGTCGATGGCGGCATGGATCGTTGAACGGGAGCCTTCATGAAGCCTGGAGGCGCCTCCGGCAATGGTATTGAGAGCGGGGGCAATGATGTGCTTGGCCGCGATGTATTCGACCAGAAGCAGCATCCAGGCTCGAAGGGCTTCGAGGGGAGGCAAGGTCTCGGCAAAGCGGGGAGCGGCAGCGGCCAGCTTCTCCACTTCCTTGTGGTAAACACTTTCGATCAGGTCGTCGCGCGTAGGGAAATGGCGGTACAAGGTGCCTGCTCCGACGCCGGCCTGCTTTGCGATTTCGTCGAGGCTGGCATTGGCGCCTTGCCGGGTAAAGGCATCCTTGGCGACTTCAAGAATGCGGTCGCGGTTTCGCAGGGCGTCTGTGCGCGGTTTTCTGGCGGGCGTGGATGGTTTCCTGGTCATCGTCAAAATTCTTGCATCCGGAGGGTGTCTCCGGTTATCTATTCAAGCGGAGGCAGTCTCCATTTTAGTTGAGGCGGCATCCTTTGTTCAATCTTATCTGGAATGAGATCGGGGAGGCATATATGCGTGTATTCGTAACAGGCGCTACAGGATTCATAGGTTCGGCGGTTGTGAAAGAACTCGTCGGCGCAGGCCACAACGTACTTGGCATGACGCGGACGGACGCGGGCGCAGCGTGGCTTGAGGCCGCAGGAGCCGAGGCACATCGAGGCGATCTGGAGGACCTGGAAAGCTTGCGCAGCGGAGCAGCGGCGACCGATGCCGTGATCCACACCGCCTTTCGGCATGACTGGACGAAGTTCGCGGAGAGCTGCGAGATGGACAAGCGGGCCATCGAGACGATCGGCTGCGTGCTGGAGGGATCGAGCCGGCCGTTTCTTGTCAGCTCCGGCGTAGGGGTCGCTCAAGGTCGCGCGGCAACGGAGGACGATCCGCCGTTTCCTGCTTCCCCATCGCTGCCTCGGGTATCCGAGGTGACGGCTGTTGCGCTGATGGAGCGAGGAGTTCATGCGATAGTGATCCGCCTGCCGCAGGTGCACGACACGGTAAAGCAGGGGCTGGTGACGCCCCTGATTGCGATTGCGCGCGCCAAGGGTGTCTCGGGCTACGTAGGCGATGGTCAAAGCCGCTGGCCTGCGGCGCATGTTTCGGATGTTGCGCAGCTTTACCGGCTGGCGCTGGAGAAAGGCACAGCGGGAGCCCGATACCACGCCGTCGACGAAGAGGGCGTGCCGCTCAAAGACATTGCCACGGCTATCGGCCGCGGGCTGAATGTGCCGGTCGTGTCCATTGCGCTGGAACAGGCGCAAGAACATTTTGGGTTTCTGGGGTTCTTCGCGGGGAGAGACCCTGTGACCTCGAGTGCGCAGACGCGTGCAAAGCTCGGATGGAATCCCACTGGCCCCACGCTTCTGACCGATCTTGGGAACATGCGCTATTCCGAGGCCTGAACTTAACCCCCACAATCACGGAGGAATCGCAATGCAAAAGACATGGTTTATGACGGGCGCGTCGCGCGGGTTCGGCCGCATCTGGGCGGAGGCTGCACTTCAACGCGGTGATCGTGTGACAGCAACAGCCCGCAAACTGGCAGACGTAGCCGATCTCGCGGAACGTTTCGGTGATGCGGTGCTGCCCCTCGCGCTCGACGTTACCGACTCCGCGCAGGTGGAGGAGGTGGTTCATCGGGCCTACGAGCACTTCGGCAGGCTGGATGTGCTTGTGAACAATGCCGGCCTGAGCCTGTTCGCTGCAACAGAAGAAGCGAGCGACGAGCAGATTCGCGGGCTCTTCGATACGAACTACTTCGGGATGGTCCGAGTGCTCCGAGCGGCTCTGCCCTTGCTGCGGAAACAAGGGAGCGGGCACATTCTGGGTGTTTCGAGCGGGCTTGGGATCACGGCGTTGCCGATGGTCGGCTTCTATTGCGCGACGAAGTGGGCGGTAGAGGCGCTCCACGAATCGCTGGCGCAGGAGGTGAGGGCGTTCGGGTTGAAGGTGACACTGGTTGAACCCGGAGCCTACGCGACCGAGTTCGAAAAGTCGGCGCAGATCGCGGATTTTCTGGAACCCTACGCGGCGTTCCGGAAGCAGTTTGTGACGCATCTGGCGAATGTCGAACGGGGTGATCCGGAGGCGACGGCTGAAGCGATCCTGAAACTGGTGGACGCGGAAAATCCGCCGCTGCGGCTTGGGCTAGGTACGTCTATTCTGCCACGGGCCCGCGCCGCCTATGCGGAGCGGCTGAAGACATGGGAAGCGTGGGAGGACGTGTCAAACGCGGCGATGGGCGAGCCGAAGAAATCGATGGCGGCGTGGATCGAGCAACGGTTGCAGGGAACTCCGGAGCAAGCATAAGGATGGGATCTTGACCATCCTTTGCAAAGCAGATGAGCCGATCGTGTTGGGCCGACGCGGCAGGTCGAGGACCTGTGTTCCCTGTAGTAAATGCCTTCCATCCCAGGTCCCCAAATGCGAGGGACCTTCTCTCCCACTCATCGCGATGAGGCCACGATGAATGGAGCAGGGGCTTTCTACGGGGATTAAGGCAAGGCAACCGCGGATCCCTCAGTCGCGGCGGCGACTGAGGGATGACAACCGCTTTTGGGGGAGTGATTCGATTAGCTGGAAGGTCTGTGGGCTACGGCTAGCAGGGTTTGGAACTGCGGGGCTTCCGGGTCTTTGTCGACTATGGAGGTGCTGACGCCGGTGAACCCGGCTTTCTCTAACATCGCTTCCAAGTCGGCTTCGCTGAAGCCGAGCCACTCGTCGGCGTACATTTCGCGGGCTTCTTCAAAACGGTGACGGGCGAGGTCGAGGATGACGATGCGGCCTCCGGGGACGAGGATGCGGTGCGCTTCGTGAATGGCGCGCTCGGGATGCAGGGCGTGGTGGAGGGACTGCGAGAAGAAGACAAGGTCGACTTCAGCGTCGGCGATGGGGATTTCTTCCATGTCGCCGTGACGGAACTCGACATTTTTTACGCCGTGGCGGAGGGCCTGATCGCGGCCGACTTCGAGCATCTTTGCCGAGGTGTCGACGGCGATGACTTTGGTGGCTCGCTCGGCGAGCAGCAGGGCAAAGGAGCCTTCGCCAGCGCCGAGGTCGGCGATGGTCATCGGGGGCATGAGGCGGAGCAGGGCTTCGGCTACGCTCTTCCAGGATTTGCCGGGGACGTAGTCTTTGCCGAGGCGGCCTGCGACGGAGTCGAAGAAGGCGCGCATCTTGTCCTGGCGCTTTCGCAAGACGCTGCGCATGGCGGCCTGGTCGGGGGCAGCCTCGGGGATTTCAGTTTTCGCTAATGTGAGAACCGTCTCCAACGGGCCGCCTTCTGCAAGGGTGGCTCGGTAGAGGCTGCTTTTGCCGGCGCGGCGGTCTTCCACCAGGCCGGCCTGCTTGAGCTGCGAGAGGTGGGTGGAGATAGTGCTTTGGCCCATGACGAGGATTTCCTGCAGTTCGGCGACGGAGAGCTCCTCGTTTTTGAGGAGGAGCAGGATGCGGAGCCGGTTGGGGTCGGCGACGACACGCAGGATTTTTACGATCGAGGGCATAGTTTGCGATTGACTGACGCCGGCAAATCTGTTTACATATCAACATATCACGATGGGACGATGCGACGAAGCGAAGTTTGCAGAGTTAGCGGTGTTGGCGGAGCTAGCCTGGAACGATTGAGATTCGGGTCATCGACTATCTGAGAGAAACCGAGGAGAAACTTATGGCGACATCCACCCTGGACGCGACCGAACTTAGCTACAAAGTGGCCGATATGGGACTGGCCGATTGGGGCCGTAAAGAGATCACCATCGCCGAGCACGAGATGCCGGGATTGGTGTCGATCCGCAACAAGTACGCCGCGGCCAAGCCGCTGGCGGGCGTGCGGGTGACGGGCTCGCTGCACATGACGATCCAGACGGCGGTTCTGATTGAGACGCTGGTGAGCCTGGGCGCGGAAGTTCGCTGGGCGAGCTGCAACATCTTCTCGACGCAGGACCATGCGGCGGCGGCGATTGCGGCGACGGGGGTTCCGGTGTTTGCGTGGAAGGGCGAGTCGCTTGAAGAGTACTGGTGGTGCACGTACCAGGCACTGCAGCACAAGGGCGGCAAGGGGCCGCAACTGGTAGTGGATGACGGCGGCGACGTGACCCTGCTGATCCACAAGGGCTATGAGCTGGAAGAAGGCGACGGCTGGGTGAACACGCCGAGCGGCAACCACGAAGAACAGGTGATCAAGGACCTGCTGAAGCAGGTGTATGCGGAAGACAAGCAGCACTGGCACAAGGTGGCGAAGGAATGGCGCGGCGTTTCGGAAGAGACGACGACGGGCGTTCACCGGCTCTACAAGATGATGGAGACGGGGAAGCTGCTGGTGCCGGCGGTCAACGTGAACGATAGCGTGACAAAATCCAAGTTCGACAACCTGTATGGCTGCCGCGAGTCGCTGGCGGATGGCATCAAGCGCGCGACCGACGTGATGGTGGCGGGCAAGGTTGCGGTGATCTGCGGCTATGGCGACGTGGGCAAGGGCTGCGCGCACTCGTTGCGCGGCATGGGCGCTCGCTGCATCGTGACGGAAGTGGATCCGATCAACGCGTTGCAGGCGGCGATGGAGGGCTTTGAAGTGACGACGGTGGAAGACACGCTGGGCCGCGGCGACATTTACGTGACGACGACCGGCAACGTGGACATCATCACGCTCGAGCACATGAAGAAGATGAAGGACCAGGCGATCGTTTGCAACATTGGGCACTTCGACAACGAGATTCAGATTGACCTGCTGAACAACGAAAAGGGCGTAACCAAGCTGAACATCAAGCCGCAGGTGGATTTCTATAGCTTCCCCGACGGGCATGGCATCTTTGTGCTGGCCGAGGGACGGCTGGTGAACCTGGGCTGCGCAACAGGGCATCCGAGCTTTGTGATGTCGAACAGCTTTGCCAACCAGACGCTGGCGCAGCTTGACCTGTGGGCCAACAAGGACACATACAAGGTTGGCGTTTACGTGCTGCCGAAGAAGCTGGACGAGGAAGTGGCGCGGCTGCATCTCGAAAAGATCGGCGTGAAGTTGACGACGCTTTCGAAGAAGCAGGCCGACTACCTGGGCGTGCCGGTGGAAGGGCCTTACAAGGCGGAGAACTACAGATACTAAGAGCAGCTCTTAGCTCTTAGCTTCTAGCTTTTAGCTCGTTGTGTGCCGGTTGTTCTGCTTGCGGGACAGCCGGCTATTTTCTTGAGTTGGCAATTTTTTTTGGGCAAGGAATTATGGCTTCGAATTTGAGTTTTTCGCTTGAGTTAGGACCGCCGCGCACGCCGGAGGCGTTGGCAAAACTGCCGGGCGTTATCAGTCAACTCGCCACGTTAAATCCTGCATACTTCTCTGTGACTTACGGGGCGGGCGGTTCCACGCAAGATGGAACTTACAACACCGTGATGGCCGTGGTGGAGCATGCAGGGATTGAAGCTGTGCCCCACCTGACCTGCGTTGGCTCGACAAGGGCACATATCGCGGAACTGCTGGAACGCTACCGCGGCGTTGGCATCAAGCGCATTGTCGCGCTGCGCGGCGACTTGCCGGCCACGGCGATGTCGACATCCGCGCCGGGCGATTTTCATTACGCGAATGAGCTGGTGAGTTTTATTCGCGCGGAGCACGGCGATCATTTTCACATCGAGGTGGCGGCTTATCCGGAGATGCATCCACAGGCCGAGAGCCCGGGCAAAGACTTTGAGCATTTCCGCCGCAAGGTGGAGGCGGGGGCGGATTCGGCGCTGACGCAGCTTTTCTACAACGCGCACGCTTACTTCGACTTTATGGAGCGATGCCAGAAGGCGGGCATCACGATTCCGATTGTGCCGGGGATTATGCCAATCACGGGCTTTGCCAACACGGTGAAGTTTTGCGGCGGGTGCGGCGCGGATCTGCCGCGTTGGATCAAGCTGCGGCTGGAGGAGCTCGAGAACGACAAGCCGACGCTTCAGCAGTTTGGCGCGGATGTAGTGACGCGGCTTTGCGAGACGCTGCTTCAGAATGGAGCGCCAGGGCTGCACTTCTATACCATCAACCAGGCCGGGCCGACGCTGCGGTTGTGGAAGAATCTTGGGCTGGGGAAGATAGGGAATAGGGAATAGGGAACAGGGATTAGGGATTAGAAAAGCGCGACCAAGGATTTTTGGGACTAGCGAAATCAGCAGGGGCTAAAAGCCCCTCTTTTTTGGGAGATTTTCGGCACGAGTAAACTCGTGCCCTGATACAAAACTCAACGGCTCGCTCCTCGCTATCCCAAGTCCGTTCTGAGCGCCAGAGAGTCATGCCCTGATACAAGACTCAACACCGGATTTTCTCCACCCCACCCCTCGCGATGAAACTCCACTCCTGTCTGCACTGAATGGGGGGGCGGGGCGATATTCTCATTAGACCCCCAAGCGAAACTGAACACAGGAGACGAGTGAGATGATTTTCGATTTAGTTGCCAGAATTGCTCCCTATGCGGACATAACCACGTTTGTGGTTGGATTGCCTACGCTGATCGGCACCTACTACCAATCGTTCAAGGCGCGGCAGGAAGCGCGGTGGGAGCGCGAGGGAAGCCTGCACAGCATGGATTGCCTGGAGTTCGTTTCGCTGGATGGGGAGTGCATTAACCTGGTGCCGCTGGAGACGCTGCACTCGATGCCGCGCGAGGGCGACGTGATTCTGCTGCCGGGAGATGGCATTGAAGCGACGCGGGAGACGTTTGTGACGGGCGCCTACCTGGTGGAGTCGGTGGAGCATATTTATACGCAGGTGGTGCGCAAAGGGGCGCGGCCGCGAGAGGCGCGGCTTACCAAGGCGGTGGCGAAGGTAACTTCGTTGAATCCGGTGCTGGAGGCGTAAAGGCAGGGAACAGGGATTAGAAAAGCGCGAAGGGGAGTTTGCCCTGTCCCACTCATCGCGATGAAACCTGCCGACCCAGAGGGTGCCCCGATGGGGCACGGGGCTTGATTTTCGAAGAAATGGTCAGACGGCCCGCGCAATGCGGGCCGTTTGGCGTTTGGAGAGAGGAACGTTTCTTTTCATCCAAAAGTAATGGAGATACACGCGAACGAGGATTATGCTGCACAGGCGCCCTATGCGCTGGCGTGCTGCGTCCACGCGCGATGACGGCCCCGCGACATTTCGTTTCTCTGGAGAAAAAACTAGACATGCCTTTCCCGATTACGCAGTTCTCGCCGTATACGAGCCTCTTCAGTTTCGTTATTGGGTTGCCGACGATGATCGCTGCCTACTACCAATCGTGGAAGGCGCGGCAGGAGGCTCGACTGGCACGGGAGGGCGCCCTCTTCAGCATGAACTGCCTTGAATTTGTGACCGGAGATGGGGACTGCATCAACCTGATCCCATTGGAGACGCTGCATTCGTTGCCGAAGGCCGGCGACATTGTTCTGCTTCCGGGGGACGGGGGACTGGAAGAAGGTGGAGTGGCTCCGGGCGCTTACAAGGTGGACCGTATCGACCATATTTATACGCGGCACGAATCCAAAAAGCAGCGGCCTCGCGAGGCTCGGCTGACAAAGGCTGTGGCGCAAGTGAGTTGTCTTTAAATTGGCTACTTCGGCTTGCGGCGCATCAAGCGGTCGTAGAGTTGCCAGAAACCGCTGTGCAGCAGGCGGGTTTGTTCGGCTTTGAGGGCCTGGTAGGAGCGGGCAACGTAGAGGTCGAAATCGGGGGGCCAGCCGATGGTGGAACGACGCTCGGAGTAGTCGCCGTCAGACCACTTGGCCAGCACCGCTTTATAGCCCACCACATGCGTAACAAAGTCGAGGAGGCACGGGGGCATCTGTTCTTCGACGATCAGGTGTGCTTTCTCAATGATGATCTTTTCGCGAATGTCGTTCAGTGGCATGAAGATGGTGGTCATCCACAGCATCCACTCCTTCATTTCGCCGTCGAGGATCGGGAAGCTCTGCGTCTTGCCTTGTTTTTTGAGCAGAGAGTGGTAAGCGATGTTGCCTGCCTGGGAGGCGACGTAGAGCGGGCCGTAGAAGTCATTGAGGCGCTCGTTGACGAGGCGCAGGCGGTCGGCGCGGCGGGCCATTACGCGGGTGGTGAGAAAGGTGACGAGGTAGCCGGCGAAGGCGAGGATGATGGTGAGGACGGCGGCGTTTTGCAGGGACGAAGGAAGGGTTATCGAGGAGAAATCCATGAAGCGGGCACCTCGGACAAGGCTTGACTTGGCGAGGAGTATACGCGGGGCAAGGGCGGGGGAATGTGATGAAGAACAGGGAAGCGAAAGTGGAGTTCCGAAACGAGTGGAGTGGAGTTCTTTCTTTCCCACCCATCGCAAAATGCGCGATGGATGGGGCACCCGGCACTCAGTTTTCTCAATCCCAGGTGCCCAAAGGCTAGGCAGCTGGGGCACCCGGACTTTTTATGGAAGGGTGATGCTCAGTTCTGGTGGTCGGGGAGGATTTTTATTTCGAAGAGGTTTGGCCAGCGCTTGCCGGTGACGAAGAGACGGTCGTGTGCAGCGTCCCAGGCGATGCCGTTGAGGACGGCTTCAGGATCGGTGCGTTGGTTCTCGGGCCAGAGGGCGGCGAGATCGATGGAGCCAACGACTTTGCCGGTTACGGGGGAGACGCGGACGATCCGGTCGGTGTGCCAGATGTTCGCATAGATCTGGCCGTGAATGAATTCGAGCTCGTTGAGCTCGGTGACGGGGCGGCCGTTTTCTTTGACGGTGATTTTGCCCACTTCGCGGAAGGTTTCGGGATCGAGGAAGTGCAAAGTCGCGCTGCCGTCGGAGAGGATGAGGTGCGCGCCATCGTGGGTCAGTCCCCAGCCTTCGAACGGACAGGGCAGCGTGCGCAACAGCCGAAAACTGAAGCGGTCGTAGACGAAGGCCGTGTGCTCCAGCCAGGTGAGCTGGATGAGGGTGCTGCCCCAGTCGGTGAGGCCTTCGGCGAAGTACTTTTTTTCGAGCGGCTGGGCTTGCAGGGTGTGGCCGGTGGAGAGATCGTCCATACGCAGCATGGAGCTGCCGTAGAGGCCGTCACTCTCGTAGAGATGCCCGTCAACGAAGACGAGTCCCTGGGTGAAGGCCCGCGGATCGTGCGGGTAGGTGTGGACGATTTGATAGGTGTCTGTGGCGTGGGCAGCAAAACAGAGAGAGATAAGCGCAAGAAGCAGACAGGGGAATTTCATTCGCGCTAGTTAACGTCGTTGGCCGTGAACACTTCTACCGGCGGGTTTGAGGTCAACTGGGTGTCGATGATGAGCACGGTGCGGACTTCGCCGCCAATCAGCCCCAGGGGTTGCGACGTGTAGCGGGGCGTTTGCGTGCCGGTGGGCGTAATGACCATGGTGACCGACTGCGAATTGAAGCTGATGTAGCCGGCCGTGGCGCCGACGGCGAGATTGGTCACAAGCGGAATCGTGTTGGCCAGGGTGTTGCCGGCGGGGATCATGTAGATGTCGACTGCGCCGGTCTTGGGGGCCTGGTTCAGAAAGCGGAAGGCGGAGTGTCCACCCGCTGCGGCAATCTGCTGATCTTCAAGCACGGTGACCGTGTAGCTGAGGGGAGCGACGCCGTTGTCGGTGACGAAGACGGAATGCTGATGGCCGGCAAGCAGGGTGCCGGTGGTGGAAACCAGCGTGGAGCCGCCGGTGGCCGCGGTTACCGCGATGGGCGCGGCGATGCTGGCGTGCAATGTTGCGTAAGGAGTGATGGTACCCTGGCCGATGTTAGCGGCGATCACGGTTCCTTCGACGGCGACGTTGATGGCGGGAGCGATGTAGGACGCGTCAATGACTCGGACAAGCGTTGGCTGAGTAAAGCCGGCGACGTTTTCGCATGCGGTGAGCGAGAAGGCGAGCGCGAGCGAAGCGAGAACCGCGACAGCGAATGCGGGCATTCGCAACTGGCTTTGCATCGACATCGGGCGGGTCCAGTTCGTCGTAGGGTTTCGCATGCTCGGGAGGGAAATGCCTCACCCTCATACTACAAGCAGAGATTGCGGGGAGTGGATGACTTTTTCCGCGAGTGGGGAGAGGCGCCGTTTCTTAGCTTGCGCCGAGGTAGATGAAGCGGGCCAAGAATAAAGCGGCGAGCAGGTAGAGGAGCCAGTCTTTGCGGGTGAATTTGCCGGTGGCGATGTGGAGGATGGCCCAGGCGATGATGCCGAAGCCGAGTCCGTTGGCAATGGAGTACGTGAGCGGAATGAGGACCAGGGTGAGGAAGGCGGGGACGGCGACGAGAGGCTCGGTCCAGGGAACTTCGACGATGGTGGCCAGCATGAGCGAGCCGACAAGGATGAGGGCCGGGGCCGTAGCCGCAGTGGGCACGAAGCCGACGAACGGAGCGGCAGCGATGGCGAGGAGGAAAAGAATTCCGGTGACGATGGCCGTGAATCCGCTGCGGCCTCCGGCCATGACGCCGGCTGTGGATTCAACATAGCTGGTGACGGTGGACGTTCCGCAGAGCGAGCCGAAGACGGTGGCTATGGCATCGGTGAACAGAATCTTGTTGAGGCGGGGAATGGAGTGGTCCGTCGCGATGAGGCCGGCGCGCTTGGTGACGGCGACGAGCGTGCCGAGATTATCGAAGAGGTCGACGAAGAAAAAGACGAAGACGATTTCAAGCAGGCCCTTGTTGAGCGCTCCGCGAATGTCGAGTTTGAATGCGGTGCCGAGGAGGGCTTGCATTCCGCCTTGCGTCGGCGTAAAGCGAAAAAGATTCTGGGCCCAGGCGATTGAGGTGGGCGAGGCGATCCAACTGGTTTGCGGATCGGAGTGGAGGATGGCGAAGGCGAAGGCCCAGGAGATGGCGGTGGTGGCGAGCACTCCGATAAGGATGGATCCGCGGACCTTGCGGATTTCAAGCGCGACCATGAGGATGAGGCCGAGCAAGGCGAGCGCGGTGGTGGGGTTGCGGAGGTTGCCGAGACCGACGAGGGTTTCCGGATCGGCGATGACGAGGCCGGCGTTGCGAAATCCGATGAACGCGATGAAGAGGCCGATGCCGCTGGCCACGGCGGCGTAGAGCTCGTGCGGGATGGAGCGGAGAATCATTTGGCGAATGCCGCCGGCGGTGAGCGCGAGAAAGATGATGCCGGAAAGAAAGACGGCGCCGAGGGCGGTCTGCCAGGGGATGTGCATCTTGAGGCAGACGGTGTAGGTGAAGTAGGCGTTGAGGCCCATGCCGGGGGCGAGCGCTATGGGATAACGCGCAATGATGCCCATGAGGATGCAGCCGAAGGCGGCCGATAGGCAGGTAGCGGCGGTGGCGGCGGCGAGCGGGACTCCGGCGGCGGAGAGGATGGCCGGATTGACCAGGACGATATACGCCATGGTGAGGAACGTGGTGACGCCGGCGAGGATCTCCGTGCGCCAATTGGTTCCCAGATGGCTGAACTCGAAGTAGGTTTCCAGCTTTTTGAGCATAGGCGGGTGCTTTTAGAGAAACACAGGTTCGGGCGAACGCAAAGTTTTTTGTTTGCGGGGTTGGCAGAGTTAGCGGAGTTTGCGGAGTTAGCAAGTCCGTTTCGCTGCCGGCGGTTTGCCGGATTTGCTTTGTTTGCGGTTCGAGGATTGTTAGGATGGAATTCCGATGAATCCGAATGAGACACAACGAGTACGGATGGTGCCGGTGCTGCGGGCGGTGATTGAAACTGCGTCGATTGTGTTTCTGTTCTATTCGAACCTGCTGATGGGCGAGTTCACGCGCGGCAACGGGACTGGGAAGACGCTAGGGATGGCGCTCTACGACATTTTCACGGCCGAGAATTTTGCGATTGCGATTGTGTCGGCGCTGGTGGGGTACGTGATGTTTGAGTATTTGCGGAAGCGGATCTGACAAGCAGGGATTAGGGAGTAGGGAACAGGGATTAGAAAGGCTCGGGGGGAGCTTATTCTTTCCCACTCATCGCAGAGTGCGCGATGAATGGGGCACGGGGCTTTCTTCTGAGGTCCGCGAATAAGTAACCGCAGATCCTTCGTCGCTTCGCTCCTCAGGATGACAGTCACTTCCTATCGAATCGATTGAGTCTGAACCTAGGCGAGCAGTTTTGCGGCGTCTTTGGCGAAGTAGGTTACGGCGAAGTCTGCGCCGGCGCGGCGGATGCCTACTAACGATTCCAATATGGCACGATCGCGGTCGAGCCAGCCTTTAAGGATAGCGGCCTGAAGCATGGAGTATTCGCCGGAGACCTGGTAAGCGCCGATGGGGACATCGACACGGTCTCGGGCCGCGCGGATCACGTCCAGATAGGGCATGGCGGGCTTCATCAGGATCATGTCCGCGCCTTCCTCGATGTCGAGATCGATTTCGCGCATCGCTTCTCGGATATTTGCGCCATCCATCTGGTAGGTTTTGCGATCGCCGAACTGGGGTGCGGAGTCAGCGGCCTCGCGGAAGGGGCCGTAAAACGCTGAAGCGAATTTTGAGGCGTAGCTCAGGATGGGCGCCTGCGAGTGGCCTTCGCTGTCGAGCGCGCGGCGAATGGCGGCGACGCGGCCGTCCATCATGTCGCTGGGGGCGATGACGTCGGCTCCGGCCTTGGCCAGGCTGACGGCGGTGCGGGCGAGCAGTTGGAGCGAGGGATCGTTGTCGACTTCGAATCCGTCGCGGCCCTGGATGATGACGCCGCAGTGGCCGTGGCTGGTGTACTCGCAAAGGCAGACGTCGGCGATGAGGACAAGCTTTTTTGCGGCCTCGGAATGGCGCAGAGCGCGCAGGCCCTGCTGCACGATGCCGCCTTCTTCCCACGCGCCGGAACCTTGCTCGTCTTTGAATTCCGGTAGGCCGAAGAGCAGCAGGCCGCCGATACCGAGGCTCGCGGCTTCTTCCGCTTCTTTCACGGCTTCATCGACGGAGAGGTTGAAGACGCCGGGCATGGAGCCGATTTCTTTGCGGACCCCTTCGCCGGGGCAGATAAACAGCGGGTAGATCAGGTCGCCGGGCTCGAGAACCGTTTCGCGCACGAGGGCGCGGAGAGACTCGCTACGGCGCAGGCGGCGCATGCGAACTTGAGGGAAACTCATGGGTTAAATTGTAGAGGAAACGGGGTGCGGCTTGCAGGTTTCGTATGGGCTTGTCTCATTCCCAGGTGCCCAAATGCGAGGCACCTGCGGCACCCGGCTAGAAGCTAGGAGCTAATCCAATCGGGAGTTCCCCCGGCTCTGCCGGGGAGGCAGTAGCAGTTTGACATATGCGGGAGTCCATCCAAGAAACTCCAAGACGTGAGCCGCCAAGCACACCTCAAGGAGAATCCGGATGGACGAATATGAAAGCTTAAGCCACTCGAAATGGGAGTGCAAGTACCACGTTGTTTTCATTCCGAAGTGCCGCAGGAAAGTGTTGTACGGTAGCCTGCGCCCACACCTGGGCGAGGTTTTCCGCAAGTTGGCCGAGCAGAAAGAGAGCCGGATCGAGGAAGGCCATCTTCAAGCCGACCATGTGCACATGATGATCTCGATCCCGCCCAAGTACGCAGTGTCTCAAGTGGTGGGGTTCATGAAGGGCAAGAGCGCAATCCACTTGGCGCGGGTGTATGGAGAACGAAAACAGAATTACGCAGGGCAGAGCTTCTGGGCGCGAGGATACTTCGTTTCAACTGTCGGGCGGGACGAGGCTACGATTCGGGAATACATCCGTAATCAGGAGAAGGAAGACCAGCGATTGGACCAGATGAACCTCTGGAAATGACCTGCCGCCGTCAAGGTGGCTCAACTCAACCGGGGCCGCGTGAGCGACCCCGCTCAAGCCGCTTTGAGCGGCTCACATCGTAAAGCCCCCGGCTCTGCCGGGGGTACTTACTCCCTTGCAGGGATTAGGGATCAGGGAACAAGGGTTAAGGATTAAAAAAACTTTGTGGTTGGGTGCATGCTGTCCCACCCTAGCCGCAAAAACAAAGACGCAGCGAGGGTGGGGCACCCATCGTTTTCAGCAATCAGCTAAAAGTTGGACTGAAGGGTGTATTCCTTTCCCAGGTCTCAGAAGCGAGACCTGCGGCACCCGGCGAAAAGCAACCGCAGGTCCTTCGACTTCGGTCGCTGCGGCGACCTTCGCTCAGGATGACAATCCATTTAGCTAGGTGATGTCTTCGGTGTCGTAGACGGGCGCGATGCGCTTTTTGGGGACGCCGTGGACGGAGCTTAGCAGGTCGTCAACTACGTCTTCGAGCTGGCGCTGGGTTTCGATGACTTCGCTCATGCTCATCAGGCTTTCGGGCTCCTTGACGCGCTCGACAAGGGCGACGGCCTGGCACTGGGCTACGTGATCGAGGTTGAGACCTTCAGGCGTTTTGGCCTTGATGCTGACCTGATCGATTTCAACGTTGAGCAGGTCGGCGACGCGGGCGCGCATTTCTCCGGCGATGGGGCTGATTTTGGGAGCGGCGAGAATGAGCGTGGTGTCGATGTTGACGATGCGGTAGCCGGCGTTCTGCAACTCTTCCATGGCGAGGTTGAGGAAGATGGCGGAGTCGGCGTCTTTCCAGCGTGGATCGCCGGGCGGGAAGAAGCTGCCGATGTCGCCTGCAGCTACGGCGCCGAGCAGGGCGTCGGTGATGGCGTGGAGGAGCACGTCGCCGTCGGAGTGGCCGGCGAGGCCTTCGGGATGATCCAGCGTCAGGCCGCCGATGCGGAGCAGCACGCCCGGTTTGAATTCGTGCGAGTCGTAACCAAAGCCGATGCGTGTGTCCATGATCTAAATGACTCCGTAATTTCTGAAGAACCGGATGCTTCTACTGCTGGCGGTTGCGCTGGTGCAGGTAGAACTCGGCCAGCTCCAGGTCGCCGGGCTGCGTAATCTTCAGATTAACCTGAGAACCGTGGACGACGGCTACGGGAATTCCGGCGCGCTCAACGATGGAAGCTTCATCGGTACCTACGAAGCCGTCGTCAGCAGCCTCGGCAAAGGCGCTTTTGAGCAGGGAGTAGCGGAAGCCCTGG
>Ga0302320_10009724_pt1 | contig 20609 bp, 15 predicted proteins | sample Bog_T0_3_FD_202130 | JGI IMG/M metagenome (GOLD analysis project Ga0302320, IMG submission 202130) | Peat permafrost microbial communities from Stordalen Mire near Abisko, Sweden - Bog_T0_3 | ecosystem: Environmental > Terrestrial > Soil > Wetlands > Peat | place: Sweden: Abisko, Stordalen Mire...
CCGCTTTGACTCTGCTCTGATACCAACCCTCGCCACTTCGTCCATAGTTCTGTCCTGAGTTGCTTCATTCCTCAAGACTGAGGCCTGACATAGATCCAAACAAGATGGGCTTTATATAGCGCTCACTTTTATTTCCCTGATCAAGCGATAGACCTGCTCGATCGGATCTTCGTTCCTGTAGTTGCTGCGATCGGGCTTCTTGAACTCGACGATGACCAGCGAATTGAGTACGGCTTCGTCTTCGGCAAAGGTCAGAGCCCTGTCGAACAGCATAATATCCGGCCGCGACTGAGACTCATTACCAAGGACAGTGGCTGTGTGAAGTGGCAAATCTGAAGCCAGATAGCCATGGTAGGCTAGCCGTTCGTCGATAATCCACAAATTCTGCTGTTCGTAGGGAACATCGTCCGATGCTGCCCGCATTGGATAGATAATTCTGTGAATGATCTCCTCGAGGGGATATTTTCCCGTCTCGGGATTGACCTGAAGGCTCTTTTCCAGGAACTCCAGGATGACTCTTCGATGAGCGATATATTGGGCGAGAGAGGACTTTCCGATCTCGTTGGCTCGCTCGATAAATCCTGCAACCTTCGCTTCGTACTCCTCCGGCTTCAACGACTCTTTGCCGCTCTCAGACAACAGCTTTCCGCTTTCTTGCTTCAACTCCCTCTGGCGTTGATGGAGTTGCTCGTGTAATGCGATCTCCAGTGCCAGGCCCTTTGTCGCGGGAGCTATTTTATCGATGAACTGAGGTAGGTATCGAACTAGAGGCCGGTACTCCGGAGCCTCTTGGGCAATGTACGTCGTGATGCGCTCCTCCTTCTCCCTATTGATCTCTTCGAGGAAAGGGGCGAGATCTCTTCTCACACTCTCAACGGCATCAGCCCGAATGTCACGGATCGTAATCTCGCCCACAACATTGTCGTCGTCGTCGCCAGAGGGAATGGAGAAATCAGTGCGCTCTCCGTTCGCCGTCTTGTCGAGATAGTCACCTTCGATAAAGCCCAGATAAACGAAAGGGCCTGTGGGGTCGGAGAGCTTGCTCTGAAGATTCGGTATCACTTTGTCGATCTTTTCTGTTCGGACCTCCCGAGAGTTTGCAGCGTACATCAGACGATGCAGGTTCTCGTATGGAGAATACAAGCGAAGGCCGCGCATCCTGAACGTGTGATCCTTCACCTGGAAGGTGTGATCTGTCGCTCCGGCTGCAAAAGCCTCCGCGAACGCCTTATTTAGGTCGATCGATTCGATCTCATCTCTGAGTGTCACCGATGACCAAACAGCAACTCTGAGGGCAAGTACCTTCTCTGCTTCCCACCGAGCGTGCAGGTCACCACGATCGGCTGAAATGGGAAGTCCCTCACACCTGCCGGCACGTCGCGCCGACATCGCTTGCGGAAAGCGACGATTTCGTTTGCGCTCCACGGTCGACACTAGATGCGTTTTGGGGATGCCGGCGAATCGCTAGGTAATCCCTCTATTATGAATGGATAGACATTCGAGGAAGTTGACGGAATTCACCCTTGGTGCCTAGGTTCGGTACCGAAAGCTCCAAGATTTGCAGGGCATTCAGAGGTTGCAATGAGCACCAGCCAAAATTCCGCTCCGTTGTATGAGGCCATCCGCAGTTTGGTGCTGTCGGCCCGTCGGAGCGCCGCCAGCGGCGTGAACCTGATTCAGGTCTATACGAACTACGAGATTGGGCGCCGAATCTTCGAGCAGGAACAGCAGGGGGCCGACCGCGCTCAATATGGCAAAGAGATCATCCGTGACCTGGCTGCCCGGCTAACCGGCGAATTCGGAGGCGGCTTCTCCATCAGCAATCTCAAGTACATGCGTCAGTTCTATATGGTTTACCCAGAGCGCATTTCACAAATTGGCCAGACAGCGTCTGGCCAATTCCAGCCTTTTTCTCTGCCCCAATCACTGACAGGGAACTCTGGGGCTTCGTCAATTGGCCAGACATTATCTGGCCAATCGGATTCTCCGGCCGGTTCGTCGCGCCAGCCGTTCTCCCTGAGCTGGTCGCACTATGTGTTCCTGATCGGTCTCAAAGAGGAGGAGCGCGACTTCTACGAGATTGAGGCTGCCCAGCAGGGTTGGACGCTGCGCGAACTCCGGCGCCAGTTTGACGCCGGCCTATATGAGCGACTCGCCCTCAGCCGGGACAAGCAGGCAATCCGTGATCTGGCGCGGCAGGGGCAGCACGTCGCTAAACCCCAAGATCTCCTCAAAGACCCCTACGTTCTGGAGTTTCTCGGTATTGAGGAAAAGACCCGATATTCCGAGTCCGATTTGGAATCGGCCATCGTCACCCACGTTGAAAAGTTCCTTCTCGAATTGGGCAAGGGCTTCCTCTTTGAGTCCCGGCAGAAGCGGTTCACCTTCGACGAAGAACATTTCTTCGTCGATCTGGTGCTCTATAACCGGCTGCTGCGCTGCTACGTGCTGATGGATCTTAAGATTGGCAAGCTTACGCATCAAGACCTCGGTCAGATGCAAATGTATGTGAACTACTTTGACCGCCACGTCAGAACCGAAGCGGAAAATCACACCATCGGCATCGTGCTCTGCAAGAAAAAGAACTCCGCGCTAGTCGAGATTACGCTGCCTAAAGATGCCAACATTCATGCTCGCGAATATCAGCTCTATCTGCCCAGCAAAGAGCAACTCCAACAAAAGCTCATTGAATGGATGGGAGATCAAACTGGGCAAGAAGACTGAATTGCAAGGACGGCTGATTCCTCACGTGGTTGGTTCAGGCAATTTGACCTTTCGTACTCACTATCGAAGCTTGCGGACGCTTTCACGGCGAGTGTCGCGGAGGTCAACCGAAAATATCCCTGCCCTCTTCAGCTTCCAGGTAGAGGTACTTCTGAAAGCCCACAAATGCCTTACTGATCTCTTCCGGAACGCCTAGGTCGGCAACCGCATCGGGAATGGCGCCATACTTCAGGCGCAGCAGGGCAGCCAGCTTAGACTGATCCAGTTCCTCAACACCGACCTGCACGTAATGCGCCAGCACGAAGTCTAGAAATGCCTGCTGCTTGTTCGAGAATTGCGAGACGATGGACGTTTTGGCACGAGTGGCCCGTTCCGCTCGCGTCTGCGGGGGCAGTGCATAGGCCACATATCCCAGCACATCGAAGAGATCACTCTTCTCAGCGTCAATTATCTTTTGCATTTCATGGAGCTGGCTGGCGCCAAAGCCTTTCTCCGCCAGCCCGATCAGTAGCATTTTCCGGGTATCTGGCGCGCTCCATAGCTGACGGAGTTCGGCCTCATTCTTGAAAAACTCCGGCAGCTCGCCGAAGAGCAACTCCATGAACTGCTGAGCCGATATGGGCGTCCCATCCGGATGCCAGAAGGTGGTGCTCATCATGGACTGGATATTTCGCTCCTTGCCATCCGCCAGCGTTACTCGTGCTTTGTGCGGGCAGACACAAGGTTCCTGACCACAAACCGCGCACGGCCCTTTCGGGCAGGTGCATGTCTCGTTCCCACAAACCGAACAAGGCGGCCGTGGCGGCTTTGGTTCTCTCGGTGGGCACACGCATGGATACTGGCCGCAGCGCGCACACACCTCCGGCTCTATCGGCTCGCCATCCCACTCCGGATCCCTGAAGTGGTGGTGCGCTCCCACAAAGTCGTAGATCGTGAAGAAGTCCTTGCCGTCGTAAAGGCGGGTGCCACGGCCGATGATCTGCTTGAATTCGATCATCGAATTGATTGGCCGCATCGCCGAAGTAGAGATACCCGCGCGATCCTTCATCGGATGTTCGAGTATGCGATGCGCTGGCGGTATCTGGACTGCCAACGCAATCCGATGGGCCTGATCGAGTTGAAAGGCACAAGCAGGCGGGTTCGTCCCATCTACCTGCTCACCCCGCAGCAGTATTATGCGATCCTTTCTCACCTGGCTCCGCATCCGCGGCTGATGGCAGTCATCGCCATGAACACCGGAATGCGAATCAGCGAGATTCTGGGGTTGCAGTGGAAGGACATCGACTTCGAGCAGGGAACGCTAACGATTGAGCGGTCGGTCGTGGGCAGGTTTGAAGATGAGACCAAAACACTGGCCTCCGCTTCAGTGCTTCCTTTGCACGAGATGTTGATTCAGGAGTTGCGGGCGTGGCAGGCCCGGGAGAAGGACGTGAACGGCTGGCTGTTCGGCAACATCGACACAGGCCGTCCATACCATGCAGACTCGCTGCGGAAAGACCATCTAGCCCCAGCAGGGCGGAAAGCGGGCATTCCGAACCTGGGATGGCACAATTTCCGGCACACCTACCGGGCTCGACTCGGCAATTCCGGCGCAACACCGGAAGTGCAGCAAAAGCTCATGCGGCACAGCTCGATCGACATGACGATGAAGTATGGGCAAAACAACATGCTCGACTCGACCCGCCCGGCAAACGCCAAGCTGGTCGAGGAGCTGCTAGCAGCTGGGGCGCTGTCAGATGCGCCCTTATCGCGCCCTCAGATTTTGTAAATGGTTGCGGGGGCTGGATTTGAACCAGCGACCTTTGGGTTATGAGCGACCCGAGATTTCGGTAAGTATCGGACAACAGGGCACGAGTGGAAACCCTGGGATACCCCTGGGAACGGCTGGAACAGCTTATTGGGGACCGTATGGGGACTGATTTTGGTCCTCTCGGCGCGTTGCCCAACGATCAAATGCCCAACGATTCAAGTCCCCAATAGTAATGGGGACGGATCGGGGGTCGATCCTGAGCCACGATCACCGGAAACCCAGTAAGCGCCCAACGACGTGCAGCTCAGCCGTTTGCCGAGCGCGACTTTTTTAGCCGCCTCAGAGGATCGAACATGATTCTTCAGCCACCCTCCGCCCTTCCGGAAGGCAGCCAAATCATCGCTGGATTTGCCGACCTGCCGCCAAAGCCGCCGCGCTCAAAATTGGAACCTCACCGCGATCTCATCCGCGAACTGCGCCGGAAGGGACAAACCTACCGCGATGTCGCCCGCCTCTTTCAGGAGCGGCTCGGATTGTATGTTGCACCGAGCACGCTTCATTCGTTCGTGAAGGTGCGGGCAAAGCATCGCAAGCGCTCACAATTCGAACTGCCGCCGATGGAACTTGCCGCAACAGAAGTGTCGCCGGTCCTGGGTCGTGTCGCAGCCCTTAAGGCGAGGCCGACCGCATCGAATGCGAAACCTGCCCGCTTCGTGTTCCGTGAGAACGAACCTTTGACCCTGACGACTGACGGAGGCGAGCAATGACGGCATTCACGAAGCGAGTTGTTTTCACCATGGGCGGCAAAGGCGGCGTCGGTAAGACCGGCGTCATTGTCGCTTTGGCCGAGTGGTTTGCGGCGAATGAAATCCCCGTGACATTGCTCGACCTCGATACGGAGAACAAGGCGCGCGGCTCCCTGAAGCACTTCTTCAACGGCACCGTAACCAAGGTCAACATTCATACCCCGGCAGGCCTCGATGCCTTTGTCGATCATCTCGACGGCGGGACGCCGATCATTCTTGCCGACATGGGCGCGGGCGCCGGGCAGGTCGCAGCCGATTGGTTCGAGTCGATGCACGACGATGTGGCTGAAACCGGTGTGCGTTTTACGGCGGTCGGCGTTGTCACGCCCGATCCGGCCAGCGTCGAGAGCCTGCTTGCCTGGGCGAGCCGCCTGCAAGAGCGGGTCGAGTATGTCGTCGTCGAGAACGCTACCAGTTCTCCGGCAGACTTCACATACTGGAGGTCCACTAAACAGGCGATCCGTTTCCGTGAAGCTTTCTCTCCTGAGATATTGCAGATGGAGTTCCGGCTCGCAGAACTCGAAAATCCACTCCGCCAATATGGAATTCAACTAGGACAGGTGGCAGACCGTAAGGCCACCGTTGAGGAACTGAAGCGTGCGTCCCTGGTCATGCGCGCGCAGAGCTATAGGCGTCGGCTCTTTTCTGAGTTCGACCGGGCCAAGCAGGTGTTCTTGCCATGAGCGGAACTCCAACGACTTCCAAGATGTCAATCGTAGCGGCGGGGGAGCCAACTCTCTTTGACTCTCTCGCTCGCCTTGTCCCCAAAGACTTGCAAACCGCCTACTATCGCGTTCTGGCCCACACTCGCACACTTAGTCCCGACGATGAAATGCTGCGCATCCTGGAGGCAATGGGCACGTTGGCTTTGCTCACCCGGCACACTCCGAAAGACATCGCGGACGAGCGAGAGCGATTCCAGGAGATGTTTGAACTCCATCAGCAGTTTTCAGAGGAAGCACAGCAGAAGACGCTCCGCTATGTTCACGAACTGGAGTCGAGGCTCTCTGGGCTTCCCAGCGAACTTGAAGCCGGTCTTGATCCGGAACAGATTGCGAAGTTGCTGGGCGAAAGCCTGCGCCAACATTTTCTCAACTGCGGCATCCCGGACACGGTCAAAGGTCTGCAAGCAACCAGCATGGCCATGACGACCGCCCAGAAGGAGCTTTCGTCCGCTCTGCGCGACTTGTCCGATTCACGGGGAGCGGTCGCTCAAATCGAGTCCGCGAACAATAGATTGACGTATTCTTTGGATAACCGGGCCAAAGCCGTGGACGAGCTCTTGCGTGAAGTGAGAAGCGATCTCCTGCGACTTTGGATTCCACTCATCGCCGGTGCGACTCTGTTGATCGGACTGTTTGGCGGCATGGGCATTCAAAGCTGGCGGGATTCAGTTCCGACCGCTGCAACGCCAACCCCCACCGTTGTGGAACCGGCCCTATTGCCCGAGCCGCAGCAGGACTCTGCAATGCCTGCCAGGCCAAAGCAGCAACGCCATAGCCAAGCAAAGGCAAAGCCCGGTGCAGAGCATGAGCGATAGAACCAGGTTCCATCGCTCATATGAGGTATTCGGCCAGAAAACTCTCCCCGTTTGATCATTAGTCGTGTTATCCGTTTATGAGTTGACATTTCATAAACTGACAACTCATAATGCGTATTCAGAAGAATGGCTACGAAGCCAATGCCCAACATGACCATCAAGCCAGATCCTTTTTATGACCGAAAGCTCGAACTTGCTGCCTTGGATCGTGCCTGGAAGCGTCACGGAGCAGGTGGGCAGATGCTGCTCCTGTATGGACGCAGGCGATTGGGCAAGACATTCCTCTTGCAGCGTTACTTCACAGCTGGTGTAGACGGCGATGAGCACGAAAAGCCCCACTGCTATTTTCTTGCAGAGCAGTCCACTGCCGCTACACAACGGCTCACGCTCGCCCGCCAATTGATCGCCGCCCTGCCTTCCGACGGTGTCGCCGCCGAGGATATTGCGGTTTCATGGAACGCTCTTCTTCGCTACGCCTCACAGCAAACGAAGGAACGTAAGAAGGCCGCAGGGCGCTTTGCTCTTCTCCTCGATGAATTCCCCTACCTGGTGGACCAGACTCCGGAGTTGCCTTCCATCCTGCAAGCATGGTGGGATCGCGAGGCCGTTCACTCTCCTCTATTCATAGTTCTCTGCGGATCGCAGCTCTCCGCCATGGCCGCTCTCGGGCAAGAGAGCGCTCCCCTGTTCGGGCGCTTCAATGCCGGGATTTTCCACCTTGAACCGCTTCACTACCAAGACGTGGCCGCCTTCTACGCAGGTAGCCCCCATTACGGAGTTGTCGAGAAGCTGCTCATGTACGGCGTTTTTGGCGGAACGCCGCGCTACCACGCACTTGTCGATACTTCGCGCCCCCCAGCCGAGGAGATTGTCACGCTCCTGATGCAGCCGCGCGCAATCTTGGAGAACGAAGTGCGGTTCCTGCTCGGCAGCGAACAAATCCGCGATCCGGCTCCATACAATGCCATCCTGGCCGCGATCGCCAGCGGCGAAACAAAATTCAATGGCATTCAGCAGTTGATCGGCGTGGAGCGCGGTGCACTTTCCGGCTCCTTGCGAACGTTGTTGGAACTAGGCTGGATTCGGCGTGAGTTTCCCTTCGGCGAAAGCTCGGAGCGCAGGGCCCTTTATCGTGTTGCCGATCCCTTTCTGACTTTCTGGTATCGCTTCGTTGCTCCGTTGGCCAGCGCCTTGCAATTCTCCGACCCGACAACAGTATTCGCTGCGCAGGTCGCCCCGCGACTGTCCGAATACATGGGTTGGTCGGTTTTCGAAGAGATATGCGGCCAATGGCTCCAACGGAACGCTCAACAGCGCCTTGGCCTCAACGTTCGACAGATGGCCCGATACTGGAGTCGGGATGGCCGCACCGAGATTGACCTCGTGGCTGAACTCGACAACGGAACATTTCTCTTCGGCGAGTGCAAGTGGCGCACAGAGAGCGTGACGCGGTTAAACGACCTGAGCGTCTTACAAGCCAAGGTCGCCAGCCTTCCAGAGGCACGGTGGCGGAACCAGCCCCGTTACATCCTTTTCGCATTAGGCGGCTTCTCTCCCGAGCTTCAGCAACTCGCTGCCGATCCAGCGGAACGGCTGTTCCTGATTATGGACAAGGATATGCTCGAAGGAAATCGCTTACATCTGACCTAAGATTGAGGCATACTTCTGTCGGACACCGAAGTCAGCTCGGAAGAGAAATAACATGGCTGGATGATTTAAGCGGCGAAATCCTTTTATGTTATCTTCCACCGAAAGACGACGATCCGCTCCCCGTTTTCACCCTCAAGCAAGCCGTGCAATCCGAGGTCGGTCCGTCCTCGAACCTGATCAATGATGGATTGCAGATGTGTGATTTATTCAGTTATTCAGAGTCATTCAAGATCAACGGGAACTCGTCGTTCGGCGTGTTCGCCACAACAATCCTCCCTGTTGAGTATGAGCTGAGTAGCGGAGCGGATGCCACGCTAGATCCACTCTTGGGGTGAAGCGTCTTCCTACTGCACGGTGAGGGTCACCGTGCCGGTTGACGTAGTCGAACCTGAGGTGCCAGTAACGGTAACGGTGTATGTGCCCGCTGTAGTACCGGCAATGCCGCCCCCACCACCTCCGCCACCGCCATTGCCGCCACCACCGCATCCAAGCACACCACCAGTGAGTGATACAACTAGAACCAGCATTCCAAGCACGGTTTGCACTCTACGGCGTCGCGCAGGTATGCCAAAGAGCAGGAGGCATGCCAGTGCCGCACCACTCGCCGCGTACCAGGGAACACCGGGCCGCTTGGGATAGGACAAGGCACTGCTGGTAGCTGCCGTGGTCGTGATGGTGAGGGTAGCTGTTCCAGCACTCGTGCCAGCAATGCTTGCTGGGCTGGTAGAGCCGAAGCTCAGGGTGGGTGGATACTGAGCACCCGTTGGGCTGGAAGTGACGGAGGCCGTGAGTGCCACGCTGCCAGTAAAGGCACCCACAGGCGTGAGGGTTACGGTTGAGGTGTTGCCAGTAGTCGCACCCGGACTGACAGTGACCTCAGTTCCACTGACAGTGAAGCTGGGCGGGGGCAGATTGATGGTGTAGGCTGCAGTCGCCAATGCAGACTGAGCGTACCCCGTTGCCGTGGCGATCGCTTGGATGGTCTCGGTTGAGGAGACAGAGATCGGGCCTGCGTACAATGTCGAAGTCGCTGTGGGCGTTGTTCCGTCGGTGGTGTAGTAGATGGTTGCGCCGACGGTTGTATCGCTGATAGTGACAGTCTGCGCGGAAGTATACGTTCCCGCTGGGACACTGAAGGTTGGTGTCGCTGTCTGCGGAAGGTTGATGGTGTAAGTGGAGCTCGCGACTGAGCTCTGAAGAGAGCCATGAGTGAAGTTCGAAGCTATATTCCCAACGACGGTGATGCCGGAGATGTATGCAATCGCATTTACAGTTTCGGAAGACGAAACCGTGATTGGGCCCGTGTAGGCGTCGGCGGCTGCAAAGTATGGCTGCGTTCCGTCCGTCGTGTAGAAGAATTCAGCACCTGCGTTGGCGTCAGAGAGTGTCAGTGTCTGTGAAGAGTTATAACTGCCCGGAGCCAATGAAAAGATCGGCGGAGGGGGTACAGTCAAGAAAGTGTACGTGGCAGAACTGACACTGCTGTTGATGTAGCCAGGCGCTGTGGCCATTGCCTCCACTGTCTCGGAAGATGTTACTTGAATCGGGCCACTATACAACGTCGAGCTTGGGGTTGGCGTTGAGCCGTCGGTAGTGTAATAGATGCTCGCATTGGCCATGCCATTGGAAATCGCCAGTGGGCCTCCGGATGCGTAGGTGCCGGGAAGCAAGCTAAAAATGGGGGACGAGGCTGGGGGCAGAGTCGTTGCAGAAGGCTGAAATTCCCAGAGGTCGCCGAAGTCACCGAATTGCAGATAATAGTTGAAGTTCACCATTTGGTTCGCTTCACCCGAAAAGAGCCAGAAGTTGCCGTTCGTGTCGGTCCAGCTCACGGCGCCTGCACGGCTTGGCGGCAGGCTGCCGATGGTTGCCTGATATTCCGGCCCGATCACGCCCTGGGAACCCTGGCACTCATAATTCCCTGGTATAGGTATATCGTCTGTCCAGGCGCAGTTACTGGTGGCGGAATCTCCTCCCATCCATGCCCACTGATTCTTCGCCGGAATATAAACCCAAACATCCGAAGACGAGCCCTCAAATTCGCCGGTTATATCCAGGTTGTCCACACTGCCAAAAAGCCAGAAGTTCCCCTGCTTGTCCACCCAGTTCGCAGCAGTTGGGCCACCGGTTGGGGTGTTTGTTGACGCGGGTACTCCCAGCGTTCCCCGTACTTCAGGCGGATTGGTGCAGAGGTCTTCTTGCAATGGGGCGTTGAAGCCGCAAGGTACCGTGTTGGAGCCTTTCATCCAGGCCCACTGGTTAGTCGTTGGACTATACGTCCATAAGTCGTTCGGTTGTCCCCAATTCCCTTGGGAATCGTACCCGCTGCCGCCAAAGAGCCAGAAGTTGCCCGAGTTGTCGGTCCATGCAGTGGGGTAAGCTCGGGCTCCAGGCATGTTGGCAGCGGCGGGAGTTCCCATCGTGCCATAAACTCCGGACGGAGGGTTGCATTGCGCTGTGCCATCACTCACTACGCAGGCAAAAGTTGTGTTTCCGCCCATCCAGGTCCATTGACTGATGGAAGGGTTGAACATCCAAAGGTCGTTGAGTACCCACTGGATTTGATTCGTGCCGACGCTCCCATAGCCGTTGACGATCCCATCGCCCCCGAACATCCAGAGATTGCCGGAGTGATCCACCCAGCCCCCGGCCCCATAGCGACCCCCGGGAACATTTCCCGCCGCCGGAGAGCCCATGGTTCCATAGGCTCCAAATTGGTTACCTGTACTGCCACCGCTGATCCACGTCCATTGATTGGTAGAGGGATTGAATTTCCATAAGTCATTGAAGTAGGTTTCAACCCCATGAGAGCCGGCGTAAATCTGGAGTTGGCCACCAACGCCGCCAAAAAGCCACAGGTTGCCACTGCCATCGACCCAGGTAACCGCTCCCATACGGCCGGCGGGGATGTTCCCAGCCGCCGGCTGACCCTGCGTACCGTAAACTCCTGGTTGGCCGGCGCAGGTTGTTGCAACTTGCGGTGTGCAGGGAAGACTGTTACTTCCGCCCATCCATATCCACTGTCCATCTTGAATCTGCGCGCCGGGCTTATATTCCCAGAGATCATTCAGGGCCCCCTGGTTGCCAATCGCATCAAAGCCTGAGCCACCGAAGAGCCAGAAGTTGCCACTTGCGTCTGTCCAGGATGCTGCCGCCGTTCGGCCACCTGGGAAATTCTGAGATAACGCCAACCCCAGTTCGCCATATGTACCTGTTGGGTCGATCGTGAATGGGTCGCCTCGTACCCATGTCCACGTGTTGGGCGGTACGGGCAGAATGGTGTATGTCCCGGACACGACCGGGCTGCTGGCTCCGCCGCTTACCACTGCAATGGCCTGGATGGTCTCGGTCGATGAAACCGGAATGCCGCCGTTGTAAGCATTGGAACTGGCGGTTGGTGTGGTCCCGTCGGTGGTGTAGTAGATCGTGGCGTATGATGCAGCATCGGTAATCGTGACGGTCTGGATTCCGTAATAAGTTCCTGGCGGCGGATTAAAAGTTGGGGCTGCGGGAGCCGGAAGATTCAGCGTGTAGGTGGCTTCTGCCGCTTGACTGTTCGCAGATCCGCTAGCCACTGCGATTGCTTGGATTGTCTCAGAGGAGTTGACGGCAATTGGGCCGGTGTATTCGGTTGGAGGCGCGTTGGAGTTGACCATGTAATAGATGGCTGCCCCAGGGGTGGAGTCGGAGAGGGTGACCGATTGAACCGAAGCATATGTTCCGCCGGCCGGAGAGATGGTCGGTGCGGCAGCGGCCGAAGCGCCATTGGCGTTAAGTTGGAACTCCCAGAAATCGCCAAGCGTGGGAACAAAACCCTCCTGTGGGCTATACCCATATCCTCCAATAAGCCAGAGATTCCCACTGCCGTCTGTCCACCCAGCCGCTTCATTCCTTCCGCCGGGAGAGTTTTGAAAAGATGCGACTCCCTGGGTGCCTTCAAAACCGTCCTGCTGACGGAGCGTGCTCCCGCCTATCCACGCCCATTGATTTGTTTCGGGGTTGAACTCCCAAAGGTCGTTGAGATCGCCCAGTGATCCGGTTGAATCCACTCCATATCCACCGAAGAGCCACGCGTTACCTTTGCTGTCAACCCACGCTAATGCATCCTCGCGAGCTCCGGGAATATTCCCCCCCGCGGGGGTCTGCCACGAGCCGTAGACAGGAAGCGGACTGCAGACCGTCAAACCATTGCAGGACTGTAGTGGCGAGTCGTTTCCGCCCATCCATGTCCATTCTTTGGTCGTTGGGCTGAACTTCCACAGATCGTTCATGTCGCCATGGTAGCCCTCTGAGTAAGTGTAGTTTTCCTCTCCTCCGAAGAGCCACAAGTTGCCGCTGCTATCCGTCCATGAATTCGCTCCATAGCGCCCTCCTGGCACATTCGCCGGCGCGGGCGTTCCCAAGCTTCCGTAGACACCTGGCTGGCCGCAAGTGGTATAGGGCGAGCAGGAAGAAGGCACGGCGCTGCTTCCGCCGATCCAGGTCCATTGCTTGCTGGTGGGACTGAACTCCCAAAGGTCGTTGAGATTTCCTTCATTGCCGGCTGAGTCAAACCCAGCTCCACCAAACAGCCAAAGGTTTCCTCCGCTGTCAGTCCAACCCACGCCGCCTGACCGGCCCCCTGGGACATTTGCGGGCGCGGGAGTGCCTTGAGCGCCGTAAACCCCCGATGGTCCGCAGCCCTTGAGGGTGGAACAGGATGGCAACACATTTACACCACCTACCCATGTCCACTCATTGGTACCTGGATTGAACTCCCAAAGATCGTTAAGACTTCCGGTGTTTCCGGATGAATCGATACCGTAGCCGCCGAAGAGCCAAAAATTACCGTTGTGGTCAGTCCAGACCACGGCAGAACCTCGGCCGCCGGGAATGTTCGATGGTGAGGATGTGCCCATCGTGCCATATACACCAGAGGCACCACATGCGGTGGTAGCCGTACAGGCTGGAAGCACATTGCTACCAGCCATCCAGGCCCATTCGCTGGTGGACGGAATGTATTCCCACAGATCGTTGAGCGTCCCAACGTTCGATGGGGTGGAATCATTCCCGCCTCCGCCGAAGAGCCAAAGGTTGCCATTGCTGTCGGTCCAGGTCATCGCCGATTCTCTGGAGCCTGGGTGATTGGAAAGTGACGGAGTGCGAAGGGTGCCGTAGATACCTTGAGGTGTTGACGGTAGAGCTCCACCAACCCATGTCCACTCGTCTTCGGCTGTTGTCTGCGCTGTGGCAGACAAAGCAGCAAGCACAAACCCAAGCAGACACACACACTGGTAACGAGACATCAAGCGATTCTTCCCCAATAATTGCATCCGAATATTCTCTCCGAAGGAATGAATGCCTCGAATTATATCCATCCTTCCTCAAGTTGGCATATTTGAATGAATGGCCAACGGCCTGCCACTGTGCGCACAACCATCAAGTCTCTCTTGCCTCGGCGATCCGTATCCTTCGGTTCCTCAATTCAAAGCCCTGCCCTTAATAATCTGATCTGCTTCAAATCTGAAAGAGGACCGCTCCGACGCACAGGGCTTGGTTACGGAACCAATTTGCCTTGCTATCACGCATTGGGAAGGTTTGCGTTCAGCTAATACCTGGATAACAGGCAATGCGTCATTCGGCAATTCGGCAGTTGCTTTTTCGGCAACAACTCTGCGATCAGGGACGGAAAGGAAAGCGATCTTGGACTCGAACGGCCTTCAGACGGCAATCTAACGTCGTAGAATGCTATCCGAAGTTGTTCGACCGCTGTTCTGAGTCTTCGACGCGGATACCCTTGCCTAAGCCGTCAGGCTTAGGGATGGTGTCTACTCCGAACATCTCCGCAACGGTCGGCGGAAAATCATTATGGGGCGATCTGCAAGCTCGCAGGAATTTCTACCACGATGCAATAGCGAACAGTCTTCGTTGAAGAGCTCAACTTGCCAGCTTCGTACCGATCCACCATTCGATGTCGGAACTCCGAAAGCGCCAGAGCTTGCCCACTTGCACGCCGCGAATCTCGCCGCTCCTCGCCATGCGTTGCAGCGTCTTGGGATGAATCCTCAGGATTGCTGCGGCCTCATAGCTATCCAGCATCCGCTCTATACGCCGTTCGATGCCTGGGAAGGTGCTGCCACTGATCCGGGAGGCTTCTTCATCTCCAGCGCATTTCCTCCGCGCGTTCTTCCATCGCTCGTTTGCCACTCGATCATCATGGGTCCGCCCTCGTTACCTACCGTGACGTAAAATGCGCCTCCATGTCCAATACTTCCTGTCTATGGCGAAAGTTGCGTCGAGAAGGCTCATGGAACAAAAAAGTGCCCATGTTGCATTGTGCTTTCGAACAGGGTTAACGTCTGCGTATGCTGACGATTCGGGCCATGTCGGGCGGAGCCGGGTATGCCGAGCGGCATCTTGAACACAGCGACTATTACGATGAGCACCGTCGCGTTCAAGGGGAGTGGCATGGACGCGGGGCGGAGCTGCTCGGCCTGCGCGGAGAAGTAACCCAAAAGCAATTTGAAGCTGTCCGTGAAGGTTTACACCCGGAGACGGGAGAGTTCCTCCGGCCTCGCCACAGTGCGGACCGCATCAGCCTGGACGGGAGCGAACAGAGTAAAGGGCGGTCTCTGTATGATCTGACCTTTTCCGCGCCGAAGTCGGTTTCCATTCAGGCGCTCGTTGGCGGGGATGAGCGCCTGGTCGGGGCTCACGATAAAGCGGTCCGGGAAACGCTTGCAGAAGCCGAAAGCCACTCTGCAACACGTGTCCGGCTGAACGGTGCCAATGAGGATCGCACGACCGCTAACTGGATTGTCGCCACATACCGCCACGACACTAGCCGTGAACTCGATCCGCAACTGCACACACATGCCGTAGCCGCCAACCTGACTTATGACGGAGTTGAGGGCCGCTGGAAGGCGCTCCAGGCATCTGGGCTTTACGAACGGCGTGCATACCTGACCGAGGTTTACCGGAACGCGTTGGCCCGTGAGGTGCGTGGTCTGGGATACGAGATCGAGCCACGCCGCGATTCAAAAGGCAAAGATCATGGGTTTGAGATTCGCGGCGTCGCGAACGAATTGCTCGAAAAGTACAGTGTGCGGAGCGCGCAGCGGGATGCCGCTGTCGAACGGTTCACTCTTGAGCATGGCCGCAAGCCAACCGATAACGAAGTTGCTGTCCTCGTCCGTGAATCCCGCGCGGACAAGCTGGCGGAAATCGCAACGGACAAGGTGAGAGAACAACAGCAAGCCCGGCTTGCCCCTGAGGAAAAGCACACGCTGCAACATCTCCGCGTTGAGTCCTTGGGACAGAATCCGCGTATCCTTCACGAATCCTCGCAGGCATCGGATTCACTTCAGTACGCAAAAGAACATCTCTTTGAACGCAACTCCGTGGTACGCGATCACGAATTGATGGCTGAAGCACTGCGCCATGGTCGTGGGCAGATTGATCCTGGTCAATTGCGCGGCGCGCTGGAAGTGGAACAGGCGCAAGGTGGTTTGATCCGGGCCGGAAACAATTTAGCCACACGTGCGAGTCTTGAGCGCGAACAGCGGATGATTGCGGTGGTGGATCGGGGAATCGGAACATGTGAACGGTTGGGCGGCGAGCGAGAATTCCATCCGCCTGATCGGCTGCGAGAGGAGCAGCGACGGGCCGTGCATCACGTCCTGGATTCCAGAGATTTCGCAATCAATTTGCGTGGGGCCGCGGGAACCGGCAAAACCGCCACTCTGCATGAAATCGACCGCGGCCTGCGCGATGCAGGTCGTGAGATTGTGGCCGTCGCTCCGACTCGAAGCGCAGTCGAAGAATTGCGGAAGGTCGGGTTTCATGATGCGATGACGATCTCACGCCTACTAGAGGCCAACACCGAAAAACCTTCTCTCCTCGGAAAGGTGCTGGTCGTGGACGAGGCGGGTATGGTTTCAGGCCGGCAGATGGAAGGATTGCTCAAGTTGGCAGAGCGGGAGGGTGCGCGCATTCTCTTTTCCGGTGATACACGGCAAATCCAGAGCGTCGAAGCATCGGACGCCTTGCGCATCCTGGAGCGGGAATCGCAAATAAAAAGCGTTTCGCTTACCGGCGTACAACGGCAAACACAGTCTGAATACCGGGATGCGATTCAGACATTGCGGCAGGCGCCCGAAGAAGGATTTCAGAAACTTGAGCAACTCGGGGCCATACGCGAGGTTCCATACCTGGAACGTCCGCAGGCGGTGGCATCGGCCTATCGAGAACTGACAACTGATCCAAACCGCAAAGTGCTTGTCGTTGCCGGCACACATGAAGAGATTGGCAGGATTACTCATGCTATTCGCGAGGGCATGAAGCAAAGCGGAGACCTGGGGCCCGGAAAGATTTTCGAGCGCCATACGCCTTTGCAATGGACTGAAGCGCAGAAGAAGGACCTGTCGAACTATCAGCAGGGTCAGGTCCTGTTGTTCCACCGCTCGTCTCACGGGATCGCTCGAAACGATGCGCTTGTTGTTGAGCGTTCAGACAGGTCGCATATGATCGCCAGAGATTTGAACGGCGTTGAGCGCGCGGTGAGTCCGACACAGGCGCGCTCATTCTCGGTGCATGAGCGCAACCAGATTGAAATATCTCCTGGAGACCGGTTGCTGCTGACTGGGAATCGGCGGGAGGCCGATTTCCGCGCCACGAACGGAGAACTCGCAAAAGTGCGGGGTGTCGATGGAGGCCGCATACAGCTTGACGATGGCCGGACGCTCCCGGTGAATTATCGAGAATTCGATCATGGCTATGCCATTACCGCACATCGTAGCCAGGGAAAGACAGTCGACTCAGTGGTTCTCTCCGGCGACATGATGAAACAGGAACGGTTCTACGTCGCCGCCTCGCGTGGCCGCGATGGAATTACCGTCATCACTTCGAACATGAACCAGTTGCGAGAATCGTTGGGCATCTCCACTGCGCGCCCGTCGGCAACTGAATTGGCAAGGGAGCAGGCCCACCTTCGTCCTGCACAAGAGCATGGTCTGGCTAATCCCCCGACACAGAGAATCGAGCCGCCAACGCATCGAAATGAGATTGCTTTAGGGCACGATATAGGGATGGGCCTCTAGAGGGTGCGAGGGTGCCAATTCAACGACGCGATTCCAACTACACGCAACGCATTAGTCTTGGGTCGGTTCAGCCGGGTACATGCATGCCCCGCAGATTTTCGCTGATGGAGTGCGAAGCGGCTTGCCGCACGATTTGCACGGCTCGCCGTACATCGAAATCCTATGATGCATGATTGCGTTTTCGTGGCATTCCTTCATCCCGGTCAGCTGCTCATATCTCAGTCGAACCGGCTTGAAGCGATCATGGATGCTCACTTGCTCAAGAGGAATTCCCCATTGCTGGCGAAACTCCTTCGACGCCCCAAAGGCTTCGCGATACAGCAGCGACACAGAGGCAAACTCGTCCTCGTCTAGCATCGGAACATTCGCCTTACATCTCCAGCACCAGAGAACGCGCATCAATGAACTCCACTCAAGCCAAGAGACGGAAACTTAAACATTGAAGTCCCGCCTAGCCAATATCGTCGGCGATGCTTGCCCAACCTGATCCGGTGCAGACTAGTGAATCTGAAAGGAACAAAATCCTCATCAGGGACGGAATACCGTTCATCCTACTGGAACAAATTGTGACGGCGTTGTCATTTCAAAGCTGATCGGTAGATTGCCTTCCCATTATTAACAACCAAGCTTGGCCCACGGGCAGCAAACCCGAGATGCGGTACGGCAAGGGGTACGAACACCGATCCCGTATCGTCGCGGGCCTCGACGGCTGTCTCTTCGTTAGAGAAATCCAGTGGCCTCGACATCAGTTGCGATTCACGAGTGTAAAAGCTTGCTCCGCCGGCAATCGCAAAACCGTTTCCCATTGAACCAAAATCCCGCCATACCTTTTCGAGACTAAGATTGCGCAGATGAACGAGTGGAAAGTCTGTGTAGTAGTTGAGCCATACATCGCCGGCAACGGATACGCTCATCGCGTAGCAATCGCATATGAATGGTAGATTGTTTTGTTCGGCGAACTTAGCATAACGGAACACTGGAACTCCACCTTTGTCGAAGCAAACCAGGCCTTCACTACCGATGCCTCCACCAAACACACCCTCATCAAAATAGCTGACCCAGATCATTCCGTCTGGCGTCGTCTGGAGATCCTCGCTGCCATCGCCTAAATCCAGAGACGCGATAACGTGCCCAGCGCGGTCGTAGAGGCCGCAATGCCCTCGCCGCTCCCCGAGTAGCCATCCCTCGCCAAACGGCTGGACGTGGAATGTCGATTGCCCTTGTGACTGTTGGAAGCGAATCGTCCGAACTGATCCGCCGTCGAAGTAGATTAGGTGATGTGCTTCTGGCTGCGAAAACTGCCACTGGACCCACGTGTCTGCGTCGTAGGGCGGTTCTGGGCGCTTAGGCTTACCTTCCGCTGCCAATACCAGAGGCTGTCCCTCCCAATCGACCGACAGCGAGACTAGCGACCAATCAGAAGGAAAGTCCGCCAATTCCAAGACCTTGTTAAAGACCATTTTTCCACCCTTCGAAGATACGCGATTCGCGTGGGATAGGTCACGTGCGAGTGGTCGGCGATACTTCTTCAACGCACAAAAAAGTACCGGAGACGGTTTGGCGGCCAGTCAGGGACAACTTCGATCCTGAAGTAGCGTGACGTTTATACTTCCGATATGAACCTCTGGCCCTGTGTTTTGTTCCTGATTGCTGCGGCGCTCGGTGGTTGGGTCTGGTGGCGTAGTCGCGTGCGCGCAGCCGAAATTAGGCGGATTGCAGAACTCTATGGATTTCGTTATCTGGGGCGAGTTCTCCCGCCATCCCTCCCCTTGAAAGACTTGCCTTTGCGCACAATCACGTCGGTATGGAACGCCATTGACGGCGAGCGTCGAGGAAGGCGCGTTATCGTATTCGATTGCAAATTTGGAGAGGGCAAAGGGAGCTGGCGTCGAACAGTGATCGCGGTTCAGGCTGACCGCGCCGGCATCACCGCATCGTCTTTTGATCCAGGTGTGCAGATCGATAAGATCGCGAATTGGGCATTCCTCTATCGCCCGAAACAACTCGCCCTGATAGCGCGACAGTTGACGCCAGTTTCGGAATTGAGTGCATACCTTGAGGCCATCTGAACAAGTGAGAGGAGGATCGTCGCCGATCCTTCCCTGATTTGGCTGAAAGGCCGAAATAGAGTCTTGCGCATGTTGTCGGTCGTCCAGCGGAGCCAGATCTCGCTATAATTCCTTGATGATTGACTCCAGCGCCAACGAGGGCTAGTCCATGACTCTACTCGATGCAGATGTGAAGCCAGACCCTTTGCTTGGTGAAGACACATGGGAGTTGTTCGAGGTTATCGAGGATTCGTTTGGAGTCGATCTCGGGGATTACAGCGCGGTTTGCGGAAAGACAGTAAGTGAACTCGCCGAGGTCGTCTCTAAGAAAGCGAATTATCCAACTCCCGAAAAATGTCTCTCAGCAGTCGCCTTCTATAGGTTGCGAAGTGCCTTTGGGACCCTATTTGGAATACCTCGCACAATGATTCGTCCGGCCACGCACCTCATCGACCTACTTCCTGGGAAGGTCCGGCGAGCCAGATGGATGCTGCTGCAGGAGCACCTTGGACTGACTCTTCCTGCACTGCGGTTCCCGGGCTGGGTCCTTTGGTTGTCTCTTATCTCCCCTCCTGCACTGTTGATCTCGTTACGAGCGTTGGTGGGACTTCGACTCAGTGCTGGATGGATCGTTGGCGGTTCGTCCGTGCTAATTCTCCTCACATTTGCCCGCATTATCCCGGCGGTCGATGCACGCATCCCTCTCGCACGAATTATTCCTGAAGGCTGCGAGACTTTCGGTGGCCTTGTTAAGGCCGTCTTGGCGCGCAACTATGCCGTATTTGCATCACAGGGCGCCGGTTCCTCCGAAGGTGATGTCCTAAAGGCTTTGCGCCAGTTGGCTGCCATGCAGCTTGGAATGGATGTTGGGAAGGTCTCTTTAGAATCCCGCATTCCGCAGGATCTCGACATCTACTGATGTATGCGTGTTTCCGTGGCCGAACTGCGTGGAAGCCGCGCGTCGATGAGGAATTGCCCGGCTACAGCAACTAGCGAACTGCGCCCGAAAGCGGG
>Ga0302320_10009727_pt1 | contig 20607 bp, 22 predicted proteins | sample Bog_T0_3_FD_202130 | JGI IMG/M metagenome (GOLD analysis project Ga0302320, IMG submission 202130) | Peat permafrost microbial communities from Stordalen Mire near Abisko, Sweden - Bog_T0_3 | ecosystem: Environmental > Terrestrial > Soil > Wetlands > Peat | place: Sweden: Abisko, Stordalen Mire...
ATCGATCCGCACGAAGATTGGAAATACACATGCACGGCAACGCTCGCGACCACAACCACGAACACGGCCATTGCGACCGGCTACAGTGACGACATCTACCATCAGGCATCGATTGCCACTGCAATGGCCACGGTGGTTGTCGGCGCGCCCATAACCCCGCCACTTATCAATATCGTGAAAATACCGAGTCAGTTGACGCCATTTTCCTATGGCGGCGGTAATGTCACCTACACCTACACCGTAACGAACCCCGGCGTGGTTCCGATGAACAATGTCGCGGTTACGGATGACAAGTGCTCCCCGGTCTCCTATGTTTCCGGCGACACGAACGGCAATAAGTTGCTTGATCCGAGTGAAGCATGGGTATACACCTGCGCAGCCAATGTTCCGGTCACGACCGTGAACAGCGCGACAGCCGTGGGCAGCGCGAATGGTTTTACCGCGACGGGGTATGCGTATGCTACGGTCCTTGTGGGCGCTCCGGGATTACCAAATACCGGATTTCCTCCAAAGGGGAATAGTATCCCATGGAATGTCATCGCGTTGATCGGTGGCGGTATATTAGCTTCAATTTCCCTTGTTGTCATCCAGAAGAAGCGGAGAATCTAGCTCGAACAACTAAAATCAGCATTGAGCGACGCGCTGTTCTGATCAGTTGAGTGTTTATGGTCTCGCAGCCCGTCGAGAAGAAGTAGTTTTACATTACACCTATGGATCCAGAAGAAGTACTCAAAAAGCACATAGAAGGAAAACAAGCGGTAGAAGAAGGCAAGCTTTTTGCTGCGGCTAGCTTAGTAAGCGCGAATAAAACCAAAGAACTGGTTGATGCAAGCATGTTGCTCGCAAAAACGACGCAAGCGTCCGCCGAATTGCTCGCAAAAACGACGCAAGCGTCCGCCGAATTGCTCGCAAAAACGACGCAAGCGTCCGCCGAGCAGCTCGGAAAAAGCAACGAGACATCCGCCGAATTGCTCGCAAAAACGACACAAACGTCCGCCGAGTTGCTCGCGAAAACGACGGAAGATTCTGATGTGCGACGCAATAAAACCAGTGAAATCGCCGTGAGGTGGATGAAGTGGTTGACGATCGTATTGGTCGCACTCGGCGTCGTGCAAATAGCGATAGCCGTCACAAGCCTTTTTGTTAGCCTGCGTGCGAGATAGCCGCAAATGTTCGCGGGTCAAAATATGACAAGGTTCAAGGATGGCGCATGCATCATTCGTTAAAAAATTGAGATACGCAGTTGATAAAAAAGAGAGTGAGAAAAAAAAATTATAATATAGGGCTTGGCGCGTTACTCATCGTTTTTTTTGCGCTCGGCAGCGGTGCATTTGCGCAAGACGTATCGAATGTAGTTTCTGCCGCAGGACTTACATTCACGCAAAATCTTGCGGTCGGAACTCGGGGAAATGACGTGTTCGCGTTGCAGCAAATTTTGATCGAGGACGGATATTTGAAAATTTCCACTTCGACCGGTTATTTTGGTTCTCTCACCGCAAAGGCCCTTGCTGCGTGGCAGGCCGCGGTCGGTATTTCGCCTTCGGCCGGTTACTTCGGTCCTGTCTCTCGTGAAAAGATCGGCGCAACAGTAGGACCGTCGCCGATTGTCGCGACCGGAACGCCGAGCGCGACCGGACCTGTCACTGCTACGTCCCACGCAACGGGTACGCCAATCGCAGGTAAAAACATCGGACTTCCGGTGCGTCTTACGATTCCGAAGCTCAGCATCGATGCGAAATTCCAAGATACCGGCCTCAAGCCCGACGGAACGCTCGAAGTGCCAAGCAATATTTATGATGTTAGTTGGTTCACAGGAAGCGTGCGTCCCGGAGCGGAGGGCGTTGCCATTGTCATGGGACACGTCGCTCAAATACGCGGAGGCGTGGTCACGAAACCGGGCGTGTTCAGTGGTCTCGGTACGCTTAGCGTCGGGGATCAGTTGACCGTCGTGGATAGCAACGGAAACTCGGCAACGTTCATAGTCCGTGCGGTCCGCAGTTACGATCCGACAGCAGACGCGACCGATGTTTTCACCTCTAAGGGCGGCGGCGCCCATCTCAATATCATCACCTGCGAAGGCACGTGGATCCCGTCGCAAGCGAGCTATACCAAGCGATTGGTGGTATTTTCTGACCTGCAATGATCTTGCCGAATCATATTGCGCAATAGATGGTATGATAAAGGTTGGATATCAATGGTATTGATATAAAAAATAAAAAAATTATACATGGCAATATTTAAAAAACTATCGGTACAAACACTCAACGCGGTCTTGATCTTTTTGATCGTGGCGATATTCCTCGTGGTTTCTTTTCTTTCTTACCGATCGTTGCTTCAGATCGACACGGATGAATTCTGGGTGCTCCACTCCTATCAGGTTCAGGGATATCTCGATACGTTGATTTCGGACCTCGAAAATATGGAAACCGGCCAGCGCGGATATGTCATAACGGGACAACAGGATTTTCTTGAACCATACAACACTGGTCTTGCGGATGTGACTAAAACATTCCAAACGCTCCAAACGCTCACGGCGGACAATGCGACGCAACAGCAATATCTCGGAGCGATGCAGCCGCTTATCGCCGCGAAGGAAGCGGACCTTCAAAACAGCATCTCGTTGCGGACCAATGGTGGATTTAATGTGGCGCAGGCCGACGTGCTGACTGACAAAGGCAAGATGATCATGGATTCCATACGCGGCGTTGTTGCAAACATGCAAACGACGGAAGCGGGATTGCTCCAAGCACGCACGAATGATCTATCACAAACGAACACTGTGGCGAAATCGATCGTGCTCTGGGGGAGTATCATCGGATTCCTGTTCGCCATACTGGTGAATTACATCATCTATAAATTTGTCATTGGAGAAATAGTGCGGAAGCCGCTTTTGGAAGAAGCGCTCAAGGCAAACAAGGAGATGGAAGCGTTCAGCTATTCGGTCTCGCACGACTTGCGGGCACCGCTCCGCGCGATCGACGGATTTACGCAAATACTCGTCGAGGATTATGCCGATAAACTGGGTGACGAAGGTAAGCGGGTTGCCGGGGTCGTGCGGGCGAGCACTCAACAAATGGGCAGACTCATTGATGATCTTCTGTCTTTTTCACGGCTAGGACGAGCCGAGGTGAAAAAAGCGACCATTAACATGACGGGTCTTGCGAATGAGGCATATGCGGAGGCGAAGAAATCCGCGCCGGATAGAAATATAGAATTTGTCATGGCCGCATTGCCGGACGCGAACGGCGACGTAGATCTGATCCGGCAGGTTTGGGCGAATCTTTTCACGAATGCCGTCAAATTCACCGGCAAAACGGAGAAAGCGAAGATCGAGGTCGGCAGTACGAGCGATGGCAACAACATCACCTATTACGTGAAAGACAACGGCGCCGGTTTTGATATGCAATATATCGCCAAGCTCTTCGGTGTTTTCCAGCGCCTGCATTCCGTTGAAGAATTCGAGGGAACGGGAATCGGTCTCGCGAACATCAAGCGCATTGTCGAGCGGCATGGTGGAAGCGTGCGGGCGGAGGGAAAGGTCGGCGAGGGAGCAACCTTTTACTTCACTTTGCCCAAAGCATAAATTTTAGAAACGTATCAAAAAAGTAAAAATAACAACATGGAAAATACCGCGAACATGAATGAAGTCGATGTGTTGATGGTCGAAGACAGCCCGAACGATGCCGAGCTTATTGCCCGCGCTTTGTCCAAGGTCAACATTGCGAACAAAATTTACTGGGTCAAGGACGGCGAGGAAGCGCTTGAATTTGTTTTTTCCACGGGAAAATATGCCAGTCGGGTGGCCATCGCCCCTTTGAAAGTGATATTGCTTGATCTGAAGCTGCCGAAAGTGAATGGCCTTGAGGTTCTGGCAAAAGTTAAAGCGGATGACCGCACGAAAACGGTTCCTCTGGTTATCGTCACTTCTTCCCAGGAAGACAAGGACCTCAAGGAAGCTTATAAGCTTGGGGCCAACAGTTATATCGTAAAACCAATAGATGCCACAAGTTTTGTGAAGGCGCTCAGCGAGGCGGGTCTCTATTGGCTGGCTATCAACAAGCCGCCTATAATAAAGTAAAGAGGGAAAAATCATAAAGAACTATGGCAGAAGAAATTCAACCAGCACCCATCGCAAAACATATTTTGATCGTTGATGACGATCCGACGACTCGTCGGCTTTTTGGCAGTTTGCTTGGATCGGCCGGTTTCGAGGTTCTTTATGCCGGAAATGGTGATGAAGGAAGGGAAATGGCGCGCAGGTTTCATCCCGATCTTGTATTGCTCGACATCAACATGCCCGGTAATAATGGTTACAAGACCGCAGATCTTATCAGGAACGAGCCGGGTTCTCCTGCCGCAGATGTTCCGATTGCGTTTCTCACGAACGCCGACCTATCTCTCGAAGCGCAAATATGGATGAAAGACGTGGGCGTGACGAATTATATCCAGAAAGGCGTTAACAACGAAGAGTTCGTCAGGCGGGTTAAGGAGATCCTCGAGGAGACGAAAAATAAACCGGCGCAAAAATAAATATGAAGTTGAAAATTTCAGCGAAGTGGTTGGCCATTGTCTTCGGTGCCGTGGTGATTGTATGCGCTGCGGCAATAATTCTTTTCCTGACCAAAAAGGGCGCTTTGCCCTTGACCACAAAGAGCGTTCCCGTGAGCTATCGCGCGAATATAGTGAGCATTACCCAGGCGAATACGGATTTTCGCCAAGTTTTATTTACCGGCAAGAACAGCCAATTGGTTGTGCAGGATATTCCGCCCGGAGGTGAGATTGGAGAGGAGACGCACAAGTACGCCGAACAAACATTGTTCTTTCTTTCGGGAACAGGCGAGGGAGAATTGAATGGTAAGCAGTTTCCGGTCGGTCCCGGCGATGTCGTCGTGGTGGTTCCCGGCACCGATCATAATTTTTGGAATACCGGAACGCAGGAACTTAAGATTTATACGGTCTACGCACCGCCCAACCATCTTGATGGAACCGTGGAGACGACGAAAGCCGTTGCTGATGCCAATACGGCAGATGAAGCTGTTGGCGAGAAAGCTCCGGTTTGCGTTCGATAATCTTTCTGCTAAAAAAGTTTAGAAAATAATCCAATGACGAATACAAAACGAAGCACTTTCATTCTCCTGCTCGTTGCGATTCTTGCGGTTGGATATGGCATCCGGAGTGTTTTTGCTCAAACCAGTCCCGTGAGCGTATCGTACGTTCCTTTAATAGGGATCACTTCAGTGCCGGAACCACTCGCGCTTCCATCGGGAGCGGGGAACGTGACGTATCATTACGCAGTTAAAAATTTTCTTGAGGAAGCGCCGCTGACCGACGTGAAAGTCGTCGACAGCAAGTGCGCTCCTATAAAATTTGTAGGTGGCGATGATAATGGCAACGCCAAATTGGATTATGGCGAAACGTGGATATATGCCTGCACCACGAAACTTTCCACTACCACGGAAAGCATCGCTACGGCAACGGGTATTGCAAATAATATAACCGCGACGCACAACGCTTACGCCACGGTCGTGGTCGGCTCAAATAATCCGCCACCACTCGTGAGCATAGTTAATATTACAAAAGTTGCGTATCCTTTAGCTCTTTCTGCGGGAGGTGGTGAGGTTGCGTTTACCTATAAAGTCACGAATCCCGGAATTGTGCCTTTGAGCGACGTGACTGTGAGCGACGATAAGTGCAGCGCCATGTCGGGTGAGTTAGGGGATACGAACGGTAATCACCTCCTTGATCCAAGTGAAGTGTGGATCTATACCTGCGTCACGATCCTTACGAAAACAACCACGAACACCGCGACGGTCACGGCGTACGCAAACGGATTGAAAGCAGTCGATAACGATACGATCACGGTTGACGTTGCTGCGACGAGCGCAACGTACGCCCCGGGCTTTCCGAACGAAGGGCCGAATCCCGCCGTCCCCGGACTTCCGAATAATGGCACGAATCCCAGCGGTCCGAATATAACACTCATTATATGGGGAGTCTTGGGAGGGATCCTTGCGGTGCTTATCGTCGTTTTCTTTTTAATTCGCAAAAAGAAATGAAAAAGAAAACCATAATAATAGTAATATCAACCGTGGTTTTTTTGGCCATCGTGGCTGTGGCGGGATATTATTTTTTATCACCCCGATTGGTCCAGAATACTTCATCAGGGACCGTGCCCGATTCGGTGGCATGGAAATTTCCGGCGTCGTTCCTCAAGCTTCCCGTGGCCGGACCGGGAGTGCCTGTTTCATCCGCCTATTCCAGTATCCCGGTACCAGGAGGAACGTCGCAAGGGCTTCCGGTCCGGCTCGAAATTCCCGTTCTCGGCGTAGATTCATCAATTGAAGATGCGTTCATCACGCCTCAGGGAGCAATGGAAGTTCCGGCGGGGACCGTAGACGTTGCTTGGTTCGCACTCGGGCCGCATCCAGGCCAGGTAGGAAGTGCGGTAATCGGCGGACACTTTGGTATCCAAAATGGGACACCATTCGTTTTCTATAATTTGAGCAAGCTTAAGGTTGGCGATAACATTTACATAGTGGACGATGAAGGCAATACGATCACGTTCGTCGTAAATTCGACCGCATTATTTGCCGCCAATGCCGATGCGACAACCGTTTTCACTTCGACCGACGGTTTGGCGCATTTGAATCTTATTACCTGCGAAGGCGTTTGGAACGAGATCGCCGGTGAATATCCCGAGCGGACGGTAGTATTCACGACCGAAGTATCTTCAGGAAAAAATGCTGCTCCTGCGACCAATCTTTCTGTCGATTCTTTCCCGCGGTCGCTCAGCTTGGGCGCCACGGGCGTTGACGTCTCGGCGTTGCAGACCGCCCTTGAACAGAAAGGATTTCTCACGATGCCGGCGAGCGTTGCCACGGGATATTTCGGCGTTCTTACGAGCGCTGCGGTTTCCGCGTATCAAAAAAGCGTCGGATTACCATCCGCCGGAGTTTTTAATTCCCCGACAAGAACCCGGTTGGTTTCGGACCTGGCGATCAATTCCGTGCTTCCGTATACGGGGCTCGCGATCGCTCCGACCTCAAGCATTGCGGGGACGATCGGCCAATCTTTGGAAAGTTTGTATGCGACCCCGCTCAACGGGACCATCACATTACTGCTTCTTTTGGCGATAGCTTTTGTCATCTTCATGATCATCAGACGGCGGCGGCAACGGCTTCCGTAATCGCAGCCTCTTATAAAATCTATGAAATCGAAACTCCCATTAAAATGGTCGTTGGTCATTCTTGGCGTTGCGGGAATTTTATTCTCTGCGGCGATCATTTTCTTTATGAGCGGTTCTCGCGCGAATCCGGTTTTACCTACGAGCAATACTGTTCCGCAAAATTTACAACAGGCGAGAGCGGCGCTTCCCAGTCGCCTCATGATTCCGGCGATCAACGTTGACGCCGCCATTGAGAGTGTTGGGCTTACGTCACAAGGAGCAATGGCCGTGCCGGCGGGACCTGCGGACGCAGCATGGTTTGACCTCGGACCGCGTCCCGGCGAAAGCGGCAGCGCGGTGATTGCCGGTCATGAAGGATGGAAAGATAACATCAAAGCAGTGTTCGATGACCTCTATAAATTACAGAAAGGGGACAAGATTTATGTCGAAGACGAACAAGGAGCGACCACCACTTTTGTCGTGAGTGGAATGCAAACCTATGACCAAAATGGAGATGCTTCTGGTATATTTAGTTCAACCGACGGGAAGGCGCACCTTAATCTGATCACCTGCGAGGGGACCTGGAACGCGGCCGAAAAAAGCTATTCCAACAGGCTTGTAGTATTTACCGATAAAGAATAACTTATGACGTTGTCATTACATTTTTCAAAGCGCCAATTTCAGGCCGTTGCTGGCATCATTTCCCGCAACGTTTTTCTTCTCATCAACGGGATCATTTTTGTCGTTGTCGTTTTTCTCACGATATTCGGTGATGTTCAAGAAGGAATTTTTCTTGGGCTCATCACGGTATTGAACATTATTCTTGGATGCGTTCAGGAAATTAACGCATGGCTCGCCCTCGAAAAGCTGCAACTATTGGCGGTACCAAAAGTGATCAGAGTAAACGGGGATAATACTGAATCGCTCATCCTTGCGGAAGAAATCAAGGAAAAAGATAAAATTCGGCTTAAAACGGGGGACCAGATGCCTTGTGACGGCACATTGGTGTCGTCACACGGTTTCGGCGTGAACGAAGGATTGATCACGGGCGAGGCGACCGATTTTTTAAGAAAACCCGGCGACAAAGTGTTCGCCGGCAGTATTGTCACGTCCGGATCGGGCATCGTGGAAGTTGAAAAGGTATTTGCCGAAAGCAGGATCGCTCTCATGACCAAGAGCATAAAAAAATACTCTTTGGTCCTGAGCCCCATTCAACGTTCGATCGGCGCCATCGTTAAATATACGGGCTATGCGCTTCTTCTTGTGATTCTTTTCGTCATCGGGAGAGGATTTTTGGTCCATGAATCCACGTTGAATATCGTTCAAACCATCGGGGCGCTCACGAGCGACCTCTTGCCGCAGGGCATGGTGCTGATCGTCACGTTGCTTTTCTCATATGGCGCGATCCACCTCTATCACAGGAACGTGCTGCTCCAGGAGGTGAATGCCATCGAAAAAATAGGAAGGATAAAGAATCTCTGTATGGATAAGACCGGGACGTTGACCGACAATAACCTCGTCGTAGAACACGTCTACGTTGCGTCGCAGGTAAACGAAAAATATGCCGAGGGATCCGTCATGGCATATGTCAAAAATTCAGGGGATTCGTCGCGGACGATCGAGGCCGTCAAAAAAATGTTCACGGGCGAGTACTCGGGCACTATTTTAGACTCCCTCAGTTTTTCTTCGTCGCGCCAATTCGGTGCGATCCACATAAAGGACGAACGGGGAGAGCGTGTCGTATTTGCCGGCGCGCCGGACGTGTTTTTGCCGTATTTCAAAACCGCGGAGGACAAGGCGTGGGTACAAAAATTTATAGATACCGAAGCGAAGATCGGCAAACGGCTTATTTGCTTCGCCGGGGCCGATCTCGCGGCGTTGCCAAGCGATCTCGCGGGCGTCAGATTATCGGCGATATCCATTTTCGCTCTGAACAACAATCTTCGTGAAGGGGTGCGGGACGCAATACGATTTTTCCAGGACCGGGGCGTGATCATCAGGATCATCTCCGGCGATAATTCCGAAACGGTCCAAGCTGTCGCTGCCGCGGCCGGCGTGAAGAATACCAATGCTGTCACGACGGGGGACGAGCTCGAGACATGGACCGCCGCCGACTTTTTAGAAAAAGTCCATGCGTACACCGTTTTCGCGAGGATAAAGCCCGAGCAGAAAGAAAAGATAATCGAGGCGCTGAAGCAGGATGGTTTTACGGCGATGATAGGTGACGGCGCGAATGATGCGCTGGCCATCAAGAAGGCCGACCTGGGGATCGCCATGTTCGATGGGGCGCATGCCACGCGGCAGATCGCCGCGGTCGTGCTCGTGAAAAATAGTTTTTCCGACCTGCCGGGCGGGGTAAAACTCGCCGACAGCATCATTCAGAACATTAAAATGTGCGCCAGCCTCTTTTTCAATCAAGTGTTTCTGGGCCTTCTCTTTTTCATTAGCCTTACGGTTACCGGTTATTCATTCCCGTTCACCCCGCTCAACTTTACCTTCATCAATTATTTCGCCGTAGGTTTGCCGGGAGCTCTTATCTTCTATTGGATCGTTCGGCCCGTTCGTCCTGACGCGGCAAGGGATAATAGGTCCTTTTTATGGCAGGTGTTCCCGTTCGCTTTCATTTCGGCCATTCCCCAAGCGGTCGTCGTGACATTTGCTTTTCATGAAAGCCTCGAAGGCGTCAAAGACCATGGGCTGACGAGCCTGGTACTTGTCCTCTTTATTATCGTCGGTTTTATATTTTTCCTTTTCGCGCCGAGCGTATACAGTGGGCCGACGACAAAAACCCAGAGGAAACAAATTTCTCTGCTGGCCGTGATAGAGATAATCTCTGTCGTCATTTTGCTCAGGATACCATTTATCGATGCTTTCTATAATCTAATAACGCCATCATTGCGCAGTGTTATAGAATTCGTGCCTCTGATCGTTCTCTATGCGATCGTGCAATACGGATTGGTCAGGTGGCTTTTTGTATTGCGACCGCCAAAGGAGAAGGTAATTGTGTCGGCCTGACGTCTTGTTATAATGAATGTATCATGATCGATCCGGAACTGGAGGATGATTTAAAAAAGATCGATGCCGAGCTGTCGCATATGGATAAGGCGGCGAACGGATCGTGGCGCACATTGTGGCGCGGCATAATCTATGGCGCCGGATATGTCATTGGCGCCGTCGTCATCATTGTGCTTGTCGGATGGATCTTGGATGTCGTGGGATTTATTCCTCTCTTTAATAATCAGGTGGCGGAGTTCCGTATGGCATTGCAACATATCGGCAACACCGTTAAATGACGACAGCGGAGATAGCGGGTCAGCGGAAGTCTCGCGAATGGAATAATGCCACCCGAGTGGTTAAAATGTCATGGACCAAAGCGACGCGGATCGACTAGCAAAAATCATCTGGGACTACCACCATCTAAATCAAAAGCTAGAAAAGGCTGATTGTATTTTGGTTTTGGGAAGTCATGATTTGCGTATCGCAGAATACGGCGCAAAACTTTTTCTGGATGGTTGGGCCCCGCTCATTATTTTTTCTGGCGGCCTCGGACATCTTACCAGGGAAATATGGAGCGAATCCGAAGCGGATCAATTTGCTCGCATCGCAACCAAGTTGGGTGTCCCGCCGGAAAAGATACTTATCGAAAACAGATCGAGTAACACCGGAGAAAATATTCAATTTACTAAAGAGTTATTAAAAGAAAAAGGTATCGATCCAAGGAAAATTATCGTTGTTCAGAAACCGTACATGGAACGCCGTTCTTACGCGACATTCAAGAAAGTTTGGCCCGAGAAGGACTTTGTGGTTGCATCGCCGCCTATATCCTTCGATGATTATCCGGATGCATCGCGAACCAAGGAAGATGTTATCGGAATTATGGCCGGAGATCTCCAGCGCATAAAACTATATGCCGAAAAGGGATTTCAAATACCGCAGGATATTCCATCCGATGTTTGGGATGCTTATGAGAAACTGGTCGCGGCCGGATATACTAAACATTTAATAAAGTAGCCTTCCCAAAAATTCGAATCCTGCGGCCGCCAGCGCAAAGGTTTCGGAGTGGTTAAATAAAAGAGAAAGGGCCGCGACCGGAAAGATCGTGACCCCTTTTGAAAACAAGTTGGTGGGCGCTTAGGAGCGTTCCACCCAAAGCGTAAGCATCTTGATGGTGGTTTCTGCTGCACTGACCATCCATTCGAGCGGCACCCACTCGAGTTTGCTGTGGAAGTTCATGCCCCCGGCCCAGATATTCGGCGTGGGGATATGGTGCGTGATCGTGAGTGCGGACCCATCGGTGCCTCCGCGTATCGCTTTGTGCGTCGGCGCGATGCCCTGGCTTTTGCAAGCAAGTTCGAGGAGTCCCATGGCCAAGGGATACTGGTCCATGATCAGTTTCATATTCCCATAGCTCTGTTTTACATCCATGGTCACCTGTGCGCCGGGAAATATCAGTTCGGCCTGGTGGCAGAGTCTGCGGAGGAGCGATTCCATGTTGTCGAGTTCCGGTTTTGTGAACGCGCGCAACAGGAAATCTATCTCGAATCTTTCGACCGTCGGCACCGATGGACAGCTATGCGGAAACCGATATGGCTGGCGCAATTCGGTCGTCTCCGGAAGTTGATCCTCGGGAAGATTCTCCACGATCCACGCGAACACGCGGAACGCGTTGACCATTTTTCCTTTGGCGTAGCCAGGATGAACGTCCTTGCCCTGGATGACGATCTTGGCCGTTTCGGCGTTGAAACATTCATCTTCGATCTCGCCTTGTTTGCCGCCGTCCAAGGTATAAGCATATTGCACTGGAAATTCTTGAAGATCGAGATGGTCTGTCCCGCGCGCCGTTTCCTCATCGGGATTGAAGCAGATGCGAATTTCGCCGTGAGGAATGTTCTCGCGAATCAGATATTCTACGATGGTCATGATCTCCGCGACGCCTGCCTTGTCGTCCGCGCCGAGAAGCGTTTTCCCGCTGGCGGTGATGATAGTGCAGCCCTCGCAATCCAGAAGATCGGGATTCTCCGACGATTTAAGGACGAGCGTCGGGTCGTCGGGATAGGTGATGTCTTGCCCTCCATAGCCCATGATGACCTGTGGCTTAACATCGCTTCCGGGTTGGTCTTGAGACGTGTCCAGATGGGCCATGAGGCCGATCACGGGAACTTTGCCCTTGGCCGGATGACCATTCGGCAGGTTCTCAGGGATCGTGCCGTACACATAGCCTTGGCCGCTCACGTAGACGTCGCGTACGCCGAGTTCGCGCAACATTATGGCGAGCATAAATGCCAGTTCGAACTGGCATTTTGTGGTTGGGCATTGTCCTTCGGGGACGCTGTTGTCCGAGGCGGTGTCTACTTTCGCGTACATCAAGAATCGATCAAGCAATCTTTGCCGATATTCCGGCGAAAGTACGATGCGCTCCATAAAAATCCCTCCATCTCTGACTTTGATGCTCAAACTGTCAAAGAGTTTCTGCCATATGTTTATGACATTTCATCTGATCTGTCAAACAAAACACGCCGCGAATTTGAACCGATTTTGTTGCGAAAGATCGCAATTATGAAACTTTCTTCTTGCCGTTCGTCGGGACGTTTTCTTGCAGGTCGCTCATGTCCACCGTGCGGTCACCAAAACGTTTGAGTTCCTCATCATGAGAGACGCAGACGATCGTGATCTCCGGATGCGCCTTATGGATCTGGCCGAGCATCATTCGTACTTCTTGCGAAGACTGAGAGTCCAGACTCGACGTAGGTTCATCAAGGAACATGATCTTCGGTTTTTTGAGCAATGACCGGGCCACGCCGAAACGCACGAGCTCGCCGCCGGAAAGTGTTGTTGCTTTTTCATCAAGGCGGGGGATTATGTCGCTTAAATTCAAACTTCTGAGCGTCGCTTCTATTTCTTCCGTGGCGGCCGGTTCCTGGCGCCAGAGCGTCAGATTCTCGCGGAGCGTCATACCGGGGAAAAGCTGGGGTTTTTGATTGCTGTACGCCAGCGCGGAGTAGAGCGATCCTTTCCCAAACCTTTTAATGTCCGAAGTTTTCGCGCCGCCGAAACGAACTTCTCCTCCATCCGGCTTAAAAAGTCCGACCATGTTTCTGAGTAGGGTCGTTTTGCCGGCGCCGGAACGTCCGCCAACCACGACGAATTCTCCTTGTGGAATGTCGAGATTCGTCTTCCGTAAAATACCCTTAAACGAGACATCTTTCACGGAAATATCGAAATTCGGCAATTCCGAAACCGATAGTCGTTTTTTCTCGCGTTCTCCCTGCGGCGTATCCAAGCTCTCATATTCTCCGAACAAGGCTTCCATCCGTTGAATGCGCTGAACGGCATCCGGAAATCTGCTGAAGTACATGTTGACGATGCTTTCCATGGGGCCTTGGAGCCGATTCGCATATTGCATATTCGAGAGCACGGTTCCTGCGGGAGCGAGCCCTTCTCTCCAGAAGGCGTATCCCACGAGTCCCGCCGTTAAAGAGGTTGCGTCTTGCGGAAGCGCCTCGAGGAGCGAATAGGATGCGGACACCCTGGATGTTTTGTACGACAAGTTGTCTAAGGTGTTTATGGTTTCGTTGAATTGCTCCGCGACTGCGGGAATATCAGGAGAGGTGCGGACCTCTTCAAAACCTTCTTTCATGGCATTGATCTGCGTCCGGTATCCGCTGCGCTCGCGGTATCCTGCTTCTCGGATCTCCCAGAAGCGATTTTTCCTGTTTTTGGCAACGTAATACATGGCTGGCAAACTGGCCGCACTGATGCCGCCCAAAATGGGATTGATGGAACTGAGGAACCCAATGGATGCGATAATGGAGGCAAGCATCGGAGCAAGTCCGGTGGAGGTGTCTTTCAGAAGCTCAAGGATGGCGTCCCGTCCTTCTTCAAGGACTTCAAAGATGTCTCCTTGTGATTTTTCCTGCATAAACTCGAATTCTTGATAAAAGAGCGTATCCGAGATCCTTGCATTGATCTTCTTCTTCACGTCAAGCTCGATCTTATCGATCAGGACGCCCAGACGGTTCTCTATGACCGTGCGTAATTTTTCCAGTCCGAAATATTGGAGGAATATCGCAAGATCAAACCCGCCATTCGGAAGAAGTTTCGCAAAAAGCGACGGCGTATATCCTTCAAGGAGCGATGCGGTAAGCTGTCCGGCGGAAAGCAGGGCGATATCTTTCTTACTGACGTCCGGTCGATATTCTTTCCAGGTTCGCGCCACCGTCTCCGCCAAAATGCGCATATTATATTGCTCGCTTTTTGCATCGACGCCCGAAGCGAGAAGCGCCATATCTTCCTTGGGAAAGGGATACCGAACGGAAAGTTTTTCGGCGATGGCAGCGTCCCGTTCCGCCGGCGTTTTGAACAATTTCTGCTCAATGTTCTCTTCCTCGATCTTCGCGCGCTCAATGCGGATGTCTGCCTGAAGGTTTTTCGTATTTAAAACATTGCCGATCGACTGGAAGAGCATCCATGAAGATTGTCGAAGTTCATCCTCGTCTTCGGTCTGGAAATCCGGAGACTTTGCTTTGACCTCCAAGATCAGACCATCTATCCAGTTTTCTATTTTCTCTTCAATTTCCTCGCCTTCAACACTGATCCATTCGCGGTTTGGATGTTTCTCCGAGATTTCTCCTCTCGCCTTGAACCCCGCGAGGATATCTTTATACTCGCGCATGAGTTCCGGCGTGATGAGCTCCGGCAGAAGCTTCGCGCGCGTTTCTTCTTCCTGATCTTCCTCGGGTGATTGCCGCTCCAGCTTCTCCTGGATCGCGCTTCTCAGAAGAAGAAGATAACCATGAATACCTTTTTCCTCGAGAGGCGTTTCTTCTATGGCATCAGATATGGTCTGGTCGGTTTCTGCAAGGCGGCCGCGGGCGGTGGTTGGCTCGTTTTCACCTTCCTTGTTCCCGGCGCGTTTTTTCCGGCTGACATGGCTCTGCCGCTCGATTTCATTTTTCGTTTCCTGGAACTCGAAGTTCTCACTCATTTTTTCTATGGTAGCCCGCTTATCGCCGAAAGACAAATACCCATCGGTTTTATTTTGGCCGACAAAAAAGACGGCTTCGCGCCGTCTTTTTTGATCTACCGAATGTCGTGACCTATTTCAGTCCTTCCCCAACCGCCTCATCTTCCACGTCCGCCTCGGCCTCCGCTTTGGTCTTGTGGATGCGACCGTCGATGTGGTTCGCTGGAGCGTAGATGGTATAGATCTTCATCGAAGTTGCTCCGGTGTTCACGAAGTCGTGATTCGTGCCTGGCGTTACGACGACAACGTCGCCGGCAGCGAAAGGATGTTCCACGCCGTCGAGGATGGATTTACCTTCGCCGCTCAAGAGGAACAAGGTTTGTTCCGTGTGCGGATGGATCTCCATACCGATATCTTCGCCCGGTTTGATGTCCATGACCACGAGCTGACTTTTCCCGCCTGTGAAAAGGACCTTTCGAAAATACGTATTGTCGTTCGTCTCCTTTATGATATTTCCCGTATATGACATTTTGTTTTTGTTATGATTTGCGCGGCCTTTCTTTTATTATACGATAGTTCTGGATTCTATGAGGTAAAGGGCGTAATATGTCTTATATAAGATTTTTTCGATTTCGATCATGGAAAGATTTTCAAAACCACCCCGCGACAAAAGTTATATCTACGGCAAGCATGCGCTTGATGAAGCATTGAGGAATGCGCCGCGCGTGATCAAAAAAGTTTTTTTCTCGCCGGAAATGGATGACCGCGCACTGCGCGATCTTGTGCGAAGCAATAATATTCCGATTGCGGAATTGAAGAGTAGGGAAGCGGGACGGATCGTGGGAGAGGAGACGCCACACCAAGGCGTGATCGCGGTCGCGAACCTCGATGCGCTCATGGTTGACTTTGACGACTTCATTCGAGCGCTCGATATCTCGAGTGACACGATGCTTGTGCTTTTGGACGAGCTGACCGATCCGCAAAATGTGGGAGCCATCATTCGGTCGGCGGCGGCGTTCGGCGCGGCGGGTGTTCTCATGCCGTCTCATAATCAGGCGCCGCTCACGGGTGCGGTCGTGAAAGCTTCCGCAGGAATGGTGTTTCGCGTGCCGGTCGTTTCGATCGGCAACATCAATCGGACGATAGAACTTTTAAAGGAACAAGATTTCCGTGCGTACGCGCTTGCGATGGAAGGGCCGAAGACGATTTCCGAAGAACCATACGATATGCCTTCGGTTTTCATTGTCGGAAACGAAGGGAAGGGGATACGACAGAAGACATTTGAACATTGCGACGTAACGCTCCGCATCCCGATGGATCCGCGCTGCGAGTCTCTGAACGCTTCCGTTTCCGCCGCTGTCGCGCTTTACGCGTGGAGCGCGAAACATCCCGAAGCGCTGAAATAATAACAGCCGACTTGCGATGTCGGCGTTCTCGCCGACATCGCAAGTCGGCATGAATAAACAATCGACATATGAAAAATCAAAACTTGCTCATCGAACCTTGGTTGGACTACGAATTGCTCGATTCGGGAAATAACCGGAAGATCGAGCGATACGGGAAGTTTGTCCTGATTCGGCCGGAGACGCAGGCGGTTTGGGAGCCTCGCAATCCGGAATTATGGAAACGTGCGCAGGCGGAATTTCGATTTGTCGGCGCGAAAGGAATTTGGAAAAAAATTGACGCTAAAATGCCGGAGACGTGGCAATTGTCATGGAAGGATGCGCAATTTTCGGTTCGGCTCGGATCGTTCAAGCACCTCGGCGTTTTTCCGGAGCAGGCGGCGAATTGGGAGTGGATCGAAAGTCGTATAAAAAATCTACGTTCGCCGAAAGTGCTGAATCTTTTTGGATATACCGGCATCGCGAGCATTGTTGCCGCAAAAGCAGGCCTCCGCCACGCTGAAGCGGGCTACGGCCATGCGCAGGCGGGAGCTGAGGTGACGCATCTCGATGCCTCGAAGCAGGGCAACGCATGGGCAAAAGAAAATGCGGAACTTTCGGAGGTTCCCGCGGGCAGCGTTCGTTATATCCTTGACGATGCATTGGCGTTCGTTTTGCGCGAGGCGCGGCGAGGCGCGAAATATGACGGCATCATTTTGGACCCGCCAGCGTTCGGCCGCGGGCCGAAGAATGAAGTGTGGCGGATCGAAGAGCATTTGCCGAAACTTCTCGCGGAGATAGAAAAGATCTTTTCAAAGCAGCCCGGGGCATTTTTCCTTTTGAACGGTTACGCCGCCGGATATTCGGCTGCATCATTTTCGCAAGCGATCGCGGGCGTTTTCCCGGACACAAAGGGTGAGTTCGGAGAATTACAAATTGCGGAATCCCATTCCGATCGCGTAGTTCCGTCAGGAATTTATGTGAGATTCGTGCGGTGATCGAAGAAAATGAATCCAATCCGAAACAATCTTATTATCGAGCTTCACATTCCTGATTTTGCTGTTGCGAAAGAATTCTATGGCGCGTTAGGATTCGCGCCAATTATGGAAAATCCGATCAGTGCTACGGCGCCGGGTTACCTGGTGCTCAAACGGCACGACGAACAAGGCGATACCATTCTGAATTTTTACGGCGGAAACGATTTCGTTTACGGCCAGTCGTATTTCAAGAAATTTCCGAAGGATACCAAACGGGGGTACGCGACCGAAGTGACGATGCCTATCGCGCATATCGACGATTTTTATAACGAGGTCCAGCCGAAGATAAAAGATCATATTACGCAACCAGTGCAGGATAAAAAGGATGGCGATACGGTCTGGAGGGATTTTCGGGTCGAAGATCCGTTCGGTTTTTACCTACGATTTACGGAACTGATCGATTGGAGACAATAGGATTATTTCGTTTGCCCTGGAATCCCATGGGGCGTTTCGGCGGTTCCGGAAGGGGTTGTAGCAATTGCCGCAAGACATCGAATACAATCCTGAATTTTTTATCATATTTCGATTCAAGCTCTTTGAGTTTTTCGGCAAGTTCTTTGTTCGCGGATAAGATTTTTCGTAATTGAACAAATGTTCGCATGATCGCGATATTGACGGCAATCGCACGATCACTATTGAGCACCGTAGAAAGCATGGCGACGCCCTGTTCGGTAAAGACATATGGCAGGGTGCGTCGTCCGCCGCTTCCCGATTTTGACATCGCAAATTGCGATGTCAAAATGCGAGCTTCCTCTTTTCTCAGTCGGAACATAAAATCCTTCGGAAATCTTTTCAGATTGCGCCTCACGGCTTCGTTGAGCCGAAAGGTAGGGATTTCATAAAGTTCGGCAAGGTGATTGTCGAGCATGACTTTGCATCCGCGGATCAGGAATATGCGCCGCTCAATGATTTCCAGCGGAACGATTTCTCTCTTGAGCGTTCTCGATCTCTTCATGCGTTCAGTATGGGAAATCGATTAAACGACGCAAGAAGCTTTTAATAATGATTTAATCTCGGGTATACTATCTCCATGCCCGCGCAGGAATTATTTTTAAGTGAAGAAGAAAGACCCACGAAGCCGCTGTCGGTTTTGGATTTCATCGCGGTCTTAAATGGCGCGATCCATGGGATCGAGGCGTCGGTGGTGGGTGAGGTGAGCAAAGCGAGCTTTCCGCCGTCGGGACATGTCTATTTCGATCTGAAAGACGAGTCCGGCGATGGCGTACTCCATTGCGTCGCATGGAAATCCATCTACGAAAATCTTGGCATCGCGCTCGAAGCGGGCATGCGGATCGTCGTGCTCGGCAGTCCCGATATTTACGCGCCGCGCGGCGATTTGAGCTTTCGCGTGCGCGCCATCGAACTTACGGGCGAGGGAGTGCTTAAGAAGCGATACGAAGAACTGAAAAAGAAGCTGGCGGCGGAGGGAATATTCGCCGAAGAGCGGAAGAGGCCACTGCCCCCGTATCCCGAACGTATCGGCATTGTGACTTCAAAGAACGGTGCGGTGATTCATGACATTCTAAACAACTTGGGACAGTTCGGATTCAAAGTATTTCTCGCGGACGCGCGCGTCGAAGGACCGGGCGCGGCGCAAAGTTTGATGGACGCGATGCAGCAGTGCAAAAAGATTCCGTTGGACGTTCTTATCGTCGCTCGCGGCGGAGGTTCGATGGAAGCACTTCAGGCGTTTGATAACGAAAAACTGGTCCGCGCGATGATAGACTTTCCAATTCCCGTGATCGCGGCGATCGGGCATCATCAGGATGTGCCGCTCGCGGCGCTCGCGGCGGACATTCATGTTTCGACGCCGACGGCGGCCGCAAATCTTCTGAACCAATCGTGGCAAGAGGCGTCGTTCAGGATGGCGCGTGATACCGAGCGTGTTTCGTCGGCATTTCAGAGTGTCATTGCGCGCGCGGCACAAGCGCTCGATCTTTCTTTATATATAGAGTCAATGTATTCAATGCGAGAGAATATTTCGGGGCGGATAGAATATTTTTCGCAAAGGATCAATGCTTCGTTTGATAACCTTCTGCGTTTCGGAACTATGCGGCTTGAGACCGCAAGCCGCGTGATAGCAGCGAACGATCCCGCGCACAATTTACGGCTCGGTTACGCAATCGTGCGTCACCATGGTAAGATAGTGAAAAGCACGGCGTCGTTGCCGCCGGAGAGCGAGTTCGAAATTCAATTTTCCGATGGCAATATTACGGCGAAGAGAACGGATGATGGTAAAAAAGACGTTGTTTCTGAATAATCACTATTTACTAACTTGCGCAAGTTAGTAAATAAGGAAAAATATTTGAGGATCGATAAAGAAAAAATGAACCGAAAATGAAAAAAGCCACGTATAATAAAAAGGATGGGCAGGAAGGAAATCTCGGCGAAAATCTGAAGAAGCTTGCGGCGATCGCGGAATGGCTTGAGGCGCAAGAGCGGAGCGATGAGCCGGATTTTGACACGGGGCTTGCGAAGGTTCGTGAGGCAGCCGGACTCATCAAGGCAAGCCGTACGCGGCTGACGGAAGTGGAGAATGAATTTCAGGAGATAACGAAAAGCATGGATGTCGGAAGTGATTCCAAAAAAGGGAAAGATATCGCGTAATAAAATTCGAAAGGTCGTAAATTAAATTCTCACAAAAAATGGAAGATCCAATGAAAGGTCCGATGGGAGGTCCGCATTCTGATGGGTGCAAGTGCCCGATGTGCCAAGGAGGTATGTGCGGCATCGGGGGCTGTCACTTCAATCATGGCTGCTGGTTCCGCGCGGTTCGGGTGATACTCGGTCTCGTGATCCTTCTGGTCGTGTTTTGCCTCGGTGTGATGATCGGTGAGCTCAAGGGTGAGCTTGGAAGGAGCTCTGGTTATCGGATGATGCATACGCAGTCCTACTACGGTGGTGGCTACGGCTATGCGGTTCCGATGATGCAAGGTGGAGCGCCGGTTCGGTCACAGACTGCTCCTGCAACTCAGGCAGCACCTGTAACGAATCAGTAGTCCGAATAGATAAAAAAGAAAAATCCCGCGCACGCGGGTTTTTTCTTTTTTACTTTGAGAT
>Ga0302320_10009728_pt1 | contig 20606 bp, 14 predicted proteins | sample Bog_T0_3_FD_202130 | JGI IMG/M metagenome (GOLD analysis project Ga0302320, IMG submission 202130) | Peat permafrost microbial communities from Stordalen Mire near Abisko, Sweden - Bog_T0_3 | ecosystem: Environmental > Terrestrial > Soil > Wetlands > Peat | place: Sweden: Abisko, Stordalen Mire...
TATCCGCTGTTGAGCGCGATACCGCCAAACGCAGAGTTAGGATTACCACTATACACCGAACGCACTTTAATAGGCGCTGACAACGTGGTGATGTCGAATAGATCAATACAACCACCATTTGTGGCGTTCGAGCCCGACGGTAAGTAAAGGTAGTTACCGTTAGAGGAAGGGGAGTCAATCGCTACGCCTAACGTGTTTGTCGCCAAGGTGTAAGATGGGGTGATATACGTAATGTAGCTGGGCGCAGTGGGTGTTGTGACGTCGATGATGTCTACTACACCCTGGTTACCATCAGTTACAAAGGCCGTAGTGCCAGACGGGTTAAGAGAGACGCCCAACGGTTTGGTGGACGTGGTGGTCGGACCTCCAGAGACCGTATAAGTGTTGGCTAGGAAAGGTACGGCTAGCGTTCCACCCCCAGCGGCAAGTTGCCAGGTCTTTAGGTATCGGACCGTGGCAGGAAAAGTTGTCTGATAGTTGGTTGTATAAACGATATTGCCGTATACTGTAACGCCACCAGTTCTATTGGTGGTGCCGCCTTCTTGGTACGATTGGACAGGAGCTGTGATCGTACCGCCTGCAAGACCTCCGCCAACGTCAACAACTGTCAGCCCTTTAGATTGTGTACCTAAGTACACATATCCGTTAGCGTATGCTATAGCGTACAGCGAGCCGGGAGATCCTGTAATCAAAAGACTAGACGTTGCGACGATTGAATAAGGGTTGGTGATGTTGCGGATATAGAGCGTCGAACCGCCAGATGAGGGTATGAAAGCATAAATAGCGCCAGAAATCTGCGCTACTGCAATGTTATACCCTCCCGCCAATGTTACATAGGAGCACATAACTGGGATTGCGGGATCTGTAATGTCCCATATAACTAGCGTGGCGACTCCTCCGCCAGCGACAACAGCCGCATACTGCTTATAACCGTCAATACCCGTGTAGGTAGTGACATTCTCAAACTTAGCGCTCACACCGGCAGTGAATGGGGTTTCACCGACCAACGTGAAGGGCGTATAAATAGGGTGAGATTGGTCAACGTACGCCCAAGTGCCGTCTGCTTTAAGATAGTCGCCAGCGGCTTTAGAGCCAGAAGGCGGGGCGAGAACGATACCAGCCGTACCGCCCGAGCCTGTGTCCCCGATGAAAGCACTAAGCATAGCCGTAGCTTGGGCACCTGTAAGGTCCAAGGCGTTGGCAGTCAAGCCGGTGTTGTTGCCTTTGAGCGTATTCGCAGGCATCTGAGCCAATTTTGCGTTCGTAACGACGTTTGGCTGTATATTTGCAGTGACACTACCTGGACCGGTTGCGGCTACGTCTCCGGTCAAAGCAGTGATGTAATTGCCCGTAGGCTGTTTACCGGCCAGATCAGTGACCAAATTTGTCACTTGACTTTCGGCTATCTGAATGGACGTCGAGCCAGATGCCGTTAAGAGGCCCTTGCCGTTGACAGTAAAGGTTGGAACAGCGGTAGCAGAGCCATAAGAGCCAGGGCTTGAATTCACCGTAGCAAGCGTAAAGGCTACAGACCCGGGGCCTGTCGCTGTGCCGTCTCCGGTCAAGGCCGTTATGTAGTTTCCTGCCGCCTGTTTGCTATTGAACGTATTCCAGTCAGTAGAGCTAAGGTATCCGTTCTGAGATGTGTTGGCGACTTGGATGGTGAGGTTGGGCGCTGTACCGCCAGAACTAAATAAAGGGCTTGTGGCCGTGACAGCCGTCACTTCGGCAGCGCCAAGGCTGTTTATCTGCCCTTGAACCTTCTCAAACGCTCCTAAGATGGTATCAGTTGATACCAAAGGGCTGTTAGCGCCTACGGTATAGCCAGACAACGTAGTAGCTGTAATACCAGTCACTTGTGCCGCTGGTAAGGATAGCGCGCTCAGAGTCGTCAGGGTAGAGTTAGAGGTGGCCGTAATGTTAGATGCAGTGCCAGTGGTGTTTTGATTGAGTACGGGAACGTCAGTGGCTAGAATACCCCTAAACGTAGGGGCACCGGCTGAGCCGCTAGGGGCTGCGAAGAACGTATTGGCCGCTTGTGACTTTAGCGTACTGAGTGTCAGAGTACCGGATGATGTGACTGGGCTACCAGTAATGTTAAAAATGCCCGTACTGTCGGCCAAGCCAACGCTAGTGACCGTTCCACCGCTAGACGAGGAACTGATGGTGATGGTTGAGGCACCTAGGGCTAAGGATATGTTGGTGCCGGCAACCAAGGTCAAAGCGCCAACGAGGCCATTTAAACTCGAGACAGCCGCTCCGGGGCCTGCGTTTTCCTGCCAAGCCGTGCCGTTCCACTCATACATAATACCAGTGTCTTGAACAACACGAACGTCGCCAATGGTATTACCATTAGATGGGAGGTCCAAAGCCGTATCGACTGGGGACTTCCAGCTACTCGCTCCGTAGGCTGGTATATTTTTATACTCAACAGGACCGGCAGCCATTATCTATGCGCTTTCAGAAGGAGGAACATTGCCGCCATCGCAGCAGCTTGTATGGCGACTAAAATCCATGGGATGGGTAAGCGTTTTTTTGCTACTACTACCTTCGTTAACTCCTTTAGTTCCTTAGTCTCTGCGGCTTTTTTGATATCAGTCTGTTCTTTCATCTTGGACAGGATAAAAGAGCCCTTGGTATCGGATGTGGTCCTATGTTCCTCGGGAATGACAAAGGCGTGCTCGTCACCATCCTTGTGGGTGATGGTGACTTCGTGCCTAGCATTACTGATCTTAGTTATGCGCCACATTAGTTCCCCACTCGCGCCCAGCTAAAGTAGTTCGAGAAGTTAGAGGCCGCGATGGTCGGGCTTGAGCCGCCAGACAAGGCTTTTACCGTTATTAGGTCGCCAGCATTGCAAGGGAAGGCGTCGGCAATCTGGACGTAACCGCTTGTCGAGGAAACAATCTGGTATTGCTGGGTTATCTGGTTGCCGTTCTGGTAAATGCTAAGGCCATAGTTGCCAGAGCCGGACGACATCACTATTCCAACGTTGAACTGGTAAAAGCCCGAAACGGGAATGGTTAGCGTGCCGCTAGCGTAGGCGTTATGCGAGTCGCGCGTCCTGGTTGAGTAGGTCACTGTGGCGTAGGTGCCAGAGACGCTGGAGCTAGAGGCGTAATACCGCCCGTTCACCGACTCCGTGGCCGCAATCGTAGACGGGCCGCTTCTGCGCGAAATTGAGAAGTAGTTTTCTAAGAACGCAATACTATAAGTTGGACTAGTCGCGTTCGATTTAGCCTGAATAGCTATCTGCGTCCCTGCTGTAAAGTACAGCGCACTGGCTGCAATAGGTACAGCAAGCGCAACGCTAGTAGAGGCTGTAGTCACATATTGTGCTTCTTGAAGAGTTGTAGTCGTAGTTGCATTGTAAATTGAGATGAACGTCTGGTTGTTTGTAGCTGACGCCGAGCCGATCACAAAAGCCGCTGCTATGTCATAGTAGCCAGTAACAGGGATAGTATAAATGCCAGTTGTCGCGTTATAGGCACCGTGAGTATCTTGGCCAACTGTATTCCAAGTTATGGTTGAATAAGTGGAAGAGAGCGTGCCCATGCTAACAGCAGTTGATGGCGTGGCGCGCATCGCCACTACGCGCGTGTCGGTGTCGCTCGACATCTGGACGTTCGACGACCAGCCGGCGATGGGGCATTCGGCTTGAAATGCAAAGGGCTGGGCGTTGGTAAACCCGCCCGTGCCGGTAACTACCGTATAGCCAGCCGCCGCCGCGTTTTGCACCCCGAAGTTGAACCCGGTTTGCGATGCCTGGACTATCGGTATGACTAAGGTGGCTGAGCCGAAGTTGTTAGTCATCGGCGCGCCAGCTTGCGAGACAGAGACAATGCTAGCGGCCGAGGTCAGGCCGTTGGGAAAGCCCCATACGACGTTGACCGCAGTACAAGTGCCAGTCGTCGCCCGCCCGCGAATCTGAATGTTCGCGCCAACCCTGCGCCATTGGGCATCTGTAAGCGTGATAGCGCCTAGGCCGGTAACTGTAGGCGTATAGCTCTGCCAATCCGTCACCACAGCGCCAATCGGGGCGGTCTGCGGGCCTAGGTAGAAGCCGTCTAGCGTTAAGCTGATCGCGCCTGTGGTGGCGTTTGCATTGTAGATGACAAATCGAAGGCTTGCGGTAGTGGCGTTCGTTTGGCAAGTGCCTGTGGCGATACCTGAACCAGTGATTTGCGTCATGCCGAAGTTGGCAGTAGACGAAAGCCAAGAGCTGTTCGTAACATCGTACACAGCGATGCCGAAACTATTGCTCGAGGTACCACTAAAGTTGCCGTTAGAAGCGCCTGATGGCACTGAGTAGTAGAACTTAAAGGTGAGTACCTTGGCCTGGTCCTCAGAATCAATGGTGTAGGCCGAGGTAGCAAGCATGTTACCTTGCGTAGTGGCCGCAGAGGATACCAAAGCTAGGCTATACGCACCTTCGATGGAGGTAGCAGTTGTGGCGATGCTAAGGTTTCCAGACGCACCAGAGCCAAACGTAGGCGTTCCCGTGGGGATGGAGTTAGTTAGTGTACCGACAGTGCCAAGGCTCCAGCCAGTAATGCTATTGTTCTCAAAGTCACTATATTGGATATAGTTCTTGCCTGGACGCCCTTGCATCATCTGCGTGTAAGACGCATCTCTCCACCCAGTCGCCTGGGTGCTGTCGGGAATCAGCCGACCGTAGTCGCCAGGAACGGCTTGTCGCGCGTTCACAGTAGAGAAGGTATAAATATCACCTTTAGTTGTGAGTGGGGAGGCGGCCGAAGTTGCTTGCCACGTTGGCACGGAACTTGCGCCAGTCGAAGTAAGAACGTATCCGCTGTTCGAAATGCCAGTAGAAGCGCTTTGAAAAGCGCCAGTTGTGGTTGTACCGCCAACAATAGGAGCATAAGCTGTGGTCGATGCAACTCCAGTACCGCCATTGGGCACGGTAAGGGTACCGGTGAGCTGGGACGTCGGCAAAGACAAAGAGCTAAGCGTTATAAGCGTTGAGTTACTCGTAGCAGTGATGTTGCCGGCAGTTGTGGCCGCGGGGACCGTACCCGTAACTTGCGATCCTGGGAGGCTCAAAGCGGTAAGTGTCGTTAAAGTGCTGTTGGTTGTGGCAACTAGCGTAGTCGCCTTGGACTGGGAACCTGATGCTGCCGAAGCCGTCACATCACCAGTTAATTGGTTAATAGCGTTTACCGTAACAGCCCCTTGGGCACTGTTAACTGAGGTAACACCCGCTGCGGGAGTGACAAGTTGCCACTTACCGACAGAAGTCGAGTAAATAACCAAGTCTCCAATTTGGAAATTGACCATCGACGGGTCAGTCAGGCCAGAGACAGCGGCAGTGCGAAGGGCCGTCACATAATACACATAGCCGTTGGTGCCTGTACCGTCAGATAAGGCAGGACTGTTAGTGTTGGGATTCCAAGCACCTTGGTACTCCATAACCACTGAGGGGAGTTGGGTTACAGGAATCTTCCCGCTAACGTCAAGACTTGCCACACCGGAGGCAGCGCCCACTTCGGATTGCGTTACGTAGGTGGCTGACAAGCTAGGAATATCGCCTGCTTGAATGGCGCTAAGGCTAGTTGCAGTACCATTGGAACGAAGGTAATACCCTGACGTTTGGGTGCCCGCAAGTGCTGTAATGGCGTTTGCTTGCGTCGTTTGGCCCGTACCGCCCGCAGATATCGGCAGAGGTGAGGAGCCCGTGGGCACGCTTAGAAGCGTTTGTACTTGGGCGACAGTAAGATCAGCGGCATTGGCCGTCGAACCTGTGTTGTTACCTTTCAACGTATCTGCCGGCATCTGAGCCAGCACCGTATTCGTTACCGCATTGGGTGCGATAAACTTCGTTTTAATCTGAGACATCTGTTCTCCATTGGCATCAGGCATCCTTGCCCGGTAATGTATTACTTTAAGATTACGCTAAGTAACTGTAATCAATAACTAAAATGTCGCCCGCAACCAACTGAGCGTTTCCGCCTGTGGCCAAGTCGCCTGCAAATGTGATACGCGTCACGCCACCAGCGCCACCGGTCAACGACACAGTGTAATCAATGGCTTTCTGTTGCTCAGGTCCACCAACCACATAAACACCGGCCGAGTTAACTGAGGCGCTCGAGCCAAAGATAACGTGCGCTAAATCCACGTATTGGTTGGTGATATTGGTGCTGGACAGCGTAAACTTCTCTTCGGCCGGTTGCAACGCTTCTAACGTGTTGCCGCCGGTGATCTTGGCAGTGACGTTATCCACGTTAATGGACAAAGCGGCAGTACTAAGCGACAAACCCCCAGCGGCAGGTACAGAAACCATGCCGGGGTTAGTAGTCGTGGCGGCTTGCCCGTACAGGGTAGTGCCCGAGATAGTCAGCCCATTGGCTGAAGACGCTTGGCTGTTAAAGGTGCCAATAGCGCTAATACCGGCCACTATGCTCGCTGTAGAAACGGCAGTTATAAGGCCCTTGCCATTGACAGTGATGATCGGTACCGACGAGGAAGAGCCAAATGAGCCTACGTTTAAGTTGACAGTTGCCAACGTCAAAGCTGCCGAGCCAGGGCCAGAAGCCGTGGCGTCGCCAGTCAAAGCCGTAATATAGCTTCCCGCAGCTTGTTTACCGTTGAACGTGTTCCAATCGGCAGACGACAAGTAACCATTTTGCGACGTGTTGGCGACTTGGATGCTGACAGTCGAGCCGGTGATGGCTAAAGGCGAGGAGAACGTATACGCAGTAGGGCCTGCAAACTCAACGAACGTAGCAGCAGGGACAACCGCTGTAGCGACAAAGGCGCTATTAGCATAAACCGTGCCATACTCAACAAGCCAGGCGTCACCAATAGCATTAGGGAGGCCGTTAGAGGTAAGGACGTACGAGCTGCCGATACCGGAGACGACATACTCGCCATTTTGAGAGGCAGTCGTTTGGTTGGCCAAGAGCACCAAGTCACCGTTGCTCATCGAATGGCCGTCAATCGTCAGCGTAGCACCTCCCGTTAGCGGGACGTTGCTAGCTGCATAGGCTTGTACTGGCCCTTTCCAGGTCAGCCCGCTAATGGCTGCGTCAACATACCCTTTGGTAGCGGCATCAGTAGACAACGTGGGGGTCGCCAGAGCATTAATCTGGTTGCTGCCCATGTTGAGGGCACCGGACATCGTCCCGCCAGCTAAGGCAAGATACGTGCCAGACAAACTTGGGAGATCAGTCGCCAGGATATTGCGGTAAGTCGCCCCACCCGAGCCGTTGGCAAACAGTGTTTGAGTAGCGGTAGCAGCACCTGAGCCAAGTTTAGGCGCGGTGACGGCTAAGTTTGTAATGAACTTTGTTACAATTTGAGCCATGTTTTCCTCTAATTAGATTCCACAGATAAGATGTCGCCAACCGCTAAAATCCCATTAAGTCCCAAACCAAGCCAAGTAAGGGCAGAGCCAACTACCATATAATCGACGCCATAGATTTGCATAGGGCCACCAGCCACCGTGAGCAGCGTATTAGACGGCTGCGTTGGCGTTGTGGGAAGCGTTATATAGCCGTTAGAGATGTCCGTGCTATTCAGCGTGTAAACATAGGTCTCTTGACGAAGCGACAAGGTAGGAACGTCTGGCACCGCAAGCGCTCTAAAGCTAGGTGCCCCAGTAGAGCCGTTAGGAGCGGCTAAGACTTGATTAGCACCTTGGGTGTGTAGGGAGGCCAAGGTAAGGTTGCCCGCGACTGTCACAGGGCTTCCTGAGACGTTAAACAACCCCGTGCTGTCCACAAGCCCGACACTAATGACAGTACCGCTGCCTCCACCTCCAGAAGTCGCTGCAACCCAACCACCACCAACGTAAACGTAAATGACGCCTGTATCTTGTGCGATACGCGCGTCACCTTGTTGGTTACCATTGGCCGGGAGTAGGGCAGCCGTTTGCACCGTGGCTTTCCACGATGCGGCTCCTCCTCCAGGTATGCCAATCGACTCCGCTGACATCACACGCCTTTCGCGTTGATCACAAGCGAGGTAATGGTAGCAGTCGAAGTACCACCCGAAGTGTCCGTATACACCAACCGCACCCAGTTGTACATAACATCATAGACGTTCCAAAGGAAGTCGCCCGCTGCCGTCACAGCAAAGGGCGAATCTGTAAGGTCCGACCAATGTACTGGTTCGAAGGGCGGAATAGTGTTTGGTGGCCCTTGCGGTACAGGGTCACTGGACACTTGTAGCTTGAACGTACCCGTTGGCGTCCCCGTCCATACAACTTGGATTGCATAGCCATAGATATTGTACAGCTGACATGCGGGACTAGTGATGGTGGTGTTCATCACATAGGACGAGAGCGGAATGGGATAGTTATAAGTTCTCATTATACCACCTAGTAGTAAAAGACGAACAGTTCATCGCCAGCAGCAAGAAAGCCGTCTAAATCCGTTCCTGCCCAAGAGAGTTGAGTACCGGTAATCGTAAAATCAAAGCCATAGATTTGAAGAACCCCGCCAAGCACAGTCAATTGCGCTTGGGCTGGCTGTGTGGGGGTGTTGGACAATGTCACGTATTTATTCGTGATATCAGTAGAGGATAACGTGAAGTATTGAGCGTAGTTGCCTACGACAGGCGTCAGGGCAGCTGTGTACGCTGCGTTGCTAGCGATTGGCACCCAAGCCGTACCGTTAAACTCGTACAGGATACCGGTGTCGGCAGCGACAGCTAGTGTCCCTGTTGTCGCAGTCAAGGGGAAGAGGCTAAGCGTGGCATAGATAGTAACACCGCTGCCAGACCCTCCGCCTTGTGGCGGATAATATGAATAGAACTGGCTCATTACGCGGCCTTAGCGGATATCACCGCGTTAAGAACGCCAGAACCGCCAGCAGCAGTATATACGAGACGAAGAGCGTAAGCTCCTGTTGCATAAATGTCGATGAATCCATTGCCAGCGCTCCCTGTGGCAGAAGGCGTGGTGCTCAAGGTTAGAGTCGTCCAATTGCCGGGGTTTTGCACACTGCCATCAGCGTTTTGGCTATAGGTATTAGAGACTTGAACAGAGAAGGCACCTGTTGGCGTTCCTGTCCAGCTGATATCGTAGCTGATTTGGGAGAGCATCTTGACGATGGTGACGGCTGAAGTGACACTGGACGCCATAGAGGCGTTAGTAATAACCTGGAAAGGCGTAAAAACCGGTCTTGAACTCACTTCAGCCTCCTGATAGGCAAGGGACTGTCGTCCCTAGGCGTATACCCTTGCTTTTAGTCCCTAATCGCGTCCAGCCCTATCTGATTCTGCCGCCTGCGATTGAGTCTGATGTTCCTTAGCCTCTTTGTTCATAGATGTTGAGGCTTTAGCACTTGGCTTCTTAGACCCCCCACCTTGCTGCTGCATCGGTTGGGGCGAAGGCGGTTGGGCAGCTTGGATGGCCATAGGAGACATCGTAGAATCAAGGGGCTGTCCTAGGAACAGCGACAATCCCATGCGCGTCTTGTAGTCAATCGTCTCACCTTTGGACCTAGCGGCAGCCATTTGGGTGGTGATCTTATTGGCCATAGTTGTATACATCGACGGGTACATGTTCTTTAGGTCAACCAAGTCGCTGCTCTGCAACTGACCGTTCTTTAGGCGGGCGAGGACGACGGTAGGGTCGGCTGCGATGCTAAGTGCTCGGTTATACCGGGGTTCTGCTGCTGCGGAGGGCTGGATAGGGTTGTCCAGAGGGCCAGTGCTCTTCTCCTTGGGCTTTAGCTGCTCAAGGTATTTAAGTTGGGTACCCATTGTTTGCGACAATGCCGTCTGATGATTGGGCATGTAGTGGCCAATATCACCTTCGGCCAGGCGGTTTAGCTCTTGTGGATCATCGTGGAGCTTTGTAATGGCCTTGTCGATCCTGGCTTGGTCCTTTTCGGACGGCATATTGTTCTTGGCCAATACGCGCACGCCATTGCCAAACACTTCGCCAACGGCATTTGTGAGGCGCTGCTCGCCCTTCATCGACTGGTGGATAAAGTCCACCATAGCCTTAAAGCCTTCCGCTTTGATCGGCTTGTCGGAGCCAAGGAAGTGAAGCAGACTATATTTAATAGCCTCTGGGGCGTCTTTACCTAGACGGCCAGCCATCTCGCCCAATAGCATGCCAGAGATAGGGTTGTGCCCCATTAGATAGCCAATGGCTCCAATGGCACTTGCTCCCATATGTTTAAAAACCTTGGCCAAGCCCGCAGGCGTGCCGCTGTTCTTTATGTTCTTAATAGACCCTAGAGCGTCGTTCAAGGTCTTAGCCGACTGAATCTTGCTAATGGCCGCATCCGGCAAGACGTACTTAGCGTACTCAGGGCTGCCTTTTTGCAGTTTTTCAACAGCGTTGCTCAGCGTCTTATAATCGACCACCGGCTCGCCCAGGTGTGTTTTAACATGCTTGGCTAAAAACTCTCTTTTTTCAACGTCTTGCAGCTTAGCGGCCGTTTCAGGGAAGTTTTTCTGTAAGAAACCAATGGCCTCTGAGTTGTTCTTAGGCGAAAACTTGTTAAGAAAGTCCTCAGGGGACAGTTTCTCATTGAGTTTCGTCTTTAGGGTGCCTGTACCGTGGAAGTCGCCCAAGCGAGCGTGGCCGTTTAACTCTTCCATCATTCGACGATACTGCGCGTACTCGGTGTTCGTCGCTTGGCGCTCTTTTACTAAATCTTTGGCGGCAGCACTGGCGTATTCAGAGCCTTGTTTTTCCAGCGCACGCCCTTGGCGATTGATCTGTTGTTCCTGAAAATCACCAATCATGCTGCGTAGTTGGTTGTAAGCGTCGCGTTCGTTACCGTTTAACGAATTCATCTTACCAAGCTCGGTGCGAATCTTGTCCAACTCACCGACAGTGTCAGCGCCCATGACACGCTGAGCATACTTCTCGTAGATTTGATAGTAGTCGGAGTTGGTGCCCGGCCCTTTGGGACCGATAGCGTGCTCCATGATCTTAGAGCCAAAGTCCCTACGCGCTTCATCCGGGAGGCTAATGGTAGCAGCCATTGCATTGCGTTTTTGCAGTTTTTCAGCGATAGGGCCGTATTTCTTGTACAGTTCGTTGATAAAGGTATCCCTGGCTTCTCTACCAGCATCGGCTTTAGAGAAGCTGATAAGATCCTCTAGTGGGGTACCAAGGCTTTGAGCTACCGACTCTTGAGCCGCTTTGGGAAGGCTTTCAAGATGCTCCATAAACTTACGGTGCTCACCACGGTAAAGGTCTTGGGCGTATTCTAGGGCCTTTGGGTCGCCCGACAAAGCTGCCGACACAGTGGCGTCTAGAGCAAGCCCAAGGTCTTTTACAGCGTTATTGACGACTTCGGGCATCTCAAGGCTATTGCCATTCAAATGACTAGTGAGGCCAGACAACGCCTCAGTGAGTTTAGGGCCGCCAGAAACCTTCCATAGAGGGCTAACGACGCCTGCACCTAAGGCCCCACCGGCACCGCCTAGGGCCGCTGCAAGGCCTATATTAGCCAGTGCGCTCTCGCTAGAGGCTTTAGGATCATTTAGAACTAGTTTGGCGACTTCGTTGTCGCCTTGCATTACGGCCATCTCAGCAGCTTGTTTAACTAGGGAGGAGCCTACGCGCGTTGCATAGCTGGCACCTTTGCCGGCTTCGCTAAGGCCTGCAAGCCCAGCCGCTGCTTCTCCAGCCTTCCCGAGTACAGCCGCCTCGCCAGTGCCGGTAAGCGCTCCGGCTGTCAACCCTGCCACCTCGCCTAAGCCGCCAACGATGGGGTGGGCTTCCTGGCGACCTAGGATATTGGCTTTAGGAACCCCAAACCCATGGCGTTCGATAGCGCCCATAGCTGTCGAGCCAATAAGCCCTCGCCCAGCACCCTCTAAACCAGCCTTAATAGTCTCGCCCGTACCACTAAACTTATCCTCGTCGGCCTGGAACTGACCATCAGGAATGAAGTCAGGCGATCCAGAGGGCTGTGGGGTAGCGGCCGCAACGGGCTCAGCCGAAGGCATTTGCCCATCAGGAATGAAATCAGGAGCATCGGCCATTACTGGACCTTCTTCCAACCACCATGGACTTTTTGATACTTAGCACCATTGAACGTTTTTGTCTCAGCTTCGCCAGGCTCTTGTGGCAACTTCTGCTGGGGAAGGCCATAGCCCCCAAGCAAACGATTGTACTCAGATTGCTTAATAGCTTGCATTTGGCGAATCTGAGGAACGGAGTTCCAGTTGGCCATCCAGCCCGAAGGGCTGCCACCAATCTGTTTGATCAAGAAATCAGCTTCTGAGAGCTTATAAACACCGTCGTGCTGGGCTTGCTTAATCTGCCCAATCAATTGGTTCTGGATTGTAGCGGCCTGGTTGGTGACTTTTTCACGTTCGGCCGGGTTCAAACGATCGAGGTTATGCGATCCACCATACTTCTTGGTGAACTCTAAACTCATATTCATAAGATCATTCACAGCCTTATGCGCAATGATCTGCTTTTTAACGTCTTCTGGCACTTTAGCGCCAGTGGCCGAGCGACCAACGCCCGGCACATACTGCTCCCGGAGCAAGTCGGCTTGGTCATGCGCACCAATGGCGTCTAGCGCCCTGATATTGCGTCCAGTGCCGTCTGGATCGTTAGGATCAGAGGCAGCTTGTTGGCCGTTGCCCTGCGCCTTTGGGTTCATGATGTCCATCATCATCTTGCGCATGGCAAACTGCTGTAGCTGTTGGGAGGCGTCCATGTTTAAATGGCCTATGGTGGCCTCTGCTTGAGCCTTGGCGACAGGGCTGGCGTTAGCGGCAGCGGCCTTGGCCATCTGCGCGCTAAGGGCATCCTGCATCTGTATACGGGTCATAGCGGCAGCGTCGTGGAGGTTACCGAACTGGTGAAGGTTGGCTGACAGCAAATTGTTCTTAGCGTCTAAGTTTTTGGCTTGTGCTTGGAGGTTTTGGTCCATCTGCGTTTTAAAGAAGTTGATAGCGGCATTAGGATTGCTTGTGGGGTTGAATCCCGCAAGAATCATGCCGATACCCGTAGCGATCTTAGAGTGGTTGTCCCAATATTTCTCAGGATCAACGTAGCCATTCTGAATGTCTTGGATATGGGCTTTACGCTCTTGGTCTAAAGCGCCATATTGTTGTTGGAACATGTTCTGGGCATGTTGTTGGGAATCAATGCTCTGTTGATATTGTTGGGCTTGCTCTTTGCCAAGCTGTCCAACGGCCTCAGCCTTCTGTAGTTCACCTTGCTTAGCTTGTCCTAGGCCCTGTCTAAACGTACCTTCGGCCTCAGCAAAGGCACCTGGCTGCTCTTTAGGCGGCTTTGCAGGCTGCGTTTGGAAGGCAGGGGCGTTTATATCGGCAGCAGGTTGCGTTGCACCATCCGGGTGTTGGACGATAGCAGGCGCTAGGCCAGCGGCTTGCCGTTGCTGAGAGTCGAACTGTCTCTTTTGTTCTTCTTCTTGAGCGCCTTCGGCCTTCAACTGCTGTTGATTGGCGTACGTTTGCTCGGCCTCTTGCCACCGCTTAGGATCGAAATCCTTAGAAGTATCGTCGGGCTCACCCGCTGAGAAGACGTGGGCTGCCATAGTGCCTGGCGCTCCCCACACCATACTGCTCTTACCGCCAAGCTCTTTATATATCTGGCGCTTCTCGTCTAGCTCCGGATTGACCTGAGGGGGTGGAGTCGCCTGGACAGCCGTTTTGGCCTCTGGCGCAGGGGCTTGGACAGGTTCGTCAGGCGTTCCTTCGGCAAACTTCTTAGTGAAATATTCACGCCAAGCATCATGATCGGGGTGCTTTTCGTCAATAACTTTGACATTATTATGAGCTTTTGGTGTTCTGTCGACGACGGTGGTGCGGCCAAAGGGCTTGGCGGGAGTGTCCCGAAGCATCTCAGCGGCCGAGGGCTCTTTTTTTGGTTGCTTGTCTACCTTGCCACCTTCGGCAAGTCCTTCGTGATGCATTTGATCGCGCTCTAAGGGAGTGGCGGCTTGCTTGGCAATAGGCGCAAGCGCTTTTAACTGCGCTTGGGCTTCTGGACCTAAGGTTTTGTGCGCAATGGTCAGCGTGTGACCCTGCTTATGCTGCAACGTAGTCGATTTGTCGTCAGACTTAACGTGCTTGAACTGATTGAGATCCAGCTTTATTTTGCTCATTTTTTAGGTTTCTTGGGCAGGGATTTTCCCTGCTTCGCCATTAGTTGACTTACGAAGGCATGGGCGGCCCAATGTGGGTTTTTGGCCTGCGTCACTGAGCGCGGGAGAACGATGCCGCCTTCTTCAAGTGTAGCAGGTACAGTGTCGTTTGCATAGTCGTTCTTAGCACCTGAAACTTTGGGCTTACCGGGGACTTTTTTGCCTGCTTTAATAGGGTCGGCACCTTGCTCAACCTTTTTAACGGCCTGTGGGCTGAGGTAGCGTTCACCGGGGCTGACCATAGCTGGCACTTTGCCGCCTTCGGCCATGCCCACGTTTGAGCGCATCATGGTGGCCATAGAGTCGTTCGTCATGGTGCCGTCTGGATTCCTTGTGCCCGGAGCGCCCATTTGAATAGCCGTAATATCCGAGCTATCATACCCGCCAGCTTGTTTGGGAGTGGTGCTTCCCGAGCCAAACATGGCGTTATACCCTGCACCCAGGGCTTGGCCTAAAACATTCCCTACTTGAGACATTCCTTGTAGAGGAGGCGCTTGTTGGGGGTTGTTTTGAGATGCGAAGTGCTTGCCAACGTTAGATTGAGGGCCTGTGGGAGCCTGAGCGACTGGAGCCTGCGCTTGTGGGATTGTAGGCGCAGCGACAGATTGCTGTGGGGCCTGGTCAAACGGGCTTGTGCCAGGGGCAATTGGCGCGTAGGCGCTAGGTTGGCCATTGGCTTGTACTCCTCCGCCACCAGCATAGCGCCCAATCCACCCGCCCTCGGCCTCGGCCCCTCCGCCCAGACCAGCCGCAGAACCTGCAGCGCCAAAGATATTGCCCATGAGGTTTTGCTGCCCTTGCATAGTAGAGCCAGCTAAGCCCGCATTGGCTGTATTGATGTTGCCCTGCATGCCGACGTTAGCATTGTTCTGGTTGCCAATGGCCCCAAGAATCTGTCCCTGTTCGCCTTGGGCAGCGGTATTAAGCCCTTGGACCGCTTGTGCTTGCTGGCCTGCTTGTTGTCCTGCAATACCGCCCATTTGGCCTAAAGCGTTAAGGCTTTGGTTGGCTTGCATCGTAGCGGCTTGTCCAGCGGCTTGCTGTTGGTTATTGGCACCCTGCATAGCCGCCTGACGCGCTAAAAGCCCCGCGTTAGCTCCTGTGCCGCGCTGTCCGGCCATAAGAGCTGCTTGATTAGCGGTATTCGCTCCAGTCGCCTGCGCCAGTTGGGCTTGAGCGGGATTGGGTCCAGTCCCGTTAGCGACACCTTGTAATTGATTGAAGACCTGAGATTGATTTCCGACACCATTAGCAGCGTTAACAGCGTTGACAAAGCCTTGTTGTGCTTGGAGGGCGTTCTGGGCGTTTGTGTACTGTTGATCTGCTTGCCCTTGGTTTGCAGCATTGACAATATTTGTGCCACTTGGCCCTTGTATACCTGTGCCATTAACACCGCCAGCTGTACCGAGAAGACCGCCTACGAAGCCGATAGTTATACCCTACCTTTCAGGTCTAGGCTGATAACTGCGTGAGGGCAAAGATGAAATCCAATAGATTGCGCCCTTCTAATTACACTTTCGTCCCTAGTGTAACATATGAGGCCCTGCAGATTTAACGCTCTAGCATCACTGATAAGAGAATCGACTATCATAGATAGGGCATTATGTCTAATCATTCCCGATAGTTGACTGTTCGAAACCATGGTATCGAGTTGGCCATAGCCGCCTTCAACTTGACGTAGGAAAGCCGCTGCAATAGGTTCCATCTCGTCGTTATAAGCAATGTACCCTAGCTTAGGGAGTGTCGCTTTAGTAATGATTGAGGCCATATCACTGTCTTGGCCAACATGCATGGCGATAAGGTCTTCAAAATGCTCTGTCTTGTCGAACCTATATAGATCAACCAAAGGAGCGTCCAGCGGTAGAGGTACGTTGGCCCTTCTTGATGCCGACAGTGAGATTAAGGCCCGAGAGGCTAAGCCCTTGCCCCGGTGCCGTACCGTAAGAAGGATCGTACAGTTCGTTCACGGTGACCTGGAAGCTTTCGCACTTCTGCACCTGTGGGAACACCCTGGCCTCGAAAGGTTGGCCTACGCCTCCCCAGCCCCCTGGAGAGCCCCAAACGCTATTGCTACCCCAGACACCTCCGAAGTTATCCGGGGTGACAATGGTCGCTTGGGAATTACTAGGGTTGTAATCGTAGGCTAGTTGCACGTTAAGTTTAAATGGAGTGAAGTAGTTGCCTAAAAGCAACAGTTGATAGAAACGCTCATACCCCTGCAGGCCCGCAACGTTAGCCCAAGCCGTCGTAAAAGACATCAGAACAGGCGTAGAGCCGTCGATATAGGTGCCGGGAGTCTCTTGATATACCAGTCCTTGGGCGTTTAGGTATGTCTGAGCGCCTTGGTACAGGGTGCTGCTTATGGCGTTGATATTATTGAAGGTTCCCCATTGGCCCATATAGTAATCGTACATCAATGTAATGCCATTATCTAGAATAAAACGCACTTGGTTGGTGCCTGGAATACTCTGCGCGCTCTTAACAACGTTAGCATTATATTGCTCAACGGGAGCGCCAATGTACTGAGTGCTGAGGTCTCGGCCTAAGAGCCAGATTCCTTTTCCTGTGGACTGGAACATGAGTCCGTTTTGCATAAGCACAATGGAATCCTGATTTGAACATCCAACACTGCTGGTGATAAATATTGGATCGCTGAAATCGTTATTTGCGCCTGTGCTATCCGGGCCTGCCCCAGTAACGTAATAAGCCGCGTTGGCTTTGAATACGATGAGTTTATCATCCATAGCGGCGAGCGCGGTACACGGGCCGGTAGATCCTTGGGTTCCGGTCGTAGGGGCAACATAAAGCGTGAACAAGTCGGACATTTCAACTGGGACCGCCTCTATTACGATTTTGGAGTACCAAAGAAGGTTTTGGTCTTCCGCGTCAATTAAAAAGAGCCTGTTTTTATACAGTGTGCTGGCGATAGATGCCGGGGCCGCTATATCCTCGATCACACCGCCAGTGGTGTATAGGAGCGTTTGGCCTAAAATACTAAGATCGCTCAAAGTATCCGTAATCGTTACATAATCCACGGTTGGATCGTTGACGACGGGTGACGTGATGCTCGTAAACTGGTAATACACTTGCTGCGCTACACTCCAACGATATCCTACGATGCGCACCGGGTTAGGGACCACTTTATAAGTAAGACGCAGAGTGGGCACAGTGAGTGTATTGGCGCTAATCGCACCTGTCGTCACCTGGCTAACAGGGATGCTAGGGGCGCTGCGATGCAGATTACCTTGGTTGTCGGTCCATTCGTACGTAAAAACGTAGTAATAGGTGCCTGCGGTGATGCTACCGCTAGTGGCAGCGGGGCTAACCGTTACGTTGTCTGGCCATACCTGGAAGCCGTGCTCAACGGGCCTGACGCCATCGTACTGCCACAGTTGCCCGCCCGTTAGGTGGAGGGTATTGGCAATCTCAGAACTATGTTGGCCAAAGGTATTGATAGCGATCTTCGCAAGATTTATGCCAGTTTGCGTGTAAATGGCGGCTGAGGGAGTGCCGGTAGGGTTGTTAGTGCCCTTATTTGTCGTTGCTAGGAAGTCTTTGATTAGGTACGAGATTTGATAGGTGTCATTTAAAAGCGACACTGAGGGGAGTACTTGGCCGACGATATAGCCGCCACCGTTGCTATAGGCCAGGCGCATGGATACAGCGCCTGTAGAGTCGATCAGGAAGTACGACGGCTGGTTAGCACTGGTGTATGCCACTAGCATATAGATCGTGCCTGAGGGCGCTATAAACGCTTTAGAAGCCAATCCTACAGACCGAAGGATTGTAGTCGCTGAGCTAGGGCTGCCCGCCTGTGGTACAGTTACGATGTCTAAGAAGTCGGTCGGGACAGCGCCAATCGCACCGCCATAGTTGTTAGCGACATCGTAAATGACTGTTAAGGTGCCGTTAGCGGCTACCGACGTCAATTGGTTGATACTGGCGCTTGTAATGATTTGATGCGTTGTGGCAGCTATAGGCGCTAATATCTGCGAGTAGGCCGTCACAAAGCCGTTGGTGGTGCCGCTATCCCAAAAAGTCAGCCAGATGACGTTGGTGCTACTATCAGCTGTTACCGACATGAGGCTAGCTGTATGGGCAGCAAGCGTCACAGGGGCGCTAACTGCAAAGGACGGGTTTAAGTAAGCGATATTGATAGAGGTAGAGGTCGCTGCCCAAGCGAAGTAAAGGTTATCGCCATAGGCGACAGCGTCGTATCCTTGGAAGGTGGAGCTAGTGACGGTACCTACGGTCACCGTGCCGAACACTGAGGGCATTGCGGTAGAGATAGCCAAGGCTTTAAGACTAGCGCTGCCAGAAGTGTCTATGTAGCTGATAACAAAGTAATTTCCGAACAGGAACGTACGCGGGGAGATAGCCGTTGACGGTAAAGCGGTGCGCTGTACAATCTGCTGGCCTGTGACACTGTCACTGATCTGGTAGTAGGCTAAGCTATTGTCGATATAGACCAGGCAAACCAGGCCATTAGCCGCTGTCACTGAGTCTTGCGACTGTTGACTTGTGCTAACCCTAACCAATGGAGCTACATCGAGGCGCACCGGCTGGACAGGGCCTTGGTTGAGCCATTGGTTGGTGTCAGCGCTGAAAGCGTATAGGTTTGAACCTGTCGCTAATAGGTTGTCGTTAAGCGTTGTAAGCGTCGTTTGGTCGGCATTAGGCAATGTTGTTATGTGTGCGTTACCATTGCGCTTTGTCAACCGCCCCACAGTGTCAAACACAGAGTTTTGCAACGCCAAAAACTTGCCCAATGGCACTTGGTTCTTATCGGTCTTGGTCTCTAGTCCGGAAGCAAAATTAATATTGATGGGGGCTTTTTGAAGGGCCATCGGTTACGTCTTAATAATGTAGTTGACGTAAGCGTTAATAGGCCGAGTCTCATTGCCGCCAGTTGCGCTAGTTGCCTGAGTAACACCATAAACTGAGGTGTTGCCAAACGGCAGAACATAAGGTGGAGGAGCTGCACCATTATCCTCGACCAGCATCGTGTGTGTATGGCTAGCGAACTGGCTGCTCTGGACAGAACCGACATTGTTTCCAGTGTTACCGCCAGTATTCATTGCGGTACGGGAAGCTTTATCAGGGTCCCTGCCAGCTGTGCCGTCTCTGCCCCTTAAAAACTGCCCTCGTAGATCGGGAACGTTAAAGTGTGTTCCATCGGCGGTACCAAAAGCAGTTCCGATGACTGCAAAGAGATTAACATAGGTGGCTTGAAGATACGAAGTGCCGTCGCATAATAGGAAACCTGATGGGGCCGAAGTTCCACCATAAGAAAGGATTGCACCTGTTGGTGTGAGAGCTTGTTGAAGGTCTGCTGCGAGCTGTGCTAAGTCAATAGTATTATTAGCAATTTGTGTAGCCGTAATCGTTTGGTTGGCTAGCAGGGAGCCTGTGATCGAAGCCGTTGCAATCTGAGTCGGTTGAATCGACGACACTGTCCCTAGGTTCCCGGACGAGTCGAGCGTGACAAACTGCGTACTGACGGGGAGCGTTGCTGGAAGTAAAAGAGTAAAGGACGAGGCAAGTGAGGCGGAGGGCGCAATAGTTGTGCCAAGTGTCGTAGACGCTACGTTGGGCCTGATGATGATAGAACCGATATCAAAGTTGGCGGGAACGGTTGAGCCAGTCCCTTGCTTCCAGCTAAACACACCGGCTGCGTACGACTGCCCTGGTAAAGATGCAATAGAGGCATTTACAGTGCCGCCAGACGTAATCTGAATGTTATTAGTACCGTCGAAGTACCATAGGTCGGGGAGCGCTATAGGGCTTTCAGTGCCGTTTTGGACGTATAAGCTCTGGCTAGCTGAGGGCGCGCTACCGCTAACGGCAAACGAGGCGTAAGAGAGTGTGGTGGCTGGGTTCGACTGGAACGACAAGGCACTGTTGATATTAAGGCCCGAGGGGGTGATTTGAACACCAGAGCCGCTAGAGTGGTTGTGCCCATCTATAATGGCCAAAGAGCTATTGATATCAAGGGCATAGGTCGGTCCGGCTTCACTGCCCACCGTTGGCACTATAAGGCTCATATTAGGCGACAGCGTGCTAGACATTAAAACACCAGCAAATCAACGACCACATTGGCCGAGGCGACAAGGTTAAGTGTTAATTGCGGGGTCTGGTTAGAGTCCTGCGTGTCGAAAATCGTAGCTGAAGCACGAATTCGAGTAGGATTCCACCCTGTCAAATTTCGCCCCAATTTGTGATTGACGACGTTCGCCCCCGCAACTAACGAGACATTTTTCAATATCAAGCCTTGGTTAAACGGTTGAGCGACGACAGGCTCAATGATGGTCGCCCATCTATCTTGTGCCATGTCCCATGAGAGTTTACGCGGGAGAACTGACATCAGTAGCCCCCGCGACCATTTGGCCCGTAGCCTGTGCTGTTGGGTCCCCAAGGTGTGCGGGTATTGCTAATGGTGTCTGGCTGACCTGCGTCTCTGTTTGCAGCCGACTCCTCAATACGCTGTTTCAG
>Ga0302320_10009729_pt1 | contig 20606 bp, 16 predicted proteins | sample Bog_T0_3_FD_202130 | JGI IMG/M metagenome (GOLD analysis project Ga0302320, IMG submission 202130) | Peat permafrost microbial communities from Stordalen Mire near Abisko, Sweden - Bog_T0_3 | ecosystem: Environmental > Terrestrial > Soil > Wetlands > Peat | place: Sweden: Abisko, Stordalen Mire...
CCGGGAGCGCCGGGGTCCTGCTGGACCCCCGGGTGTGGCTGCTGGGCGGCATCTATTTCGGCATGGCCTGCGGGGTCTACGCCATCAACTTCTGGCTGCCCACCATCATCAAGGCCAGCGGCATCAAGGATCCGCTGACCATCGGCTGGATCTCGGCCGTCCCCTACCTGGCCGCCAGCATCGCCATGGTGGTCCTGGGCCGCTCATCCGACGCCCGGCATGAGCGCCGCTGGCACCTGGCCTTCCCCCTCCTGCTGGGCGTGATCGGGCTGGTGATCGCCGCCCGCTTCGCCTCCAACACCCCGATCGCGGCCATCGGCCTGACCATCGCCACCATGGGCGCCATGGGCTCCCTGCCGATGTTCTGGCCGGTCTCCGGCGCCTTCCTCTCGGCCGCCGGCGCCGCCGGCGGGATCGCGCTGATCAACGCCCTGGGCCAGACCGCCGGCTTCTTCAGCCCGTACTTCGTCGGCTGGATCAAGGACACCACCCACAGCACGGACCTCGCCCTGTACATCCTGGCCGGCGGCATGCTGGTGAGCGTGGGCCTGATCCTGCGCCTGCCGGGGAAGATCATCAACCGGTAGCCATGACGGAGGGGATGCAGCGCGTGCGTTGCATCCCCTCAAATGTGCTGGATCCCTGGCGGAAATTGAGGCTTTTGTCTTTTCTCGGCGGACCTCGCCCTGGAGGAACTGGCAAGTGTGAATGGTTAGAGATATTTCTGGCGGCCTACGCTACCGGGTGGCCGTTTCCAGCAGGTAGAGGAAGCTCCGGTAGACCTTCCCCGTGGCCCGGGTCACCCCGATCTCGCAGGTGCGGCTGCTGGAGAAGTGGCCGTCGCAGGGCTGCTCCGCCACCTGCGCGGCCTCGATCTTGGTGGCGCTGGCGGTGAGCTCGGGGAACAGGAAGCCGCGGTCCCCGGCGAAGCCGCAGCAGCCGGCGCCCGCGGGGATCACCACCGACCCGGAGCAGGCCGCGGCGATGGCCTCGAGCTTGGGGGTGAGGCCCATCTTCGTGAGGGAGCAGACCGGATGCAGGGCCACGCTGCCCATCTGGTGCCGAACGGTGAGATTGGGCAGCAGGTGGTCGTGGGCGAATTCCACCGGGTCGAGGATCCGGAGCCGGTCGAAGCGGACCTGGTTCTCGGCGCTCAGGTAGGGGCGGGCGCCCTTGAGTCCGTAGGCGCAGGGAGAGGTGTCCATCACCACGGGCAGCTCCCCTTCCCGGCTCCAGTCCCAGAACCGCTCCACGGCCTGGTTCACTGCGGCCCGGTGGGCCGGGGCGTAGCCCTTGGAGGAGAACGGCACGCCGCAGCAGACGCCTTCGGGGTTCTCGGGGATGTGCAGCGGCACGCCGGCGCGGGCGGCCAGGGTCACCAGGACTTCGGGCAGGCTGGGCGTGCCGGACTCGCCCGGCAGGGCGCCCATGGTGCGCGAGATGCAGGCCGGGAAGTAGATGGCCTTGGCGCCCTTGGCCTCGGTGCGCGGCAGGCGCCGGGCGGCCTGGGGCATCTCGGCGGACCACTGGGGGGTGGCCTGGCGGGCCGCGGCCCGGAGCAGGCGGGTGAGGGCGACCATGGCCCCGGCTCCGAACACCCGCTGGACCAGGTGGCCCGAGCGCAGGCCCAGCCGGACCAGAGGCTCCACCCGGGCGAAATGGCGCTGGACCGCGGCGGCCACGCCGTGGCCCAGGGCGGAATGGCCCTGCATGCGCAGGCGCTTGACCAGGGACCCGGTGTCGATGGCCACGGGGCAGGCGGTGGCGCACAGGCCGTCCGCGGCGCAGGTGTCCAGGGCCAGGTACTGGAAGTCGTCGCGCAGTTCCCGCAGCAGCCGGGGGTCCTCTCCGCTGACCTCCAGGCGGGCGATCTCCCGGCGCAGGACGATGCGCTGGCGCGGGGTGAGGGTCAGGTCCCGGCTGGGGCACCGGGATTCGCAGAACCCGCAGCCGATGCACTTGTCCACTTCCTCTTCCACCGGCTCGATGGCCTTGATGTGGGCCAGGTGGCAATGGGGGTCGGAGTTGAGGATCACGCCGGGGTTGAGCAGGCGCTCGGGGTCCACCAGGTCCTTGAGCCGGGTCATGATCTGCTTGGCTTCCGGGCCCCACTCGGTCTCCACGAAAGGCGCCATGTTGCGCCCGGTGCCGTGCTCGCCCTTCATGGCGCCGTCGTACTTGTGCACCACCAGGTCGGCCACGTCATCCATGAAGCGGGCGTACTGGTCCAGCGCCTCCTGGTTCTGGAAGAACTGGGTGAGGACGAAGTGCATGTTGCCGTCCTTGGCGTGGGCCACGATGATGGCGTCCTGGTAGCCGTGCCGGGCGAACAGGTCGATCAGGTCCATCATGGCGTCGGCCAGCACCGGCAGGGGGAACACCAGGTCCTCGGTGATGATGGAGGTGCCCTGGGCCCGGGCGGCGCCGATGACGGGCAGGGCGCCCTGGCGGATCTTCCAGAAGCTGGCCTGCCGGTCGGGGTCGTGGGTGAAGGCGGCGGGCTCGAGCAGGGGCATCCCCGCGCAGGCGGCCAGGGCCTTGCGCTCCAGCTCGAACCGGTCGGAGCCGGCCACGTCCTGGAACTCGGCCAGCAGGGCGGCGGTGCCGTCGGGAAGCTCGCGGATGCCGTCGGGAATCCCGGGCTGGTTCTCCATGGCGCGCAGGGTGGCGCGGTCCATGAGCTCCAGGGCCGCGGCCCCGGCGTCGCGCAGGGGGATGATGGCGGTGCAGGCGGCGCGCAGGTCCGTGAACAGCAGGAAGCCGGTGACCTTCACCGGCAGGTCGGGCACGGTGCGCAGCACCGCCTCGGAGATGAAGGCCAGGGTGCCCTCGGAGCCCACCAGCAGATTGCGGAAGATGTCCACCGGCCGGTCGAAGTCCAGGAAGGCGTTGAGCGAGTAGCCCATGGTGTTCTTCATTTTGTACTTGCGCCGGATCCGGGCGGCCAGGACGGCGTTGCCCTCCAGTTCGGCCTTGAGCTCCAGCAGCCCCTGGGCCAGGGCCGGCTCCTTGGCCCGGAAGACCTGGTCGGCGTCCGGCGCCCCGGTGTCGATGACCGTGCCCGAAGGCAGGGTGAAGGTGAGCGAATCCAGCGTGTGGTAGGCGTTCTGGGTCACGCCGCAGCACATGCCGCTGGCGTTGTTGCTGAGGATGCCGCCCACGGTGCAGGTGGAGATGGAGGCCGGGTCGGGGCCTATCTTGGCGGAATACGCGCGCAGGGCCAGGTTCACGTGGGCGCCGATGACGCCGGGCTGGACCCGGACCCTGGCGCCGCCGTCCAGCACCTGGACGCCCCGCCAGTGGCGGGCCACTTCCACCAGGATGCCGTCGGTGATGGCCTGGCCGGCCAGGCTGGTGCCCGCGGCCCGGAAGGTCATGGGGACCCCGGTCTGGCGGCTGAGGCGGAACAGGGCCTGCACCTCGGCCACGCTGCCGGCGAACACCACGGCCTGGGGGATCAGCCGGTAGAAGCCCGCGTCAGCCGCCCAGGCCAACCGTTCCGCGGACCGGCGCAGGACGCGGCCGGGGCCGACGATGGCTTCCAGGGATTGCAGGAGGGAGGCTGAAGGGGTCATTCTTCAACTTTATCACGCCCTGTGGCCGCCGGCTTGCCGCCCACCTTCTCCCAGTAGTAGGCGCGGAACCGGTCGGGGCTCATGGGATAGCCGTAAAGGAAGCCCTGGGCCTTGTGGCAGCCCCGGTCCAGGAGGAAATTGGCCTGGTCCAGGTGCTCGACCCCTTCGGCGATCACTTCCAGGCCCAGGCTCCGGCCCATGGCGATGATGGCCGCGGCCAGGCTGCGGCCCTGGGATTCGGTGGTGAGGGACTGGATGAAGGACTGATCGATCTTGATGATGTCGAAGGGATACTGGTGCAGGTAGCTGAGGGAGCTGAAGCCTGTGCCAAAGTCGTCCAGGGCCAGGGTTATGCCCAGGGCCTTCATGCGCTTGAGGGTGGCCAGGGCGGGGCCGGAGCTCTCCAGCAGCACGCTTTCGGTGACCTCCACCTCCAGGCAGCTGGCGTCGGCGCCGGTGAAGGCGATGCAGGCCTCGATCCGTTCCAGCAGCTGGGGGTCCAGCATCTGCACGCTGCTCAGGTTCACCGCCACCCGGATTTTCGGGAGCCCTTCGGCCAGGAGCGACTGGGTGAAGGCCAGGGCCTCGCGGAAGACGAATTCGCCCAGTTCCACGATCAGGCCGGTTTCCTCAGCCACCGGGATGAACCGGGCCGGGGCGATGGAGCCCATCTCGGGATCGTCCCAGCGCAGCAAGGCCTCCATGCCCATCACCGTGTGGCTGCGGGCGTCGATCTGCGGCTGGAAGGCCACATGGAAGGCCCCGTGGGCCAGGCCGCGGCGCATGGCGGACTCCAGGGCGAAGCATTCCAGCAGCCGGGAGCTCATGGACGGGTCGAAGAACTGGAAGCGGTTGCGCCCGTTCTCCTTGGCCGCGTACATGGCCCGGTCGGCATTCTTCAGCAGGGTGTCCGGGCTCAGGCCGTCCTGGGGGATCATGGCGATGCCGATGCTCGGTGTGACCACCAGTTCGTGGCCCTCCAGCATCACCGGCTGGCGCAGCACGTCCAGGATGCGCTGGGCCACCCGCCCGGCGTTCACCGGGCTGGAGAGGTGCTTGAGGATCAGGCAGAACTCGTCGCCGCCGATGCGGGCCACCGAGTCGCCGGTTTCGGCCCGGGCGAGCATGTCGGTGGGCCGCAGCACATCCGAAATGCGGGTGGCGACCACCTTCAGCAGGGAGTCCCCCACCGCGTGGCCCAGGGTGTCGTTGACCCGCTTGAAGTTGTCCAGGTCCAGGAAGAGGATGGCGGCCTGGGAGGGGAACGGCGTACCCTGGCTGCGCTGGACCTCCTCCAGGGTGCGCTCCAGGCTGGAACTGAAGGCGTGCCGGTTCCAGAGCCCCGTGAGCACATCATGGTAGGCCAGGTGCCGGATCTGCTGCTCGAACGACTTGCGCTGGGTGATGTCGCGCACCATCACCAGCACCAGGTCATCCGCGGAGGCGATGAACCGGGCCTCCCAGAACCGCGGCTCGTCCCGGAAGGGGTGGGTGAATTCCAGGTTGTGGACCTCGGCCGGCTCCGCCAGGGCGGCCCGGCAGCGCTCCCGCACCTGGTCCGCCAGGCCCCCGGGCAGGAGCCCCTCCAGCGCGCCCAGCCGGCCGCAGGGCTCGACGCCGTCCCCGCTCACGCCGGAGTGGACCAGGGTGACCGCCTCCCGGGTGTCCACGGTGAAGATGGAGTCCGGGTGGACCGCGAAGATGGAGCGCAGGGTGCGGGTGCTTTCGCGCAGCGCGAGCAAGGCCCGGTTGGCCTCCAGCACGTGCCGGATGCGGTACGGCAGGTGCTTCCAGTGCAGGGGCTTGGTCAGGAAGTCGTTGGCGCCGGCCTGGTACGCCGCAGTGATGGAGGCCAGGTCATCCAGCCCGGTCACCATGACCACCGGAAGCTCCTCGGCGGACCAGGTCTGCCGGATCTCCCGGCAGATGCTGAACCCGTCCTCGCCCACCAGGACCAGGTCCAGGAGCACCAGATCCGGGTCAGTGGCCCGGATCAGCAGCAGCCCCTCCGCCCCGGTGGCGGCCGTATGGCAGATCATGCCCGCGGCGGAGAGGGTCCTGGAGGTCATGAGCAGGACCATGGCATCGTCATCGATGGCCACGACGGTGGGCGGGTGAGCCAGCACGCTGCCGGCCGTACTGTCGTCCGCTTGTCTTTTGTTCATACAACGAATGTATATGACTTGGCGTTTCCCGGTACCAATAACCTGAAAAATTTATGGAAGTTCCGTGGGAGCGGTGCCTTGGCGCTTCACGCCCCTGAACAGCAGGGCCAGCGGCACGCAGAGCAGGGCCAGACAGCCCAGCAGCCGGAAGTTGTCCACATAGGCGGCCAGGGAGGCCTGGTGCTGGACCAGGCCGTAGAGCATGCCCATGGCCTTTTCGTGGGCGGCGTGGGGGCTCGCCCCGGCCTGCAGCAGCCTGGCCTCCAGGCCCTGGAGCCGCAGGGCCGCGGCGGGGGTGCCGGCGGTGACGTTGGCCACCAGGTAGTTCTGGTGGATCTGGGTGCCGCGCACCAGGAAGCTCATGATGGCCGCGATGCCGACGCTGCCGCCGAGGTTGCGCATCAGGTTGTAGATGCCGGCGGCGTTGCCGATCTCCGCCTTGGGCAGCCGGCCCATGGTGAGGGTGGTGAGAGGCACGAAGATGCAGCCGGTGGCGAAGCCGTTGAGCAGGTTCGGCAGGATCACCGAGCCCATGGCGATCTCCAGGTTGATCTGGCTGAGCATCAGCGCGGAGCAGCCGAGCATGGCGAAGCCGAAGGCCAGGAGCAGGCGCCCGTCCACGAACCGGCTCAGGGGGCCCACCACCACCATCGCCAGGATCGAGCCGAAGCCGCGCGGGCTCACCGCCATGCCGCTGCGCAGGGCCGGGTAGCCCATCAGGGTCTGCAGGAACAGCGGCAGCATGGCGGTGAAGCCGTAGAGCACCGAGCCGTAGACGGTGTTGATCAGCGTGCCCACGCCGAAGTTGCGGTCGCCCAGCACGCGCAGCTGGACGATCGGCTCCCTGTGGCGGAACTCGCGCCAGATGAAGCCGGCCAGCCCCAGCACCGCCCCCGCCGCCAGCCAGCGGATCCAGGCCGAGCCGAACCAGTCCAGCTCCTGCCCCTTGTCCAGCGCCAGCTGCAGGCAGCCCACCCAGACGGCCATCAGGGCGAAGCCGATGAAGTCGATGGCGCCGCGGGCCTGCCTGAGGTAGGGCGGGTCGATGATGTACTTTTCGGCCATGGCCATGGCCAGGAAGCCCACCGGCAGGTTGATGAGGAAGATCCACCGCCATGAGAAGCTGTCGGTGATCCACCCGCCCAGGGTCGGGCCGAGCACCGGGGCGACCACGATCCCCAGCCCGTAGACGGCCATGGCGGTGCCGTGCTGGCGCGGCGGGAAGCTCTCCAGGAGGATGGCCTGGGACAGGGGCAGCATCCCGCCGCCCCCCGCGCCCTGCAGGATCCGGGCGGCGATGAGCATGGGCATGGAGGTGGCCATGCCGCAGAGCACCGAGGCGGCGGTGAACACCGCGATGGAGGTCATCAGCAGCCGCTTGCGGCCGATGCGCCGGGCGATCCAGCCGGTGGCGGGCAGCATGATGGCGTTGGAGACCAGGTAGCTGGTGAGCACCCAGGTGGATTCGTCCGTGGCCGCCGAAAGGTTCCCGGCGATGTGCGGCAGGGCCACGTTGGCCACCGAAGAGTCCAGCACCACCATGAAGGTCGCCAGCATCACCGAGGCGGCGATCATCCACAGGTGCGGCGGCGGGTGGTCCTCGGCATCGCCCGTCCCGGGCCCGGGCTTGAAGCGCATGGTCATCCTCGACTACAGCGGAGTGGGAATTACCAATTAAATCACCACTGGCTTTCCAGAAGACAGGAATGGCCTGCCCTTGACGTCCCCGCCCCATGGATTACAATCTCCCTTGCATGGCGAGTGGCCTCCGCGGGAGGTCCGGCAACCGAGCAGGAAGCTACGGTGCCCAGGATCGCGAGATCCCATGCGCAGGAACCAACCTGAAATCCGGAGCCCGAATGACCCGCGAGTACTTGTTCACCTCTGAATCCGTTTCCGAAGGCCACCCGGACAAGGCGGCCGACCAGGTCTCCGACGCCGTGCTGGACTGGCTCCTGACCCGGGACCGCCACGCCAAGGTGGCATGCGAGACCTTGATAGCCAAGAACTTCCTCGCCATCACCGGGGAATTCCGGGCGAACTTCCCGGACCTGATCCCTGCCCTCCAGGACGCCATCCCCGGTCTGGCCCGGACCGTGCTCGACGGCATCGGCTACACCGCCGCGTGCGGGTTCGACCCCACCCGATACGAACTGCGCACGGTCCTGAACCGCCAGAGCGACAACATCGACCAGGGCGTGGAGCGGGGCGGCGGCGAGCTGGGGGCCGGCGACCAGGGGCTGATGTTCGGCTACGCCTGCGACGAGACCCCCGAGCTGATGCCCCGAGCCCTGACCCTGGCCCACAAGCTGGTGCAGAGGCAGGCCGAGGTCCGCAAATCCGGGAAGCTCCCGTTCCTGCGCCCGGACGCGAAGAGCCAGGTCACCCTGCGCTACCGGGACGGGGAGCCGGTGGCCGTCCACGCCGTGGTGCTCTCCACCCAGCATGACCCCGGTGTGGCGGAGGCCGTCCTGCAGGAGGCCGTGCGGGAGGAGATCCTGGCGCCGGTGCTGGGCCGGGAGGCGCTGGCCGGGGCCACGGTCCACATCAATCCCACCGGGCGGTTCGAGATCGGCGGCCCCGAAGGGGACACCGGCCTCACCGGGCGCAAGATCATCGTGGACACCTATGGCGGCTCATGCCCCCACGGGGGCGGCGCCTTCAGCGGCAAGGACCCCACGAAGGTGGACCGCTCGGCGGCCTACGCCGCGCGCTGGGTGGCCAAGCACCTGGTGGCCGCCGGCGCGGCCCGGCGCTGCACCATCCAGGTGGCCTACGCCATCGGGGTGGCCGAGCCGGTGAGCCTGCTGCTGGATTTCCACGGCACCGGCACGCTGCCCGAAGCCCAGGCGGAGGGGATCGTGCGCCAGTTGTTCGATCTGCGCCCGGCGGCGATCCTGGAGGCCCTGGACCTGCGCCGGCCCCGCTACCTGCCCACGGCGGCCTACGGCCACTTCGGCCGGGAGCAGGAGGGGTTCACCTGGGAGCGCACCGACCGGCTGGATGCCCTGCGGGCCCTGCTGGGCGAGCGCTGCGCAAGCTTCTAGCAGCCGTTACGAAGCTTGCTTCGTTACGGCTGCTTGTGCCCAGCACGGCCGGTTGGCCTGGATGGCTCTCACGGTGCTAGAGGCTAGGCGCCGAACTTCTCGTCCCAGATCACCTCGGCGCGGGGTTCCTTCTTCAGCCGGTTGATCTGGGCTTTGCAGAAGTTCACCTGCTTCTTGAGGGCGTTCACCTGGAAGTTGAGGGCGTACTTGTCGGGGCTCACGGCCGCCAGCAGCTGCGCCTTGGCGGCCGCCAGCTGGGCCCGGCAGGCCGCGCCGTGCTTGGTGAACTTCTCGATGGCCTCGGCCTTGGGGATCTTCACGGTCTGAATGGGGGTCTCAACGGTCGCATTTTTCAAGACGGGCTCCTAGCCATAGTTGGTAAGCATAGCACGCCGACCATGCCCCGGCCGGCCGGGGCAGATGGCGGGGCCCTTAAAGTGATCTAGCTTTTCACGACCTTCCGGTCCACCAGACAACCCAGCCTGGTGCTGAACGTAAGGATGACTGTCTTCCGGCCGCGCGGCCAGGTGCAGATGATCTGGTCTTTTTCCACCTTTTCGGTGGCCGGCTGGCCCCACATGCGGACAACTTCCTCCCGGGTGGAAGCGCCGACCCTCGGAGGCGTGAAATATTCGGTGTTGCCATTGATGGGACCGACCCCGCCGGCGTGACCACCCATCATGCCGGCGACCAGGATGGAGGAAGTCAACAATAGGGTTGGGAGCATCGCAGCACCTCCTGAACCTCCTAAACATCCTAAACCTCCAGGCCAATATAACGTCTTGGGGAATCCCGCGCATCGCTATCGCCGGCAGCACCGCTTGAATTTCTGCCCGCTGCCGCACGGACACGGGTCATTGCCCCGCGCGGCCGCCGGCCTGGCGAAGTCCCGCAGCGGGCGCCCCGCCTTCCAGTGCACCGCGAGCCGCTTCAGCACCGGCCGGCAGTGGCGGAAGAAGCGCCGGTAGGCCGGGCAGAGCACGTTCACCCCGGGTGGATCCCCCAGGACCCGGTCCTTGGGGCAGCCGCCGTTGCACCAGGCCAGCACATCGCAGGCCCGGCACCGGCCCGGAAGCCCATCCTTCTTGCGCCGGCCGAATTCGGCCAGGGCCGGATCGGCGGCCATGCCGGCCAGGGTCTCCCGGCGCAGGTTGCCCAGCCGGTGCTCCGGGTCGACGAAATGGTCGCAGGCGAACACGCTCCCTTCGTGCTCCAGCACCAGCACGTCGCCGCAGGTCTCGCGGAAGGTGCACAGGGCGTGGGGCAGCCCGCAGGCGGTGCGGAAGGCCTCGTCAAAGTTCTGCACGGCGACCCGGCCCAGGTCGTTGCGCACCCACTGGTCGAACACCGCGCAGAGGAACTCGCCGATGGCCCCGGGATCGGCGGCGGCGCTGGACTGGGTCAGGGGCAGGAACTGCAGGTGGGTGACCCCCAGGTCCCGGAAGTACTGGTAGACCTGCAGCGGGCTGCCTGTGTTGGCGGCGTGCAGGACGCACAGCACGTCCACGTGGACGCCGTGGCTCTTGAGCAGGCGGAAGGCGCGGGCGGCGCCGGCGTGGCTGCCCCCCCCGTCCCTGGTGTGCCGGTAGGCGTCGTGGCATTCGGCGGTGCCGTCCAGGCTCAGGCCCACGGAGAAGCGTTCCAGGGCCAGGAACCGTGCCCAGGTCTCGTCCAGCAGGGTGCCGTTGGTCTGCAGGCCGTTGCTGAACGCCCGGCCGGGGGGGCAGTGCGCCTGCTGGAGGGCGACGATCCGCCGGAAATAGTCCAGCCCCAGCAGGGTTGGCTCGCCGCCGTGCCATTCGAAGTGGGTCGAGGATTCGCCTGGCCCTTCCAGCCGCTGGCGGATGTACGCCTCCAGCAGATCCTCGGGCAGGCGCGGCGGCGCGCCGGGGAACAGGCCGGCCTTGGCCAGGTAGTAGCAGTAGGCGCAATCCAGGTTGCAGCGGGCGCCCGCCGGCTTGGCCATGACCAGATAAGAACTTGTACTCACGTGGCGGCCGTCCGCCCCAGGAACGCCAGGAGCCGGGCGAAGGAGTCCCGGGCGGCGCCCACGTGGTAGCTGGGCCGGGTGTCGTTGAAGAAGGCGTGGGCCGCCCCCTCATAGACTTTGGACTCGAAGGTCTTGCCGCACGAGCGCATGGCCTCGGCGAAGGCCGGGAGGCCGGCGTTGACCCGCTCGTCCAGGCCGCCGTAGAAGCCCGCCACGGGGCACTGGATCCGCGGGACGCGGTCCAGGGGCGGGGCGCTGCCGTAGAAGATGGCGGCGCCGGACAGTTCGGGCTCTTCGCAGGCCAGCAGGGCGGACAGGCCCCCGCCCATGCAGAAGCCCACGCAGGCCACGGGCTGGCCCAGGGAGGCGGGGCACTGGTGGCGCATGTAGTGCGCGGCGGCGCGCAGGGCGGGCACGAACCCGTCCAGCTGCCCCAGGCGGCCGAACAGCTCGCCGATGGATGCCTCGATCCGCCCCCGCTCGGCCTCGGGCCGGCCGGCCAGGGCCTCGGCGCGGACGGCCGGCTCACGCCATCCGGCGGGCGACAGGGTGTTCATGAAGGCCTGGGCTTCGCTGATCCGCTCCCGGGACAGCGGCTCGGGGCGCACGCCGCCGGCGCTGAACAGATCGGGCGCCAGCGCGGCGTAGCCGGCCTCGGCCAGGCGCCGGGTCACGTCCTCGATGTGGGCGTCCACCCCCCAGATCTCCTGGATGACCAGCACCCCGGGCAGCGGCAGGGCGGCACGTTCGGATCGGGCGAGATAGCCGCTGTGCTCTCCGTAACGGACCCATTCAGTCTGGACCGGCATGGTGCTCCTCCTCAGGGCGTGTGGAATGGAGAAGATTCTACGGCATTTCTCCATCGGGAGCCCCGTCCCGCTTTGGCGACAGCCGCTGCAGGGCGACCATGCGCTTGTAGAAGGTGGCCCGGCCGATGCCCAGGCGGCGGGCCGCCTCGGCCACCTTGCCGCCGGACGCGCCCAGGGCCGACTCCAGGATCTGCCGCTCGGCCTGGGCCATGGATTCGGCGTAGCTGGAGCCGGCGGGGAATTCCGCCAGGGCGCCCCCGGTCCGGGCGGCGCTCTTCTCCAGGCCGTGGAAGTCCGCCGCCTCCAGCCGGTGCACGTCGGTGTTCATCACCGCGCGCTCCAGGACGTTGTTCAGTTCCCGCACGTTGCCCGGCCAGCTGTGCCGGCGGAGCACCTCCATGGCCTCCAGGCTCAGCTCCCGGCCCGTGGCGCCGCTGCGCAGCCCGGTCTTCTCCAGCAGGTGCTCGCAGAGCAGCTCCATGTCGTCCGGCCGCTCGCGCAGGGCCGGCACCGCGATGTTCAGCACGTTCAGCCGGTAGAACAGGTCCTTGCGGAACCGGCCGCCCTCCACCATGGTCTCCAGGTCGCGGCTGGTGGCGGCGATGATCCGCACGTCCACCCGGATCACCCGGTTCGAGCCCAGCGGCTCGAATTCCTGGTCCTGCAGGACCCGGAGCAGCTTGGACTGCAGATTCAAGGGCATCTCGCCGATCTCGTCCAGGAACAGGGTGCCGCCGTTGGCCAGCTCGAACTTCCCCGCCCGCGCCTTGCGGTCCGCCCCGGTGTAGGCGCCCGGAGCCACCCCGAAGAACTCCGCCTCCAGCAGGTTCTCCGGGACCGCCGCCACGTTCACCGCAACGAACGGCTTGTCCGACCGGGGCCCTCCGGCATGGATGGCGTGGGCCAGCAGCTCCTTGCCGGTGCCGGTCTCGCCCTGCAGCAGCACCGGCGCGTTGAGCTGGGCGGCGCGCCGGGCCAGCCGCTTCACCTCCATGGTCGCCGGGCTGTTGCCGATGAAGGAGGAGAAGGTGTACTTGGTGCGCCGGGCCTCGGCCAGCTTCTTCTGGACCTTGACCAGTTCCGTCTGCAGCGAGGAGAACCGCTCGAACAGGGGCTTGAGGGTCTCCACGTGGCTGAACAGGGCGAAGCCCACCGCCCCCGCCACCTCGCCGTCCTCGCTGCGCACCGGCATGCGCATGACCATGAAGGTCTGGCCGTTGGCCTCCAGCAGGTCCAGCAGGATCGGCTCCCCGGTGGTGACCACCTGGCGCATGAGGCTGTTGGGGATGATGGCCTCGATATCCTGGCCGATGGCCAGGACCGGGTCGACATCCAGCCTGGCCGCGTAGCGGGCGTTGATCCACACCACCCGCGCGTTCTTGTCCACGATCACGGTGCCTTCGCACAGGCTCTCGAAGCAGTCGAACATCGACTGCATGGCTTTTTGCTGGAGCAGGGAGGGGTCGTGCAGGGAAAGGAGGTGGCGGGTCACGGAGCGGTCCGGGGCTGGGAATGTTCAGATTCTACCGGGTTTTTCCATTCCTGCCGGGTCTTTGGCCCCTCCCTCCGCAATAAACCGTTGTCTAGGAAAAACCTGAACCCATTGCCACGTCCCCGGCATAAGGGGCCGTAGCGAAACAACCTGAACTGCACAGATTTTTTCGCAACGGCCCCTAATCATTAATCAGGTAGCCCTGGCCTGCCGATAAGTCGAATACAAGGAGGAGCCCATGAGCTCGATCCTGAACGTCACAGCCCTTCCGCCCGCCGTCCCCACAGCGCCCAAGCCCCAGCCCGCGCCAGAAGTCCCCGCCCAGCCCACCCTCACCCAGCTGATCGAGGAGCCCAAGTTCGAGCTGAGCCAGCAGGCCCAGGCCGGCAACCAGCTGGCCATCCAGCTTCTGGCCCAGCAGCAGTCGACCCCCACCTCCCAGGCCGCCGGCGCCGGGCCGGGAGTTGGACCGATCAACATCCTCGCCTGATGTGACAGCAGGGGGACGGCCCGCTCGCTATGCTCGCTCTTCGTCCCCCCGCACCCCCACTTCATGCCTGGGCGGAGCCCGGTCATGAAGTCTAACTCAGAGTGATACTCCGGCGCACCGCGTCGACGAAGTCCTCGAACCGGGCCTGATCCGGGCCGGCCTTGCAGATGTCCAGCCCAGGCTTGCCGTTGCTCCGGGGGAAATGGACGAACTGACGCCGGGGCAGGCTGTACAGGGCCACCGCGAAGGCCAGGCCGGCCACGGGCCAGCCCAGGGCCGCCGCCCGCCGCACCAGCTCCGGATAGCCGGCGCGGGAGAGCACCAGGGCGAAGCCCACGGCGATGGAGCCGATCATCACGCCTTTGGGGAACCAGCGGTTCTTGACGTTGAAGCGGTTGAACTGGCCGGACAGGTCCGCCAGCTTGACCACGAACTGGTAGTTCCTGCCCAAGGTCCACTTGGCGGCCACCTCCACCCGGTCCGGGAAGAGCTGGAACACACGGCGGACCTGGGGCAGGCGCTCAGTGTAGGTGGCGATGGGAGTCTCGGCGGCTGGCGGCATCCCTAGAGTCTATCAGGGCTTGGCGGGCTCCCCGGTGATCCCTTCGCCGGAGACCACCAGCTCCACCCGCCGGTTTTCCTGGCGGCCTTCCGCGGTGTCGTTGCCGGCGATGGGGCGGTCCGCCCCGAACCCCCTGGAGACGATGGCGTCGGCCGGCACTCCCTGGCCCACCAGGAAGTCCCGGGCGGCCTGGGCCCGGCTGGCGGAGAGCTTCTCGTTGAGGGAGGCGGTGCCGGTGTTGTCGGTGAAGCCGTCCGCCTCGATCCGGAGGCCCTTGTGGGTGGCCAGGATGCCGGCGACCTTGGCCAGCTTCTCCCGGGCCTCGGGCACCAGGTTGGCCTGGCCGGTCTTGAACAGCACCCCGGACATGCTCACGATGAGCCCGCGGGCGGTGGCCTTGGTCTGGAGGATGCCGTTGAGCTGGGCCATCAGCCGGGTGCGCAGGGCCTCGTTCTCCTGCTCGGTCTTCCTGGCCGCGCTGAGCGCCCGGTCCTGGGCGAGCGAGGCCTGGGCGGCCTCCTGCCTGGCCTGTTCGAGCTTGGCCTGGGCCAGCTGGCTGGCCGCGGCATCCTGTTCGGCGCGCCGGCCCTGCTCGGCCAGCATCCGGGCCTCCTCGGCGCTCTGGGTGGCGGAGCGGGCGGCCATCATCCGGTCCTTCTCGTCGCCCTTGGTGTCCATGGACGCACGGAGGTAGCCGTCGGCCTTGGCCATGGCCTCCTTGGCGTAGATGGCCGCGCCGGCCCCCTGGGCGATGCGCACCGCCTGGCTGGCCTGCAGCATGGGCGGTTCGGCGTGGGGATCAGGGACCGGGCCCGGCGCGGCGGCCAGGTTCATGACGTACTGCCGCTGGGGCACCAGCTCCAGCTTGGCCATCACCAGCTCGACCTTCTCCTGGTTGTCCTTGCCCAGGCTGTTCCTCAGCACGATGGCGTCGCTGGGCCGGGTCACGGCGAAGTACGGCTCGGCGGTGACCATCAGGCCGAAGGCCGGCAGCTGCTCGGTGACCACCATCCTGCTCTTGCCCTTCTTGACCTGGAGCTGGCCGAGGTTGGCCGTCCGCCCTTCGGGCGAGACCGCCCAGAGCACGTAGGTCAGGCAGGCCTCGCCGAAGGTGGAGGGGGCCGGCAGGTTCTCGAACTTGGCCTTGATGGTGGAGACGCCTTCCTTGGTCTTGACCTTGGCCTGGCCGGCGCCGTCCGGCAGCAGCCGGGTCCCCTGGAACTGGATCTTGGTGGTGCCGTTCAGCATCCGGTAGTTGATGGCCTCGATGGAGCACTGGACCTTGGCGGTTTCCGTGCTGGACGCCTCGGCCGGGTGCTGGGGCGCCGGAACCTGGGCCTGGGCCAGCAGGAACGCGGACGCCAGGGGGATCGCGATACAGAATTTCATATTCACCTCTGATGGTTGGTTCGGTATACCGGTGAGCTGGACGCGAAGGCGCCCGCACCCCGAGGACTGCGGGGCAAATCGTGTGCCAGCCTGGACCGGCGGGCCAGGTCGCCGCAGTCAGGACGGCCGCGGGCCGGGCGCCGGGGCCAGGGGGGCCCGATGCCGATCAAATTGGTCCGGCTCCGACCATTTTGATGGCTCGGGGGCCTATGATCCAGGTGAGGCGGCATTCATGGATTTTGTATTGGTGGCCATCCACATCGAAGCGTCCGCGCGGGCGGTGCCCCTGGGCCCGGCGATGCTCGCCTCCGCCCTGAAGCGGGCCTACCCGGCCGGCCTGGGCGTGCGCATCCTGGACTGCACCGTGGGGGACTCCGCCGAGGCGTGCGCCGCCAGGATCCTGGAGGGGGAGCCCCAGGCCGTGGGCTTCTCCATGTGCGTGTGGAACCGGGCCCTGGCCCTGGCCATCGCCAGGATCCTCAAGCAGCGCAGGCCCGCCCTGGTCATCTTCGCCGGCGGCCCCGAGGCCACCGCGGACCAGGCCGGGGTCGAGGCGGACCCGTCCGTGGATTTCGTGCTGCCCGGAGAGGCGGAGGAGCTGATCGTCACGGCCGTGGCCGGCCTGCTGCGGGGCGCCGCCCCCAGGGCCTGGAGCCCGGCCCCGGTCCAGGACCTGGCCACCCTGGCCAGCCCCTGGCTGGACGGGACCCTGGACCCGCGCGCCTACGCCGGCCAGCTGTGGGAGCTGTCCCGGGGCTGCCCGTTCAGCTGCGACTTCTGTTTCGAGTCCCGGGGCGGGTCGGGCACCCGGCGGATGCCCATGGCCCGGGTGGAGGCGGAGCTCAAGCTGTTCGAGCGATGCCTGGTGAGCCAGGTGTTCGTCCTGGACCCCACCTTCAACTACCACAAGGCCCAGGCCAAGGAGGTGCTGCGCCTGATCCGCCGCACCGCCCCCGGCATCCACTTCTTCTTCGAGATCCGCAGCGAATTCCTGGACCGGGAGCTGGCCCAGCTGTTCGCCTCGGTCAAGTGCACCCTCCAGATCGGCCTGCAGAGCGCCCATGACGCGGTGCTGCGCAACATCGGCCGGAGCATGGACCGGGACGCCTTCGAGGGCAGGATCCTGCTGCTGCACCAGGCCGGGGCCAGCTATGGCTTCGACCTGATCTACGGCCTGCCCGGGGACTCCCTGGAAGGCTTCCGGGCCAGCCTGGACTTCGCCATGGCCCTTGTGCCCAACCACCTGGACATCTTCCGGCTGGCGGTGCTGCCCGGCACCCGGCTGCGGGAGACCGCCGCCGGCTTCGGCCTGGACCACCAGCCGGACAGCCCCTACCAGGTCCTGGGCTCGCCCACCTTCAGCGGGGCCGACCTGGACCGGGCCGGGCGGCTGGCCCGGGCCTGCGATCTGTTCTACAACCAGGGCCGTGCGGTGCCGTGGTTCGCCATCCTGCTGGCCGCCCTCGGCATCACCCCCTCTGAATGCTTCGGGCGCTTCGCCGACTACCTGGACGCGCACCCGGCCGGGGACCCCACCGACCTGCAGTGCGGCTTCGTCCTGGCGGCGTTCCGGGACGACCCCAACCCGGCCCAGGGCCGCATCGCCGCGGACCTGGCCACCTGGTTCGGCCGCTCCGCCGCGCTGATGGAGGGCACGGGCCCGCAGACATGGCGCGCCGCCTTCCACCACGACCCCATGGCCCTGCTGGACCAGCTGGCCGCCGGCATCACCGAGCTGGAGGACCTCACCTTCATGGTGCCGCCGGACCCCTGCCAGGCGGAACTGTACCTGGACCAGGGCGAACCGCGGATCCGTAGAATGGAGGAGGGGGCGCGGCCATGATCATTCCCGATATCGACGACCTGGTCCTGGAGCACGACGACGATTCCGGCATCGAGGAGCTGGGCCGGCGGGTGCTGTCCCGGGGCCCCTGGACCACGGTGGCGTTTCTGGTCAAGACCCGGGCCGCGGACGGCGCCCCCTGGGAGGGCCCGTTCCTGTGGCTGCACCGCTACCAGAAGGTGGCCCAGGGCTGGAAGCTGGTGAGCCGGTTCCACACCACCGAGGACGAGCAGCTGGAGAACCTGGTGCGGGCCCTGGGCCAGTGGGGCCTCACTTCGTCAAGATGAACCGGTCCAGCTCCTCCCCCTGGGCGGTGATCTGGCGAAAGATCAGCTTGCGTCCATTGATTTCCAGCAGCGAGAAGGAGTTCTGCTCGAGGTCGGTCCTGGCCACGTAGGGCTTGAGCGTGAACAGGGCGGCCTTGCCCTTCAGGTGCAGCGGGGCGCCGCCGGCGCCGGTGACGATGTGGATCACCCCCCGGGCCCGGGTGCGGTCCCGGCCGTTGAAGCGCCTGTCCCAGGCCAGGGCGCCCTTGAGTTCGCCCTGCCGGGTCACCGGGTCCAGGGCGGCGACGGCGTCCGCTCGCGGGGTGAAGCGGATGGGCCGGGTGCGCACGTAGGTGTGGATGTGCCCGGTGAAGGCGATGTCCACCCGGTACTGCTCCAGCAGCGGCCAGACCAGGCCCATCCACTGCTCCACGTACGCGTTGCCGGGTCCAGGTGGGCCTGATCACCCGTTCCATGGCCGGGCCGGCCAGCACCACGGTCCAGGCGCCGTCCTGGTCCGGCCCGTGCCAGAGCAGGCTGAGCGAATCCAGGCTCGGCGCTTCGCTGCCCAGCTGCAGGTACGGCTTGACCAGGAAAGGCTCGGCCAGGACCGGCACCGCGGTCAGCAGCAGCGCCAGCGCCACCTTGCTGAACAGATCAAATGGACGCCCCGCCTCAGCCACCCCTGCCCTCCTGTGCCCCAGTATTTGATTAATATTTTATCAAGGCCGGGAAACCGGGCCATGAGAAGCTGAAGGTTTCTGGGAGTCCGCATGGCCATCGCACTGGGTCTCGTCAAGGTGAGCAAGCGCTTCGGCGCCCAGCCCATCCTGGAGGACCTGACCTTCGGCCTGCAGATGGGCGAGAAAGTGGGCCTCATCGGCCGCAACGGCGCCGGCAAGTCCACTCTTTTCAAGCTGCTGGCCGGAGAGGACAGCCCCGACTCCGGGGAGGTTGTGCTCACCCAGGGCCTGCGCGTGGCCCACCTGTCCCAGGACCCCCACTTCGCCGCGGACGCCACCGTCCGCAGCGCCCTTGAGAGCGCCCTGGCCGATCACAAGGAGCTGATCCGGCGCCACGCCCGCATCCACGAGGCGCTCCAGCAGCCTTCGGCCGACCAGGGCCGCCTGCACGCGGAGCTGGACGCGGTGGAGCACCACCTGCAGCACATGGGCTGGGACCTGGAGCCCCGGCTGAAGGAGGCCCAGACCACCTGGGGCCTGCAGGACCTGGAAGCCACGGTGGAGAGCCTCTCGGGCGGCTGGCGCAAGCGGGTGGCCCTGGCGCAGGCCTGGCTCAAGGATCCCGACGTGCTGGTCATGGACGAGCCCACCAACCACCTGGACCCCGAGCAGGTGGAGAAGCTGGAGCTCTGGCTGCAGCAGTTCAATGGCGCCCTGCTGCTCATCACCCACGACCGCCACCTGCTGGACGGGGTGGTGGACCGGATGCTGGAACTGGAGAACGGCAACGTCACCAGCTACGACGGCTCCTACAGCGACTACCTGCTGGAGCGGGCGGACAAGGAATTCCGGGAGGCGCGCCTGACTGTGCACATGCAGAACCGCCTGCGCCGGGAGATGGCCTGGCTGCGCCGGGGGGCCCGGGCCCGCACCCGCAAGTCCAAGCTGCGCATCAACGACGTGCTGGAGCTCAAGGACAACGTGCACGAGCGCTCCCAGCAGGAGGAGCGGCTGGCGCTGAGCTTCACCGGCGGCGCCAACCGCTCCGACTCCCTGGTCAGCGTGGAGCGGCTGGCGTTCAGCTACCCCGGCGGCCCGGAGCTGGCCGGCGGGCTGGACCTCTACCTGAAGCGGGGCCAGCGCATCGCCATCCTGGGCCCCAACGGCTGCGGCAAGAGCACCCTGCTCAGGCTGCTGCTGGGCGAGCTGGAGCCCACCGGCGGCGTCATCCACCGCCACCCCAGGCTCACCGTCTCGGCCATCTCCCAGGGCCGGGGCGAGATGCGCGGCGACCTCAGCATCGCCGACAACATCGCCGAGCGGGCCTCCATGGTCAAGGTGGGCGGCCAGGACCTGCTGGTGCTAATCTACCTCACCCGGTTCGGCTTCCCGGCGGACCAGCAGAAGCGCATGGCCTCTACCCTGTCCGGCGGCGAGCGAAACCGGCTGCTCATGGCCAAGGCCATGCTCCAGCCCGCGGACCTGCTGGTCCTGGACGAGCCCACCAACGACCTGGACATCCCCACCCTGCAGAACCTGGAAGAGGCCCTCATGGACTACCCCGGCACCCTGCTGCTGGTGAGCCACGACCGGTTCTTCCTGGACCAGGTGAGCACCCACACCCTGGCCTGGAACCCGCAAGGGGCGCCCCGCTGGGAGATGTACGAAGGCAACCCCAGCGCCGTGCGCCGGCTGCGCGCCGAGCGGGAGCAGGAAGCCGTGGCCGCGGCCAGGGAGGCGCCCCGGGCCAAGGCCTCCACCCGTTCCGAGCCGAAGAAGAAGGCCGGGCTCAGCCAGAAGGAGGAGCGCCGGCTGGCGGAGCTGGAGACGGCCATGGACGGGCTTAACGCGCGCATCCTCGACCTGGAGTCCGGCCTGGGCGACCCGGCCGCCTTCATCACCGCCGACGGTCCGGGCCACCAGGCCCTGCGCGACCGGGACGCGGCCAAGGCGGAGCTGGAGGCGCTTGAGCTGGAGTGGCTGGCGCTGGAGGAAAAGCGGGTCTAGTCCGACACCAGCTTGCTTGAACTGGATTGGGACGGGACCTGTTCCCGGCGCATCGCCTGACCCTTGCCTTTCTCAAAAAAGGCAAATTTTAATATTATCTTGATGAATTTTAGGGTAAATCTAGTTCAGGGGAGCGTTCAATTCCCCACTTTTAGGAGAACATGCCATGGCTCTGACCCCGTTGCGCGACTTCCTGGAAATCCCCTACGACACCCTGGAGGAGATGAACCTCCAGGCCCAGAGCCAGCGCCGCAGCCGGGTCCCGGCTGACAAGATCCGGGAAGAGCG
>Ga0302320_10009733_pt1 | contig 20600 bp, 16 predicted proteins | sample Bog_T0_3_FD_202130 | JGI IMG/M metagenome (GOLD analysis project Ga0302320, IMG submission 202130) | Peat permafrost microbial communities from Stordalen Mire near Abisko, Sweden - Bog_T0_3 | ecosystem: Environmental > Terrestrial > Soil > Wetlands > Peat | place: Sweden: Abisko, Stordalen Mire...
TGAAGCGCCGGCGCCGATCGGTCAGAAAGCGCAACCGCCAGCGGATAGCCGCACACGCAAGGCGGCTGAATGGGTAACAGTAAAGGGCGCGGGCTGAGGGTCCGCGCCTTCACTACTAGGTTATGGCGAGAGCGACTAATCCCGAGCAAAGCAGGACAAGACCGGCAACGGCCACCGCGAGGAAGCTGTTAGAAGCAAATTCTTCACGCATAGCACACCAACCTGTCGTGAGCCCCTGCCGAACAGAACGGCTGTCCCTCTGCACAGTCAAACCATCCTCAGCTCCGCAGCCAATTTTGGCCCGTGTTGGTGTTTTGATGCAACACCCCCCCATGCCTTTACCCAGGGCGCGGCCAATCGAATTAGGAGCTTGGAACCATCGTCGCCTACGCAACTTGGTGAGTGCTACCGGACGCGACGTCCCTCGTGTCCGATGGAATAACGGCCTCAGCCTGCCCCCCCGCGCTGAGGCCGTTTCATTGACACCCTGCCGTTGCTCCGCGCCGGCGCACGCCTGGCAGGACTCGCCCGTGCGCTGGCGCCGATTGGCTGGCAAACTCGGAGGGCCCGCCGCGGCCGGACGCACCAGCGGGCTTCCTAGACTCAACAAAGGGCATCACGGCAACGGGGATATTAGGCCCGGCGATCAAGAAGTGCGCGGGCTCAGGTCCGCACCTGCCTGACATACGCTTGTGATATGTTTAGCGGAAAGCAGGGGGAGTGCCGAAATGCGAAAAATTACCTTCGCCGTGTATAGTCCGCCGAAAGAGGGTCTTCCTTATTTGTCCGCGGTCATTGTGCCTACTGGCGCGGTCGCTGCTGTGGCTTATCAGACGGCGGCTGAAGCCGAGGATCACAACCTGAAACTTGCGATGGAAACCGCCAAGGGCGTCGAATAATGCCCCGAGGACCTAAAGGCGAGAAGCGCCCGGACGTTGCCCGGATTACCCGGCAGCACGAGCCCGACGGTTCACGCCGGCGGGCTGCATATGCAGGGAACAACGTTCTGTCGTGACCGTTGACGTGAATTAGCAGGAGATCGTCAATGCCGAAAGAAAACGACTTAGCGGGTCAGCAAGACCAAGGCGGCAAGCATGGCGGGCAGGCGGGAATGCCGAGCCACTCTCCTACCGCGGCCGATCAAGGCATTGTGCGCGACGGGAGCGGGCAGGAATAGCCGCGGGATAAAAAGCGAGCGCAGCAAGTCAGTCGCGAAGACAAGGGGAACGATCCCCCGGGCCAGAGGCGTTAGCCGAGGATGGCCCAGAGGTGCGAGCGCTCGGCTACTTGTGCGCCCCTTGCGCGGGACGGAGGGAAGTCCTGCTCCTAAGGCTCAAGGTCGGCCCGACGCACTGCCGGGTATGGATGTGCGCCGGGCCTAACCCGTGGATCGGCGGAGGTTTCGGACGCCGATCCGGCTTGTATCAAGCAATCCCTGTGCCGCCGCCAACTGAGGCGCCCTTATGGCGCGCGGGCGGCAATCGCCGCTTGAATATCGTTAGCCAGGATGTGGAGATCGATAGCCATCTTTTTGAAAAGTTTGCGTTTGTTAAGGTCGGTGGCCAACCTGCCGATGAGGTCACAATCCTCTGCCTCAATGAGAAGCTTCTCGAGCTTGGCGCTCAGATCTTCCATTCCTAGACTACGCGCCTGCGCAGTCACGAAGTCCACAACCAAAAGGGACCACTCCCAAATAAAAAGGGGACCACACTTTCCGGGCTGGAAAGCGGACGGTCTGCAGCGCATATTCATTGGATGGCCAAAGCCCCCGGATCGCACCTGCTTGAAGTGAAGGTAACCGCTTTGGATTCAAGGCGGTGGGAATGGCAAGTCTGTGAAAGAGACACGCTGATAATGTCTGGCTTCGCTGCATCGCGCGAAACGGCCCAAATCGATGGTGACAGCGCCTTATTCCTATTGCTTAGGTCCAGAACATGACCCCCAAATGCCCCAGGGACTCCAACCAGCTCGCAAGATCGAATTGACGGGGCCCATACATGCCGGCAAATCCCCGACGCATGGGCGGGCTTCCTAGAGTCACCGCAGGGCCGTTGCTCGAACGTGCCGGCTGGTACACACTCCGGAGGTGGACCCGAGCGAAAGCCCGAGCCCACCTCTCTGGGGAGCCAACTCAGTGAGCATAGAGGGGCCGGCGCTTCAGACGTCGGCCCCTTGCTTTTTCACCGAGCGAATCAAAGGCTAGGGCATCGTTGTCGCGCGCTGAAAGGCGGATGTGGGGTTTGTCCGCTATTCACAGGGTGCAAATGCGCAGACGGGCTAAGAATCGACAGCGGCGAGCACGGCAACGTGTTTGCAGACACAGTGCCGACACGGCGATTTTTTCAGATTTTAGCGTTTTTGGGGTAAGTGGCTGATTATATTGGCTCCCCGGGCTGGATTCGAACCAGCGACCATTCGATTAACAGTCGAATGCTCTACCGCTGAGCTACCGAGGAATAGGCGAAAACCGTGTTTCGCACGCGGGCTCGTATAACAAAGCCGTTACGGCTTGCAAAGGACGAAATATCCGGTTCGGGCACGGTATCAAGAAGAAGGGGTAACCGCCTCTGGAACAAGGATTTGTTGCCCATTCCGGTCGCGACGGAGGCATCCTTCCGCCATCCCCGAGGTGGCCCGGTGGCCTCCGCGGGTCGCCAGCCGAGCCCGAAAAAGACTTATTCTCTGCCGACGCTTGGCCATGCCGGGGTACAGCGGAGGTGATTCGATGCCTGATATTCAGACCGCACTGTTGCCGACCGATCGCTTGAGGCCCGTACCCTCGATCGTTCCCAGCGACATTCCCGCGCTGAGCGACGAGGAATGCCTGGTCCGGCTCGCGCGAATCGTCGCGAAACACGATTCCGCCCAGCTGGACGAGGTCGCTAGATTGATCGGGCGGCTCGTGGTGACGATCGAATAGCATCGCAGTTGCGATCGGGAAGCATTCGAAGGGGATCGCGGAATGCGCGCTTTCCCGGCGCAATCGGCGTTGCGTTTTGGCGAAGTTTGTACCAGAGATGACGCGGTTCTAACTGCTTTCCCGCGGCATCGTCCGCTATCGTTTCCAGGGTCCGCCAATGTCCGGTTTTGTGACCGCGCGCCAGAAAATGGTCGATGGCCAGGTGCGCCCCAGTGACGTCACCGATATCCGAATTCTCGATGCCATGCTCGCGGTGCCGCGCGAGGCCTTCGTTCCGGCCAGTCAGCGCGCGCTCGCTTATCTGGATATCGATCTGGATGTCGGCGCTGGCGCCAAGCGCTTCCTGATCAAGCCGCTGGTGACGGGAAAGATGCTGCAGGCCGCCGAGATCAAGGAAGGCGACAAGGTGTTGGTGGCGGGCACCGCGGCTGGATATACCGCGGCCGTCGTGGCGCGACTGGCCGGGCAGGTTTTCGCGACCGAAAGCGATCCGGCAGAGGTGGCCAAGGCAAGCGCCGTCCTGGCCGACCTCGGTCTTTCCAACGTGACGTTCCGGGCTACCGCCGCGGCGCAGGGGGATTCCGCCTGCGGTCCCTATGACGTCATCGTGCTCGACGGTGCTACCGAGATCGTGCCTGAGCGTCTTTATGGGCAGCTTAAGGAAGGTGGCCGGCTGGTCGGCGTTTTCGCCACCACCAAGCCGCCGCGCGCCATGATCGTGACGCACACCCACGGCGATTTCGGTACCCGGGCGCTGTTCGACGCCACGGCGCCGGTCTTGCCTGGCCTGGAACGGCTCCCGGCGTTCGTTTTCTAGGCCTTATTGGCCTGTTAAATTCCCGTTCTGAATCAGAAGTGTGGCCCGGATGCTGCACGTCAAGAGTTTCCACCGCCTTTGGCCGGGGCGGGGTTCCGTCCCGCTTGCACGCGGAATAAGGTGCGGGCGGAATACTGACTCGGAATCAAGCGGCAGGCCGGTTCAGGCGCGCTAGAACCGGCAAATGTGATGATTGGATTACCAGGGATGCGTGGGGCGAAGTTGGTTACCGGAGCTGCGGCTGCTGTCCTGCTGATGGCGTTTGCGGGCCCGGCGCCTGTATTGGCCGATACGATCGAGGCTGCGCTGGTGCGCGCCTATCAGAACAATCCGCAGCTCAACGCCCAACGCGCCCAGGTCCGCTCCACCGACGAAAACGTGCCGCAGGCGCTATCGGGCTATCGTCCGAAAGTCGCGGTCACTGCCAGCGTCGGCGAGCAATATACCGATACCAATACCACTCAGGGAGGCGCGCCGAATGCGATCGTCAGAAGCGAGTTTCACGGCTTGAACCCGCCGCGCAGCGCCGGCCTCACGGTGACGCAGACGCTTTTCAACGGCCAGCAGACCGCCAACAAGACCCGCGCCGCGGAGAGCCAGGTTTCGGGCGCGCGTGAAGCGCTACGGGTGCTCGAACAGACCGTGCTGCTTTCGGCCGCCACCATCTACATGGACTATCTGCGTGACTCCGCCATCGTCGAGGTTCAACGCTCCAACGTCCGCGTTCTCGAACAGACGCTGAAGCAGACCCGCGACCGCTTCAATGTCGGCGAAGTGACGCGTACCGACGTCGCGCAGTCGGAAGCCCAGCTCGCCGCCGGCAAGACCCAGCTGTTGGCCGCCGAGGCGACCTTGACCACGACCAAGGCTAATTTCCGCCGCATCATCGGCAACGAACCGGACGCGCTTGCGCCGGGCTCGCCGGTCGATCGCTTCCTGCCGGGGTCGCTGCCCACCGCGGTCGATCTCAGCCTGATCGAAAATCCGAGCGTCACCGCCGCGATGTTCGGCATCGACGTCAATTATCTCCAGGTCAAGGTCAACGAAGGCGCGCTGCTGCCCACCGTCAGCCTGCAGGCCTCGGTGCAGCAGTCCTATGAATCGACGATTACGACCTTCCGCTCGTTCGGCGCGGCCGCGGTCGCGCAGCTATCGGTCCCGGTATATCAGGGCGGCGCCGAATATTCGCTGATCCGCCAGTCGAAGGAAAACCTGGCGCAGCAGCGTCTGGTGCTCGAACAGACCCGCGACCAGACCCGCGCCAACACGGTCACCGCATGGGGCCAGTTGGTGGCTGGCAAGGCCCAGGTCGCTTCCGCCCAGGCGCAGGTGACCGCGTCGGAGATCGCGCTCAACGGCGTGCGCGAAGAGGCCAAGGCCGGACAGCGGACCACGCTCGACGTGCTGAACGCGCAGCAGGCGCTGGTCAATGCGCGCGTGGCGCTGGTCACCGCGCAGCACGATCGCGTCGTCGCGTCCTATGGCGTGTTGGGCGCGGTGGGGCGGCTGTCGCCGCAGGTGCTGAACCTGCCGACCAGCGTCTACGATCCGAGCGTGCATTACCATCAGGTTCGCGACAGCTGGGTCGGCGTGCGCACGCCCGACGGCCGCTGATCGACGCTTCCCTCGAACGCCGACGCCTCGGGTGAATCCCGAGGCAGTCCTTTCGCCGAAGCCGTAATTTCGCGGGGGCGCTGCTTTCTTGAACGCGGCTTTCGCGGACCAGACGCCGGGCGTTGCTTGCAATCAATTGTTACCGTGACATACCTTTGTTGAAGGCAGCAGAGCGATTCGCGCCGAATCCGGCTTGAGGCCGCGACGCTTCGGTGCCCTGAGCAGGGGCGGGATCCCGCACGAAGTATCGCGCGGCGCTTGATCTGGGGACAAGTCAGGCATGTGTGATGAAAATCCCGGCCTGCATATCCGGAACCGGCAATTCCCGTCTGGCTTGGTGTAAAACCCATGCGAGGGCGTTGATGATGTGGAGTCGGATATGACGCAACCTGCGAAGGTCCAAGAGCCCTCGATGGAGGAGATTCTGGCGTCGATCCGTCGCATCATCGCCGACGACGAAGCCAAGCCGCCGGTTGCCGAAAAACCCGCCAGCGCCGCCGCTCCGGAAAAGCCGGCGGCTCCGGCGGCCAAGCCGCCCGTCATGAAGGACATTCCGCCGTCGGCGATTCCCGCGGCGCAGGCCGCCGCCGCGAAGGCGCCGCCGCCGGCCAAGCCCGCGCCGGCGCCCGCCGCACCCGCGCCCGCCGTCTCCAACAGCCAGGACGATATCGACGCGCTGCTGAACGGGCTCGATGAAGCGACCACCCCGGAGGAGATCCGGCCGCCCTTGCCCGATGGCGATGTATTCGAGCTCACGGACGAAATGGCAGTCCCCGAGCCGCCGCCGGCCCCGCCGCAGCCGTCGTTCCAGCGGGTCGAACCGCAGGACGATCTGGAATTCGCTGAATCGGCCGCCGCTAGGGTGCTGCACCGGCAGCCCGCCTTCGAACCGCCGCCGCTGGAGAGCAATGCGCCGCCGCCGCAGCAGATCCTGTCGCATTCGACGGTGTCTGCGGTCGAGTCCGCGTTCAATACGCTGGCCCATACGGTGCTCAGCAACAACGCCCGGACGTTGGAAGATCTGGTCAAGGAAATGCTGCGGCCGATGCTGAAATCCTGGCTCGATGACAATCTGCCGGGCCTGGTGGAGCGCATCGTCAAGGCGGAAATCGAGCGGGTTTCCCGCGGACGCTAGTTTGGACCGCCTGCGGCGGTCCCCCGTGGCCCCGATTAGCCACCAGATCGGCTTTTTCACGCCTTCGGCATGACCTGCCTTGTTGACTTGGCGCGCCCTGGCGGCTTTCTAAGACCGTTTTCAAGCGAAAGCCTGTTCCGGACTTGATCCGGGATGGAAACCGGTTCGCGTGAAGAAAACGCGTCAAATCAAGAATCCAGAGCCCGCTTCGATTCCATCGAAGCGGAAAAGACCCGAGCCCGTTCCATAGCCATGATTGCAGCGCCATGATCGAGAAGAACTACCAGCCCGCCGATATCGAAGCCCGCATGTCCCTGCTCTGGGAGGATAGCCGCGCGTTCAATGCGGGGCGCCCGGAGCGGCGCGACGCCAAGCCGTTCACGATCGTGATCCCGCCGCCGAACGTGACGGGCTCGCTGCATATGGGGCACGCGCTCAACAACACCCTGCAGGACATCCTGTGCCGCTTCGAGCGGATGCGCGGCCGCGACGTGCTCTGGCAGCCGGGCACCGATCATGCGGGGATCGCGACCCAGATGGTGGTCGAGCGGCAATTGATGGAACGGCAGCAGCCTGGCCGCCGCGAGATGGGGCGCGAAAAGTTCCTCGAACGGGTCTGGCAGTGGAAGGCGGAGAGCGGGGATGTCATCGTCAAACAGCTGAAGCGGCTGGGCGCCTCCTGCGACTGGTCGCGCGAACGCTTCACGATGGACGAGGGTCTGTCGCGCGCGGTCGTAAAAGTGTTCGTGGAGCTGCACCGCGAGGGGCTGATCTACAAGGACAAGCGGCTGGTGAACTGGGATCCGAAATTGCTGACCGCGATTTCTGACCTCGAGGTGCAGCAGATCGAGGTCAGGGGCCATCTCTGGTACCTGCGCTATCCGCTGGAAGGCAAGACCTTCGATCCCGACGATGCGTCAAGCTTCATCGTGGTCGCCACCACGCGCCCCGAGACCATGCTCGGCGACAGCGCGGTGGCGGTGCATCCGGACGACGAGCGCTACGCGCATCTGGTCGGCAAGCACGTGATCCTGCCGCTGGTGGGGCGACGGATTCCGATCGTCGCCGACACCTATTCCGATCCCGAAAAGGGCTCGGGCGCGGTCAAGGTGACGCCGGCGCATGATTTCAACGATTTCGAGGTCGGCCGCCGGCACAATCTGCCGCAGATCAGCGTGCTCGATCAGGAGGGCGCGCTGGCGCTGGCCGGCAACGAGGATTATCTGCACGGCCTGCCGGAAGGTTCGCAACAGCTGGCCGAGGAGCTGCACGGCCTCGACCGCTTCGCGGCGCGAAAACAGATCCTGGCGCGGCTGGAGGATTTCGGCTTCCTGGAGCGGACCGAGCCGAACACGCACATGGTGCCGCATGGCGATCGCTCCGGCGTCGTCATCGAGCCCTATCTCACCGACCAGTGGTACGTCGACGCCAAGACCCTGGCGCAGCCGGCGATCGCGGCGGTGCGCGGCGGGGCCACCACTTTCGTGCCGAAGAACTGGGAAAAGACCTATTTCGAATGGATGGAGAACATCCAGCCCTGGTGCATCTCGCGCCAGCTCTGGTGGGGCCATCAGATCCCGGCCTGGTACGGCCCGGACGGCAAGGCGTTCGTCGCCGAGACCGAGGAGGAAGCGGTCGGCAATGCGCTCGGCTATTACGTCGAGCAGGAAGTCATCACGGCGGAGCAGGGGCGCGAGATGGCGCTCGACCGCAACAAGCGCGCCGGATTCATCACCCGCGACGAGGACGTGCTCGACACCTGGTTCTCCTCGGCGCTGTGGCCGTTCTCGACGCTGGGCTGGCCGGACGACGACACCGACGTGAAGCGCTATTATCCGACCGACGTGCTGGTCACCGGCTTCGACATCATCTTCTTCTGGGTCGCCCGGATGATGATGATGGGGCTGCACTTCATGAAGGACGTGCCGTTCCCGACGGTCTACATCCACGCCCTCGTCCGCGACGCCAAGGGCGCCAAGATGTCGAAGTCGAAGGGCAATGTCATCGACCCCCTCGGCCTGATCGACGAGTACGGCGCCGACGCGCTGCGCTTCACGCTGGCGGCGATGGCGGCGCAGGGCCGCGACATCAAGCTCGATACCCAGCGCGTCGAGGGGTATCGCAATTTCGCGACCAAGCTGTGGAACGCCTGCCGCTTCGCCGAGATGAACGCCTGCGCGCTGCCGGACGGATTCGATCCGACCAGGGCTGGTCAGACGCTGAACCGCTGGATCGCGCACGAGACCGTGCGCGCCACCCGCGATGTGACCGAGGCCATCGAGGCCTACCGCTTCAACGACGCCGCGGGCGCGATCTATCGGTTCGTCTGGAACGTCTATTGCGACTGGTATCTCGAGCTCGCCAAACCCGTGCTGATGGCCGAGGAGGGCGACGCCAAAACCGAAACCCGCGCGATGGTGGCGTGGGCGCGCGACGAAATCCTCAAATTGCTGCACCCGTTCATGCCCTTCATCACCGAGGAGCTCTGGACGGTGACGGCCAGGCGGGACGGCCTGCTGGTGCTGGCGCCGTGGTCGCGCAAGGCCGCCGCGTTCACGCCGGAGCAGATGGCGATGATGTCGGCCGCTCCGACCGATCCGATGATTCCGCCCGTCCTGCTGGCGTTCGATACGGCCGAACCCGCCGATTTCAGCGACCCGGGCGCGGAAGCCGAGATCGGCTGGGTGGTCGATCTCGTGACCGCGATCCGCTCGGTGCGCGCGGAGATGAATATTTCGCCGTCCACGCTGACGCCGCTGGTGCTGGCGGGCGCATCGGCCGAGACGCGGGCGCGGGTACCGCGCTGGAACGATGTGGTCAGGCGGATGGCGCGGCTGTCGGACATTTCCTTCGCCGATTCCGCGCCCGAAGGCGCAGTGCAGCTTTTGGTGCGCGGCGAGGTCGCGGCCCTGCCGCTCAAGGGCGTGATCGATTTTTCGGCGGAGAAGACCCGGCTCGACAAGGAACTGGCGAAGGCGGACGGCGACATCAAGCGCGTCGACAGCAAGCTCGCCAACGAGAAATTCGTCGCCAACGCGCCGGAAGAAGTCGTCGAGGAAGAGAAGGAAAAGCGCGAGGCCGCCATCGCCCGCAAGGCGAAAATCCTCGAAGCGCTGGAACGGCTCAAACACGCGGGATAGCGGGTCGCCGAGGGCATCTTTTCCGGGCGTCCGCGGTGCGGATCCTCGGCCCGGCAGACACTGCCGGATGTCGTTGGTGGTCTTTGCCGAACTGGCGACCGCTCCGGATATTGGTTCTTGTGCTCCAGGCGGTGAAAACGGTGCGCGATGGCTGTTCGCGGCCAGGTTGCGATGCTAGCGTGATGATCTCGCTGGAGACCGCGTGTGGAACATGAGAACAATTTTGATCTGCTGAGGCTGTTCGCCGCGTCTCAGGTCGTCTACCTGCACAGCGTGTTTCACCTGCAACTGCCGCGGGGCGGGATGCTGTTCGACATTCTGTCGGCGTTTCCGGGCGTCACTTGCTTCTTCATCATCAGCGGATTTCTGGTCAGTAAATCGTGGCTGGATTCGTCGCCGGCGGCCTACGTCATCAAGCGAGCGCTGCGGATCTATCCGGCCCTGATCGCCAATATCGCCGTGCTGGACCTGGCGATGTATCTCACCGGCGGATTCCTGCAGCCGGTCCAATGGCTGAAATACCCGGTGCACTTCATCCTTTTCGCAGCCTCCGCGTCCGACTATTTCGCCGACGGCATCAACGGGGTGCTGTTCTACGGCCGGGGCTTCTTCAACGGCTACCCGAGCGGCGTATTGTGGACGCTGACGGTCGAGCTATCGTTCTACGCGGTGCTTCCCATTCCGCTCGAGATCTACCGCCGCAGCAAGCTCGCCGGTGCCATCGTCCTCGCCGCGATGATGATCGGCTCGTTCTTGCTGGACTACGGCGCTTCCGAACAGTTCCGGGCCCAGCACCCCTTGCTCAACGTCACCGTACCCTTCTATTTCTGGATCTTCGGCATCGGCATCGCGGCGCGAATGCTGTGGCCGTGGCTCGACCGCGTGGTGCGCAACCGAATGGCGTTGTGGCTGCCGGCCTATCTTGTACTCGACATGATCATCAGCATGACCGTCGAAATGCCTCCCGGTGGCCTGCTCTATCTCGACACCAACGGCGCGCCGACGATGGTGACGGCGCTGCGCGTCTGCCTGCTGGCGCTGGCGCTGCTATCCTGCGCCTACTCGTTTCCGCGGGCATCGCGCGTATTGTGCGGTTACGACCTTTCCTATGCGATCTACCTCTACCACATGCTGGTCGTGACGACGCTGGCTTCGCTCGGCGTTACGGGGACCGCGTGGCTGTGGCCGGTGATCTATGGCGCCTCGGCGGCGATCGCCTGGCTTTCCTGGCGCTATATCGAGGCGCCGGCGCTGCGGGCCAAGCGCGCCGTCAGCGCCGCGGCCGCCATGGCGTTTCGCGCGGTCACTTCCTGATGGCCGATCCTCAATGCTGAAGCGCCGTGGCGCAACTGGGGCGCGGATCAGGTCACCGGGCCCGGCGTGAACAGGGTCAGGTCGTTGTGAATACCCCAGCGGTCGGACCACACCTTGGTGCGTCCGCTGGCGACCTCCAGGATCAGGCGGAACAGGTCCCAGCCGGTCTGTTCGATGGTGGCCTCGCCGGTGGCGATGCGCCCGGCGTCGAAATCGATCAGGTCCTTCCAGCGGCGCGCCAGCTCGGTGCGCGTCGACACCTTGATGACGGGGGCGGCGGCGAGCCCGTAGGGCGTGCCGCGCCCGGTCGTGAACACCTGCAAGGTCATTCCAGAGGCGAGCTGCAAGGTGCCGCAGATGAAGTCGCTGGCCGGCGTCGCCGCGAACGTCATGCCCTTCTTGCGCACCCGCTCGCCGGGCGACAGCACGTCGACGATCGCCGACGTGCCGGACTTGACGATCGAGCCCAGCGATTTCTCCACGATGTTGGCGAGCCCGCCCTTCTTGTTGCCGGGCGTGGTATTGGCGCTGCGGTCGGCGTCGCCTTTGGCAAGATAGCTGTCGTACCAGTCCATCTCGCGGATCAGGGCGCGGCCGACGTCCTGGTCGATGGCGCGGCAGGTCAGCAGATGAATGGCGTCGCGGACCTCCGTGACTTCGGAAAACATCACGGAAGCCCCGGCGCGCACCAGGAGATCAGCGGCGAAGCCGAGCGCGGGATTGGCGGTGACGCCGGAAAAGGCATCGGAGCCGCCGCATTGCAGGCCGACCACGAGGTCGGAAGCCGGGCAGGTTTCGCGGCGGCGCTGGTTGAGCACCGCAAGCCGCGCATCCGCCATCGCCATGATGGCCTCGACGATGGCGCCGAAGCCGTCGAAGGCCTCGTCCTGCATCCGCACCACGCTGCCGTCGGTACCGGTTGGCAGCAGCCGCTCCGGCACCAGTTTCTCGCAGCCGAGACCGACGACCATGACCTGGCCGCCGAAATTCGGGTTCATCGCGAGGTTTTGCAGGGTGCGGATAGGCACGATCGCCAGCGGAGCGGTGATCGCGACGCCGCAGCCGTAATTGTGCGTCAGTCCGACGACGTCGTCGACGTTGGGATGTTTTTGCAGCAGCTCGGCCTTGATGCGCTTGATCGCGAACTGCAGCGTGCCGGCGACGCACTGCACGCTGGTCGAAATCGCCAGCACGTTCTTGGTGCCGACCGAACCGTCGGGATTGCGAAAACCCTCGAACGTGTAACCCTCGAGCGGCGGCTGCGGGGCAGGGACGTTCGTTGCCAGTTCGAGCTTGTCGAGTTCCGGAGGCATCGGCATCCGGATCCGCGCCTCGTCCACCCATTCCCCGGCCAGGATGTCCTGCGCCGCGGTGCCGATCACCTCGTTATAGCGACGGATCGGCGCGCCCAGCGCGATATCGCAAAGCGCCACCTTGTGGCCCTGCGGCACGAAGCTGCGTAGCTCCAGCCCGCAGGCAAAACGCGTCCTGGCCGGCAGCCCGAGATCGTTGACCACGATCGCCACATTGTCGTTGGCATCGAGCCTGATATAGCGCGGCTCGAAGGCCTGCGCCGTCGCTGTTCCCTCCATCGACAAAATCCTCCTTTTGCGCCCGGGCAACGCGGGCTGCGTTTATCGCACCGCCGTGGCCACCGGCCGGACCAGCGCCCGGCGGTCCTTGACATAGGCGATGACGACGCCGAGCCGCTCGACGGTGCCGATGATCTTGCCGTCGAGGTCGCCGTCGCAATTCATCTGGGTCGGCGCGATGAAGAATTCCGACTGGTCCCACTGCGGTTTGAAATCCCAGCGCAGTTCGGGAAGCGTGACGATCTTCTCGAACGGCAGGCGCTCACCGCACACCGCGACGGAATAGAGCGGCGCCGGCCGGGCGGCATCGGCGGGCTCGGTGCGGCGCAGATAGGCTTCCAGTTGATGGATTGCCTCGGGCATGCTGGCGAACCAGTAGTCGAGGTCGTAGCGCCGCGACGCGCCCGGAAGGCCTCCGACCAGCGAATTGTAATACAGATATTCGTAAGGGTGCAGCCTGACCAGCGTGACGGCGTCGAACAGGAAGCATCCAGCCACGACTGCGAGCGCGCCGGAGCCGATCACGCGACCGCGCGTCGCGAGCGCCGTCAGTGCCTTGTCGAGACCGATGCCTGCGAGCACCGCCAGCGCGGGAATCACGAACAGGAAGTGACGCATTCCGGTAAAGGCCGGGCCGCGCCAGATCACCTGGCAGGCCAGCGGAAACATCACGGTCAGCGCAACCAGGGCGACATCCCTGCGCTGAAGCTCGGCTGAAGCTGCGCCGAGACGCGGCAACAGCGCGTACAGGATCGCCAGTGCGGCGCCGAGCAGCATCAGCAGCGGTAGGCGGATCAGGATATAGATCGGCACATACAGGCGCGGCGCGTTCGCCATCTCGTAGACCTGGCCGGCCAGGTTGGTGCGGATATCGTACTGGAATTCGGAGAACGCAAGCAGGCCGCGCACCGGGTTGAGCGGCGACAGCGCCGCCCACGGCCAGGCCAGGACCATGATGAGGTAGGCGAGCAGCAGCGCCGGCAGCAGCCGCGCCGCCGACAAGGCCGCAAAACGCCACCGCGCCCGGCCGTGGCCGAACCACGGCCGGGGCAGGTACAGAACGATCGCGGCGCCGGCGTAGATCACCAGCAGCAGACCGAGCACGCGCATGCCGAGGGCTGCTCCCGCCAGCAGGCCGAACGAGGCGACGTCGCCGGCACGGGGCGCGGGCAGGGATCGCGCGATGCGGATCAGGAACAGCGTCGCGCCCATCATCGCGGCGGCGAAGGGAACGTCCTTGGTGTGATTGAAGATGGTGCCGTACCACGCGCCGCAGACGCTTAGGCCGATAGCGGCGATCAGGGCGGCGCGCGGACCCGCGCCCAGGCGCGCGGTCGCCGCGGTGGCGCCGATTCCGCCGATGCCGATCATCGCGCACAGGATATGGCGCAGATCATAGGGATCGATCGGGACCAGATGGCTGAGGGCGACGGCGACGATATCGAACAGGCCGCCGTAGAGATAAAGGTTCTGGAAGCTGAAGACGCTCTGATCCCGGAAGCCGCTGGCGTAATAGTCGATGATCAGTTCGCCGTAACGGTGCTGAACGCCTTCATCGTTGGAGATCGCGTAATCCCTGAAGGTGAACAGCGCGATGACCGCAAGGGCGGCGACCAGAACGATGGTGGCGAGGTCGCAAGCGCCGATACGCGATATCCCTGATATCGACCTGAAGCGGGTCGACATCAAGGCCGACCAGCCACGCCAAAGCGAAGCTTTCTCCGCGCTGCCCGCCATGCGCTGTTCCGCCAACTTCGGCTCGATAACGGTGTCGCTCATCTCGCTCCGGGCGGTTTGCAAATCCGGTCGCCGCCAGCCCCCCACGTAGCGCCGAAATTGGCGCGTGGCCAGTGCTTCCACCGGCAGCCCTGCATGCGCGCAGAGAAGCCCCGCCGACTTGTCGTCGGCGGGGCGATCCGCGCATCAAACCGTTTCGGCCCTGAAAATCAGGTTTTCGCGGGTTGCATGGCTCCCGTGTCATCCTCGAGCTCGGCCGCTTCGACGAACAGGTCGGGCACGTCCCGCGCCCGGTCCAGGGTCCATGCCAGCGCGACCATGATCGCCATGCCGGCGAAGCTGACGGCGAACTGCTCCCACATGCCATGCGGGTACTGCGTCAGGACCCAATGCGCTCCGAAGGACAGGAACACCCCGATGCAGAAAATCGGCAGCGAGTGCCGACCGCACATGATCAGCGGGCGCAGCCATACGGAGCCGAGGATGGCATCCTTGCGCGGGAAAAACCGCGTGACCACCGTTGCCACGGCCAGGAAGTGCGTGAACCGCAACAGATCGAGATCGGTCTTGTCGATCGGGTAGATCGCCTTGATCATCCATTTCGGGATCATGGCTTCCAGCCACGGGGCATGCCAGGTCATGACGATCACGAAGGCAAAGGCGATCCACGCGAAGGCCAATGTCAGAGCCGCGCGCGAACGGATCAGGGGCTCGATCTTGGCGAGACCTCCGACGCCGCACCAGGCCGCGAACACGAACAGGAGCTGCCAGGCAAACGGGTTGAAGTACCAGTAGGTCCCCGGCGGATAGGAGGCGAGATTCCAGTCGAAGACGCGCGCCCCGACATACACCAGAATCGAAGCCAGCAGGGTCACGTTGGGCCGGCGCAGCAGGCCCCACAGGATCAGCGGCGAGGCGGCCACCAGCACGATATAAAGCGGCAGCACGTCGAGATCGACCGGCTTGTACCGCAACGTGAGCGCCTGTCCGATCAGGATATCGGGGTGTGCAAGGAAATTGGCGACGTTGAATTCGTCCTTGTACATCGGATTGTCGAATTTCCTGGCCGTGCGGGCGATCTGCGCCGTGAAGATCAGGAACAACATGATGTGGGCGACATACATTTCCGCGACGCGCTTCCACAGGCGCTTGAGGGCGGCGAGGAAATGGCCGGTGCTGATGATCGGACCGTAGATGTAGCCGGCCAGATAGCCGGAAATGAACACGAATACCTCGGCGGCGTCGCTGAAGCCGTAATTGCGCAGCGTGAGCCAGGAAACGACGTCGTCCGGAATGTGATCCAGGAAGATCATCCATAGCCCGATGCCGCGGAAAAGATCGAGCCGCAGGTCGCGCTCGACCCTCAGCGGCGGAGAAAATCCCCTCGGATTGGCCATCAAGATCCCCCTCTGTCTTGTCTTGCAGCGCGCCAGCCCCCGCCAACGCGCAGTCCCCTTTTACTAACCACAACTCAATGACCACAGTGAGTCAATGGGTTGGCGGAGCGGGGCGGCGGAAAAGGACCGGGATGGTGTGATCCGAGTGCTGCGGTCCGCAAACGGCTGAAGGCGATTCGTTCGATCCGGTCGGGAATTCGATACCGCCGGGCTTTAATTGGCCGGGCGAGGCAACGGCAACTTGTTTACAACCGGCGGAACTCTATGATCTTTTGCAGTGCGGGCGGGTAAGCCGATCTTTCTCCGGACGGGGCTGAATGGTGTCGATCGCGGACCGGCTTGCAGCATCCCCCCTTGCGGGCGCGGCGGAGGCGATTCCCCAGCCGTCCGCTGTGGCGGCGGCGTCGAAGTCGGCCATGACACTGCCGGCGCCGGGCCGGGAATTGCGGATCGATCTGTTCCGCGGTCTGGCGCTGTGGCTGATCTTCATCGATCACATGTCTCCCGATCTTTTGACCTGGTTCACGATCCGTAATTACGGCTTCAGCGACGCCACCGAGATCTTCATTTTCATCTCCGGTTACACCGCGGCGTTCGTGTATGGCCGCGCGATGCTGGAGGCCGGCTTCCTGGTCGGCGGTGCGCGTATCCTGCGCCGGGTCTGGCAGATCTATATCGCCCACGTGTTCCTGTTCACGGTGTTCCTCGCCGAGATTGCCTACGTCGCCGCCAGCGTCAACAACCCGCTCTATTCCGATGAAATGGGAGTTACGGAATTCCTGCATCGGCCCGACCTCGCCATCGTCCAGACCCTGTTGTTGAGATTCCGGCCGCTGAACATGGACGTGCTGCCGCTCTATATCGTGCTGATGTTCTTTCTTCCCGTCATTCTGTGGATGATGAAGCGGCGCGCAGATCTGACGTTGGCGCTGTCGTTCGCGCTCTATGTGATGCGATGGAAATACGATCTGTACCTGACGGCCTATCCGAACGGCTTCTGGTCGTTCAATCCATTCGCCTGGCAACTGCTGTTCGTGTTCGGCGCTTGGTGCGCGCTCGGCGGCGGGCGGCGGCTGTCGGGAATCCTGTCGTCGAAGATCACGCTGTGGATTGCGGTCGCCTATCTGCTCACGGCGTTCGGCGTGGCGATGACCTGGGGTTTCCCGCAGCTCGATCACGTACTACCGGCCTGGCTCGAACGATGGATCTACCCGATCGACAAGCCCGATCTGGATATCCTGAGATTCCTGCATTTCCTGGCGCTGGCGACGGTGACCCTGCGCTTTGCGACCAAGGATTGGCCGGTTCTGAAATCGCCATGGCTGCGCCCGATGATCCTGTGCGGGCAGCATTCCCTGGTGATCTTCTGTCTCGGCGTATTCCAGGCATTCGGAGGCTACTTCGTGCTGACCGAGATATCCGCCGGCCTCGGCCTGCATTTCCTCGCCGCCATGGTCGGCATCGCGATCATGTCCGCCGTGGCCTGGATGGCCACATGGTACAAGCGATCCGACGCCGCGATCGTCTCGAAGGGAGGCGTCGTCAGCAACGCCGACATCGCGGGCGGCGGCTGAGGACCTCGATCCGCCCGACGAGGGACCGGCATGAGTGTCGGCGCCGACCCGACGGGCAAATCAGCAAAACTTGTCTAGCCCTCTTCGCAAAAATATTCTGATTTTCCGAAGCCAAAATCAGGTGTATAGATATCGCCGTCCCGCCCGATGAGAGGGGCGTTTCGCGATCGTCACGAACGCGGGCCGGGATAACGGCGCGGATGCGGACGGCAAAACCGTGTGGTCCTGGCACCCCGATGCTGGTGTCAAGCCGGTGGAGTAATCCGCCGGCGATGGTGGCAAGAAAGCCCGGTCACCAGGGAGAGCGCGGTATAAGCCGTAAACCATTGCGTGGGGATGCCGGGCGTTTTCCGGTGAACTCGCTGTGAATACTCGTGTGCATTCCAACCACCATCTTCGCACACGAGGCTGCGGGTGCACTGGGCACCCGGCATTCCCCACGCCCTCTTTTTGGGGCGGAACGATCGGCACAACCCGGGCGAAACATGCCGCGGGAATGCGAAGGTGTGTCCGTTTGCCTCAACGTCATTGCGAGGAGCGCCAGCGACGAAGCAATCCAGCTTGCTTTCCGGCTCTATGGATTGCTTCGCTTGCGCTCGCAATGACGGTTCCTTGGTCCTCACGTCAAAACGGCTTGCTCAGAAACTTCGAACCCTTCAATCCGTATCGCCAGGGCAGATCGACCGCCTTCGTGAGTCCGATCCGCACGCCGGCGACGACCTCCGGCTTTTCTGTGCGCGAAAACAGCGCAATCGGCGGGGCATCGAGCGGCAGGCCGTTATGGGCATGGGTAATGCCGAGCGCTTGCGTCAGCTTGCCCGGGCCCGAGCACAGCGACCGCTCGTCTTGCGATTTGCGGCGGCGACGCATGGCCGCAAGGCCGTGGGTCGGTTGCAGCGCGCGGATCAGCACGGCGCTGGCGGAACCTTCTTTCTCGCATACGAAATTGACGCACCAGTGGATGCCGTAGGAGCGATAGACATAGGCAAAGCCGGGTGGGCCGAACATCACCAGGTTGCGCGGCGTCGGCCCGCGATAGGAATGGGCGGCCGGCTCGGTGTGGTGATAGGCCTCGACCTCGACGATGATCCCGCCGACGCCGTCCACCAGCAGCGTCGCGCCGATCAGGCCGGGTGCGACCTCGTGCACGCTGCGGGCGAAGAACGCGCGCTTCAGCGGCTTGCCCAATCGGGGAGCAGTGTCGGCGAGGCGACTGTGAGCCATTCAGGGAAGGGCCGGAAAGGGGCGAAAATGCGCTGGCAATACCGATATGCTAATGCCTCGCGGCTGGCAAAGCGAGCGGTTGCGATTCCGCCCCGGGCGGATTAGCTAGAAGTCTCCTCGAGAGCGGACAATCGCATGGTCGTCGTCGTCGATACCGTTTCAGCCACGCCGCTGCGTCCGCGTCACCCGGAAAAGGTGAACCGGCCGGATGCGATGTCGCCGCCGAAACCGGACTGGATCCGGGTGCGGGCGCCGACCACGCGCGGCTATGCCGATACCCGCCACATCGTCAAGGAAAACGGCCTCGTCACGGTGTGCGAGGAGGCGGGCTGCCCGAATATCGGCGAGTGCTGGGACAAGAAGCACGCCACCTTCATGATCATGGGCGACACCTGCACCCGCGCCTGCGCCTTCTGCAACGTCAAGACCGGCATGCCGGCGGCGCTCGATGCCGGCGAACCCGAGCATGTCGCGGAAGCCACCCTCAAGCTCGGCCTCCACCACATCGTGATCACCTCGGTGGACCGCGACGATCTCGACGACGGCGGCGCCGAACATTTTGCACAGACCATTCGCGCGATCCGCGCGCGCTGCCCGTCCACCTCCATCGAGATCCTGACGCCGGACTTCCTGCGCAAGGAAGGGGCGCTCGAAGTGGTGGCGAAGGCAAAACCGGACGTGTTCAACCACAATCTGGAGACGGTGCCGTCGCGCTATCTCAGCGTGCGCCCGGGCGCGCGCTATTTCCATTCGATCCGGCTGTTGCAGCGGGTCAAGGAAATCGATCCCTCGATCTTCACCAAGTCCGGCATCATGGTGGGCTTGGGGGAGGAGCGCCACGAAGTGCTGCAGGTGATGGACGACCTGCGCTCGGCGGATGTCGATTTTCTCACCATCGGGCAGTATCTGCAGCCGACCCGCAAGCATCACGCGGTGATGCGCTATGTGACGCCGGACGAATTTTCCGCTTACGAGAAGATCGCTTATACCAAGGGCTTCCTGATGGTGTCGGCGAGCCCGCTGACGCGTTCGTCGCATCACGCCGGCGACGATTTCGCCCGGCTGCGGGCGGCGCGCGCCGCAAAATCCGGCTGGAGCGCAAGGTAGAGCCAGAGGCGATGCCGAAATTCAATTCGAGGCGCCGGGTCCAGCACGGCGCGCCGCAGATGTTCGATCTGGTCGCCGACGTCGAACGCTATCCGGAATTCGTGCCGCTGTGCAGCGCGCTGAAAGTACGCCAGCGCACGCCGAAGCCCGACGGGACCGAAATCGTGGTCTGCGAGATGACGGTCTCGTTCAAGCTGGTGCGGGAGACCTTCGTTACCCGGGTGACGCTGGACCGCGCCAACCTGAAGATCCTGGTCGAGTATCTGCAGGGGCCGTTCAGCAATCTGGAGAACCGCTGGACTTTCGAGCCGACGTCGGACACTGCCTGCGACGTCGGATTCTACCTCGCCTACGAATTCAAGAACCGGATGCTGGCGATGCTGATGGGAACGATGTTCGACACCGCGTTCCAGCGGTTTTCGGCGGCGTTCGAAAAGCGCGCCGATGCGGTCTATGGCAGGCCGGGGATCGCGAACCGGAGTTGAGCGGGGTTTGGGTTGATCATTCGGACTGATCAGGCCCGCGGCGGCCGTCGCCGCTTGACCACTGCGCTGCCCCGCGGCGATCGCGGCAGGCGCGGGCGCAGCCGGCTGGCGGCGGTGCGGCGCGGCTTGGCGGGCGGCTGCGGGCCGCGCGCCAGCTCCGTCAGCATGCGCAGCGCCTCGACCACCGAGCGCGCCCGCACCGCGCTGCGCCCGATGGCGCCGAAGCGGCATTCGCGATGCAGGATGCGGCCGTCACGCGAAGCGACGGCGAGATGCACCAGACCGACCGGCTTGCCCGGCGTGGCGCCGCCGGGCCCGGCGATGCCGGTGATGGAGACGGCGAGGTCGACGCCGGCCCGCTCCAATGCGCCGACCGCCATCGCGGTCGCGGTCTCCTTGCTGACCGCGCCAAAGCTCTCGAGCGTGGTCGCCTTGACGCCGAGCATCGCCCGTTTGGCCTCGTTCGAATACGTGACAAAACCGCGGTCGATGACGTCGGAGGAGCCGGGAATGTCGGTGAGCGCGCCCGCGACCAGGCCGCCGG
>Ga0302320_10009738_pt1 | contig 20586 bp, 19 predicted proteins | sample Bog_T0_3_FD_202130 | JGI IMG/M metagenome (GOLD analysis project Ga0302320, IMG submission 202130) | Peat permafrost microbial communities from Stordalen Mire near Abisko, Sweden - Bog_T0_3 | ecosystem: Environmental > Terrestrial > Soil > Wetlands > Peat | place: Sweden: Abisko, Stordalen Mire...
TCGATGAGCTTCTCGTCCATCCGATGCCGGAGAACTATCTGGAATATCTGCGCCTCAAACTGAACCGCATCGCGGCAAGGTCAGCATCGCCGGTCCAGAAAAATACGTTGTCCGATGATCGCTAACAGATTGGCGGTGGACAGGCGCGGCTCGCGCTCCTGATGCGCGAGGACTAAGCGTCGCGCATCAAAATCGTCGGTTTTGCGCGTTGCCCGTCCAGATGGATTAGTGGCGAGAAAGCCGACTTTTCGTTAGTAACGCAACTGATCAATCAACCGTTCGATTCGTCGATATTGAGGCCAGATTTAGGTCCGTCGGCGAAGTAGGTTTTTTCTGCCAATTCGGTGATCTCGAAGCTGCGCCGGCTATCAACCTCTTTCCTTGAGACCAGGCCCCTCTCGGCCAAGGTCTTACCTCGCTTGCCGATCAACTGATATGATCGATCAAGTTCAGCAGCTATCTCGGCCGCGAACATAGGGCGTTTCTCAGATTCGAGTGTCTGGAGAATACCGAGTTCGGCCACCGGCAGGAGAAGTTCGCTCTTGGCGCCAGCTATCATCTGTTCGTATTTTTTAGAGAGATTTACAACGGCACAGCGACCTTTCTTGCACTTGAAGCACTGCATATCATAGAGCTTCAGCGTCTCAAGTCGCTCAAGCTCGATCGTTTCTCCGCAGGAATCGCACCTGATCTCTTGGTTGGTTTGGATGAAGTGCTTCAGAATCGAAGTCGCGTCAAAAATCCTTTCCACGAAGTACAGACGGTGTTCCCGTTTGTCGGTCGGTCTCCCAAACTCGAGGGCGTACTTCTGGCACAGCCCATAGTTTAGCGCGTATACGGCGACCTTACGGCTATCACGATCGCTCATCTCGTAGTACTTCGTGACAAAAAAATTCAGCTCAAGGGTTGAAAGGAGGGACTCGAACTGGACGGCGATGTGGAAATGGCTTGTGGGCGGGGTACCTTGCAGATCCCGCATAACTGCCGACTCACGGTGCTTCTTAAGATCCCTTTGCTTTCTAACAATGGTCTCCAATAGCTCCTTGAGGCTCAAGACTGACGCTTTCTCTTCAAACGTTTCATGAAGAAAGTGATTCATGGAGAAGTATGGAAGGATCTTCTCGTCATAGTAGCGCTGTGCCGCGTCGCGTACGGCCTTAGTACCGATTCGGCGCTGAAAGATCAGGTGTGACTCGTAGAGGTAGAAGAGCAGGTAACCGATAGTTCGCGGGTTCGATAGCGTGGCGTAGAACACTTGCCGCCAGATACCGGAGTCGTCCGACTCGGTAAAGGCCTTGAAACTGGTCCCACAGTATTCTTCAAGCCGGCGCTCAATGAGTCGCCTTGTGAAGTCAATCCCCTTCTCCTCCATGTCCGATACGTCCGTTGTTCCATACAGGCTATAAAGGTCCAGGGCGATTTCGTCGATCTTAGTCTTGTCGATCTGGCCATAATAGACCCTCCCCGGATATGCGGCAACTTTGAACTTTATAAGCTCATCCGACCAATTATTAAGCGGCGCGAGTAGGCTGTCCACGACGACACGCATGGCATCCTCCGGCAACTCGGAGAAATCGTCAACAAATATGTACAGGTGTTTTACGCCGGCTGTGTCCAAGACCGACTTCAGCCGGGTGATCATCTCCTTGATATTGAAGACACGCATCAAAATATCGCCGTACGAAGTTTCGTCAGTCGCTTTGGTCGTCGTGGATGAACCGATGGATCCGGTGACCTCGATCTCCGGCTTGGCGCCCAAGCGAAGGGATGCGGATCTCTTCCCGTCCGAAGAGGCTACTCGTTCACCAGTAGACTTCGATTCCGTCTGCTTGAACCCGACAACACTTACGAACTCGTCGGCAGAAGCATCTTCAAGCAATGAGTCCAAAGACTCGAAGAGTTCATCGATTGTTCCGGAGAACGTGTTTTTAATCCGAGCCCAAAACGAATCCTTGAGCCTGGTCTTCAAGTCTTCTTTAATCGAATTGATAACTGCGCGAAGAAAGGCCCTATAGAGGAGGAGGCGCTCGAGGGTTTCAGGCGGAAGTGCGGTTGGATGTTCTTCGAATTTGTGAAGAAGCTCTGGGTCAGTCCCCGAGGATTCATAAACCGTTTTTATATCCACATAGGCCGCAGCATAGGTGTCCAGGGTCAACAGCCCGTGCTGCGCGCGTTGGAATATTGTGGACTTCCCGGTCCCCTTCCGCCCGATTAAGAAGGTCGTGTTCGGCTTCAGCATGACCTCGAGCACATGGTCACTGGGCAACGGGTCGACGTACAGAGATGAGATGAGGGACTTTTTGTTCCCTTCGTGCTCGAGCTCTGCTCGCCGATAGAGCTTAAGCGATTGAGCAGCCGCGTGGAAGCCTTGCAGCTGTTTCTTGGTCCATCTGTGGTCCGCCATTCATTCCAGAGGATACCGCAGCTAAGGGCCGCCAGGTTTGGTGAGTTCGACGGGCAGACGCGAATTCAGTAGTGGTAGCGGGAAGCCAGTATCCGTATCCTGTCGTCGTTGACCTGGTAAACGAGTCGATGGGCCTGATCGATGCGTCTGGACCAACAACCCTTCAGTTCGTGCTTTAACGGTTCAGGTTTGCCAACACCCGCGAACGGTTCCAGCTGGGAATCTCACGAATGAGGCGAATGATGCGGAGGGCTTGCGTTCGATCCTTTTCCATCCACCAGGCGAGATCCTCAAACGCCGCAACGTCAAACTCCAAGCTTCTCAACGACGTTCTCGAACGACAAACCAGTCTGCCGTCGGGCTGCCTGCAGGAGGCGATCTTTCATCGCCTGGCTTTTGAGCAGGTAGGCGGTTTCCCGTTCCGACTCGATCTCCCGCCAGAGTTCGATGGGCACGATGACCGCGGTCGGTTCACCGCTTTCGCTGGAGACAATCTGAATCTCCGGGTTCGGCATCCCTTTAGTCTACTACCCACGAGAAACGTGGTAGTCGCGGATTGTTGCCAGAAGGTTGCCGGCATCTCGTTGAGGTGGTGCGCCGGGATCACGTTCAAAGAAGTCGGCGGGTGCAAAAAAAAGCAGCCGAGTGGGCTTGCACCCAACGGACCGCAATTGCAGCCCTCTCAACCGCGATTTCAGTCTAGCATTGCGATGGCCGGTAGCCGGGGTCGAACGGACAGTTGATGAAGACGTCTCTACTTCTTAGTCGAGTGGCCGCTGGGGAGGCTGGGACCGGATAGCGCTCGTTGGAGTGCCAGTTTGCCGACGGCGCGCCCAATCCGTCCGGCGTTGCGGCTTTTCTTCGGAGGACTCTGAATCGGAGTCATTCGATATGTGCCGTATTGGCGAATCTGGCCGCCTTTTGCGTGGACTACGAACTGCCCGGCTCCGTCCTTCCTAATGGTTTGTTTGGCAGCGGCGAGAGCTTTCCTTCTCTAGGTTCCGATCGGCTGCCGCCTGCTCCGCTCTTCGGGCGTCTCGCGACGCTATGGCTGCAATTTCGGACAGGGTTCCTCGCTGCATGGCGGGGATTACTTTTACGGTGGCTATTTTGGCGACGCCGAGTACTCCCCAGCGGATTTTTTTGGGCATGGTGGTGTCGGCGATGCGATTTCTATCCTGCCAGAACAGTGCGGAGCGCGCAACCTTTACGGTACTGCCGACGGACAGGTCGGAAACCTGTCCCACCACGCCCAGGCGGTTTTCACTATTTCCTTCAGGTCGGAGTGGACTGGCTTCCAATTCAGCTCATTTTGAAGGCGGGCTGAGTCGGCTACCAGTTGGGGGGGGTCTCCTTCTCTTCGGGGTCCGAATTCGAAGGGGACTTTTTTCCCGGTAACTTCCTCTACGGCCTGCAGGACTTCGTTTACAGAGTACCCCTGGCCGGTGCCGACGTTGTACTTCTTCGATTCACCTCCCTTTACGAGCCATTCTACGGCGGCTATGTGCGCCCTTGCTAAGTCGGTGACGTGGATGTAGTCGCGGATGCAGGTGCCGTCGGGGGTGGGGTAATCGTTGCCGAAGAGGGTGATGGGGCTGCCGGTTTTGATGGCCTGGAACAGCAGGGGGATGAGGTGGGTTTCGGGTTCGTGGTCTTCGCCGGCGCGGCCGAGGGGGTCGGCTCCGGAGGCGTTGAAGTAGCGGAGGCAGACGCTGCGCAGGTGGTGGATGCGGTCGAACCAGTGGAGCAGGGTCTCGACCATGACTTTCGATTCCCCGTAGGCGTTGACGGGGGCGGAGGGTTCGGTTTCAGAGATGGGGACGCGGGCGGGCATGCCGTAGACGGCGGCGGTGGAGGAGAAAACGATGTTCTTGATTCCCGCTCGCAGCATGGCGGTGAGGAGGGAGAGGGAGCCGGCGACGTTGTTATGGAAGTAGATTTCGGGGACTTTCATGGATTCGCCGACGGCGATGAAGGCGGCGAAGTGGATTACGGCCTGGCAGGGTTTTTCGTTCATGACGGCGACGAGGCCCTGGGTATCGAGGAGGTCGAGGACGCGCAGGCGGGCGGGGTCTACGGCTTCGCGATGGCCGCGCGCGAGGTTGTCGACGACTACAACGTCGTAACCGGCGTCGAGGAGCTGGAGGGTGGTGTTGGAGCCGATGTAGCCGGCGCCTCCGGTGACGAGAATGCGGGGTGGGGAGGGGGGCACTTTCGCATTGTAAACGGTGAACCACTCACTCCGAATGGACACGCGGAAGCGCCTATCCTACATGATCGATGCGGCAATAAATGATGGTTCCGGCGGTGCGGGCGACTTCGCGATAATTGCGCAGCCAGGGTTTGAGTTCGGGGTAGCGATCCATGGAGAGGGAGGGGTTGTAGAGGCTGAGGCCGTCGATGAGGATGTCGGGGGTGGTGTGGGCGAGTTCTTCGCGGGCCTGGTGGGTACCGGCGGTGAGGACTACGTTCGATTGGGTGAGGTGGCGATCGGCGGGGACTCCGGTGAGGGCCTGGCTGTCGAGGAATCTGGTGGCGGGTTTGAGGCCGGTGTAGACGTAGATTTCGGGACGATAGCCCCAGACGTAGAGGGTCGAGTCCGGACGTCCGAGGGAGCGGGCTATTTTTGAGGCGGCCTGGCTGTCGCGATCCATGGCGAGGTCGCTCCAGTGGGAGAGATTGGCGTAGCGGGGGCCGAAGCGGACGAGGGGAACGGCGAGCGTGACGAGAAGAAGCGCGGTGAGGTAACGCGGGCGCAGGAGGGCGAGTCCACGGGCGGCGCCGAGGGTGAGCACGGGCATGAGCAGGACGAAATAGCGGGGGAAGAAGCGCCATCCGAGAACTACTCCGGCATAGCAGAGGATGGCCCAGGCGAGGAATTTCCAGGGGCGTTCGCGGCGGCAGAACAAAACAAAGCCAATGACCAGGGCGGCGTGAAATCCGGCCCAGTTGAGGGTGCGGACGATACCGTTGCGGATGGGGTCGGCGACGACGGGGCTGGCGGCGTATTGGGCGGGCCAGCGCCAGGCCTGGTCGATATAAGGGATGAGGGCGTGGTTACCGGCGAGCCAGGCGAGGGCGATCAGGTTGGGGAGGGCGAATCCGGCGGCGAGCGGGAGCAGGGTTGGCCAGGTGAACAGCGCTGCGGCGGCCAGGACAAATACTGCTTTGGCGTTGACGAGGAAGCCGATGCCGGCCGCGATGCCGCTCCAGAGGGGTTGCTTGCGCCACGCCAGTAGGATGGCGGCGAGGTGCGGAGCGAGCAGGAGCATGTCGGCGGCGAGGGGCAGGACGGCGGAGTGGGTATCGAAAGTCAGAAAGAAGGCCAGGAGGGCGGCGGCGAGATAGCCTTCTCGGCTGGTCCAGCGGGCTTTGGCGGTTGCCCAGGCGAGGATGCAGGCGAGGGTGGCGTAGCAGGCTCCGGCGATGCGCAGAAGGGGGCCGATGGCTGCTCCCCACAGCAGGTACACGGCGGGGACAAGCGGAGGTTTATCGAACCAGGCGTCGCGGTAGATGACAGCTCCGCGCTTCATCTGGAGGGCTACGGCGAGGGGCAGGACTTCGCCTTCCCATAAGACGCTCGATTCGGCCAGGTGGGCGGCGAGGAGGACCGCGAAAAGCGTGAGAAAAAATATGCGGGGGCGCAGAATGACTTAGATTATCAATTCATAGGTGTACGACGTTCAGTATAGTAGGATGAGGGGCTGGCGAAGATAGGGCGAAAGATGGATATTCAGGAACAGCTTCGGTGGCTGCGCCAGACGGTGGCTCGGATCGACAATAAGTACGCGTCCGCCGCACTGCCCGAAAAGCCTCCTTCGCGCGGTTATGTGGAAGATCTGCTGTCCGGCGAGGTGGTGGAGACTCCACTGGGGAAGCATTTCGAGACCGAGAAGTTGTACGCGCGGCACCGGCGGTACGGCAGCTATGACATCTCGGATCTGGTGGAACTGCGGCCCGACCTTCTGCAGGCGCTGTCGGACGGTGCGATCGTGAATGCGCATCCGACGCGATGGGCTTTTCTCGATACGGAGACCACAGGGTTGGCGGGCGGCTCGGGTACGTATGCGTTTCTGATCGGTGTGGGGAGTATCGACGCAGAGGGCTTTCGGGTGCGGCAGTTCTTCATGCGCGATTACGATGAAGAGCCTTCCGTGCTGCACGCGCTCTCGGCGTATCTCGCTCGCTTCGATGTGCTGATTACCTACAACGGGCGCAGCTTCGACCAGCCTTTGCTCGAGACGCGGTACACGATGACGCGGGCGCGGCACCCGTTTGGCCGCATGGAGCATCTGGATCTGCTGTATGGCGCGCGGCGTTTGTTCAAGCTGCGCCTGGAGAATTGCCGGCTGGTGAATCTGGAGAATCAGATTCTGGGGGTGGAGCGGGAGGGCGATGTGCCGGGCGAACTGATCCCTTACTGCTACTTCGAATACTTGCGGACGCAGCGTGCGTTCCGGCTGATTCCGATCTTCCATCACAATGTGCTCGATATTGTTTCGCTGGCGTGTCTGACGGGCGTGATTCCGGAGGCTTTTCGCGATCCGGAAAATATACGAGTGCGGCATGGCACGGATCTGCTGGGGCTGGCGCGATGGCTGCAGATGTCCGGGAGGATGGAGGAAGCGCACCGGATGATGCGGCGCGCGGTGGATATGGGGTTGCCGGATCAGCATCTTTTTCGTGCCTTGTTCGAGGCCGGCGGGATGGAGAAGAAGCTCGGGCGGGAGCATGCGGCACTGGCTACGTTCACGGATCTGACGCTGTCGCCGAATCCATATCGCGTGAAGGCGTATGAAGAACTGGCCAAGCACTATGAGCATCGCGAGCGGAATTTTGCTATGGCGCTCGAATGCGTGCGGGCGGCTAGGCAGGGGGCGGATTCGGCGGCGCTCGGCGTGCGCCAGCAGCGGCTTGAAAAGAAGTGCGCGGGGGTGGCGAGGCAGCCGAGGTTGAAACTGGCACGGAGCGCGGTGCGATGAAATTGGTGGGTGTTTGTCTGGCGCTCGCGACTTTCGGAGCGCAGAATAATTTTCATCTGGAACACCATCGGGACACCTTCGGCATGCGGTCGCACGGCGTGATTGAAATGGTGAATGGACAGGCGAAGTTTTATCCGCTGCCGCAGAGCACGTGGGAGGATTACGTCCGGCTGCGTCCGAAGGATGTGGCGATGAATCCGTTGGCCGCCACGCATGGGGAATACGAGCGGGAGGAAGTGATTGGTCCGCATCAGATCGAGGGCGCGAAGGTCTGGTTCGGCAAGAGCTTCTACGATGGCGAAGGCGAGCGTGGTGTCGGGGCGTTCGGCTATTTCGATACGGAGGCACGGCAGTACCGGCTGTTCTCTCCGCCCGAGGTTGCTCCGTATGAAGTGAGTGCGATGCTGGTGGATCCGGATGCGGTTTGGCTGGGCCTTGATCGTTTCACGGAGGATATTTCGACGTTTCCGGGTGGCCTGGTGCGGTGGGACCGGGCGAGTGAGAAGGTGCGTCTGTATGCGATCGAGTTTGTGGTCACTGCTATCGAGCGGCGCGGGGATGGGCTGCGGTTAGATACCAGAGGCGGGTATGCGGAGTTACGCGGCGATGAGATCGAGCGCTTCTCGGTGCGCAGGTTGGCGGGCGGGAAGACGGAGACTGTGCCGATCGATAAATTCCCTCCTCCGCCTACGCATTACTGAGGCTGAGCACAAGCCTCGTCAACGGTCATCGAGCGAATGGATCGACCACGGGCACGCCCGCGTTCACGAAATCGGCGCGGTTTCGCGTAACGACCGCTAGCCTGTGCAGGGCCGCCGTAGCCGCGATGAGGCTGTCTTTGATCGGCATAGCCTTACCGGTCTTGCGAAGCTGTGCCAGCAGTTCCGCCCATTTCAGTCCCGTGTCGGCGTCCCACGGCAGGCAATGGAGACGGCCGACCCCCTCGTCGAACCAACTTTCCAGAGCGGTTCGCTTCCTTCCTTTGGGAAGAATGAGAATCCCAAATCGCAGCTCGCCGAGAATGACGGGATCGACGGCGATGTCGCGCTCATGTGCGCGAAGCCACGCCACGACTCGCGGGTCGGGTTCCGGTTTCGTCGGCTCGCTCAGGACGTTGGCGTCGACCAGGTACTTCACAGTGCGTCCGTCGATTCGGAATCGATGGGCACGAAGAAGTCTTTCCGCGGACAGGCGAGTAGCCAATCGATGGCGCCCTCATTGAGCGGAGGGGCAGGGCGGACGAGGCGGTAGTCTCCGCGATCGATACGCTCGACTTCGAACTCCTGACCCGGTTCGATGCCATCCATCCGCCGGATCTCCGCCGGCAGAACAATCTGGCCCTTGGAGGAGACGGTGGTCTTCATGTTGGTAAGATATCGTCTTACCTGAACAATGTCAATGCCACGGGAACCGCGGGGAATCCAGCGTTGCGGACCATCCCGGGGGATGCCATAGAATAGGCTGCGATCACTATGATTCGCATTGCAAGTCTCGGGCTACTGCTGGCCATGATGGGATCGGCACAGGAGGGGACGCGGGTATTCATAGCCCGGTGCATTCAGTGCCACGATCCCAACAGCGAAGTTCATGCGCCGACGCCCGAGGCGTTGTCTGTCATCCCATGGCAGAATATTGTGAAGTCGCTCGAGAGCGGAGAGATGAAGGCGGTGGGAGCGCAGATTCCGCCGGCGGATCGCATTGCGGTGGCGCGGTATCTGGGCAAAGTGGAACTCAACGGCGCGCCTCCCGTCGCCATGAGCGGCCAGTGCGATGCGAACGTGAAACCGCGGCCTGGGGCCTCATGGAACGGCTGGGGCGTGGACGACCAGAACACACGCTTCCAACCGGCTAAGGCGGCGGGATTGACGGCTGCGCAGTTGCCTTCGCTGAAGGTTAAATGGGCCTTCGGATTTCCGGAGACGACTACGGCATACAGCCAGCCTACCGTGGTCGGCGGCAAGGTTTACACCGGCAGCAACGACGGCACGGTTTATGCCATTCACGCGCAGACCGGGTGCCTTTATTGGAGATTCCAGGCCAAGTCGATGGTTCGCGACGCTGTGTTGATCGATGGCGGACGGGCTTACTTTGGAGATCTGGAATCTAACTTCTATGCTCTCGACGCCGGCACCGGCAAGTTGATCTGGACAAAGAAGCTGGACAGCCAGGCTTATACGCGAATAACAGGCACAGCCAAGTTGTACCAGGGCCGGCTCTACGTGCCCATCACTTCGCAGGAGGAGAATGCGGGCGCGAATCCGCTTTACTCCTGCTGCACATTTCGGGGCAGATTGATTGCCCTCAACGCCGCGGACGGATCCGAAATCTGGAGCGCGTATACGGTGCCCGAACCGAAGCCCACAGGGAAGAACAGTAAAGGGATTCAGTTCTATGGGCCGAGCGGCGCGACCATTTGGTCGTCACCCACCATCGACTCTAAACGGAAGCTGATCTATGTGGCCACGGGCAACGGATTTTCAGGGCCGGATGTGAAGACGGCCGACGCTTTGGTGGCGATTGATATGGAGACCGGGGCACTCAGGTGGTCGCAGCAGACGGCGCCGGATATGTTCAATTGGGGATGCGGCGGTGGGCGCGGTGCGGTCCCCGATACGAATTGTCCTCCAAACGCCGGGACCGATGTGGATATGGGTGGGTCGCCGATTCTTCTCGACCTCGGGAACGGCCGGCAGTTGATTGTGGGCGGGCAGAAGGCCGCGGTGGTGCACGCTTTCGATCCGGACCGGCAGGGGAAGGTCGTGTGGCAGACGCGTATCGGCCGCGGCGGCGCGGGTGGTGGGGTGCAGTGGGGGATTGCGGCGAGTCCGTTGACGGCCGGGCAGGCGGTAGTGTTCGCGCCCAATGGCGATTCGGCGGGCCGCGGCGGTGCTGCCGGCGTTCCTCCAGTTGGCGGACTCTATGCGATGGATGCGGCCACGGGCAAGATGCTGTGGAATACGTCGGGTGCGTGTGAGGGGAAGGCGGGATGTTCGGCTACCGTGAAGGCGCCCCCGACGGTGATTCCGGGCGCGGTGATTTCTCCTGGCCTCGACGGGCATATTCGCGCTTATGACATTTCCTCCGGCAAGTTGATTTGGGACTACGACGCCGGCAAGGATTTCCCCACCACTAACGGAATTGCGGCGAAGGGCGGCGCGGTGGTGGCGACGGGCGCCACGGTTGCGGATGGCATGTTGTTCGTGAACTCGGGCGGACCCGGCATGGCGGGTAATGTATTGCTGGCGTTCTCGATTCAATAAATCAAATGAGGATATTTCTCGCTTTCCTGCTGACGGTGTCGTTGGCCTCGGCAACTGCTAAGACGCTCGACGTTCATCTGATCGACGTGGAAGGCGGCAAGTGTGTGCTGATGGTGACGCCTGCCGGCGAATCCATGCTGGTTGACGTGGGATGGCCTGCGAGCAATGGGCGCGAGGCCTCGACGGATCGCATTGTCGATGCCGTGAAGGCCGCCGGTTTGAAGCAGATCGATTACCTGGTGATTTCACATTACGATGTGGACCACCTGGGCGACGTGCCCGCGCTGGCGGCTAAGATCCCCATTCGCCACTTAGTGGATCACGGCCCTTACACGGGTACGAATGCGCAAAGTCAGCAGCGCTATGCCACCTATGCGAAGCTCTACGAGACGATACCCCACATCGCAGTCAAGCCCGGCGACAGGCTTCCCATGAAAGGTGTCGACATTGAGGTAGTTACCGCGGCTGGCAATGTTATCGACAAGCCGGTAAAAGGCGGCGGCGCGGCGAATCCGTTCTGTGCGGCGAATCCGCGAAAAGACGAATTAGCTTCGGACAAAGAAGACAACAATTCGGTTGGATTGTTATTCACCTATGGAAAGTTCCGCATGCTGGATCTGGCGGATCTGGAAGCCTATAAGAACTACGAGCTGGCTTGTCCCAGGAATCTGATCGGGACAGTGGATGTGTATCAGGTAAATGTCCATGGACAGTTCAAGGGGCTGGCGCCCGAGTTAGTGAGCGCATTGCACGCGAGAGTCGCGATGATGGGCAATGGCGCGCGAAAAGGAGGCGATCTGGCTACCTGGCCGATTCTGCGCGGCACACCGGGACTGGAAGACATCTGGCAATTGCACTACTCGGCGATCGGAGGCAAGGACAATAATCCGCCGGACGATTTCATTGCTAACCTGGAGCCGTCGACTCCCGCGCCCAATGATCGTTGGAATACGTTGAAGCTCTCCGCATCGTCAGACGCGACATTTACGGTGACCAACCAACGCAACGGATTCAGTAAGACCTATAAGGCTAAGAAATGAAGACGGTTTGCGTGGTGCTGTTATGCGCGCTGTGTTTTTCGCTTTGGGGACAGAGAGGCGGACCGTTAGTTCTCGCCAACGACAAACTCGAATTCACCATCTCCCCTACCGGCGTTCGCTTCAACAAACTGGTGTTGAAAGAGGGCGATCCGATCAGCCCCATCGCGTCCATCGGACATTTTCTGGCGCTGGACGGTTTTGGCGCGCCGTCCGAACAGGAGGCGGCCCTCGGCATGCCTTTCCACGGAGAGGCAGGGCGGACACCGTTCGAATTATTGGCCATCAGCCCGGCTACGCCCGCGCATGTGGTGACTCTCAGGGGCACGCTGCCGATCGCGCAGGAGGCTGTCACGCGGACGATCGAGATGGTGGATGGCGAAAACATCGTCTACGTCACGACGCAGGTGGAGAGTAATCTGACTGTCGACCGTCCCATCTCCTGGGCGGAGCACGCTACCATTGGACCTCCTTATCTTGAGAGAGGCAAAGTCGTGGTGGATATGCCGGCGACTAATTGCCGTGTGCGGCCTTACAAGCCGGGCGCGATCCCCGGACATCTTGTCTACGACAAAGACTTCAAGTGGCCCATGGCGCCGACCGTCGACGGAGGTCAGCAGGATATCCGTGTGATCCCGACGGATCATAACTGGCTCGACCTTGCAAGTTGTCAGATGGATGTGACGCGCCGCCTGGCATTCGTTTCCGCGCTGCATCTGGAGAAGCATCTGCTTTATGGATATGTGTTCCGGCGCGAGGATTATCCCTGGGTGATGAGTTGGATGAATTTCACCGGAGACGAGCGCGCGGCGCGGGGCATGGAGTTTTCGTCGCAGCCGTTCGACATCTCTCATAAGGAGACAGTGGCGATGACCCCTCTGTTCGGTCAGCCGACGTTTCGTTGGCTTGCGGCGAAGTCGAAAATCGAAAACAAGTTCCTCATTTTTTATACGAAGGTTCCCGAAGACTTCACGAAGATCGACGACGTAACGCTCGCGGATGGCAAGGTTACGATCATCGACCGGTCCGGAAAGCGCGTGGTGCTGGCGGCATCGAAGGGCTTTTGATGATAGAGTTTCCGCAGGAGTAAATCCCATGAGACGCAGAGAATTTCTGAAGGCGCTTCCCGCGGTGGCCAGCGTAGCGCGGCTGCGTGGAGCGCGCATCAAGATCACGGATGTACGCAACGTGCCGCTGAAGGTCGTGAAGGATCTGGGGTCGTACCCGGACTGGGTGGGCAACCCGCGCGCCATCAAGATCGGCGGGGGGTCGTTTTGCGAAATTCATTCGGATCAGGGGCTGGTGGGCATCGGCCCGCCAATCGGCGAGGCGCAGTTGGCCGCGGTCAAGACGCTTCTCGTCGGGACCGATCCGTTCGACGTCGATCTGCATGCCCAGCGCCTTTACGACATGAATGGCTCGGGTCGAACCACGACAGGCGCCGAGATCGCCATCTGGGATCTGATCGGCAAGGCGGCGAATCAACCGCTGTACAAGTTGTGGGGCGGCGGGCGTAACAAGGTGATTCCGTACTCGAGCATGCTGCGGCTTTCGACTATCGAGGAGCGGGCCGACATCGCCGTGAAGCTGAAGGGCGAAGGCTGGAAGGCTATCAAGTACCGATGCTCTTTCCCGACCATGAAGGAAGACATCCGGCTGGTGGAGGCGGCGCGGAAGGCGGTGGGCGACGATTTTGCCATCATGTGCGACGCGAACAAAGCGACGCTGAACTACTCGTCGACTAAGGGCATTCCGTGGGACTTCACGCGCGCCGTGACTACTGCCCGCGAGTATCAGCGGATGAACGTGTACTGGCTGGAGGAGCCTTTCGAGCGCTATGACTATGACGACCTGGCGGAACTGAACCGCGAGATCGACATGAAGCTGGCGGGCGGGGAAGGGAACCGGGGCGTGCATGAATTCCGCACGCTGCTCGAGCGCGGATGCTTCGATATCGTGCAGCCGGAGGTGATGCTGGAAGGGCCGACGCACCTGCGGAAGGTTGCGGTGATCGCGGAATCGATGAACCGGATGTGCATCCCGCATGTGGGCGACAGCCGCCTCGGGACCATCTGCGATCTGCATCTGGTGGCTTCGTGGCCGAATGCGCCGTATCTGGAGATCTTCAACGACAAGCCGATCGGGAACTATGAATATCCGTTCGCGATTTTTGAGAATCCGGTGACGCTGGATAAGGATGGATATTTTAATCTTCCTCAGGGGCCGGGGTTGGGGATTACGATCAACAAAGAGTTTATTGCGTAAGAATGGTGTTGCGATGGAGGACATGTGGCGATAGCCGCGTTTTCCCACACAGAACAGACGCGGCTATCGCCGCATGTCCTACTGCTGCTTTGTCTCGCGGTGGGAGTTGGATCTTTCGGGCAAGCGCAAACGTCGATCCCGAGCATGCCGACCTGGGCGCTTTATCCGGACCACCACGTTACGATCGATATTCCCCTCGCTGAAGAAGGCAGGCCATTCAAAGTCGAAGGGCGAATTGTGGATTCGCGCAATGTGGTGGTGCGGGAATTCATGGAATTCGGCGTGAGCAAATCTGTCGTCAGCGAATCGTTTGCTTCTCTGGGTTCGGGAAGCTACCGGCTGCGTGTGGTTATTACCGACAGAACCGGCAAAATTACCGTGCTCGATCGTTTCCCCGCATTAACCGCGCGCGACTAATTCTCAGTGGGCTTCTGCTCCGCGCGATCGATGACCAGAACCGTCACCGGCCGCTTCTGCGATTCTAGTTTCAATCCCAGCTGCTTATCGATGGCCTCGAAGAGTGTTATCGCCCCATTCGGGTCCGATGCCGCCGCGGGAGCGTCGCTGGGCGCAGCGGGTCCATCTCCGCCTCGACCGCCTCGGCCGCCCGCCTGGAGCGCGCCCGCCGGGCTGAAGCTCAGGGTGAAATCGTAGCCGCCGGCAAGCCCGGTGGCGTCGAGAACCGGCGAATGAATGTAACCGGGCGCAATCGTCTTCAGCTTTTCGGCAAATTGCGCCATGGTCATGTTCTGGCAGGTGACCAGTCTGCCGAGGATCGGATTCTTGTCTCGCGGATCTTTACCATCGGATGCCGGCCCCTCTTTATATCTGGTGCGGCTGGTGGGATCCGCCTTCTTTAATTTGGGCTTTACCGCCAGCAGCGTGTAGGCGGTGGCCGGCCGCTGCTCCGTGTGCGTCGCCAGTTGGAAACGTTCCGTGAGCAGGGCGCGCAGCATGGGCCACAAATCGTCGATATCCATCTGGGGTCCTTCGACAGCGGCTTTGGCGACGATATCGTAGCGGTCGGTGTCCATCCATTTCGGCGCGCCGGACAGCATCTCGTCCGTCAGGTCCCAGGCCTGCTCGACCAGAAATTTCACCGATACCCCTGCAATGTTCACGCGCCCGCCGGGCTGCATCTGGAGCCGCATTCCCTTGAAATCCGGCGGTGTAGGTTTCAGGTCGGCCACTTCGAACTCGGTGGGAGCCGGCGTAATGTGCAGGATTTCCGCCACATTGGGCGCATTATCGGTGGGTTTCGGATTTACGCTGTCAACTACGATCACCGGCAATGGCGTATCGGCGGGCTCCAGCTTGAGCCCGAGCTTCTCGACGGCATCGAACAGAGAAATGGCTCCGGGGAGGGGTCCGTCCGGCCCCATCATGCCCTTGGGCGTGAATTTAAGATCGAAATCCCAAGCCCCTTTCAGATCCGTCTGGTCCACCACTACGCGTTCGTTCAGATACTGCGGGGCCACGAAAATCGTGGAATGCAGGGCTTGCGCAAAGGCCGCCATGGTCATATTGCGGCAGGCGAAAAAAAGTGCAGGCGCCTCGGTGAGAGGACCGGAAGCAGGCGGCGCGGGCGGCGTGAACTTGCATCCGGGGTCGCCCGAGCCATCGGATTCCTTTAATTGCGAATGCTTGCCCACCTTCAGGGCATACGCGGGAATCGACTTTGTATCGTTGTGAAAAGCCAGCTTGAAGCGATCGGCGAGAAGCGCCTGGAGCATGGGCTTCGCCGTTTCGGTGGTGGTTCCTTCGGGCACTTTGGCATTCACGTCGAACCAGGCGTTTTCGAGCCAACTGGGCCCTCCCACGACGCGTTCCGCCTCGATTCCATAGGCGGTCCGGATCAGGTCCACCATGGTGGCCTGGCGGATCTCATAGCGGCCGCGGCGAATCGCCGTATCTCTCAAAAACACGTAACGAGTGGGGGGACTGACGTGCACGTCCGCTACTTCGAAGCGCGGCGAGGTTGGTGTGGGGGCTGGAGCGATCTGGCCGAACGCCATACCGCCGAGAAGGGCGATGAATCCTGCGATTGCGAAGCTGCGTTGCATTTTTCGACCTCCTTAAGGTCACCCTGGGTACCCGGAGTCTTATAGCCAGCCGACAAATCTTAGAACCCCGACATGAGCATCTGCAGGGCCGGGCCACTAACGCCAAGCCCGCCGGCGTTTCTCGAAGGCGAATCCGTGCCGCGACGGCACAGCTGTACCCATGCCGTCAGCGCGATGTAAAAGATAGACGCCGCATTCCGCCATTTTGTTCAAAGAAATCGGAGAATACCCCGGCAAATTCCCGGATCGCGGTATTACGCTGGCTGTATATCCCCTGGGTGACCTTAAAGGAGGTCCTGGATATGAACCGTACGTTTGCAAGCATCGTCTTTCCGATTGGCCTGGCGTTGGCGCAAACCGCTCCCACCTCGTCGAACTTCGAAGCAGCGGACGTGCACGCGAGCCCTGCCTCGCGGTTTACGTTCCTGAGAACTTCACCGCTGCGCAAGGGCATCTATGAGCTGCACTACGCGACTATGGTGGACCTGATCCGGATGGCTTATGGAGTGGACGCCGAGCGCGTGGTGGGCGGGCCGAGTTGGCTCGAGAACGAATGGTTCGACCTGTTGGCGAAAGTACCGGCAGGGACCACTATGGTGCAGGCCACTATGGTGCAGATCGCCCCTATGCTGCAGGCGCTTCTCGCCGAGCGCTTTAAGCTGGCCGTTCACAACGATACGAAGTCGATTCCGGCATTGGCGCTAAAGGCCGGCAAGCGCCCGCAGTTGAAGCCATCGGACGGGTCGGGCGATACAGGATGCAGGATGATAAGGCCGGAGTTTCCACCCTCGGGACCGCCTACTACGGCGCTGGCGTACGGCCACGCTTGCCGCAATATGACGATGGAAGCGTTTGCGGCGGCGCTCGGTTCCTCGCTCTATCCGGCCCGGCAGTACGTGAACCAGAAGCTGGTGGTGGATCGAACGGATCTGAAAGGCGCGTGGGATTTCGATTTCAAGATTACTCCCCGCGGCATGATGGGTCCGGACGGACCGCTGCCCGGCGCGATCACGTTGTTCGACGCGATGGAGAAACTGGGTCTGAAGCTGGAGCCGGCAGATGTCCCTTTCCCTGTGATCGTGGTCGATCGTGTGAACGAAAAGCCCACCGCCAATCCGCCCGGTACCGAGGAAGCCCTGCACATCGCGCCGCCGCCTAAGGAGTTCGAAGTCGCCGATTTGAAGCCCAGCGCTCCGGATTTCAAGGGAATGAATTTCCAGATACAGCCGGGCGGACGGGTGAACATCGCGGGTGCGACGGTGAAGTTTCTGATTGAACAGTCCTGGCAGGTGGAGGACGATATGCTCGTGGGGGCTCCGAAATGGATGGACACGGACCGTTACGACATTGTCGCCAAGGCGAGCACGGACGGGCCGCAAATGGATACCGATATTATCTGGCCTATGCTGCAGGCGCTGCTGAAGGAACGCTTCGGGATCGCCGTGCACAGGGAACAACGTCCGGCGAACGCCTATACGCTGGTGGCCGTCAAGGCGAAGATGAAGAAAGCCGATCCGAGCAGCCGCACGAAGTATAAGGAAGGTCCGGCCGAAGAAGGGAAAGATCCGCGGGATAAGAATCCGGTGTTGGGAAGGCTGGTGACTTGCCAGAACATGACCATGGCGCAATTTGCGGCGAAACTGCAGTTAATTGCGCCTGGCTACATTCGTTCTCCGGTCCTCGATGCGACGGGCCTTGAGGGTGGGTACGATTTCGCACTGAGTTTCAGCCCGGCGGGAGCGGTGCAGATGGCCGGTCGGGGCGGCAGAGGCGGAGGGGAATCAGGCGATGCGCCCGCCACTGCATCGGACCCGAACGGAGCCATAACCCTCTTTGAAGCCATAGAGAAACAGCTGGGACTTAAGCTCGAAGCGCAGAAGCGGCCGGTAGAAGTTCTGGTCATCGACCATGCCGAACAGAAGCCCACTGAAAACTAAAGTAAACGCAGCACCAGTACTAAGGTGAATCTATATTTTTGAAGCCTTGCGCCTTAGACTTCCCATATGGATTTGTTCAAACGCTTTCTCTCTGACGAGCAAGGTCAGGATCTGATCGAATACACGCTTCTGATGGCCTTCATAGCATTGGCATCGGCGGCGATCTTTGTCAGCGCAGGCGGCAGCATCAGCGGGATCTGGGGCAGCGCCAGCACCCAACTGGTCAATGCGGCGACGGCGTCCAGCTAGTCCCTCCCCTGAAACTGCGGTGTAAATACCGCTAAAGCTATCCGGGTCGCGGGTCGATAAAGACAATAGCGAAGGTGCAGGTGGAGTCCGGCCATGTGCCATCGCTATGTGCAATGGACCCGCCGACAATTCTCGTAGTGGACGACACCCCCGTCAACCTTATGGTGGTCGAGGGGATCCTGCAGGCGGAGGGTTTCCGCACCCTGACCGCGGACGACGGCCCCGCCGCCCGTCTCCTGACGCACGCCGAACAACCGGACCTCATCCTGCTGGACGTGATGATGCCTGGCGAGTCGGGCTTTGAAACCTGCGCGCAGTTGAAATCGGACCCGGCCACCGCCGACATTCCCATCATTTTTCTCTCCGCGCTCGATGACGTGAAGAGCAAAGTGGCTGGCCTGAAGATCGGCGCGGTGGACTACATTGCCAAACCCCTGCATGGCGAGGAGGTGCTGGCGCGCGTTCGCGTGCATTTGCGCATCCGTGAGAGCAACCGCGCTTTAGTGGCGCAGCATCGGGCTCGCCTTGAGAAGTTGCGGGATGCGCAGCAGGCGATCCTGGCGCGCCCCGAGGACTATCCGGATGCGAAGTTCGCGGTTTATTACAAGCCGCTCGAAGAGACGGGCGGCGATTTTTACGATGTGATCCCGCTGGGCGCAGGTATCTTCGCGTATTTTGTGGCGGATATCAGCGGACATGGAGTCAGCGCCGCGTTTCTTACTTCGGCTATCAAGGCCTTGCTGCGCCAGTACGCCGGGCCTGTATTTTCCCCCGAAGACACCATGCGCGGGGTGGATGCGGTGATGGGCCAGATTCTGGGCGAGGAACAATATCTGACTGCCTGTTATGCGCGGCTCAACCGCCAGACGCGCCAGCTTACCGTGATCGGCGCCGGGCATCCTCCGCTGATCCTTGTGAGCAGGGCAGGTGTCGCGCAAATCGTGGAACTGGAGAGCGACCCCCTGGGCGCGTTCGGGACGGCAATTCTGCGCCGATTGGATGTACGCGTGTCGAGCGGCGACCGCTTTTTCATGTACAGCGACGGGTTGATCGAAGCCGCGCCGGGCGGCAGCCGCCGGGAAGGGCTGGAATTACTCGTGGAGGCTTGCGTCCGTCACCGCTCCTGTCCGCTCGGCAAGGCGGTCGACGCCATTGTGCGGGAACTGCGTCCGGAGGGACAAACGGTCGAGGACGACTTGCTGCTGATGGCCGCGGATGTGGGCGAGTGACGAATCCGCCCGGAGTCGAACTGGAGATGCGCAGGGCGATGCCGGCGACGCTCGGAGCCACCGAGGAGTTCCTCGCCGATTTCTTCAGAGAAAGCCCGGCGCTCGACCGCGCGAACCGTTTCGCCGTCGAGTTGCTGATGCGCGAAGTGCTTACCAACGCCGTTGTGCATGGTTGCCGGACCGATCCGGACAAACAGATCCGTTGCTGTCTGCGCATCAAGAGCGGGCGTCTGCTGATTGCCGTGGAAGACGATGGCGAGGGTTTCGACTGGCGCGCGGCGCGGGCGCACGCGGTGGACTTCTCGGACTGCTCGGGACGGGGCAGTGGGCTCCTGCGCATCTATGCGAACCGGGTCCGCTATAACGCGGTGGGCAATGCGGTGACACTCGTCCGGTGTTTGGCCGGCGATTTCTTATCGAAGAAAAGAGACGTTTTTTCAGGAAACAGTTGAGGAGAAGCAAATGATAGTGGTCACGCGGGAAGACGGCAAAGCAATCGTCCGGCCGGCCGGAGACAGTATCGTGGCGGCATCGATTCCGGAACTGCGCACGAAAATGCGCGCGATTGTCGAGGATGGGGTCCGGGAACTGGTTATCGATATGGCCAACGTCAACATGGTCGATTCGAGCGGGATCGGTCTGCTGATCTCGGCGTATAACTCCCTGCGCAAGTTGGGGGGACAGATGGCCGTGATCAACGCTTCGGCGGAAATTCTGGAACTGTTCCGCACCATGCGCATGCATCAGCATTTCAGCGTTTCGGGAAACTGAGTCCGCACTAAGACGAACCGACACTGAAACTGGAACACGACATGAGCGAATTCAATCCCGACGACGAACTGGTCGAGGACTATCTGGCGGAATGCCGCGAGCACCTCGGGACCATCGAAACGGATCTGCTGGCCATCGAACAGAGCGGCGCGTCCATCGATGAACAGCTGGTAAACCGAGTGTTCCGCGCGGCGCATTCCATCAAAGGCGGAGCGGGGTTCTTCGGTCTCACGAGGATCCGGGAACTGGCGCACAAAACCGAGAATGCGCTGGACCTGATCCGCTCGCGGCAAATGGTTCCCACGGCGGAGGCGGTCGGCATATTGCTGCTGGCGTTCGACAAGCTGCGCGAACTGATCGGCAACCACCGGCAGAGTAACGAGGCGAAT
>Ga0302320_10009741_pt1 | contig 20581 bp, 5 predicted proteins | sample Bog_T0_3_FD_202130 | JGI IMG/M metagenome (GOLD analysis project Ga0302320, IMG submission 202130) | Peat permafrost microbial communities from Stordalen Mire near Abisko, Sweden - Bog_T0_3 | ecosystem: Environmental > Terrestrial > Soil > Wetlands > Peat | place: Sweden: Abisko, Stordalen Mire...
GTTTCACATCGGATGAACCAAACCCTGAAGGGGTTTAATCGCCGGAGGAGAAAAAAGAGGCGTGATCCAACCCTTTCAGGGTTGTGACGGAGGCAAGATAACCCAGGGTAGGCGCTGACGCGCCAACCCTGGGCTGAATGATTCAACTCCTTCGGAGTTGCGACCGAATCTGTGCGCGATAAGTTAAAATGCTATAGGTGGTCTGGACGCGGAGGTACGCCGTACAGCAAGCTCTCGTCGCGACAGGGCGGCGGGCTGGCCTGGCTTGGAGCGAGCCAAATCCGTTTCGGTCGTTCCAGGTGAAAGCCGCGAGGTCCTTCGGCTGCGCTCGGGTCCACCCGCTGAGGCAAACAATACCTTTCGCCTCGCTTCGCAAGGATGACGGACTGGAAAAACGAGATTTTCGCAGAGATATCCATAGAGTTTGTGAAAAAATCACGAAGCCAAAAATCTTTTTAAGCTTTTTAGGCGATATAGGCAACGCAGCGCTAACGCCTGATTCCCGGATGTGTTAAAATCGCACCCATGAAACAACCTTACCTCGAACCTCCACCTCCGGTCGGACTCCCTCTTGCGCCGATCTCACCGATTCCATACGCCTGATTCGCTCCATTCGCTCCATTCGCCTGATTCACTTATTTTTTTAATCCTCGTTCCCAAATGGAGTTTGGGAACGAGGGCGAGGGTGCCTTGGTTTTAGGTGCGCTCAATCGGTATCTGCACCACCGTAGCCGAGGACCTCGACCGTGATGATGGAGGGGAGATCAGCCGGGGGTTGCTGCGCCATGGCGTTATTATGATTGGGCGTATTGTCCATCCCGGCCTGGGTGGCGGCTCCGGCGGCGCTGGAAGCCGCCGCGACTCCGGCGACATTGGTGGATGCCGTTGCGGGAACGCCGCTGGTGGTGCCACCCGCAGTGATGTTACTGGCATTGGCGATGTGGAGGGCGCTGACGTGGACATCGCCCGAGGCGCGAATACCGGCGTCACCGGCATCAATGGTCCCGTTAGGCGCGATGAGATCGACGTCCGAGGCGCCCGCGCCTGCGAATGCCTCCAAAACGCCGATTCCGCCGCCGGTGGCCAGCCCCGCGAGGTCGGTTTGCACATTGCCGCTTTGCGGGTCGACAAGCACGGTGGTGGGCGGCGCGGATTGGACGGTTTTGGAGGAGGAACCCGCGTCGATATCGCCAAGCGAGGACCAGATGATTTCGTTGCCGCCGTTGAGGGTGAAAATACGCGAGACGCCGACGTTGACGTTATTGTTGGCGAAGATGGAGATGTTGCCGCCGTCGACGGTGAAGATGCCCTGCTCGAGAGTTTGCGAGCCGTTGATCGGAAGTCCGACGGTCAACTGGCCGCCGGGGACCAGCAGGCTGATGTTGCCGCCGTTGGTGGTCTTGATTTCGCGCGAGGTGAGTGAAATATCGCCCGTGTAGGGCCATGTGTTCACGAAACCGGTGCTCGACGCATTGCCGGTGCCGGGGAAAAGCGCCTCGATTGCGGTGTAACCCGAGGGAAAGCCCTGGCTGCGGCCGGCATCGCGCAGGACGTCGTAGAAAATCGTGAGGGCATAGGTGTTTTGTATATCCTCGGGAAGGAGGTTAAAGGAGGTGCGGATCGCTGTTTCGCTGGCAGTGTTTAATCCCAAGAGGAGGCCGAGGTCGGGAAGGTACATGTCGCCTTCGGTGGTGCCGGGGGTCAGGTAATCTGCGATGAATGCCTGGAAATCGAGATTGGAGGCCGGGCTATCAAGGCCTGCCGGGTTGCCAAGGCCCGCCCCGGCGATGATATTAGCGCCAGCAAATGGAAGCGCGGGGTTGCTGCTGTTTCCGATACTGGTGAGGCCCAATCCGGTGGAAGCCGTGCCGGTCGAGACGCCAAGGTTGAAATTTTGCCCCGCCAGAACCTCGATGGCGCCGGGACCGCCGATTTGTATATCGCCCGATTCCGACGGTGGCAGGCCGGTGGGAGTGAGGTTGTAAGTCCTGTCCAAGCTGAGACGCGCGGCTGAATTGGAGTCGTAGGCGATCAAATCACGGCCAGCCGAGACGATGCTGACGTCGTCCGCACTTGTATTCTGGAGGTAGAATCCGATATCGGTGATATCCTGGCCGGCAATAATATTGGTCACCTTGGGGGAGAAGAGAGTGAACCCCGAGATGTCGCCGGTTCCGGCATCGATCTGGACAGGAGTGGAATCTCCATAATGGAGGGGTTCGAGTACGCCATCGCTTCCGATAATACTGCCGTGCAGATCATTTTCGGTCGCGAGCAGGTTGTTGGTGGAACTGGTCTCCGCAAAAAGGACATTCAAGGGGGAAAAGAGGTCCAGCACCGAGGTTGAAGGAGTTGCGTCCCAGCTTATATCGGTCACGCTGTTGTCGGTGGAAGGCAACGAAATGGGCGAGGCAACGCCGGCAATCTTGTTCGGATTGGCATCCGAGACATTAATGGTGGTGTATTGGCCCGCCAAGTTCTGGATCTCAAAGCTGAGTCCGGTGACGGAGTTAGCGGCGACAAGCTCGAGGTTGCCGGTGGGCGATGGCGAAAGGGTCAGGTTGCCGACAAGGTTGATATTGCCGGAGGTTCCCTGGGAATTGTCGGAGAAGGCGACCACCTGGAGGGTTGAAGGCAACAGGGAAGTCGCGGTTGTGAAGATTGACGGGACGCTTTCCGACAAACCCAGCCAAGGCTGGAGATAGGACCAGCTTTTGCCTTTGTTGGAAACAAAGCCGAGGACGTTGTCGTACCATGCGGACAGCGTGCCAGTATTGGAAGTGCTGGAACCATCGCCCTCAATGGTGATGTTGCCGGTGAGGGATTCGACATTGACGACATCCGTCGTGGCATACGTCGAATAGTAAGTCTTGAGAAGGAAGCTGTTGTCGATGTTTTGCGGCAGGAGGAAAGGGTTGAAGGTGGAACCCAGATCGAGGTCATTGCCGGCGGATACGTTAAAGCTGGCAGCACCGGCGAACAGGGTGGTGGGAAGCCATGTCTGGGGGTCGGTCGTTGGTGAAAGCGTGTTGCTGCCTACCTCTGTCGCGGTAACGGCAGCCCGGGTGCTGTTGGTCATGATCTTGTAACCGGCATCCAGCGCGCCGGTGCCGCGCTCGACGTAGTAGACGCCGCCATTGATGTTGTCTCCGGCCTGGACCACGAGATCGCCGCCGCCGAGTTCGTCGAGGTTTCCGACGTTGGGCGCAATGCCTACTCCGGTGTAACCGGCAGTGCCGGTACCCGGCGCGTTGGGCAGCGTGCCGATCATGCGCGCATTGGTCGGTATGACGGCGTCGACGTTATTGACGCTTCCCCCGGCAACGAGGGTGACGTTTCCCCCACCCAGCGCGCCAATGCCCTCGAAGAAATTGCTGAAATCGACCCACCACGTGGTCGACGCAATTCCACCCGGAAGCGAGGTTAGATCTCGATTGTCGGCAAAGAGGCCGTTGTTTGTGTAGCCGCGCCGATCAAGCCAACTGGTGGGCATTTCCCGTGAGGAATCCTGGCCGCCCGTCTGGGTGACATGTTCAATATTGCCATCGGCCAAAATGGTCACGTTGCCACCACTCAAACTGTATTGCGCAGCGTAGGTGATCGTATTCGGCAGGTAGCCGAGGGTTGTTTTATAGTTTCCGGTGCCACCAAAGCCCAACGGGATCGTCAATTGCGGGGCGTTAAAATCATTCGTATAGAAAACGGAGGTGGTCTGACTGGGTGTGAGTTGCTGGCCGGCGGTGTAGATATTGGCCAAGGCGTTCATGAGCCGCACATCGTTGCCGGTCGAGATCGTGATGTTTCCGGTGCCGGTGCGGATGGTCTGGTAGTAAGCGGTGAGAATATTTTGCGTCGTTGTCGTGGTGCCCTGAGCCTTGGCGGTTCCCTCGCTGGCCTGGTCAACCGTCTTGCTCGGGCCATTGTAGCCAATAACGAGTGATGCCACCGGGGTGAGCGCGGAACTGACCTGTGGGATCACTTCGTAAACATCCGCCGAGGTCAGGTCCGCTCCGGCGGTGATGTTAAATGACCATGAGGGCGTGGTATTGAGGGTGTCTTCCCATAGCGCGGTTGGGTTGGATGCATTGGCGCTAAAGCCGTCGGTGAGGCTTGCCCCGGAAGTGTAGGTCGATGTCGCGGAGTTGAAGGTTCCACCCTGAAGGATGACGTTGCCGGAGGCGCGCAGGGTGAGATCGCCCACGATATTCGCAGTGGAGAGCGAGGACAAATTCCAAGTGTGCGTCAGCGTGAGATCGCCGTGGGCATTGACGATCTCCGCGCCGAAGTTGGCTGTGGTCACGCCCGAGAGGTTGCTGTCCGTGCCGAGGATGGTTGAGATTTGCGAGTTCCATGACGAGTTGTCGTCTGTCGTTGTCCATGACGGCGCAACCGTGGAGTTTGTCGTCACAATCTGGGCGTCGGATACGATCGTCGATTCGAGACCGTCAATCGAAACAGTTTCCGCAAGGGTCGGATTCGTGTTGCCGTAGACCTCACTTCCCTCCAACACGATGGAAGATGGGCTGAGAATATTCCCCGCGACGATGATGCCGGTCGTGCCGAAGTTCACCGCTGGCACGATGATCTTGAGGGTTCCCGTTGTGTTGCCTAAAGCGATGGGCGCGACCATGGTATCGGTGGCGGCAAGAGCAAGCGGGATGGCTCCGCCGGTGCCGCCGTTGGCAAAGGAAATGGCGTCGTTGAGGGAATTGGCGGCAAATTGAATCGAGGAACCGGCTGGAAGGGAGATTGCTCCCGGCGCGATTGCGACAGGCGACCCGCCGGGCGGGGTGGTCGTCACGGTGACCGTTCCGTCATCGGAATGGCCGGGATCGCTCGTGGTGACAAATGTGATGAGGGTGCCACTGGGTTCGGTGAGCGTCCCGCTGCCGTAGAAAAGAATCTGGTCATCGCCCGGAGTTCCCGATGGCAGGGTGACTGTCGTGCCGGGCTGGAAGGCAAGGGCGCTTGTGCCGCTGGTTCCGAGTTGCACCGCGCTGCTTGTGGTGAATCCGGCGCCCGCCGGCACGAGCACGGGGGCGCTGCCTGCGGCGAGCGTCAGGGACCCGCCGCTGCCGGTGAATATAACCATGGAGCCATCGGGAAGGTTGGAAAGGGAGGCACCGCTGGCGAACGACGTTCTCGTGCCGCCGGGAGTCAGGACATAGCCCGCGCTTCCGCCGACGGTGACGGAGCTTTCTGTCGAAAGACCCGACTGAAGGGTCAACGTTCCGGGGTTGGTGAGCGTGATGGCATTCGCGGGTTGGTCGAGCTGGACGACGTCGCCGCTTCCAACGGAGAGATCGACCGTTGCGCCGGAGGCGATGTTAACGCCGACGGCGGTGTTCACGTTTCCGTTGTAAGCCCCTCCCTGAAGGGTGACGGCCCCACCCTTGCCGGAATCGGCGAAACCCTGGCCAGCAACGGTGACCAGCGAGCCTTTATGAAGAGTCACGTTGCCGGCGGCATCGAGCGCGACCTGGCCGCCCGTCAGCCCTGCGGCGTTGATAGTCCCAAGGACATCAACATTGCCGTTGTCGGCGGAAAGGTTGAAGGTGTTCGCCGTCAGGACGGTCGACGCCCCGATCTGCACATCACCGCTGCGAATGCGATAGCTTTGGGATTGGGTGAAGTCTCCCTGTGCGGGCGAAAGGATCGACGCCAGGAGGCCAAGATCGGAGGTTGTGCCTGTGCCGGCATTGGTGCTTCCCGCATCGAGGGAGAAGGTACCGTTTTGGCCCTGCGTTACGGCGGTGACGCTCACGCCGGAGCTGGTGGAGAATTCGACGCCTGTCGCCAAGAGCAGAGGGACGCTGCCCGCGCCCACAGTCAGGGAACCGTTGCTGCCGGTGAAAACGACCATGGAGCCGCTGGGGAAGCCGGAGAGCTTATCACCGAGCTTGAATGCCGTTTGCGTACCGTCGGGAGCCAGGACATAGCCTGCGCTTCCGCTGACGGTCACTGAATTCGCGGCGGAAAGCGCGGATTGAAGGACCAATGTGCCGGGGGCATTCAACGTGACGGCGCTGCCGAGCTGGGCAAGCTGGACGATGTTGCCGCTGGCACCCTGCCCGCGTAATTGAGTCGTGTTATCGACAGTCAGCGTTCCCGAGGCTTGAAGTGTCACGCTGCCCACATTGGCCGCTGTCGCTCCGAGCGCGGATGGGGCCGATACATTGACCATGCCTCCGGTCAAATCGAGGTTGCCGCTGTCGGCTTTAAGCGTGACCGTGCCGCCATTGGTGTATTTGGTGATGCTCTGGTTGAAAACGGTGGCGGAGCCGCTGACGTCGATGCTGCCGCTCATGGTGAGGCTGCCCGATTTCGCTTCCAGGGTGACCTGGCCGCTCGGCATGACGATGGCGCCGGAATCGGTGATGCTGGCGCCCTGAATGTCGAGGGCGCCGTCCAATCCCTGTTCGAGCGCCGGGTCGGGCGCGCCGCCGGAAGTCATCTGGATGTTTTGGTAGACCTTGGTTGTGGTGTTCCCGGCGATGATCTCCACATTGGCACCTGACTGGCTCGCGATGAGAGGCGCGGTTATGTTCAGACCGCCATCAACGGCATCAAACACAGCCTGCGGCAAACTGGTGCTGGTGGATTGATTTGCCGTCGCCGTGCTTACAGCCAGGATTTCGTTTGTGGCCGTGAGGTCGACATTAGTAAATCCATTAAGCGCGAGAGTATTAGCGCCTGTGCCTCCTCCAATTTGAATCGTCGGAGCGCTCACCGTAAGGTTGTTTTCAAATAGCGACGAGATGGGGTTTGCGCCCGTCGCCGTAAGATTGAACGCCGCGCTGTTTTCGAGACTGACACCTTGCAGGGCGGAGAATGTAATGCCTGCATTCGTCGTCAGGGTGGAGGGGTAGTAATAGCCTCGAATTTGAGAGGCCTCGAACCCAAGATTATCGAGCACCGTTGCGCCCAGGGCGTTTGTGCCGAGCGATCCCGTGCCGTACAAATCGATCGAGGAGTAACTCATGAAATCGAGATTCTTGACCGATTCCTGCAGGGTCTGAATTTGAGAATCAGTAAGAACCAATCCGGAGAAATTATTGGAGACTGACGTCGGCACGTTGTTGTTCTTAAAGAGGATGTTGATCTGCCCGGCGTTGAAGGTGAGGGTGTCGCCGCTGAGCACGCTCGCGAGACTCGCGGTGGCGTCGAGCGAGAAGTTGCCGGTCGAATCAAGCACCAGGGTGCCGACCGACTGGGGTATGGTCTGCACCGCGGCGCTGGTGGTGTACGCGAGGCCGGCTGGTATCTCTACAGGGGCGCTGCCCGCGACCAAAGCCAGGGAGCCATTGCCGGAGGTAAAGTTGATCGTCGAGCCGCTCGGAAGATTGGAAAGGGTATCGCCGATCTTGAATGTTGTTTTGACGCCATTCGGAGTGAGGACATACCCGGCGCTTCCGCCGACGGTCACCGAGCTCGCGGCGGAGAGCCCCGATTGAAGTACCAACTCGCCAGGTTTGGTGAGCGTGACGCTGTTGGCGGCGTTGGTGAGTTGGGCGATGGTTCCGGCTGAAATCTGGGCATCCTCGATGTTCAACAAGGCGCTCTGGCCGCTGGAGGTGGGGTTGGCGCGCGTCACCTTCCCGTTCTGTCCGCTGCTGACGCGGATCAAGGCTCCATTGCCCTCGACAATGATGGGAGTCGGCGTGATCGCGCTGTTCGAAGGCGGAGTCGCGATGACCGAACCCGAATAGACATTCAATGTATCGGACGAAACGAGAATCAAATCCTGGCCCGAGAGCGGGCTATCCTGATCGCTCACGTCGAGCTCGGATGTCGCCACGGTGACGGTCTCGCCATCGGTTCCGCGCGTGCCCCCGATGAGCAAACTGGATGCATTGAGGCCGTTGAGCTGGGAGGTCAACAACACGAGGGGATTTTCGCCCGCGTTCGTCTCGCTGGCCGTACTGTCCAGAATATCAATGGGGCTTGTGCTACTGATATCGACCAGGCCTCCCTGCCCATCCACCGTCGATGTCGCGACGGTTCCGGTGCCCGTCAAGGTTACATCTTCCGGCCCGCCCGGCGTCAGCGCGCCAATCGTTACAGGTTCCACCAGGCCGGCCACTCCGCTCGGCGTCGATATCGTGATTGCCCCGGCGGTCGTCTGGATTGTACTTGAGCCATCCAATGTGAGTGAGGTGACCGTGTTGGGCTGGGTGATCGCGTTGAAGACCAATTGGCCGGCGTCGACCGGCAGACGCGGCACCGAGATGTTGCCGTTAACGGCGCTTTCTTGAAGAAAGGTGTTTGCGGAAAAATCGTCGTACTCGGCGCGCGCATGTACGACGGCCCCCGAGGCGACTTCAAAAATTGTGTCGAGACTGGGCGCTGAAGGCGAGGCCAGGCCGTTGTACCGGTACCCCGTTACCAAAGTGGAACCGTCGGTTTGAGTTCCGGCCTGGATGGAACCGGGGAGGACCGGGGTGCTCGATTTCGGAGTGACAAGGTAAGCGCCGGGAAGAAGCGCGTACTGTGCGGGAAGAAGGGTGTAATAGCCCGCAGGCAAACCGGAACCCGCGCTCAGGTAGACGCTATCTCCAACCTTCAGGTCCGCAGGAGTTAACGAGGCTGCCTGCGCAGATGCCTGCTTGGAAGTCAGCGAGGTATTTTGCGCGGCAATCTGCGCGGCATCCTGTGAAGGCGACGTGGTGTAACCAAGTGTCGGGTCCAGCGGGGCGTAGGCCTGGCCATATCCGGGAATAACGGCAAAGCTGCCAGCGGTGTTGTTGGTGTTGAGGATGTCGAGCGTACCTCCCGTTCCCGTCACCCAACGCGCCGAGGAGAGATCGCCGCCGCCCTCGATATCGATTACCGCGCCCGAATCGTCGAGCACCTGGCTGCCAACGACAAAGACTTGCTTGATGGGAATGCCGAGCGCGCCATTGGGCTTGAGGGTGATGTCATTGCCTGCGGGGTCGTACCAGTCGGTTCCATTTTGATTCGTTCCGTAAGGCACAACCAACGCCGTGTTCGTGTTCGGGTCGATGAGGGAGACCGAGGTGGTGCTGTCGGCACCCAGCTCGACCTTGGTGGCCGTGTCAAAATTGGATTGGGATACGATGTCCAGGGTGTTCGCGGCCGCGCCGATATTAATGACTCCCATCGGCGCGCGCAGGACGCCGTCCTGGCTGATTGTGTTGGCGTAGAGATTGAGCGTGCCTCCCGCCGAGTAGGGCAGAGCGGGAAGCTGACCTGTGCCGGTGATGTCGATTGTTCCCGAGTAAGCCGCGATCGTGAACGTCGCCTCGGTTGCGGGGTAAATCTGCCCCGCCTCAATATTGATGTTACCCTGCAACTCGAGCGTGCCGAATCCCCGGACGTCACCGGCAGTCGATCCTGATTGATTGATGTTCAGCGTGCCGAAACCGAGAAGCGATGTTGTGCCGACATCGACCAGGGTGCTGGCATTGACGTCAAGCGTACCACTGCCCTGCACCGGCGTAAGGGCGTAAGGCGTGTGGGTGGTCGGATCCAAATAAACATGGGGAAGGGTCTCAACGCCGTCCACGAATACGGGCTGTTGCTGGGTTTGCTGTTGCGCGGGGGTATAGTAAGCGCCCATATCCACATAGGGCGCGGTGAGAGTGACCGTTGTTGACTGGGTGGGATCATCCAGAAGGATGACTCCGTTGCCGGCGACGGAGATGCTGGCGGCAGCCAAAAGGGTGACGTTCCCTCCTCCCGAGGCGATTTCAAGATTGCCCGACGGATTGAGAGTAAGTGAAGCCAGCCCGCTGCCGGCAAATTCCTGCGAGGAAAAATTTCCGTAAATCGTCTTGGCGTGAGAGTCCTCGACGGGGTTGGTCAGGAGAATACCCTGGGCAACCTGGGTCGGGTCGGTAATGAACGGAGTTCCAACGACGTCCCCGCTCGATTCGACTTGCACCGGTGTGTTGGTGGTGAATTCAACGCCTGTCGGCAAAAGCACCGGTGTGTTGCCCGCAGTCCGGGTCAGGGAACCGTTGCTGCCGGTGAAGACAACCTCGGAGCCGCTGGGCAGATTGGTGAGTGAGGCACCAGGGTTGAATGGCGTTTGGGTGCCGTCCGGAGTCTGAACATAACCAGCGCTTCCGCCGACGGTCACTGAACTCGTCGTGGACAGTCCCGACTGAAGGATCAATGCGCCGGGGCTTGCGAGCGAGACGGTGCCGGCGGACTGGTCGAGTTGGGCGACGGTGGAGACCACGACGCTCGATTCGAGTTGCACCGCGCTGCTGGCGGTGAACCCAACGCCTGCCGGCAGGAGCACGGGAGCGCTTCCGCTGACGAGGGTCAGGGAACCGTTGCTGCCGGTGAAAACGACTTCGGAGCCGCCGGGCAGATTCGAGAGTGATACTCCGGCGGTGAATGGCGTCTTCGTGCCGTCCGGAGTCTGGACGTATCCGGCGCTTCCGCCGACAAGTACTGAACTTGTCGCGGAAAGCCCCGACTGAAGAAACACTGCGCCCGGGTTAGTGAGCGTGACGCCGTTTGCGGGCTGGCTGAGATCGGCGGTGGCACCCGTGGCGTAGGTTGCGCCGCTATTGGTGAGAACCAGGGAAGCATCGTTCGCGAAGGTTTGTGTCAGCCCCGCGTTGTTGTCGGCAGCACTAAAGAAGCTTCCTGAAGAAACCGTAAGTGAGCCTCCATGGGCCGATGTCCCTCCGGGCTTGCCGCTGAGCGTGGCTTCGGTGCTAAGCGCTTCGACACCGGCGAGAGTGATGCTTCCACCATTGCTATCGACCGGAACATTGACGTAGGAAGTGGAGACCGCGCCTATCCCGGATCCGGGGTTGTCGGAAGCGCCGGAATTGACGGCAAGCGTGTCGGAAGCTCCATCAACGAGAATTTGCGATCCGTGTTCGGCAAAGATATTGCCGGTTACCGAAATGGCCCCGCCGTTGAGAACACTACCTGTCCTGAGACCCAAGAGGTTTGTGGTCAACTCGGTGGCCCCGGATGCATCAAGTATGCTGCCGGACCCCAGATCAACCGTTACTTGGGGCGCAGTTGCAGGATTCCCACCACCGTAGATGGTGCTGGTTGTTCCGGTGGCCGTAATGGATATTGTGCCTCCGGGAACGATAATCTGGCCGAGGACCGCGACGGTTCCATCGCCCCCTCCAGAAAGCTGAACGCTGTTGGAAGGATCGGCATCGAGGCTTATGAGCGCCCCCTGGCCGATCAACAGATTTCCCTGAGCCCTGAGCGTACCCGAACTATCGGCAACGCCTGGCGCGTTCAAGCTGATGGATAGAGGAGACCGCTGCGACTGAAGGGCCAGCGTGGTTGCCGTCAGGGAGACCTGGCTGCCGTTGAATTCCGAAACCCAGCTTTGAACTTCGGGATCGATCACGGTTCCAGGCGCAACAAGAACCGAGGGCCTTTGCGCATCTGTAGAATCTCCCAGGCCGGTGATGGAAAAGGTCCCAAAACCGCCCTGGCTAAAGAATGAGTCGGAGAGCATCAGGGAATTCTGCAATGTGCCGCCGTTGATCAGGCTGGTCCCACCGATTTGGACCAGAGGCGCCTGGATGTCGAGCGTTCCGGCCCCGTTTCTCAAGCCGGAATAGCCTTCGAGTGTTACCCCCTGAGCCAGGCTAAACTCGCTCTGCTCGGGAGTGGTTACGTTTTGTGTGCCGGCCAAATTTGCGATGGCAGCGTTCAAGGTGATCGTCCCGGCGGCTCCGTAGGTTTGTTTACTTGAGGGACTCACATAGAGCCCGCCTGACACGTTGATCGAACTGCCCGAATCGAAAATGAGATCGGAGCTTTGAAGCGTCACGGAGCCTCCCTTTATATAGAGGGGAAGATTCGACCCGAGCGCTGCGCCGGACGCGGGATCCACAATCAAACCTGAAACATCAAGGCTTACATCGCTAACACTCGTATCGAGATGAATTGAGTTCGTGCTCGCCAGTTGCAGGGTGCCTCCCGGCAGCGAGATATTCCCTTGGATATCAATGGTACTGGCATTCAGGTAAAGCGAGCCGCCCGGGGACATCGTGAGGGGCGCATCGGACGACAGCTTGATGCTTCCAAAATCATCATTCAGAGTTAAGTTGCCGAAGCCATCCACGTTCGTCAGATTGGTGGAGAAATCAAACTCAGTGACGGACGGGTTGGTGTTGGCCACCTCACCGGGATCAAAAACAATGTTGAGATTGGGGTCGGACGTGCGGGTCGGCGTGCCCGAAACCAACGGGGAATTGGAAAAGTCGATGGTCAACGAGCTTGCCTGGGGCGCGCCATAAATCGATTGGATCATGAGCAACCCCGTGGTGGCGCCAAACGCGGTGGGCAGCGTGTTTTGAATCTGTATCTGGTTCGCTCCCGCGATGGAGTTGCCGCTCAGCGCGCCATTAAGAGCAACCGTGGGAGCCGTGATCGAGAGCGCTCCGCCATTGCCGCCCTGGATGTATCCCGGATCATATTGGGGGGCGAGTTGAGAGTTCGCGTAGCTCTGGGATACTCCCCATTTGGAAGAACCAACCGTAACATCGGTGAGGATGCCGTCGTAGACCAGTCCGGGTGTTGCCTGGGAAATATCAAGGATTTGGCCGTCCGAGGTCACCACCTTCGTTGTTTGAACGAAGGCGCCGGTATAAGTGATCGATCCTCCGGAGACATCCACCGTCGAGTTGGTATCCAATGTGACCGACGCTCCAGCCTTTAACGCAATGGTCCCTCCATTGGTCGTCAGCTCCTCAGCGGTGTGCTGAATCAATGCGGCGTAACCGGAAAGATCGCCGATGGGGCTGCCGATCCAATAAGTGCCATTGGCATTCAAGCCATACTGACTCATGTCAACATAGACGGTCTGACCTCGCAGAGGGCCGTTTTGCTGGACGGGTGAGTTGGCCAGTTCTGTTCCGCGCAACTGAACCGGAACAATGTTTTCCGCGACCGAGGAAGTGACATTCTGCAGTTGCGAAACATCGAACGTCAGGCTGCCGGTCGCCGTCGAATTAACGGTGGTTGTATAACCGTACCCATCCGATCCTGAGGCATCAATGACTGCCTGATCGCCCACTTCAATGGTTCCCGTGTTGTACTGGAAAATGGGAGCCCCCGCCGTGTTTGTGCCGTAGGTGCCGGCAGTGAACGTGATCCCGGCGGGCATGAGATCGCCCCAGGCATCTTGTGAGATGGTGACGAGCTTTCCTGTCGTGGCATTCAGCGTCTGCGATATGTTGGCGCCGGGTGCCCAAAGCAATGCACTCTCGTCCATGTTGATGGACTGGCCCTGAACTTCAATCAGGGAAGGCAGCGCCAACTGTGAGCCGACCACTGTTTCACTGCTCAGTTCCGGCAGGATTTGCGTGGTGCTACCCGGGCCGAAAGTCACCGTGCCCGTCAATGTTGGCAGGCCGGCAACGACGGTGGCCCCATCTACGCTGGTGTCATAGGTGACCTCGTCGTAAGTGGCTTGGATGTCGACGCGTCCATTGAGCGAAACTGACGTCGAGCTGTCGACGAAGCTGTTTTGCTGGATGTTCGCTCCGGCCATGTAGACATCGGCACGGGGAGCCTCGATGATGCCCCCGATCGATTCGAGCTGCACCGAGGTGCTGGTGGTGAATCCAATACCTGCCGGTAAAAGGACAGGGGCGCTCCCTGCGACCAGCGTCATGGAACCGTTGCTTCCGGTGAAAACGACTTGGGAGCCGCTGGCAAGATTGGTGAGCGAAGCGCCAATAGTAAATGCTGTCTTCGTGCCGTCCGGTGCCAAGACGTATCCGGCGCTTCCACTAACGGTCACGGAACTCGTCGCGGAAAGCCCCGACTGAAGGGTCAAGGCGCCTGGGCTGGTAAGCGTGACGGCGCTTGCAGGCGTGCCGAGATTCCCAGGAGTGGCTGCGACCGCAACCTGATTAAGCTGGGCGATCACCCCAAGCAACGATGAGCCATTCTCTCCACTGCCTGTAAGTGGGTACGTTCCGGTTGTAAGCGGCACGCCAAGGGTCAACGCGGCGGGGTCATTATTCGCGATGCCGTTCGCGGCGATGCCCACCGTCGGGAAAAGTCCGTCCTGGACGAGGGGATTGCTGTTATAAACGCCGGTCGAGTCGGTCGCCGCGCCAATGTAAACGTCAAGGCCGCGCAAGCTCGGGTCCGTCGATGCATGAGGCAGAAAGCCGACTTGAAATCCGGCGGCGAGGATGGTCTGGCCATCGGGAGTATAGATGGTCCCGTCGTTTTCGACGCTGGGCCCGATGAGGGCGACACGGCCTCCGACATGTTCGGCATTCGTCGGGGACTGAATCTGCGCGCCCGCCTCGACGACGACTCCACCGGTGGAAACGTTGACCACCGTCCCTCCATCCGGAGCCGTTCCTCCAATCTCCGTCGGACTGGCCGACGAGGACGTGGAAAGAGGCGGGGTAAAAAGCCCGGCTCCGGTAGTGCTCGATTGGAGCGATGAGAAGAGATACGAGAGGTCCGTGCTGTTATTAAGAAGTCCGGGGTTCGATCCGCTCACCAGGTTGTTGTTGATGGGAAGAGACGAGGCGACCAGCGTATGGGTGTTTATCTGCGACGTGCCCGTAAAGATGATGCCGTTCTGGTTGATGACGTAAACCTGGCCAGGGGCCTGGATCGATCCCATGATCCAGGATGGACTGAGATTTGCGGTGAGTTCGTTGATTACGACCCAATTGCCAACGTTGGCCCCGCCTGCGCTTTGGTCGAAATCGAGTTCAGTGTGGGGTCCGATATTAAAGCTGTTCCACTGTAAAACGGCCTGTTGTCCGGTCTGCACAACCGTGACGAGATCGGTAAGGCCTCCGCTGGCCGGCGCAATGGGCTTGGAGTCCGATAGCGATCCGACATTCACCCACGAACTCGGCAGTTGGTAGCCGGTCGTGGTCGAGACTGTGGCGGAACCGATCGTGGAGAGCGGGACGCCGGCCGGGAGATTGATCGAGAAAGCGCTCGCGCCGCTGGCGAGGGTCAGGCTGCCATTGCTGGAAAAGTTGATGGCAGCGCCTCCGGGTAGCGTCGCCGCGACGCCGCTGCTGAAAGTCGTCGTGCCTCCCGTGTTGCTCACCGTGCCGCCCGTGGCCGTGGCCAGGGTGCCCGCGCCCGACAAGCTGAGTGTCGTCGCGCCGGTTGCCGCGACCTGTCCCGCGCTGGTGAGGCTGATGGTGCTGCCGGCGGGGATGGTATAACTGAGCGAAGTGGTGGGAGTCGCAAATGTCGTCGTGGTTCCATCGAGGGCGGTGATCGTCCCGCCCGACCCGGAGATCGTAACCGTGGTCGACGCCGAGGAGCTGATGGTTTCGTTCGCGCTGGTCGTTGCAACCGTCCCGCCATTGGTCGTGGTCAACGTGCCGCCCGAAGTCGTCGAGGTGGAAAGGCCGCCGGTCGTCGCCGTGATTGTCCCGCCTGTGGCCGTGATGCTGCCCGCACCGGATGCGTTGACCTGGCCGCTTCCCGTGCCACTGACAAGGGAAACCTGCCCGCCGCCCGCGAGCGAAACGCCGCTGCCCGCCCCCTGAAGCTGGACGTTTTGTATTCCGGAACTTGCGGGATTAACCACGGCCCCGCCAATGGGGTTCAATGCATTCGATCCGATGCCGTCGATAGAAACGTTCGGAGTAGTAAGAGAGACCGGTACAATCGGCAGCCCTGTTTTCGCATCGGTCGTTGTACCGACGCTGCCCAAGGCTCTGAGATTGGCCGCGTTTTGCGCCGCCACCTGCGCCTGTAAAGCCTGGAGCGATGCGAGCGACCGTTGCATGGAAAGCTGGGCGCGCTGGCCATAAGCCGCCACTTGCGCTGCCTGCGCTGTCGCGGAGGTCGCCGTGGTCGAGGTCTGGGACGTCGATGCAGCCGAGCTCGACGAGCCCGGCCCCGAAGAAGTCGGGAGTGAGCCTCGCGTGAGGTTGCCCGCTCGCGCGGTCGCGCCCGCCGCCAGCAGCGCGAGGGCAGCAACCGCGGAAATTCGGTTGAGCTTGCGACACAGCCTCGTTTGACGACGCAGGCTTTGTTGGAAGGAAGGATTCACGAGGATAAGCTTAAACGATTTGGTACCGGAACCTAGGTTTGAGGGTGCATTGTCACGCAAAAGTCACATCACTGCGTGGTGGTTACGGGAGATTGTTGGGGCGCTGTGGTTTTCTTAACAGCGGAAGCAGCCGTTCCGGGCGCGGGTTTTTGTGACGCGGCCGTCGCAGGCGGCGATGCAGGGGCCGGTGGCGTGGTGGGCGCCTGGCCCGGTATGACGCGTTGATCGGAGATCTTGTCTTTATAGTCCTGGACGAGTTCCTGCAGCTTGACGCGCGAGAGGCCGGTGAAGGGTTCCTTCGCGCCGAGGGCGTCGCCCAGGCTGAATTTTTCGTAGCGGGTAAGGATTTCATTGCCGAGGTTGAAGAGCGCGAGATTTTTGGTTTCGCGATCATCGATCACCCGCTGAAGCATGATGGACTGCGCGGCCAGTTGCGCGCGCGCCGCTTCCTTGTCCTTGGCAAGTTGAACGTACTGCTTGTCGTCCTTTTCCCACGCGGCCAGGGCGTCGTTGAGTTTCGCGATTTGCGCGGTCAAATTGGCATTTTGGGATTTCAAATCGGCGATGGCCTTGGTGGAGGCGGCCTTGTCGTCGTCGTTTTGTTTGTTGAGCGAGATGATTTGCTGGCTCATCGCATCGATCTTCGCCTTGAGGTCGGCGTTGTCCTTGTCGCTTTGCGCCTGGCTCGCCTGAAGGGTGACGACCTGGCCTTGCGCATCGCGAAGTTGCAGCATGGTGTTGCGCAGGGCGTCGCGCAGGCGCGACTCGGTCGAGGCCTGGGCGGCATCGTCGGCCCTTGCCACGCTGGTTGGGAGTAGGCTCAGCAGGAGAAGCGCGCCAAACGATAAGAGGAGATTTCGGGGCATGGTCGTCATGGGATTGCAGGGTTAGAATTTCGCGTTGAGATCGACTTGGATGGTGTCCACTTTCAGGGGAGGACCCGCGATGGAATCGGCGTCCATCAAACGAAGGCCGGCCCATATCCGGGAAGAAAGCCCAAGATTGGCTCCGAGGATGTAGCCTTTAAGATTCGTACCCGCCAGGTAACCGCCAAAATCCGAATCGTTGAAGGCGTCGACTGTCGCGTCGGATTGAAGGTAGCGATAGGTCAGGTTGACATTCCAATCCCAGAGCTTTTCGAGTGAGGGAGCGCCAAGGTTGAGGCGCACATCGTAACCGATGTTACCTCCGGCGTAGCTGCCGCCGTTCTCGTTGTTTTGAGGGCCGGGATAAATAGGAGCCCCCTCGTTTTCAATGGCGTTGCGATCGAAGGCGACGTTGTCGACAAATTCTCCGACAAGCCAGATGTGGAAGGGGTCAAACCGGTTGAAATCGAGCTGGCCGGTGAGGGCGACTTCCTGAAACTTGGAAGCCAGGCCGTAGTACTCATAGACAGGGGTGGGCGTTGAAGCGGGAGGAACGGCAAGGGCGGAATCCAGTTGCACATTGCGCAAGGCGATATAAGTATTGCCATGCTGCGCGAAGGAGGGCCGACTATCGTCGGTGTCTCCATTAAAATTGGTTCCCAACTGCGCAAATTCGTCCTGGCTGATGGGACTGGAAACCTGGCCCTGGATGTTCTCAAAATCATAGAAGGCAGCGGCGCCCTTGAAGGTGAAGTCCTTGTTGATCACCCAAGTCGTGCCGCCCTGGACGGCAAAAAGCCACTTGTCCTCGCTTTGGTATCCATTACCAGCCTCAGACGAATTCGTTCCAAAGTTAAGGTCGGTATTAAATATGGGGGAAGCCCCGGCGGTGAGAAACGGCGTCACTCCATCGGCAACCTGATATTTCCCCTTGGCCATAAAACCATCGAACCCGATGTCGTCGGCCCAGATCATACTGGTGCTGAAGAACGGATTGTCGAAACGCCCCATGGTAACGACAAAGTCCTCTTCCGGTTTGTCCCCCAACTCGTACTTGATGAAGCCGCGGTCGAGCCAGACCTGGTATTTGCTGAAGTTGCCTCCCTGTCCCGAGGCTGAGCCGAGGGTCTGGTTTTCCGTGACCGGCGAATCATCCGAGCCCGTGCCGATGCGCATGCCCGCGCTGAAATTCTCGCCCAGGTCGATGCCCGCGCCGATCCGCGCGCGCAACCGGAAGCGATTGCGATCCTGGTCGACATTATAGGTCGGGATAAAGCCGCTTTTTAGGCTGCCCTGGGCAATGTTGGCATCAAACGGCGCGCCGGTATTGACTGCGTTGAAATTGACAATGGATCCCGGGCTGTTTCCAGTCGGAAAGAAATCGCCTTCGTATCGGAGCCGGATATCGCCCGTGACGTGAAAGCGATGCACCCAGTCCGGCATCGTGTCCGCCCCAGCCCAATGCTCGTCGTGGGCCTGTTTCATGACATCGGCTTTGACTTCATCCCGGATTTGATTTCTGACGACGTCCGGGACATAGGCGACGCTCACGGTATTGTCGTCCGTATCCGCTGGGACCGCCGGAGTCGGAGCGCCCGGCACTGCTACCTGAGGCGCGACCACGGCGGTTTGCGCCGATGCCGCCTGCGCGCGCGCGGTCGCCGCTTCCTGCTCGGCCTGCTTGATGAGGTCGGAGGCGTCATCCTTGGTGATGAGACCGCGCTTCACCATTAGATTGATGAGGTTGATCGTCACGTTCTGCGAGGGGGTTGCTGGGGCCGAGGGCGCTGCTTCGGTGGAAGGAGGCATCGCCGGAGAAGTCGCCTCAGACCCAACCGCCGGTGCGTTCGCGGCGAGAGTCGTATCGGGCATGGGAACGGGACGTATGCTGGGAGTCGAGGTGCTCAGACTCGGAGAGCTCATCAGAACTGGAGCAGTAGCAGACGTTGTGTCCAAAGCAGGAGCGGGTGCCGGATCAGCCGTTGTATCGGGAGCAGCAGCGGACGTCGCGTCCGGAGCAGGCGCAACAGTTGACGTCGCGTTGGAAGCAGGAGCAGGAGCGGCACTGGATGTTGTGTCCGAGGCCAGAGTGGGCGCGGCAAGGGATGTTGTATCCGAAGCCAGCGCAAGAGCGGCGGGATTTGTCGCGCCCGAAGCAGGAGTAGATGTTGCTGCCGGGGCTGAAGCCATGGTCGGGACAGCGTCGTCCGCCCACGCTGACAGAGCGACGAAGGAATAGACGAGGGCTGCGAGCAGCCGGAGGAAGATGTGCTTTTTGCGGTGCATAATATAAAATTAATTGGCCCTCTGTTCTGCAACCAACAGGACGATGGGCATCGGCATACCGTCGGGCGGCGGTTCTGGCAGTTGCAGGCCAATGAGGACTTCGTTTTTCAAAGCGTCATCGACGACGGGGTCGCCGGTCGTGCCGGAAACCGTGGCCTTGACGACCCGGCCCGTTTTATCAGCCCAGATGCGCGTCTTGATCCCGTGAAAATTGGCCTTGCTCGTTTTGCTGTTGGCTTCGAGCTTGTTTCTGATTGTCGTGACAACCTCGGCTGCGTACGGGCCATACTCACTGCCCCCGCCGCCGCCATAGCCACCTCCGCCGCCGCCTGTTCCGCCAAGGCCGAAATCGGACGGGGGACCGCTCGCGACTACGGGCGGGCCGGGGGGCTTGTCAGGATTTTTCTGGTCGTCCTTTTTTTCCAGCGGCTTGAGGTCCTTGGGCTGCTCGACAAATTTTTGCTCGGGCGGGCGCGGAGGTGGGGGGGGGGGCGGAGGTGGTGGGGGCTGCGGCGGGAGCGGCTGCAGGTGAATCACAATTTCCTGGGGCTTGCGCGGTGCCGGGATTTTTGTGTAGACCTTCACCAGAATCGCGACCGTGCCGATGACGGCGACAAACGCAACGCCCACGATCATTTTGACGCGGTTGCGCTTGAGAAAACTCTCCTGCGGTTTGTTATCGTCGTCGTCGTAGTCCGGGTAGCTCATGGTTCAAGCTCCTGTGATGCGAGTTGCGACTGGGCGATTTTCTCCCGCAGCTGGAGGGTCGAAGGGTTGTGGATGACGGTGAAGGAAATCGCTAGGCCGTAACCGATGACAACCGCGATCACAACGGGCCAAGCCATCGCATGAAGGAGAATTTCCAACCTGGATAAAGTCCGGGGGCGGCCGTAGTCGTCAACTTTGTACGGACTCACGACCATCGCCTCGATGATGGGACGCGCGGCGGCTTCCCGGCATGCCATCGGGAAGGAAGGCGTGGCATGGCGCGACCTTGTCAAAAACAAGCGCGCGACCGCTCGTTTCAGCACGGAGACGTCGTCGTCCCCGTTGCCGCCCGAGACGAACGCGGGAAACGAGAGCGCTCTCGGATAATGGTCGTTGGCAGAGTCCGTTTTCATGATTCCTTACAAGCCTTTAAGCGGTTTGGTGGCGAGGGCCACCTGCGTGATGCCGAGTTTCGCGCAAACGTTGAGCACATCCATGATGCCCTGGTACTGCGCCTTGCTGTCGCCGCGCACGACGACGGGAAATTCAGGAGTCACCGCTTTTGCCTGCGTGAGGTGCTGTTCGAGTTCCGCGAGCGTGACCGGAACCGTGTTGAGAAGAATTTTCCCGTCGTTGGTCACGGTGATGGCCTGCGTCTTTTTCTTGGCCTGGCTCACCGCCGCGCTCTCTTTGGGCAGATTGACTTTCAAACCTT